>Ga0194115_10000972_pt1 | contig 38916 bp, 54 predicted proteins | sample TA2MahsurfametaG_3_FD_148656 | JGI IMG/M metagenome (GOLD analysis project Ga0194115, IMG submission 148656) | Freshwater microbial communities from Lake Tanganyika, Tanzania - TA2015002 Mahale S4 surface | ecosystem: Environmental > Aquatic > Freshwater > Lake | place: Tanzania: Lake... | reverse complement strand
AACAACTTCCATATATGCTTCTTGAAGATTGCGAAGTTCTTGTGCGTCCATTTTTATGAATACTTTTTAGTTATTTATTAAGGAGTTTTATCTTCTCGCAAATATGCGTAAGTATAAAACCTATTATGGTCTTTCATCTGCTCTTAAATTGGTTCGCAATACTATTTATAAAAGAAAAGAGGGCATTTCTGCCCTCCAATCTCTACCTTAAAGATGCGAACCAATTAAGGCATTTATATTTATACCTTAGAACTTAAAGGTTGTTTGCAAAATTCCTCCCCAATTGGAAGAGTTACCAGCAAGACGTTGGTTGTCACTTCCATAGAAGATAGCAGGAGTAACACTGATGTTATCAGACACTTGATACTTGTAGAAGATCTCAAGCATTGTAGACTTCTCAAGGTTCTCACCTGTAGGAGCCTGACCGATAGCAATACCAGCAGAATTACCACCAACAAATACATCTTCCCACTGAAGACCAGCGAACCAAGACTGACTATCAGTAGCATCACTAGTAGTGCCACTCACAGTGTTCCAACCATAACCAGCGGAGATAGAAGGAATAATACCCGATTTCTGAGGTTGCCAGTAAGCATTCAGTGCATAACCATTAGAGGTTTGACCAGGAACCAAAGTACCAGAAGCACCGTTCAGACCGTTGTAAGTACGAACACGGGTTCCTTCAGTACCGTAACGGTAACCGAATGCAGCACCCCAGTTATTACCACGATAACCGATTTGTGCAAGAGTATTCAGAGCACCAGTCTCATCAAATACACCAGTTTCACTATCATTACCACTTTGAGCAACATAGTTTACGCCAGCAATCAGACCTTTCTTACCATACTGAGCACCGAAACCAGCACCAGTTGCCTTATTATAAACTCCAGGAGTACCAGCCACAGCAAAGAAGTCAAGAATACCAGACTTATAAGCAGAAGGCATCCATGCCATTTCAGTATTACGAACCAGAGCACCAGCAGTCAGAGTTGCTTTGTTGTTGAAAGCAGGGAACTGATAGTACAGACGATCAATAACTACATTGTTACCAACTTCACTTGAAGTGTCGTCTGCTTTATCCAGTTTGAAGATTGACGAACTGGAACCGAAAGGATTGCTGCTGAAGTTAGCAGAACGCAGACGGGTGCGAAGCAAATCTTGACCAGTGAATGAAGTATCAAGGTTCAGACGCAAATCATAATTGAAAGCAGTATGGGTTACATCACCACCTTTAGTTTGGTAGTCATCAACACCACCGAGTACGAATGATGCTTCACCCCGCAGTTTGGTAGTAGTGGAGAATTGAGTTGCTTCCAGTTCACCAACCTGAGATTCCAGACTAGCAACCTTACCCTGGATAACGGTTAGTTCATTACGGAACTCATCTGCAAGGCGCTTAAGTTCGTCAGTATTTTCAGTTACACGATCGAGACAGGCATTCAGAAGTGCTGCTGCTTCATAACGGGTCATTGCACGACCACCACCAAAGGTGCCGTTTGCATAACCAGCAACGCAACCATAACGCTCTACAAGATTGCTCAGTGCCTGATATGCCCAATCAGTGGGTTGTACATCAGAAAGTTGTGAGACACTTGTGACCTGCTCAGAGGAATATTGGTTGACTGCTGCCATATTGAGGTCTGCGGCATTCGCAGCAACAGGAGCAACCATTCCCAGAGCAACAGGTGCAAGCATCAGTTGTTTGAGTTTCATAAAAGTGTTTTAGTACTAAACGACATTTAGATTGTAAAGAATTGCGACAGAATTCTTAAGTACTTATTTAGTATAGTGGGTGCTTTGATTTTTGTCAAGCGGATGTTGAAGACGGTTCGGTAATCCGATTATGATATGGATCATAACTCATAAGATCATCTATTTTTAGATGAGGACCATTCTGGGTCCAAAAGTTAAGAAGACCATCGTGACTGTTTCTATGAAAAATATCAATATGTTCTGGATGAATTGCTGATCCTAAATCTAAACGATATAGAAAAATAGGAAGAGAATAAGTCTTACCAGATTCAAATATCAAATCTTCAGAAACTGGCCTTGGTTTTACACCATTATCAAGTTTATACTTATCACCTCTAATGTGATTCTTAACTATTTTTTCTGCGTGATGACGAGTAACGAGATATGCAGCAGCAGAAAAATCGTTAATAAATCTTGGATGAATTCTCATATGTATATCACCAGTACAAATTGTTGTCAATTGCATTGAGTCCCAATCATAAGGAATTCTGCAGAAAAAATCTGGCCAAGTAAAGTCCCAATGTTTTGCGATATCTAGACTTACATCATCCTCAAAAATTAAAATATAAGGATGATCTGTTTCCTCATAGAAATGTTTAATCGCTTTCAAATGTGACAATACACACCCAACTTCATTCGGGCTCATATCATCAGGAATTCTACCTTTCAAAAGTAAGGATACGTCATCTACTCGCGCATCATATCCAGAAATACGAGTATGATTTTCAATTTTCCAATATTCAAATTGAGATGTCATATGCTCAAATCTATGAGTATCTGCATCCAAATTTAACCAAAGAACTGGAGGAAGATTTCTTAATTTGTATGCCGATTTATTATTGTCCATCTTTAATGCGTATCCAAGTTTCAGGAATTAAGTCTTTAGTATCGTGATCTTTGGTATAACCAGTTTTTCCAAACCACTGAGTAGGTGCAATAACTAACTTGTTTTTATTATTGGAAAGCCAAGCGCCCCACCAAGAGTAAGATGAATTTGCAATAACAAAATCATCACAAAGAGACATCAGACATAGATCAACACGATTATCTGTATTTTCAGAAATCATAAATCGATCATCCAAAAATAAATCTTGCTCCTTACACCAAGAAGGATCATCAGAAAAAACGATTACATTTCTATCATAATCAAAATGCTTTAATGCTGCTGCATAATATTCTAAAGGAAGATTGAAATGATTTTCAGAATTTTTTAAATAGTCGGTTCTCCTAATATGAAGAGCAACTGGTTTATCAACAGACTGAATCATTTGAAGACAAGGTTTTAAGATCTCATCTTTAAAAGTGAAATCTTCCCTGATCTCTTTTTCAATATGCTTGAAATATTTTTCAGTTTGAAAATAACCTTGAATACTTACGTGATCTGGACATAAACTAAAAAGCTCTTCATCAAAATGGAAAAATCTTTCGTTTACAACAGGGGCGTGGCCATTATTTAAAACACCAATAGTGACTTGCAAATCAAAAGCATCAAAAAGTTCTGTACGTAGCATATTACCTATGCCGTCATTAATTGCTTCTTTATAATATGGAATACAATAATCTGCCCCAACATTACGAGCAATTCCTTTAAGTGATGCGTATTGGAACATTTGATTGGCAAAACGTCCCATTCTACCTAGAGCATTAAATCCTATCATTCTAATTGATTTCTACGTTCTTTTAGATAATCCTGTTTTTCATAATACTGCACCAATTGTTCTTTGTCAAATGTTTTAATCATATTCCAAAGTTGCCAATTGTTATTAAAATTAGGGTTACTGAACCAAGAATTATGTGTTCTTGAATGTTCTAAATGATAAACATAATTGTTCACTCTTGATATTCTTTTCCCAAGAATACTCATCCGATAATAAAACTCATCATCTTCACAACCCCAAGAAATAAAGTTTTCATTCATCATATAAGAATCAATGTAAACTTGTCTTTTGATAAATTGAGTCCATCCAATTGTAGAATTGGAAAGTTTTTTTGATTGATCTAAAATAGATGCATCTAAAGTTGTAATAAATTTTTCATATATTTCTTGATTATATTCAGAACACCATTGGTATACTCCACATTGATATGGATATACTACATCTACCAGATCATCATTAATAATTGAATATGCGTGGTGATAAGAATTTATTGGCAGTATACAATCTGCATCATAGTTAGCAACAACTTTAGTATCTGATGCAACTATCAAATCATTTAGAACTTTACTTTTACAGAACAATGGTTCCTGAGATTCTTCATAAAGATATGTAAGATTAGATGTATCTACATATTTTTTAATTTCTGGTAGAGCTCTAAACTGAAAAGTTGGATGATTAGAAACTTCTTTTACAATAACCTTGGCGGGAATATGTTTAAGTAAATAAGAAACAGATGATATTACATTTCTCAGTCTGTCCTCAGTTTCTATTCTGATAGGAATTAGGAAAGTCAAGTCCATCATAATTTAACAATCTCTCTACTTACTTTAATTGAATTTGGGAAATAGTATCCAGAGGTATCTAAATGTTGAAGGGCAGGACCAAACCAAGGATCGGGGATAAAAACTTTATTATCTTTATTCTTTCCAAGATAAGCCATCCACCAGGAAAAAGTGCTATTAGAAATAATAAAATCTGAGCAAAGTGCTCCTACACACATATCAAAATGTGCTTTACTTATTTCATAGTCAACAACATCATTAAAAATAAAATTACTTCCAATAAAAACTTCTTTACACCATTCAATGTCATCAGAAATGATGAGATATTGTCTATCGCTTCCTAGATTCTGAATGCAGTCCATATAATATTGTTCAGTGCAAGGAGCGTGATGATCTTGAAATTTAACAAAGTCACCTCTTCTTACATTTACACAAACTGGATTTTCTGTATTTTTATCTTTGTGAAATTTTAAAGCAGACTCTAAAATATTTTCTCTAAAAGTATAATCACTTCTGACTTCATCATCAGCATTTTCAAAATACTTATAACTTTCAAAGTGACCAATCAAGTTTGAATTATCAGGGCATTGATTAAAAAGTTCTTCACAGAATTCATGTTGTTGGAGTTCAACATCATATCCTTCAATTAACCCATATCTCCCATTCAAATGATTAAGTTCAAATAAGTGTTGAAGTTGATGGTGAACAGTTATAATGTTTCCATTTATGTCTTTATCAAACCAAGAAGCTTTTGAATGGTCGGGAATACAATGCTCATATCCCATATTCTTCGCAATGCCTACCAATGCCGCATACTGAAACATCTGGTTGCCTAGGCGACCTTTTGTTCCAAGTCCATTCATCCCAATCATTTCAATCTCCTTGTATGACTCTATAACTATCCTCATCAAAATGTTGCGTAGAAAATTCAAATAGCTCAGTATCTTCTAGTGCAATCATTTGATGTCTCAATCCACGATATACGTGAAACTTATCACCCTTGTTTAAGACTATTTCATTTGCATATGCAATGTCATCTTCATCATAGTATTTCAATAAAATTTTTCCACTCTGAATGTAGAAAACTTCATCCTTCAATTTATGAAAATGCCAAGAACATTTTTTTCCTTTTACGAAATAAAGAAGTTTTCCACAATACTCTTCAGAGTTTACGATCCATTTTTCAAATCCCCATCCTTTGGGAACAAATTTAATTTCCGAAGAAGTCATTTGCATTAATTCCTTTGTCATCTATGTAGACATCACCTGCAGGTTTACCCATAAACAATTCGTGATATTTACAACCCCACTCTTTGAGTTGCAACTCTGTTATATATCGCATATCTGCTTCCGCAAGTTTTGCATTATTATTATGTCTACCCATACCTCTTGCAGTCAGATAAACGATATAATGCCCCTCATCATAAAGTTGATTAATTACATTTATCCTATCTCTTTTTGGTTTAGAAGATGCATAAGTAGTACCATCAACTTTATCACAAATAGTTCCATCAATATCAATGACGTATTTCATTAATATCATCCTCATTTAAAACATAGGTTCCGAAGTTTTGAACTGCTATTGCAGATGCTTTATTTGCATAAGGTATTGCTTTTTCTATTGTACCATACTCTAGGTAAAAGTAAACTAATGCAGATAAAAATGTATCTCCAGCACCACAAACATCAAATACACTCACTTTTTCTCCAGGATAAATTATACCATCATATTCTGCTCCACCAGATCCCTTTGTAATGATTAGATTATCATGTTTACTTTTTAATAGTTTTGATTCATTATCATTGATTTTAACAAAACAATTTGATTCAGGTAAGATTGTTTTTTTACTATCAACAAAAACAGGTATTCTAGAGTTGAAAACTATTTCAAACAATCTTTGATGAGTAATAAATCCCTTGTCATAATCAGAAATAACTAACGCATCATATTTTTCATTAGGTATTTCATACTCCATTGGTAATAGAGTGTCTTCAACATCAACCCTGAGAATTTGATGATTATACTTTTCATCAATATATCTTGTTTTATAAATTTTTTCTTTGTTGGTAAGCATATAAACTTCCATACCAAATGACTGGAGATTATCTCTTACATTCCATGTCATACCATTCCTAGTTTCTCTTCGATGAAATTTGAGAATTGGTACAGGTGCTTCTGGATTTAATCTTTCACAAGTTCCATAGACATATTCATCGATACAACTATCCCCGATCAATAATATCTTGTATGGTTTTTGTTGTGGCATAATCTCCAATCCTATCAAAGAATATTAGTTTGGCAGCATAATAAGAACCTATAACGGATTTGCCTTTCCAATCAGAACCTACAACCATTATATCTGGTTTAAAAGATTTTATCAATCCTTCCAGTTCTTCATCGCTGGAAAAAAATCTTACCTCATCTACTGCTTTTAAATTTTCTAAGAAAAATTTTCTTTCTTCTTGACTATGTATAGGTCTTGTTGGACCCTTCTTTTCCTTTACTCTTTCATCAGTGTCAATACCTACACACAAATAGTCACCAAGACTTTTTGCATAGTTCAAAAGTTCAAGGTGACCTCTATGTAGAATATCAAATGTTCCGTTTACAAAAATATTCATAGCAATTTTTAATCTCTTCTTTCAATCCAATAAAGTTTATATCAAAAGTTTTCAATAGTTCACCAGATCCACAATAAGATTTATCCATTCCTTCTTCTAAAACAGTTACAGGAACTTTAACAAGAACCTGACCGACTTTAAGTTCAGTAAGTCTGACTTCTTTAACGGCAAGTGGAGAATCAATTTTTTCTAATAATACAGCTTTCATACTTTTTTAAAAACACAGGTTAAAATGTTATATTTTTCATTTTCATTTTTTCGGATAGTATCCTCAATATTACTGCCAGATACTATTTGATATCCCATTCGCAACATAAAATTGGTTAAAGAATACTGATCAAAGTGCCACAGATGTTCATTTGGTCGTCTATGTTTCCAATTTTTAAACCATTCATCATCTTTATAATTACAATATGGTACAGATATACAGATGAAGTTGCACTTCAAATCTTTGACAAATTCAATATCTTCAAAATGCTCTAGAGAATCAAAGAAAGTAATTACATCATAAAAATTATCTGATATAGAATTTACTTGCTGACATTTTTCTGGAATTGGATATGTAGAAATATCATACCCATAACATTGTGGGATAATATCACTGCATACTTTAAGAAAAGATCCATCTCCATAACCAACATCAAGAATACTATCAGGAACTTTACCTATGGATCCAATAATGTTACCAAGACGAAGATAACCCATATACGTAGGAAGTTCACCATACTTAACATATCGGGTATTTACATACTCTTTATCATAAGCAATATGAGTTTTATCTACCTGGTAGATAACACCATCAATATTTTTTGCATAATTTTCAAGCATTTCTATACTCAGTAACTTTTGTAAAAATATCTTCTACGTCTTTGTATTGCCTTTCATCGTGAGGATAATAAAAGATTTTAGCATCTGTATCAATTACATCAACTATAAAACAAAGAGCAGTTGGAATACTATGTATTTCTTTAGCATTCTCCCAAACTTTAATCCAATCAAATAAAGTAAAGCCCTCAAAGATTTGATTGCTTACTACAGGATAATCATACTCTTTGTTACTTAAACGTCCTGTTTTAACGATATCTGTAGTAACAATATCATTAACGTATGCATAACTGCTATCGTCTTTTAATCCCAAAACATCATAATACAATTCATTTTCTTTTTCAATATTTCTATTGAATTTAAAATACTTCCACCAGTCAGTATGATCTAGACCAACCATCCCAAACTTAGCAGACATAATTCTTGTCGGATCAGTATTAAATGTCTGATCTGCAGTGGAAGCATCTATGTAAACAAAATCTTCAGTCTCACCAAATCCTGCATAATTAAACAATTCTTTTCCAGGAAAGTTATCAGTTTCTTTATACCAACTGATGTCAGGAATATAATCAGATATCCAGAATATATCATCTCTAAGTGGCCAAATAATTTCACATCCTCTTTCTCTATAAGTATGTGCTATTTTTTGCAGAAAGAAAACGTCACCTATTCCTGCTGGTTGTTTAATTATACAAGGTTTCATTCTCTCACTTTCCACAAACTATCCCATTCATATTCCCCTTCTGGAATATCTTTTTCTTCAACTACCTTTCCACCCAATCTACCTAAACTTGCATTTACAAATTCATAATTTTCATTCAGGTATTCTTTAAATGAAGAAAACTGATTATCCAGATCCTTATAAAGAAAAACTCCATCACCGTGAGTTTCGATGTAGATCTCATCAATCCTTTTATTTTCAATATATTCTTTCATTGTAGTAAGAATATTTAAATCACTACCTTGACAATCTGAATAGTAGTAATCGATGTGCTCTACATTATTTTCTTTTAGGTAGTTTGCAAGATTGATTGTATTTACCTTAACGACTTTAAATGCAGAATCTCCACCATAAGTTTCCGTATTAACATCAGACAAACTAGTAGAAACTCTATTTGGAGTTACATATAAATCTGCTTCACCATCTTCAGAAGTGCAAGCTGCATTAACCAAAGTCACCCATTCAAATTGTCTGAATTTTCTATTCAGTTCTTGAAAGATTTCTGGATCAGGTTCAAATGCATAAACTTCGTCGTACTTGTCAAATACCTCCCACAAAGAGTTTCCTTGATTAGCACCTACGTAAACTAATGTTGTCATTGAAAATAATTCTCCCAGATAAAGTCTTCCAGTATTTCCATCTTTTTAGTTCGTTCTAGATTATCTTTAATAGCATCCATTTTACTATAATAAAGTTCGTCAGATACATCAAACTCTTCACTGAGATCAATGATCCCATCTTTATTAAAATATTCTCCAATATTTGGAGCACCATAGTAAACAGGAATAGTTCCTGTTGCAAAACAATCTAAAAGTTTTTCTGTAAAATATGTTTCATAAGATGCATTTTCAATTGCAATTGAGAACATATAATCACACAGTCCTTCCTCTTTTGTTGCAATTTCAGTTTCAAAACCACGACCATAAAAATCCACTTGATCTTTAAGTCTATCAACCCACTCAAGACGTTTTCGATGACCCTCACACATATTTTTATTTGATGCGATCATAGAGATCATCTTAGTTTTTTCATAAACCTTGGGTTCTTTGATCCAAGTTCCTTGTGCAGGAACCCATTTAAACTTGGTTGGATCGATGCTAACCAACTCTTGATTATGAGTAAAGATGGTATCAAAAGTTTCTAAAACCAGGTTGGAATTCATTTTGATCCAATCTGTAACCTGAGGAATAATGGCCATAGATTCAAGAATCCAAGCATACTTAGGTCCTTTTACTTCATCTTGAAATGCCATTCCTAAGGCACCATCAATATAAAAAGTTCCTTCACCAGTTCCATCCTGAACCCAGTCTACACATTTAGACTTCTTTCCCCACACAGAGTACCCGTAGTTACCTCCGTGAGTTGCAGTAAATGTATCTCCTACAATATTAAACTTATGCTTTTGCATTGATTTGCTCCGAGATCCAATTATAAGTTTTACGAATACCTTCTTCAAGAGATTGGGAGTAGTCCCAACCAAGTTTTTCACGGATCAAATCATTATTAGAATTACGTCCACGAACACCAAGAGGTCCATCAATATGTTTCGTTGTTACTGTTTTTCCTGCAACTTTTGCAGTAGTATCAACAAGTTGATTGATAGTTACCATTTCCTCAGATCCAATATTCACTGGACCAATAAATTCAGAATCCATCATTCTGCGGGTTGCTTCAATACATTCATCAATGTATAGGAATGAACGAGTTTGTTTACCATCACCCCAAACTTCAATTTCTCCACCATCAGAAGAAAGTTCTGCTACCTTACGACAAATTGCTGCAGGAGCTTTTTCACGTCCACCTTTCCAAGTTCCTTCGGGACCAAAGATATTATGATATCTGGCAACACGTACAGGAATATTATAATTGCGATTATAGGCAAAATACAGGCGTTCTGAAAAAAGTTTTTCCCAACCATACTCAGAGTCTGGATTAGCTGGGTATGCAGATTCTTCACGGCAATCGGGATTGTCAGGATCTAATTGATTATGTTTTGGATACATACAAGCAGATCCAGAATAGAAGATCTTAGTTTGATAATCTAATACTGGACGAACACAGGCAGTGCCGTTATCAATGCCATTGAAAGTTTCATTCAATTGACGTTGTGCTTCAAGAGCATTGAGGTTGATAGTTGCAGAATTGTGCATAATGTCTGCATCATTCTCACCAGTGAAAACAAACCCTGCACCACCCATATCAGCAGCAAACTGATAGATTTCGTGGAAAGGAAGAATATATCGATAAGGAACTGAATTATAAAAGTTTCCTTGCTTTCCTTTAAATTCAATAACACGCCGAACAAAACTTAGATCACGAAGATCTCCTTGAACAAATTCATGTGCTTCAGTTTGTGAAAACTCAGGATACTTAAGATCTACGCCACGAACCCAATAACCTTCTGCTCGCAGTCTCTTTACCATATGACTTCCAATGAACCCACCAGCACCAAGTACAAGTGCTGTTTTTGTATATTGACTCATAAAATAATCTAAACTCCTTTTATGTATTCTATTAATAATCTAGTATTTTGTCAATCAACAGTGTATGAAAGATTTTCTTTTAGGCATCCTTGCCAAGCCATCATAAGAACTCTTTCAAACCAATGTGACTCTATTGGATTATTATTGTAATCGGTATAGTCCATCATTTTTTTATAAAAGTTTTTACTATACTTTAAAATACATTCCTTTGGAACTGTGTAATTAGCACCAGGGGCAAAGGATAAAAATTTTGGAATTGTTTCAATGACAAATAAATCTTTTATAAAGTCGCTTAAAGATTTTATTCTTGGGTAAACTTTTATTTGCTTTATTTCTTCTTCTCTTTCCTTCTCTATTCTTTCTTCCCATTCCATTGGTTGAGAAAACCAGTTATCATTTACCAAATTCTCAAAATAAGAATCAACAGCTGCACCACCATCAATAGGAACAAACCATTCAGATTTCAAAGCATAGATAAACTTTTTTTCTGTTGTATATGCTTTTTTCTGAAGCATTTGAGAAAATAAATTTCCTTTAATTAATATAACAAGATCTGGAAGATCATCATAATTTTCAACAATATATCTACCATAATCATAAATGTTAGAACCAACATTTGGTGATTGTATTACTGACCCTAAATGATTGATTTTATTCTTGTTAGGATAATCTTCAGGAGTTCTATCATAAATGATAGTATTTTTTGGAGAAAATCCATACTCATATGTCATTGTCAACCACTCAAGATCATTATTAGAATGATTGCTAACAACAATTTTTTTAGTTTTACTCATCTCATAGTAAGTTTTATATTTTTATATTATACAAAAAAAGAGGAGTTTATGCAACTCCTCTTATGTAACTCAGGCTCGCCACTTGCCCTTTGACTGGAGGCAAGAAACCAGGCGGGAGTTAATTCCCATCCGCACCACTTGCTCTTAAAAGGAAAAGCAAGAAACCTAAGGGGGCATTTGACTCCACCACTTAGTTTTGAGAAACTAAGAAAAGTTGGGTTAACTTTGATATCTCGGTAATACCAAAGAATGCACATAAGAATAATACATCCCAAAGTTTTAGTTTAATAGCAAAAGGAACTGTAAGTAAACCTCCAACTACTTTTATCATTAAACCATATTTAAATTCTCCCCACAACATAGTTTGATAACCAATTATGAGAAGAATGTTTCCAATCCACCTCAGGAGGTCAGATTTAGACATAAGGGGTTTTGCTCCCGACCAGTGCTGTTAAAGTCCATCCGTGACTATTTACTCATCCTTCTCTTTCTCTTTTTGTATTAATTTATTTTGTTCTTCAAGAGACAAACTCCTAAACAAATTCCAAGCAGCATTTCTTTGATATTTTGATTTTTTAGTATGACAACAATGACATAGCAGTTGAAGATTATCATCATCCAATGTTTTTGATAATCCTTGTGCCAATGGAGAAATTCTATTTTCTTTTAGAGAAGGATTTATGTGATCTATTTCTAAATTTGAAGTAGATCCACATTCAACGCACTTATTTCCAAGTGCTTCATAAATTAATTTTCTGCGATTTTCTCTTTTTTCTTTATTTTTTAATGAGTGTTTTTTAGTATTTTTTCTATAAAGTTCTCTTGCTTTAGCATTGGCGTCTGCTTGGTTTTTATACATAAGATATAGAATATTTTATATTATTTATCTATATCTTACTCTTCATCATCCTTAATATAGCAAGGTACTCTGTCTGGGTCAAGCCAACGGGCGTAGTCAATATCCTCCATTGCAGTAGAACATTGTAGAACATTATCAAAAAGATAAATGTCATTCCATCGTTTTGTGTATTCGTTTTGTTTTTGCATACGGTAATCAGGTTTACCGTTTATCTCAAGAATACCTGCTTCAATAAAGCGGTATCCTTCACGCTCCAAAAGAACTTTAGGAAGTCGTGTTGTCATGCAATCTCAACGGATTCAAGATCAGCAAGAACATATTCCATAAGCATCTCATAGTCATCAAGAGGATCACCAGAGAACACTACACCTTCGTTTTCATAGTAGCGGCGAACCTTTTTGTAGAGTTTCGGATTCTTTACATCAAGGTAGAAGTCACCATTTGCTGCACCACGGAGGGTCTGAACGTCTTTCTTGAATTTTGCTGTGAGAGTCATTGTTTTGAATGTTTACCTTGTTATTATAAGGTTTTGACTTGTGAAAGTCAAAGTGGACAGATTAGTTTCTGTCCTAGTGCTCCTTGCGTGGATCGAACACGCCTCAGGCGAATTATGAGTTCGCTGCATTCACCAGATTGCTAAAGGAGCGATGGGAATACTGGGAGTTGAACCCAGACTAAGCCCTTATAAGGAGCCCGCTCTAACCATTAAGCTATACTCCCTTGAATCCAAATCTATAATAGCGGATTTGGAACGCTAGGTCAAGAACCTTCTTCGTGGTCGGTGTGTATTCGTATCACATCATCATCCACCTTAGGTTCTACTGCAAACTTTATGGTTTCGTTGTATGGAACTATCACTGCGTTTCTTTCTCCATCAATAATAATAAATGATTCACCATTTTCAACTCTTTCTATCAGAGTGTCAAAATCTTCTTGAAACTCTTCGACTGTAAACTTTTGGAGATCTGAAAGTTCTGGATACATTTTCATAAAGTGAGGTTTATGATCCGAGTTGCAGGATTCGAACCTGCGACCCTCTGCTCCCAAAGCAGATGCGCTACCAAACTGCGCTAAACCCGGTTACTTGTTTCTATGTATAAACATAATACCAGCAAATGGTACGATTGTCAATCCACATCCACATAGAAAAAGAAAGAAAGGACTTGCTGCTAGTGTTTCAACCAAGTGGAAAATCATCTTCCTCTCCAGTTTTTGTATTCATAATACAAGTATTGGTCCACTTCTTCAAGTCCCTGTAACGGAGCGTGAACATCCCAATAAGACCATTCAATACAGAACTGTTTAATATCTATATTGTTTGCAATAACGTGGCCGTACATTCTCACAAAGGCAGACATTGCAAACTGATATCTTTGTTTATTGATAATATGCATGAGTTAATCCCCAATAAATCCACAACCCTATAAGGGTTGCATATATCAGTGATAGTGCAAAAATTGTCTTAATCATCTTCTTCATCCTCATAAGTAGATGGTTCTTCAAAGAGTTCTTCCATTTTTTGTTGAAAAATTCTTTGGTGTAGTTCTTGCAAATCTTCTTCCGTGAATCTAACCACTAGTAATGGATCTCCTGCCTTAACGTCGTTTAATTCTGGATGTTTAACTTTTGGACTTTTTGAATACCCATAATGAGCATTCATAATCATCCAACCTTGTACAAACATAGAAAGAGAAATAACCAAAAGAACAAACCACGGAACCAAAAAAATTAGTTCAGAGTAATTTTGAGCCATGGTAGTAAAGGCGGAATAACCCCAACCAGTCTCAAAAGTCCCTCAGCAAATAAAGCAAGAACCACCCAACCAACGCACATACTAATGATAGAAGCATTACGGTTGTGTCGTCGTATTGCTGCATCGATCATCTCCTGAACTTCAGAACGTGTAATAAATTCGTCTTGTTCGTGCATCATTTCTCATCTCCAAGAAACTTTGCAAGGGGATCTCTTTTAGTTTTTACAATTTCACAAGCTCTGTAGTAGAACATATTATTGGTGTTGCCAGAAGCTTCAAAAGTTGCTTTGATCTTCACCCAATTATCATAGGTGTGTTGATCCATTGATTTGAAGTGTAGTACTACTATATAATATCCATTAACATTCAAACCTCAACATTTGTGTTCATATTGTAACACTGTTGAAGAAATTATTAAATTTGTAAGTTATCTTAACGGAAAGGGTGGGATTCGAACCCACGGAAGATTTCACTTCGCCAGTTTTCAAGACTGGAGCCTTCAACCACTCGACCACCTTTCCAGTGGGAGGTTCAGCGAACCTCAAAGTCCAAACGCTTTACTTTGCGTTGGCGTCTTGCCTCTTGCCAGGCAATATCTTGCGAAGTCAGAACATTTGATTTTTGTTCTTTCTGAATAGAGTTTAACATAACAATACGGGATAAGTCAACTGCTGAAATTTTATCACCACGGATTGTTGCCATATTAGGACAACCACAAGTTACTGTTTTTGAATGGTGTCCTATTATTTCTTTATTGCAATCTTTGCATCTTATAGAAATCATTTTTCTTCATCCCTGTCTTATTCTGTAAAAGATCTTAAGAACCAAATAAATTTACCGTGTGCTTCATTTAAATCATCTAAAAGATTTGTTGTTCCTCTAGATTTCAACTCTTCAGAAATTTCTGCTGCTTCATTAAACATTTCAATAATGGTTTTATGATCATCAAGTAAATCTTGAATCATTTCCATTTCTGTTAATCCACTTTTTGCTTCCGAAATTTTAGAAACCTCAGAAACTCTAGACAAAGCACTAACAGGTTTTGCTCCTAAAAATCTAATATGTTCCGATAATCTATCTATCTCTTCAAATAGGGTATTGTACTGTTCTCCAAACAAAGTATGAATTTGATAAAAATCAGGTCCAGTAATATGCCAATGATAAACCCAAGTCTTTTGAAATAAAACAAAAAGGCTTGCTTGAGTATCAGATAGAATCTTATAAAGTTTTTCCATTATACTCTTTTTATTTTTATTTATCAAGTGGGCAATCACGGATTTGAACCGTGGACTTTCTGCGTGTAAAGCAGACACTCTGACCGCTGAGTTAATCGCCCGAAACAGGGGAGGCCATCCACCTGACCTAGAAAAATTCTAGGTTTTATTGGAAGGAGTGCTCTTGAGGTTATCGCAGGATCACTTCCAACTGCCCCACTTGGACTCGAACCAAGAACCTCAGAGTTAACAGCTCCGTGCTCTGCCAATTGAGCTATAAGGCAATGAAGGAAGTTACTGGACTTACACCAGTTCAAAGGGCATTGTCTGCTTGTCTCGTTTCTTTGACTTAACTTCCTTTGGCATCTTTCTATGCAATGAGCATAGCGACTACCAAGAGCGAAAGACGAGATTCGAACTCGCAACAACCTGCTTGGAAGGCAGGGACTCTACCGTTGAGTTACTTTCGCAATGAGACAATCATAAACTATTTAAGTCTGATTGTCAAGTGTCGATGAAAGGACTTGAACCTTCACAGATTAATCTACTGGAACCTAAACCCAGCGCGTCTACCAATTCCGCCACATCGACAAGGCAGGCACAGAGGGACTCGAACCCCCAATCGTCATCTTAGAAGGATGTTGCATTATCCATTATGCTATGTGCCCATAAAGTAGGTTCCTATCGCCGTCATTCCTGAACCTACCGAAGGGGAATGCCGCGGTTGATTTCTCAACTTTTATATAATACCAGTTTGATATTCGATTGTCAAGGTGAACAGGGAGGGATTTGAACCCCCCGTAGGCAGAACCAGTGGATTTACAGTCCACCTCCATTAACCACTCGGACACCTACCCGATTTGTTTATTGTACTACTCCTCTTTGCAGGTGTCAATCCACGGTGAACAGAGTCTCATTTCTCCTCCAAGTTTTTTACACTCTTCAGTATAACACTTAGAAGTATCTATAGCTTTCTCGATCAACCTGGGCAAAGGTACTCTAGGTGGATCAGAGTCTCTTGTCAAGCGTTCGTAATCACGAATTGCCTTATCAACATCACGATCAACCCTTCTATCTACCACATCAGGATCCTGAAGCAGCACATCGTTGATTACAGTGCCTGGGAACAGAGTCCTTTGAACCTCGTCTAGAAGGTCCCAGAGGCGCTCCTGAGGCGCTCCTGTGCATTGGGAGAGGGTTGCTACGATACCACTGAGTATGACGCTTATAAGGATTATCTGCTTCTTATCTGGTTTCTTCTTTCCGAAGTTAAAGTTAAACATAAAAAAAGAGGAGTAGCAACTGCTCTCCTCTATTTATTATTCAGTTGTTATATTCTATTGTATCAAACTTCTACCGTGATCAGTTTGGAAGCATAATCATGAGCATACGAAGTGCGAGCACCATGATGCCCCCAACCAATCCAACTATACGCATAGTCCATGTAGCGGTTAATTGATTTGCCAGGAGTTTTCATCTTCTCCTCAATATCCAACCACTGAACCTCATTTGTTAGATAACGAAGTTGCGTGTCAAGGGATGATGGTGAACCACCATACCTCTTAGCAAAATCACCCAATCCATAATATCTGTTGGCAGATGTCCATTGAATCAGACCGTAACCGCGCCAGCAGTTACCGTAACTGGTTCTGCTACCACCTTCACAAATGTTAGGCACGAAAGTAGATTCTTGCCTAATGTTGCCCATGATGGTAGCAAGGGCGTTTCTGTCTTTTATACCACGATCCTGGAAGTATGCCAGGGTAGCATTCTCATTTTCATTACACCCTTTACAAATTAGCCTTTTCTCTTTTGGCTTTGGAATTGCAACCTCGCGGATTGCTGTCGTCTCTGGTTCAAACTCTTTAATAATGGAGTAAGGTTTTGCATCCACTGGTGGAGGCGGACCTTGCAGTTTATAACTAGAGAATGGCAGTGTTGCCGTATTGGTTGTAACCATCGCTACTAGAGGAACGGCTACAGTAAAGAAGTTAAGCATTAAAATTAATTGAACTCTACATCCGTATAGAAGAGGGGTACACCCACCTCTCGGTGGGCATCTTCCACGGCTCTAATTGTCACTCAAAGTCTCATTATGAGAAAACCCACCTTTCAGTGGGTTATTGGCATAATAAGTTTTTATTTAGATTTTGTCAAGTATAGGTTTACCGAACATCGACTTCTTGATCTCCCCACCCTTCTTCCTCTAGGCAGAAATAATCTAGTTCCTCTGTACCTTCAGGAATATTAATCCATTCATCAAATTCGGCAAGGAGTGCCCTAGCATTTTTATGTCGATCAGCTTCGTGAAGAAGTTCAATTTTTTTAATTGCCCAATCACGAACTTGTGCCACAGGTTGACTTTCAATCTGAGTTTCCATAATAATCTTTTCGGAAGCAGATTCATCCACTATAGGAGCACTATTCTGCCTTGTCAAGAACCAATTGATAATTTTTAGTAATGTTAAAAACATTTTCAGTATAAATAGTTTTAATGGAAGAAAGTATTTCTATGAATTGGAAATATAACGACGAAAATTTTGTAGATGCTCCCAAAGGCATAGAGGGATTTGTATATCTAATAACAAATTTAACAAACGATAGAAAATATATTGGCAAAAAATCTTTTTGGACAAGAAGAAAAGATAAAAAAACTGGTAGAAGAAAAACAAAAGAAAGTGATTGGAAAAATTACTTTGGATCTTGTGATGAATTAAACGAAGATGTAAAACTTTTAGGTGGAGACAAATTCTCAAGAGAAATACTTTACTTATGCCCCCATAAAAAATCTATGTCTTACTATGAAACTATGGAACAATTCAAAAGAGATGTTCTAATGACTGATGATTATTATAACACAAATATTGAAGGAAGATTTTTTGTAAGTGAAAGGGCAGGAATTTATGAGGTTGTTTTAAGAAATGATAAGTATAGAGAAGATAAAAGAAAACTTATGACTGGAGATAATAATCCATCAAAAAGACCAGAAGTTAGGCAAAAATTGAGCGAAATGTTTTCTGGAGAGGGAAATCCTATGTATGGAAAAAAACTCACAGATGAACATAAAAAAACACTTACCACTTCAAGAAATAAAAAGGTAAGTGATGGAACTAAAATTTGGGATAGTGTTGTTTCATATTTAAAAGAAAATAAAATAGGACATCAAAAATATAAAAAATATCTAGATGAAGGAATTATATTTTTTGTAAAAGACTAATATCTATACTCATCAATAATATCTAAAACCTCATTCAGATATTTATGGGCAAGTCCTTTCATATCCATTTCAGGTCTAATATGTTCTTTATGTAATTTATCTTTTAATTTTAAAATACGAATCTTAAATTCTTGTTTATTAAATTGATTTTTAGGCATGAAAAAAGAGGAGTGTGACCTCCTCTATCTATACAAAAGTTAATTGTCTTCACCTAACCATTCTTTACAATAGTCATAATCACCAAACATAAACTCATCACATTCTGCTGCATCTTTGTATGCTTTCAGGATTTCTTCCTCACACCATTCATCATAGTTGGAATCCTGCGAAAGTATTTTTGGTAACATCTTGTTTGATTCCACCTACTACGTATGATTCTACCTCCGTTTCCTGGGGAGCAACTTGAAGACCTTTTGAGGAAATCCAGTGCTGAGTCCAAGGAAGTGGGTTGTTATTTGCTGAAATGTCGTATTGAGGTTTTAGCCCAATTGCTTTAAGTCTTCTATTTGCAATCCACTCCACGTATTGTTGAAGAAGTTTATCATTAAGTCCGATCATACTACCATCTTTGAACAGATAATCTGCCCATTTCTTTTCTTCATTTACAGCACGATCAAACATTGCATAAACCCACTCTTCTTCTTCTCTTGCAATCTGACGCATTTCTGGATCATCGCCCTCTCTCCACTTATTCAGGATATTTTGAGTGATTGCTAGATGTTGGTTTTCGTCTCTTGCGATAAGAGAGATGATCTTAGCGGATCCTTCCATAAGCTTAAGTTCACCAAAGGCGAAACTGCAAGCAAAACTAACGTAGAAGCGAATACCTTCAAGAATATTAACGTTTGCGACTGCTCTATAGAGTTTTCGTTTAACGGCATTGAGTGTTTCCTTTGCGTTTGTAACTCCCTCAAGTCTGAACATCCAATCATTAGATGTTCCATAATTTTGTGCTGATTGAATAAAGTCATCATAAGACTCTGTAACGCTTCTAGCGCGTTCCAGAATACGCTCATCTGAAATGATTGTATCAAACACTTCAGATGGGTCAGAATAAATGTTTTTAATAATGTATGTGTATGAGCGACTATGAATCATCTCCATAAATCCCCATACTTCCATACACGCTTCCAACTCAGGAAGTGAGCAATAAGGAATAAATGCCATACCAGGACCACGACCCTGAACAGAATCAAGCATAATCTGATACTTCAAGTTGGAAGTATAGATGTGCTTTTGCTCTGGACGAAGTGTTTGATAGTCTCCACGATCCTTCTGGAGAGATACCTCTTCAGGTCTCCAGAAGTATCCTAATTGTTGAGTAGTTAGTTTATCAAAAACTGGGTATTTGTAAGAATCATACCTTTGAACTCCAAGAGGTTGTCCAAAAAACATTGGTTGTTTTTTGGTATCCACTTGTTCCGTATTAAACACGGTCATACCTTTAATCTTTGACTCTTCGTTTGTTAGAAAGTCGTATTGCATGATTCCTCTTTGATAAACTTTAATTCACTTCCACATAACATATTTAAGATTTTGAATTGTTATCAAAATCAGATTTTACATGATTCACAATCATCCTCATCAGCACTCATAATATCATCTAAGAGAGACTGTAGTTGTTTTTTAGGTTCTTCACTAAATTCATCAGTCTTAATATCATAAGTATTTTGATAATAACTTGTTTTCCATCCCATTGAGTATGAGTAAAGCATATCGTGTGCCATAACAGATACTGGAACTTCATTATCATCATAATTTTCTGGATTATAAGACCAGTTTCCAGAAATTGCTTGGTCAAAGAACTTTTGCATCACAGCAACAATATTAATATAACCCCGATTGGACTCCATATCCCAAAGAAGCGTATAATTGCTCTTAAGAGAATGATATTGGGGAACAATTTGCTTGAGTGGACCTTTCTTTGATTTTTTAATGGACAAAAATCCTCTAGGTGGTTCAATTCCATTTGTTGCATTTGACACAACGGAACTACTCTCCGATGGCATCTGTGCGGACAGTGTACTGTGCCTGAGGCCATATTGCAAGATAGATGCCCTAAGAGATTCCCAATCATGTTCTAGAGAAACTGATGTAATTTCGTCAACTTCCTTCTTATATGTATCGATTGGCAAAATACCATCGGCATACTTAGTACGTCCAAAGTTTTCACAATATCCTTTTTCTTTAGCAAGTTGATTTGATGCTTTAAGGAGATAATACTGGAATGCTTCGGTAAGACCGTGAACTGCATCCCAAGCTTCTTGGGAATCATAATTATACCCAAGTTTTGCCAAATAATGAGCAAGACCAATAAAACCTACACCAAGAGAACGACGTGCCTTGGTAGCGATTTCGGCTGCCTTTACAGGGTACTTTTGGTAGTCGATCAATTCCTCAAGGCCGCGAACAGAAAGATCACAAAGTTCTTCCAGTTCTTCATCAGACTTTACTTTACCTACATTGATTGCCGAAAGAATACAGAGAGCAATTTCTCCAAACTCATCATCAATATGTTGAATAGGATAAGTTGGTAAAGTAATTTCTTGACACAGATTGCTCATCTCAACTTTGTCTTTAAATGATGAGTGAGAATTGCAATGGTCAATATTCATAATATAGATGCGACCCGTTTCCGCACGTTCCTTAAGTAAGTTAAGGATGAGTTCTTGTGCTTTAATAGTTTTTTTCTTAACGGACGGATCTTTTTCATATTGTGTGTAGAGATCGTCAAACTCAGGAAGTCCAAAGCTATCATAAAGTCCAGGTACATCGTGCGGAGAGAACAGTGTGATCTCACCGTCTTGAATAAATCTTTCATAGAACAACTTACTAATTTGAATGGAGTAATCAAGTTTGCGGACACGATTATCTTCCGTTCCCTTGTTATTCTTAAGGACTAGAATGTCTTCGATTTCTTGGTGCCAGATGGGGAAGTGGACGGTGGCGGATCCACCGCGTATGCCATTTTGAGTACAGCATCGGACAGTCGCTTCAAACTTTTTGAGGAACGGTACAACACCCGTGTGCTGAACCTCGCCACCTCGTATTTTGCTGTTGATGCCACGGATTCTACCAGCGTTGATGCCGATTCCCGCCCTTTGTGCAACATAACGGCCAATTGCCATATCACTGCTAAAGATACTATCGAGGGTGTCATCAACATCAACAAGAACACAACTAGCGAATTGTCTAAGTGGCGTCCTAACGCCTGCCATAATGGGGGTAGGGATGTTGATTTTGTGCTTTGAGATTGCGTCATAATACCTCTTGACATATGACATTCTGGTTTCTTTGGGATACTCTGCAAAGATAGTCAGAGCAATCATCATATACATAAACTGCGGAGTTTCATATACTCCACCTGCACTGCGGTCCTGAACCAAATACTTATCAACAACCTGGCGAAGTCCAGCGTAAGTAAATAGATAATCTCTATCATGATCAATGTAAGAGTTTGCACGATCAATTTCTTCTTTTGAATACTTATTAAAGATGTCATTGTCGTACACTTCTGCATTAACACAATTGTAAATGTGTTGTTCCAGAGTAGGAAGCTCCTTCATTTTTCCGTAAAGTTGTTTACGTACAGAAAAAAGAAGTAGACGAGCAGCTACATACTGATAATTTGGATGATCAAGATCGATTAGATCACTCGCAGATCTAATAAGAATTTCTTGGATTTCTGCAGTTGTAATTCCATTATAGAACTGAATTCCAGATGTCATTTCAACTTGACTTGCAGATACTCCTGCGAGACTTTTACACGCTTCCTCAACCATTACGTGCATTTTATCCAAATCAAGAGATTCAATGTTACCGTTTCTCTTGACAACTTTTGTTCCGTTACTCATATTTTCTTCCAAGTGGTAAATTTAAGTTTTGCTTCTAGACCAGAGTAAGTATTTAATTTTATCACATCTTGAACATCAAGTCCAGATAAAACCATATCGTTAATGTCTTTTTCCGATATTGAAGAAGGCCAAATTACGACTTTTTCACCTTCACTAATTCGCTTTGATATTCTGTTTGTAATCTCTGCGTTTCTTGGTTCGTTATCGTAAATCCACACACGATTGCCAATACCCCACTTACCAATATCACCGTCAGCTCCGCAAAGAGCAATCGAGTTGCAAATGAAAGTTGAGTCAAATGGGCCCTCGGTGATGTAGACAGTTTCATTTTTTTGGACTTCATCGAGACCATATATTTTTGGTGCATCATCATTAAGCATCACAGTAATGTATTTAATCTTAGATGGAGCGATTGCTCTCCCTTGAAATCCGACTAAAGTATCTTGATAGAACAAAGGAATAATAATCCTTGGTTCATCTTTAATAGTAGAGTCAAATGTGGGTTTTAATGAGTTGGTCCACTCCTTAAATTTTTCAGTGTAATAGAATTTATGTGGATTTAATTTTCTATTTTCCAAATATGTTCTAGCATCATAATTATCTGATGCTTTTGGTAAATTCAATTTTGGTTTAAACTTAGGTACTTGAAATTTAAACTCAGGTTCTTCTACAACAAAATTTTTCCCAGTAGATCCTTCTTTAAATTTTTCAAATGTATATTGTTTATGAAGGTTTGGATCAACTTGTTTTAGAAAATTATTGAATGATATATTAAGACCACAGTTGTGGCATTTATAGTTTGTATTATTTTTTACTTGATATAAGTATCCTCTTGCTTTATTCTTATTTTTTTGAGAGTCTCCGCAGATTGGGCATCTAAAATTATAAAGATTATTCTTTATCTTTTTAAATTTTTGGAATTTACCAGAAACAATACTGATGTACTTAACATCAACAAAATCCATAACCAGTCTTTAACGTACCACAAGTATATTTGCTTTCCAGAAGAAAGTCAAGACTTTTGACTGCAATGAAACGAAATTATAGCCGTCCACTTAATTACAGAGTTTGTTATCTTTTGTAGCGAGTACAAAGATACTTTCTTTTTAGTTTTCAAGGCAACAAGTGCCAACTCTGGAATATTTATCGATCTGGTTGTACAGATTGTTGGTGCGAATGACCTTCTCGTAAAATTTGCATTTCTGATGGAGCCCACCATCCAGAAGCAAGAGTTGAAAATGCTGCCGCCAATACTGCTAAGACAATTCCAGTTCCAATAGTCATCCATTTGATTCTATAAACATCTTGGAGTTTTTCTTCCATCTTCTCCAAAACTTTTTCCACATCATCAATTCTATGATGAACAACTTTATGATCTTTCAAATTTTCTTCTCTAGAATCATCAATTAATTTCAAAATCAAATTATCGGACTTATTGCACTGTTCAATTCTTTCATCGTGAACTGCCAACATTTTCATAATGTTAGAATTTACATCACTAAGCTTCGATATTGCTTCATCTAACTTATAGACAATATTACTGAAGTCTAAAAGTTTCTGTTCTAACACAGCTATTTTTATAGAATCTTCTGGCATTTTAGTTAGCAAAGCGTTGGTTTATTTTCAATCCACTTTGCTAATATAGGATTATAATTTTAACTCTATTTATTTTTTTGACTATTAATTTTTCTTGCTTTACTTAATACTTTTCTATATGCAGGAGGAAGTCTTCTCATAATTTTACCTCTTCCATCAAGAAGTTGATCATAACCTGCAGTTGGTCCACCAGCAGGAGAAGAAGAACTAAATCCACTACCAGATCCTGGTGCATTAGCAACCATATTTTCTCTGATTATTTCGATAACCTTATCAATCTTGTTCATTTTTTCTATAGATCTTTTGAAGTTCCCCTAAACAATAAAGATCAACAGGAATATCGTGAATATAAGATTTTGGATATTCTGGAAATCTATTCAAAAATATCATAAATGTTTTAACTTGAGACCACATTTCTTTCTCAAGTTTAAAGAACAACATTGGTGTTGTTGCTTCTCCAAAAATATTATAGAGAACAATAAAGTGATTAATTAACAGGTGAGTTCTAAGCTCACCTGTTTTTTTATATCTCTTTAAAAGTCTTTTTATGTATTTAAAATGATTAAGATCCTTATCAAAGTCTTCTTTAGTGACTGCCTGAGGATTTTCATAATTTTTAATAGCAAATAGGAGGAAATTATCCTCATTCAGTTCATTAAAGATCATATATTAATCATCTAGCAGTTGGATATACAATTCCGTCAGTACCAGTAGTAATACCAGACATTGCAACAAGAACTTCAGTTTTTACTCTAGCATTGCCGTGCATATCAGTATAGGTTGTAACACCAACCCAACCCTGATGTGTGTATCCACGATAAGCAGTGGCAACGGCATCTGTGGAAATACCATAAACTTGCTTGTCAGTGACACCATAAGATGCCTCACTGAAAGTAGAGTCTAGTACAGTGTACTTTGGAAGTTGACTGATATAGAATGCGGTAGTTGCGATAGCAGCACCGCTCAACCCAGCGGTAGATCCAATGGTAAGTTGAGTTGTGCTTGCAATACCAACGATAACAGCATCACCGAAATAAGTACCACCACTTCCTCTAAATCCAAAACGGATTACGTCTCCAGTCGCAGCTGCGCCTACGTTTCCAAAGGAAGTACCTGCTCCAGTAACAACTCCAGTAGAGTAGTTTAAAGATACTGTGCCTCCAGATCCTTTGTTGTCATTGTTTCCCCAGAGTGCCATTCTTGTTACCTTTACTAAAATTTTTATCTAACAATATTTATAAAAAATGGAGAGTGTAAAAACTCTCCAAATGTTTTAAATTTGGATATAATTCAAGGAGTTAAATCTTGAGCACCTTTCTTCTTCAGTGCTGATTGAGCCTGAATAAGAATGAGTGAAAGAATGCCGTTTGACTTGACCTTTGGATTAGCTCCAAGTGCCTCTGAAACTGCAAAAAGTACAGTTGCAATGAGTGCTTGATTAGCAAGACACCAAGCGACGAGTGCTGACATAATAACCTCCTATAGTGGTCTTCAGTTATTTAGATCAATCAAATCTTGAAGACATACCATCCTGACTTTTTTTAGCTGCTGCTCGGCGCAGTGCTACTTTTTGTGCAGGTGATTGTGGAGCGCCATATTGACCTGCAGTAAGTGGTTTTTTACCAGGCACTTTTTTTTGTTGCCCTGCAGGTTTCCCAGACATTCCACGCATCATCTGCTTAACTGCACGATATGCTTTATCAGTTTTTCCAAGATCATTTCTTGGCGTTCCTGCTACTTTATCTTCCTTCCTTCTTTCATCAATTATTTCACCCTCTGGTTGATATGAATTCTCTAAAGGAAGTTTACCTGCTTTTTGCATTTGCAGTTTTTGACGATCCAACATTTGTCTTTTTTGTTGTATCATTTTAAGATTTTGAATTTGCTGTTTTTTAACAGCATCAGATTGAGAACTTCTTACTTTATCATCTGCAGGGGTTGGTTGGTCTTGGATTTTTTGATCCATTGCTTCCTTTACTTCAGGAAGACCCCTATGCTTAGTTTTAGCAAAATCTCTTGCAGATTTTTTAGTCATTCCTGCTGCGGCTTGCGCTACTTCGGGAGATGCAGGAGTCTCACCTTTCTTTGCAGCATAAACCATACCCATGAATCTTTGTTGTGCTTTACTTAGAGCCTTTTCATCAAGAACTTCTTCACCAAGTTCTCCAAGTGCTTTTGCCTTACGAATCTTCTTAGGATTCTTCAACTTACCACCAGGATAGTTTCTTTCATCTGCTGCTGGACCATAATCAAAGTCGGGGTCTACATTCGCACGATGTCTTGCTGCTCTCTCGGGTGATGCTTTATCAGCGTGAATACCTGCTCTGCGATTAGGAGCAATCTTATCTGCTGCTCTCTTCTCTTTTTGCTTTTGACGACTTCTTTGCTTTTTGAAGTCCTTCATTGTCATTCCTTCATCAACGGTATCCTCATCTAAATGTGAAGCAGCCTTATATTTCTTATCACCTGCTTTTAATTTTTGATATGCTAGAGTATTTGCTTTTTTATCAGCAGCGGTTACTGTGAAACGAGTATCTTTTGGTTCTTCTTTTTTTGCAGAAGTTCCGCCATACACTGCCTCATCAACTTCAACCATTTCAATAACTTCACCACCCATTTTTTCAACAGTCTCTTGAAGTTTGGGATTAATGGTAATTTTATTGTTTACTTTTTTTTCCTTGATCTCACTTTTTTTTTCAGATGCAATATTGTCGTCTACAACTTCACGAAGATCCTCTCTCCAATTTGAGTATCCCTCCTTTACAGTCTTCTTTGCAATCGCAGCACCACGAACATTTCTACGGTTTTGTAGGTACTTATCAGTCTTATCAACTTTACCATCATTATTAACATCAGAGTCTTCTTTGCCTACAGGATCTAATCCTTTACCAGCCTTTGCCTTAGCGGTATACTCTCCACGACTCTTTTCTCCTTCATATGGAGTTCCATACTTGGTCATTTCAACTGAAGAAATATTTGGATTAGCTCTCAGTTGATTGATCTTTTCACGAGTCGCATAACGTACATATGACTTTCCAGTTGCCTTATCTTTTACACGAACTTGATATTTTGCATCCTTAACTTCTTCGCTTACTGAACCACCACTTGGTCCAAGTCCAAGTTTCTCCTTAACTTCTTTCTTTTCAACAGCGTTCATTGAAGTGTGTCCCATATACTGAGAGAATGCCTGCTCAAGGGGAACGTCTTCTCTACGTGCTCTATATCTAATATCATATACTGCCTGGCGAATTCTTTTCTCAGAAGTCGCGCCGGCGCCTTCCTTTTCTCCACCCTTTCCTTCAGGTTTTGATTCGGCAGATTTTTTACCAAGTTGAGGTTCTAACACCTCCATAACATAAACTTTAGAGATGTCGTTAAGTGGATTCAGTGACATTTGAATAATTTTAAACTACTTCTTCTTACGTCTATTTATGAAATTTCTGATATTGAAATTGGTGATCTTATTAGTTTGAGTTAAACTCATTACGTATTTTCTATATGCATCCGTTCCTACTTCCCTTTGACTTGCAGGAACTCCCGATACTTCTGTCCATTCCTTAACATCTTTAATCCAAGGTTTGAACATAAAATTATCTTCAGTGACACAAATAAGATAATTTGCGCCTCTTCTTATAATTCTACCCGTCAAACCGGTATTTAAATTTTCTACCCACTCCCCAACTCTATAAATCTTCTCAGTCACATATCTATCTCTTAGTCCTTCAAGATCAATCTTCGGAGCAATCTCCCAAGTATTCCATCCCTCTTCAACTTTCATAGACTTACGAAGAGTCATAAAAAGTTTTCTTGCTTCTTTATCATCTAAGGACTTTGGTGTTCCTTTACGGAAAGTTTCAAAATCTCCTTCAGCAGCTGCTTTACGCATCTTAGATGCAGACATTCCTGTTACATCTTCAGCATCAGGGTCTCTTTCGCCAGCAGAAACTACATTCAATTCAGCAAAGTCATATAATTCTCCATTATATTTTCCAGCAAGTTTTTCAAACTCTGCTTGACGATCAGAACCAACAACAATGTTTACGCCACTATACCCATCCGCATGTGCTTGCTTTAAAACATCAAAAATTGTTTTCGAGTTTGCATCGTTTACAATTCTTTCACCATGCTTCGGATACATTTGTCGCATTACAGAAATCTTAGTATCAGGGTCTAATGGATTTTTCTTAGGATCATTAGATCTTGATGGATAAATTTTATATTCTCCCTTACCTGCAATATTTGCAACAGTATCTAAAAGTTTTTCGTGTCCTGTTGTGGGAGGATTAAATCTACCAAAGGCAATGGTTAATGTTCCTTTATCCTCTTTTGGTTCTTCCTCTGGTTGAGTTTCTTGTTGAGGTTGAACTTGAGTAGCAACAGGTTGTTGATTTGCAGTTGTTCTTTGTTGAGGTGGATCTTGTTTTCCAGGAACTTGATTCTGATTATAAAACTTTAGTTTTCCACCTACAGTTTTTGCAGTAAACTCACCATTTTTATCGTACCATCCACCGTGCCCATCTCCAGTCAGTCCAAGCCTTTTCGCTTGCATAACTGCTTGCGAATCTTTTGCCTCAGATAAAAATCGTGAAAAACTTTTCATATTTTATTTTGATATACTTTTATTTATTTCTTCTTAGAACTGACATATGCCAGAGAACCAGTCTCTATCATAATTTTTTCTACGTATTGACCTCTACCATCCTTATAATTCCTTCTTTTAAATCTAAATTTAAAAAGGAAATCTTTATCTGTTCCTCCTACCGGAATAATCCTAATATCAGAAGCTGATTTTTTTGCTTGTAACATCACAGGTTGCGATTTTCCATTTAAAGTTGGACCTCCATAATTTTTATAAGCACGAAGATTACCAACTGTCATTTCTTTTATTTTTCCTCCAGATGACTTTATATCGACAACCTGCGCATAATCATCACCATGTATTGCTTCTTCTAGAAATTTAAATGCTTTATCAGTAAAATCTTTTCCAGAAGCATTTGAAAGATTTTTTCCAATTAAATCAAACATAGAAGAAACATACATCAACTTTGCTTCTCCTTGTGCTTCACTTATATCTTCCATCAAATCTCTAGCCTGTTGAGTTTTGTTAGAAGGAACTCCAAATAATTTATACATCTCTTCAAGTCCCTTCACAATACCAGAATTTTGAACTGTTGTAGAGTCACTCTTTACAGACAAGTTAATAGTATCTTTTATTAGTTGCTTACCATTAGCCTCTATAGAAACAATGATATCTGCTTTAATGTTTCCATCTGCTTGCTCCCCAGTAACTCCATCAGCAACTATTTTATATTTTACAACATCTGTTGATTTGTTATTGAGAAATTTCTTTTTTGCTATTATTAATCGTCTAAACAGAACAGATGATTTTGATTTAACAAGATTATCAATTTTTCTTTCTAGTTTTCCATAATCTTTTTTTTGTTCATAATTTGCAGCAAACTCAGCACCAAAACCAGGATAAACCTCTGCTGGTTTTAGAGAAATGTCCAAGTCAACTTGAATAAAATCTGCTGGTTTTTCTCCCATTTGCTGAACAAAATATTTTTGTCCGTTTATCATAAATTTATTTACTTTAGGATCACCCACAGCAGTCGTATATCCTAAATCATCATCTTTTGGTAAAGATATTTTTATTCCTATCCTTGGAGCATCTCTATTAGATGGTATTTTTTTACGCAAATCACTAATTTGCTCTTTAATCTTGTTAATATCTTCTCCATGCTCAGGGTCAGCAAATATCATAGCAATATAAATTGCAAGAATACCTTCTATTATACTACCTTCCTTTACACCTTTAATTCCAGCCATATGGAATAAAAAACTCTTTCAAGTATTTAGAATGGAGATAAGGAGACTCGAACTCCTGACATCAGCCTTGCAAAGACCGCTCTCTACCAACTGAGATAATTCCCCGAACTTAGATATTATAAAACCCCTCAACTAAAAAGTCAAGGGGTTAGAGCAACCTTCCGTGGTTATTTATCAGAGACCTTTAGCGTGTCTTGTTTTACCTGAAGAATCGGTATAAGTTTCTCTTTCACGTCTAGGAGTTACATAACCAACTCCAGGAACTGCACCAGTTTTACCCGAGTCTCTAGCAGCGTTTCTTGCTGCTGCTCTTTGTGCTGCCCTCTTACGATTCGCATCATATTTTTTATTGTTAGCAGCAATTCTGTCCTCATAGGAACCTTCTAGGATTGCATCAATATCAGCAGCGTCCAATTCATTTGCCATCATCCACTCTGCTTCTTCCAGAGTTTCTGCGTATCCTTCAACACAGAGAAACTCAAGAACTGTTTCAAAAATATCAACACCTTCACCAAGTTCTCCCATTGCTTTTGCCTTACGAACTTTCTTTGCTTTCAATGGCCCACCATGACCAGTTTCACCTCCAGCGGCATCACGAGCAGCATCTCTACTAGGTTTTTTTTCTGGTGTATGAATATCTTTTCTTCTAGATGCTGCCTCTTCAGTTCCATAAGGTTTTCCAGTGAATCTATCAACGTGCCCTCTCTTCTTAGCATCAGCAGAAGCAGCAGATCTTTGTGCTTTTTTGCGATTTGCCTGGAAGTCCTTCATCGTCATTCCTTCATCAATCTCAGATCTCCACTCCTCACTCATATTTGCCATAATCACAAGTGCTTCCTTATTTGTGGCAGCATAACCTTCGGCAACCAAGTATTCAAGGACAGCATCAAAGATATCAAACTCCTCTCTATTTAATTGCTTCTTCTCAGCAGGAGTTAAAGCACCTCTTTGTGCTCCTCTTGCTGCTTGCTTTGCTTTTACCTTAGGGTCATCAGACTTGTGACCATAACCATGAAGACCAGGAGAGGATGAAGTGGTCTTACGGAAATCACCTCTCTGCTTTCTAGCAAGATCTTGTCTTTGCTTTGCTTTCTTAGCATCACCGAAAGTAGATTTCTTCTCTAGTGCCGATGCTCTGTCAGCTGCTTCGCCACCACCAGTTGACTTAGCAATTTTCTGACGAATAGGAGCCTCGTCATAACCACGCTTTGCCATTGCGGTCGCTTCATCAACTTCTTGAGGAGCATAAACTTCGGAATATGCTTCCACCAAATTTCTAAATTCTTTGCTATCCATTAGAAAATCGTAATATTCTTCTAAGGATATTTATAAAAAAAACCCTTGCGGGTCTTAGTGTTTATTCAACTACTTGACCGATTGCATCATCAAGGTCCGCAATCACTTCACGAAGTTCAAAGATACGAGTTGGAGTGCTTACAATATCACTCGTGTATCCTTTTTGTGCTTCAAAGAGGACTTGACGAACTGCAGCAGCAGAACGCACATCCATTTCAATAGTTACTTTACTCATTAGATATCTCCCTCCTTACGATTTTCAGAACGCTCAATACTAAATGCACCTTCAGGATAACGAGCACTCAGTTTCTCAAAGTTCATTTGGATTACTTCTTCAAGTGAAATATCAAGTCCAAGACAAGCTTGAGAAACATACCACATAATGTCTCCAAGTTCACGCTTCAGGTGAAACAGATTTTCTTGATTAACAGGTTTACCTTGGAAAACAATTTTCTTTACAATCTCAGTAAACTCACCTGCCTCAGCAGACATTCCTACAGCGGCAGTAAGCAGTCGCTCGGTAGGAAATCCTTGAATTTCAAGGTCATTGAGTCGGTCAGCAAATTCAGAGAAATTTTTACTGGGTTTCGATGTGGTTGTATCAACAAACTCAACGTACTTATTAAGATCGATAGTCATATTAAAATTTAAATCCTTCAAACGACTTTTTGGGTTTTCTTTCTTCATAATCATACTCGTCTTCTTTAGAAGAGTCAAGTATTTCCTTTTGTGCAGATTGCTCTACATCATACAATCGCATCTTGGCACGATCAATACCAATCACAAAACGCTTATGAATGGTTGGATCATTATATCTGTTCTTAAGTTGCTTAACAAGAATCTGACCAAGTTCTTCAAGTTCCTCAGTAGAAATCAGGGCGAACATTAAGTCAGCAGTTGCGGGAAGACCAAAAGACTCAGAAGTATCTGTCAGTTCCACATCAGAAGAACCATACCCAGAACGAGTAGTCTGTGTAGCACTCACAATAGGAACATTAAATTCCACAGCAAGACCACGAAGTTCTTCTGCAATTGCTTTTACAAAGGTATAAGAGTTAATGTTGCTATTTCCTTTGTAACGTGAAGAAGCACATATATTCAAATAGTCAATAAAGATAATGTCTGGTTTAAATGCTTTCTTCAAAGCAAGTTCATTTAAAAGTGACTTAAAGTGCCCAGAATGAGCTGAAGCAGTGGGATACTCCTTGATGATTAGAGTTCCTTGTGTTTTCTTTGCGAGATTATTTACTTTAGTCTCAAAAACGGACTTAGGAAGTTCTGCAATATCTTTAATGTTTACGTTGAGAAGATTTGCGTCAATTCGTTCAGCAATCTTCTCTTCTGCCATTTCAAGCGTAATGTACAATACATTCCGTCCTTGGAGCAACACGGAGCTAGCGAAGTGGCACATAAATAAAGACTTGCCGACGCCCGTACCAGCAAGTGCGATGTTGAGAGTCTTGCTAGGTAAACCACCTTTGGTAATGCGGTTAAAGTATTCGAGATCAAATTCAATTTTTTCCTCCGTTCTGTGATATGAATTGTATCGTTCCTCATAGTCCTGAAGATAATCGTGTCCTACGTGATTGTCAAAACTTACTGCAAGAGCATCTTGAAGAATAGAGGGAATTGCATCCGGAGATTTATCTCCCTTACCATCAGCAAGTTGAATTGATTCCATAAGTGCAAGATAAATTGCACGGTCTCTACACCACTTTTCAGTAGTGTTAACCAACCAATTGAACTCAACAGGCACATCTTCAAAATGATTGATCAGATGAACAAGTTTTTGAAACTGTTCTTGATTAATATCATTCCTTTTTTCAATTTCAATACAAAGAATTTCTTTTGATGGAACTTCATTGTATTCCAAAACAAATTTAGATATTTCTTGGAATACAACTTTTTGTTGTTCATCCTCAAAATATTCATCCTTAATAAAGGGTAAAACTTTTCTTAAGTACTCTTCATTGTAAATAAAATTTCGCAGAATTAAAAACTCAATTTTTTCCATTACTTATAGTGAAGATAGGTGCTCATTATGTACTTAGTATTGCTTACTGGAGCTACTCCTTTATGGGGATACATCCACATAGGAGGAAACACAATCATCGTTCCAGTTTTAGGTTTAATAGTCAAATCATCAAAGATAGTTTCACCTCCTTCATTTACATCATTTAAATACCAAAGAAAAGAAAGAAATCTACGAGCACTTGAATAATCTTGAACATCTACGTGCGTATCAAAGGCATCATTACCATCAGTATTATACCTCTTAATACGAAATTGTTCAAAGTTGTTTTGTTCGGGAAAACAACGAGAATCTACAAACTCATAGTATTTTTTCTTATGCTCAAGAGTTACTTTAATCAAATAATTATGAAGATTGTTCACTTCATCAGTCATCTTACAATTTTCCGTGAGATTAAACTGCGTGAAGTTAGGTTTTCTTTGATTATCAACTCTCTCTTGTTTATCTGAGTTACTCTCAAACAAATCTATTAAAGTTTGACAAATGTGAGGTTCTAAAACGTTTTCGTGAACGTGAATTAAATCATTTAACTCAACAGCCATAACTAAACTCTTCTCTTGCAATCTCATCCAGTTTCTGCATCACTTCATCAGTGAAATATTCTTCTGGATTTGCAAGGATTTGTTTGGCATAGATTTTCTTACCATCCATTTCGTAGCGTCCTGCTACATTCTTCCAGAGTCCACCAATCTCACCAAGTTCCAGAAGACCATAGTAACGATCAAGACCGCGCTCATCATAATAAAGACGGACTTCAACATCTTTGTTCTCCTTACTCAAACGCGACTTAGCAGTCTTAGCTTTGATAATATTGCCGACCACTTCTGTTCCATCCTTTTCTTTCTTTTTGCTGAGATAGATGATCGTAGAGGCTGCATACTTGAGTCCACTGCCGCCACCCATTTCTTTAGTTGGTACGTAAGCTCCGATAACGTCATAAGTGTGATTGGTAACGATCATTGGGATGTTTGCTTGACCAAGTTTAAGAGTGAGCATTCTAAATGCTCCTTTTACAAGTTGTGATTTGGTCATATCACGCACTTGCTTGTCGTTCAGTGCATCAGTAATTTCTTTCTCAGTAGAAAGCATACCAAGAGAGTCTAGCACAAACATACAAGGTTTGCGGTCTTCTACTGGTTTCTTAAGGTAAATATCTACCGCTTTAAGTGCTTTACTACGAAACTCCTCAATTGTAACAACATTAACAACAACAAGACGAGAAGTATCAATTCCACGAGACTCTACAAGTGATTTGGTAATAGCAGCTTCAGTATCAAAATAGAGACAATACCCATCGGGATTGGTATCAAGAAAATTCTTAACAACGGCGAGGCTGAAGAAAGTTTTTCCAGTAGAAGACTCTCCAGCAATAGCAGTAATCTTGTTCCCAGATACACCACCAAATATGCTACCTGAAACCAGTGCATTAAAAATGTACGAACCCGTGTCAACATATCTCTCAGTTTCATCAATATCTGAAGCAAGTTGTGTATACTCACCACCAATCTCTTTTACAATATCTTTTAAAAAGTCCATAATATCCTCCAAGTTTAATCAGTATAACATCAGGAGAAGAAAGAATCAAGAGTTGTTTTTCTTTCATAATCCCACCCAATAGCATTCAAAATAATTTTCAAAGGTTCAAGAAATCCTTTCTCAAACTGAGTATCATAATCTACATATTGTGTTAGATTTAACTCTTTAGGAAAATCCTGAATAAAAGAAATTACATTTTCGTGAATTGGATTTGGTTTTTTAAGATAACAAAATTTAATCTTTTCTCCGTTTTGTATAAGTGAATATCGATTAGTTAATTTATTCTCTTTAATATAGTAATTGAAAAGTAATGCTCCCCTAACGTGAATGGGTGTTCCTTTACCACTATCCTTTATGTAAATTGTAGAAGATGATTTCCATTTATCAATATTTGATGCTGAACGAGGAAAAGATACTTCTTCTGGAGGAAGTTTTTTAAACTCACTTCTACATTTACCGATAAAATCTATCACGTCACTTTCGGATCCATTCATAAGAATCTTGAAAGAATCCTTCAACATCTTACGACAAGGTGCTGGAGTAGAAGATTTAATTGCCTCAATGCCTTTGATCTTCAGTTTGGGTTCTTCATATCGAACACCTTCACTGTCCCAAACACTAAGGATATATCGCTTCTTCGCGGTCCAAATACCACGCTCAGCAACACACTCACGCTTCATAAACATTTTCTGGTCATAAGCGTTTACATAGTCAGCCAATTCTTGGTAAGAACTTTCAATATACTTTTCAAATTCCACCTGACAGACCTTATCAAGGAACGAAACAATGCTTTGAGTAGTTTTCTCTCTTCCTTTGAATACATTTTCAACCAAAGGGCCCATATTAATATACAAAGAGTCAGTATCAGAAGCAATAACATAATCTTCACCGTCAGTTTTAAGAATCTTATTTAGATAAGAGTTCATTCTATTCATAATCCACTGAATAGAAACTTGTCCAGAAAAAGTGATTGCTTCAGCGTTTGCTAGTTTGTAATAACGGAAGTATTGGTTACCAATCGCACCATAAGCAGAGTTAAGTTGAATCTTTCGTGCCATCTGAATGTTGTTACAGCGGGCGATCTCTTTTTCTAACTCTTTTGTTCTTTTCTTCTCATATTCTTGTTCAGCTGCAAGCATCTTCTTTTTATAGATGGTACGATCTTTATAGATTTTTTCCATCAATTCTGGTAGGAATCCACGAACATCTTTGCGATACATTGCACCATTAGCACATACCGCATAGTCCTTATACATTTCAAATGTAAGTTCTTTGTTCAAGATTTTATCTACATTTACATTTGGGTGCCTATCATCAATCAGAGTTTCTGGACTGATGTTGTATTGCATAATCAAGTGTGGATATAGAGAGTTCAAGTCAAAAGAGACTACCCAATCATATACACCAGGAATTGGTTCCTTTACATAAGCACCAGCATACTTCTCATTCTTTTCAGATTTGTCTTTGGGGGGAATTACAATATTCTTTTTCTTGAGATAATTGTAAATGATGTTGTCCCACATCCTTACTTGAGAAAACACATCTTCATAGTTTACTTTGGCGTCATATGCCATAGTAAGAGCTAGTTCAATGAGTTTCATCTTATCTTCAAGACGATCAACAAGTTCTACGTCAACAATGTTATAGTCAACAAACTTGTTCCATCCTTTAGTATAAAAATCTTTAAAAGTATCAAACTCAGAGTGATCAAGTTTTTTCTGTCCTAGTTCGACAGAAGCAATGTGATCCAAACGATAGGATTCTTGAGCAGAGTAAGTAAACTTCTTATACAAATCCAAATAATCAAGTTGAGTCAAACCGCCAACATCAATTCGGATTTGTTGTCGATTATTTGCCCAGACCTCAGTTTGAGTAATAAGACCCCAAGGAGAAAAACTTTTCATACGCTTTTCCCCAAGAACTCTAGATAACCTACCCACGATATATGGGATATCATAAAACTGAATGTTCCACCCAGTTACTACTTCAGGTAGATTATTATCCCAATAATAAAGAAAGGCATTTAACAGAGCATACTCATTTTCACACTCAATATACTTAAGATCCGTTCTATTATGTTTATATGGACGTGTTCCCCAAGTAATAATTTTTTTAGTTGTGTAGTCTTGAATAGTGATTAGAAGAATTTCTTCATCACAATTTTTTGGATCAGGGAATCCATTCTCAGAAGCAACCTCAATATCAAGAGTAACTAATTTGATTTTACTAATATCAAATTTAATTTCATCTTCAGGATATTTGTCAGAGATGTATTGATAGACGTATCTATCGTGCCCGTAAATTTTAAAGTTTTCTACCCCATCATATTTTTTGTAGAATTCTCTACAATCTCTAACTGTACCGGGTTTTATTTCCTCAACATATTCCCCTTCAAGGGTTTTGAACTCTGTTGGTTTATTTGATTTTACGAAAAGAGTAGGTGAATACTCTTCTTTAAACATAACGTGCTCACCATTATCATAACCACGGACTAGGAATTGGTTCCCGATCATTTGAACGTTTGTGTAAAATCGCATCACTTAATAAGATTTTGATATTTTTCAAGAAGGGTTGGTTTTGGTTCCGCAAGAGTCAAAATCTTATCGGAATGAATCATAAATGTATTTTGACTTGTGCAATCAATCAACCAAGGAGAAAGTGTCCCATCATCATCCAATACAAATGGTTCAACAAGTTTACAATCTGGTTCTCCAAGATCTGTTGGAACTTCTTCAATCTGAGTCAGTAAAGTTAACTGATTCATCAATACTAATAGCTGGACGTTCTTTTGTGTCATTTTCCAAAATAGCCTTTACGTAATTTTCTGCAAGAGAATCAATTGGATCAACCAAAGTGATAACCCAATCAACAACCACAGGAATTTTTTCCTGTTTAGATAGTGGCATCCAAGGATATAATTTAATATCTAACTTTGAACTACTGTCATTCTTTCTTTTATTTGAAGAGTTCAGAATCATAATACAAGGTTTGGTCAAATAATAACCAATCACCTTTTGATCTCCTTCTTCTCCAATCACCATTTCTTGAACATCAGAAATCAATGTTTCTCCGTTTCTGGTGAGGACTAATTTTACTGTCATAATACTCCCATACCTCTTAGCATTCTACCAATAAAAAAAGGAGGAGTCAACCTGGATTTTGCCAGGTGCTCCTCGCGCCGACGATATTCAAATCTATTTATTCTCCACCGTTTCCGCCGCCATTACCACCACCATTACCATTACCTCCAGCACTTGAAGAGGATCTTTTGGGAACTGCTCGACCAGCACCAATATTAGTTACTCTATTTTTATCATAAATTTTATGAGGTTTTGCCATCTTAAAACTTATCGTCTTTAATTCGGATATAAACTGGCGGAAAGTTTTCATTATTTTTTTTTATTTTATTTAGAGATAGTCTTTTCTCTTATGATGTTCGGGAACAATCTTTTTCAACTGGACAGACAAGAGTCCGTCTTCAAAGGATACATCTGCGACTTCTGTATCGTCTGCAAGAGTCCACGCTCTTTTGAAAGATCGTTGAGCCAGTCCCTTATGGACGTAGTTGGTATCGGATTCCTTATCCTCCTTTTGTCCCTCAACGAAAAGTTTTCCATCTTGCGTATAAACATAGACTTCTTTCTTTTTGAATCCAGCGAGAGCAAGTTCAAGTCTTGATTCTACGTTACTAACTTGAACGAGATTATATGGTGGATAATTAGAGGTAGTTTCGTGAAGATGAAATAAACGATCAAAATATTCGTCCATTCCAATGCTATTGCGAGTGATCCTTTCCATTAATGCAGGAAGATCCGCAGCAGTATACCTTGTCAGGTTAGTCATTTTAGTAGCTCCTTAAAAAGCGAGGTTTGAATGTGTGATCCCAATAAGGCGATCAATATTATTTAATCACAAAATAAAAATAATAACAAGTTGAAAACCGAACATATTATTATGGTTTTTACGCCAAAATAATATCAAGAATGTAACCTTCTATGTTTAGGTACTTCATTTCTTTTTATCCAAAATCTAATAGATCTATCAGAAACTCCATAAAGTTTAGCACATTCTTTTTGAGAAAAGTATGTTATTC
>Ga0194115_10000969_pt1 | contig 38957 bp, 36 predicted proteins | sample TA2MahsurfametaG_3_FD_148656 | JGI IMG/M metagenome (GOLD analysis project Ga0194115, IMG submission 148656) | Freshwater microbial communities from Lake Tanganyika, Tanzania - TA2015002 Mahale S4 surface | ecosystem: Environmental > Aquatic > Freshwater > Lake | place: Tanzania: Lake... | reverse complement strand
AAAAGTAGATAATTTAAAATATAATGCTATAACTAAAAAACTTTATCGCGGGGTGGAGCAGTCTGGTAGCTCGTCAGGCTCATAACCTGAAGGTCCTTGGTTCAAATCCAAGCCCCGCAACCAATTAAGCTAATTTTAATTATTTTTAATCTTAACAACTTTGTTTTCTTCATCCACAGAAACAAATGAACTTTTATCAAATTTGCTTTGCTCTAAATAAAGATGATCCACAATTGCAGAATTGGACTGATAAGTTTTTACAATCTTAGTAAGCAACTCTTTAACCTCAAATACTTTATTATGATCTAATAAAGTTTTTAAATTATTTAAATCAACCTCCAGCTGATTAAAAGGAATAAAGGGATCTTGTGTTTTTTGAATTTTAGGATGCTCAGTTTTTTGAGGATTATCACCTAATAATAGTTCTTCATATAGTTTCTCACCTGGTCGAAGTCCAATAATTTTTATTTCAATATCACCTTCTTTATTATTTTCATCTTTAACGGAAAGACCTGAAAGTTTTACAATTCGAAAAATTAAATCTTTAATTTTTACACTCTCTCCCATATCAAGAACAAATACAGCGCAATCCTCACTCATGGCTCCAGATTGAATTACAAGTTGCGAAGCTTCAGTAAGGGTCATAAAATAACGAGTAACATCAGGATGAGTTAGAGTAATAGGTCCACCATCTTTTATTTGTTTTTTAAATTTTGGAATAACAGAGCCTGATGATTCTAAAACATTACCAAAACGAACGATAGACATTTTAGTCTTATTATTTTTTGTATTTTGGTAAAGCCCTTGTACACAAAGTTCGGCAAGTCGTTTGGATGCTCCCATAATGTTTGTTGGTCTTACCGCTTTATCACTTGATATGAGTACAAAATTTTCAACTGATTGAGATAACGCTGCTTTTACTACAGCTAAAGTTACAAAAACATTATTTTTAACGCTTTCTGAAATATTTTCCTCAACTAACGGCACATGTTTATAAGCTGCAGCATGATAAATAGTATCTACTTTAAAAGTTTTAAATATTTCATTTATTTTATTTTGATCTTGGGCATTAACAAGGAGTGGAATAATTCTTAAATTATTATTTGCAATCTTTAACTCTTCATAAATTTTATAAAGAGCAAATTCATTTATTTCTAAAAGCAATAATTTCTCAGGATTTTGTTTTACAATTTGACGAGATAGCTCAGAGCCAATGGAACCACCTGCCCCGGTTACTAATACAATTTTTGAGGTTATATTTTTACTTAATAATTCGGTATTTGGTAAAACCTGATCACGGTTTAAAATATCATCCACATCTAAATCTTTAACATCCGATAAACTTACTCTTCCATGAATAATATCTGTAACTGTTGGTAAAGTTTGCACTTGCAATGAGTAATTACTTAAATTCTTTAAGATCTCATTCCGTCTAGGTTTAGAGATAGATGGAAGCGCTAGTAAAACTAATTGTGCTTCTTTTGATTCTATTAAATCAGCAATTTTTAAAGGTGAGTAAATCTCGTGACCTTGCAAAACCTGACCATGAAGTCGGTCATCATCATCTAAAAACCCAACTACCTTTAATTCATTACTATTTGCTAAGGCAGACACTAACTGTCGACCAGCACTGCCAGCTCCATAAATTAATATTTTTTTTAAAAATTTAAATTTATCTTTAAAAAGATAATTGCTGCCAAATATGTATTTTACAAATAATCTTGAGCTTACAACTGCAAAAAATAATAACATGGGCTGAAGGATACCAATGGATCTTGGAATATCTTTAAGCCCATAAACTCCAAAAACTGAAAAGTATAAAAATCCATAAACTAATAAAGCAATGGATACTGAAAACATTATGCTTAAACCTGAATATCTAAAAATAGTCCTATATAATCCAAGCAACCAAAAGACGGGCAGTGCAAAAGCAACGGATACCATTGCAGCAGTTAAACCTGCCCCTCGAATTAAAATAAACTCGTCTAAGCGAAGATAAAATGCAAACCAGGTACATAAAACGCATAAATTTAAATCAACAATTATAGCAATAATCTTTTTTGCAAAACGGGGAAGATTTAAAATACTTTTTGTAGCTGTATTAATTTTAACTAACATAATAATAAAATAATTTTATTTTAACTTTTCAATTTTTAAACATTATAAATCATAACTTTTTAAATCTAAAGACTTAACCCAATTAACAATTTTAAAACTAATCATAATTTAGAAAGAAATGTTCTTTCTATTTTTACCATAAATAGAGTGAAGATAAAATCCCACAGGCAAGCTGTAAGTAATTGCTAGCCAATTATTAAAAAAATTTCCATTAGGCACTAATGGCCAAACAGTTATTAGAATTGCAGCTAATAAACATACCTGATGATCTGTTAAATATCTTTTTTTTTTAAAAATAATAGTCTTAAATTGTCTATAACAACAGTGAAATACGTAATATAAAACACTAAATAAAAATAAAAACCCAATAATTCCAGTTTCAGCTAATAACTGAACATAAAAATTATGAGGATGTGTCTCACAGGGCTGTATTCCCTCCGCATACTTTTCATCTTTGCATATCACTCTAAACATTTTAGGGCCATGACCAAAAAAGAAATTGTCTTTGAACATGTTATAAGCCGTGCGGATTAAACTATCGTGCGTATGAGAAAAAAAATATTTTTCCTTAGACTCTTTTGTTAATCCTATAGTTTCTAAAGGCCCAGTAATCATACGGTTTCTTACATTACTATTAAGTATAGTTAAAATTAAAATGAAGACAGTTGATGCAATAAATATTATTACCCTAAATTTTTTATATTTCTTTATTAGGATTAAAATAAATAATGTTGAAAGATTTAGATATAAGAAGGCACTTCTTTCACCGGAGATGTAGATTAATACGTCAACTAAAAAAAATAATATTCCAATACAATATAATTCATATTTAATTTTTTTTTTAATAACAAATAATGCAAATAATAATGGAAATAGTCTTGATAAATAAGACCCTAAAATTCTTTCATCTCCAAAAAATGATGAAATGCGCACCGCAGATTTAGTTAAACCTATAATATTTTTTCCAGAAAAAAATTGAATAAAACCATCTAATACTAATGCTGCAAAACAAATTAACAAAACATAATAAAAATAATTTAGTATTTTTTTATTTTTTTCAATTAAATACCAGATTAAACAAGCAAATATTCCAAATCTAAAATAAAAAAGAGAACTTTCAAAACTGAGTAAAATGTTTTGAGCTACAAAAATGCTTACTAATACACAATAAATACAAAAAATAAAAAAAATTATTAACGGCTTTTTATTAAAAAAATAAAACAATTTACGCTTAAATGTATAAATTAAAAATACTAAAGATGATAAACTTACAATTAAATCTGGAAGAAATGGACCTGATATTAAAAAAAAAGGTATTAAAGCTAAAAGTAAAATATATATTTTATTTAATTTGACCATTATTATTAATGTAAATTAAACTATCACCTAAATCTCTGAAAACTTTAGATCCTATTGCAATTTTAACATTTTTTCCTATTTTCGTGTTAGGATGAACTGAAGATCCGGCCCCTATTAAAGTCTCATTGTCAACTAAGACGTTGCCACATAAAGTTACATTTGGGGCTATGTGCACAAAATTACAAATTATACAATCATGATCAATTGAAGCTGAGGTATTAATTATAGAACCTTTTTTTATTTTAGATCCCGCATTAACGACACTATTTGCCATAATGCAAATTCCATATTCTAGTTTGGATAATTTGCTTACTATAGATTTTGGGTGAATTAGATTTGTTAAGTTCTTTCGAAATTTTTTAAATTTTATAAAAATGTCTTTTCGTTCAAGATTATTTCCCACTGAAATAAACCAGAAATCATATTGATTATATAATTTTTTAAATTTATTTAAATTACCTTTGATTGAAAAAGGATAATTTTTTATATTTTTATAATTATCATCAAAAAAATCTATTATCTTAAAATTATTTAAATGAGCTATTTCTCCAACAACCTTACCGTGCCCTCCGGCACCAAGAATTGCTATCTTTTTAGCTTTGATATTTTTTAAAGACATTAAGTTTTCTTTCCTACAATAAATTGATTTAGTTACTTATTTTTTCTTTCCATTTAAACTCTGAAATCAACATTTTTTTTAAACTTAAATATTTAGGCTTACATTTTATAATTTTATTTAATTTTTTAGTATTTGCTACCATATAACTTATATCCCCGCGTCTTTTCTTTACATAAGAGTAGTTAAATCTAAGATGTTTATTTTTTTTTAAAGTTTCAACAACTTGTTTTACAGAATAACCTTTTCCATAACCACAATTACAAATCTGATTTTTTTTATTTTTTTTTAAATATTTTAATGCTTGATAATGAATGTATGCTAAATCATCAACATGAATAAAATCTCTAACTGGTGTTCCATCTTCAGTTTTATGATCATTTCCATAAATTTTAAAATTTTTATATTTTGTTATTGCCCTATATAAATTGTTACTTAAACTTTTTGTTTCTAAACCAATTGGTCCATATTTTAAATTTGAGTCAGCGCCTATGACATTAAAATATCTTAACGAAAAAAATCTAAAATTTTTATCAGATATTTTAATTAGATAGTCCTCCACTTTTTTTTTTGCTAAACCGTAAGTACTTATAGGATTAAGAAATGTATTTTCTAAAACTTTTTTTTTATCAGATATATTTCCATACACTGCTGCCGATGATGAGAAAATAAAATTATTTATTCCATTATCTTTACAGCATTTAATAAACTTTTTAGAAAATAAATAATTATTTTTATGGTATTTCATAGGGTTAAATATTGACTCTTCAACATCCTTATAAGCAGCAAAATGTATTACAGACTTAATATTATATTTCTTAATAATTTTTTTAACTAAAAATAAATTAGAAATATTAGCTTTGAAAAAAATACTTTTTTTTGGAATAATATTATTTTTTTTGTAAAGTAATTTATCTATAATTATCGGTATAATATTTTTTTTTATTAATAAATATGAGGTTGCTGCTCCAATATATCCCGCTCCACCTGTTATAAGAATACTCATTAATTTTTAAAAATTTTTTTAAGTATAAATTTTAATTTTGATATATTTTTTTTGTGTTGTTCGTATGTCAATGAATGGTTTACATCTAAAGCTATACTGGTTTCTCCCAAAACTTTACAATTTTTTAATCTTTTAAACTCTAATTTTTTTAATTTTTTAAAAGATTTTTCCAAATATATTTCAGGGCAAGAACCTGTAAAACTTTTTATATTATTTTTATTTAAAAAATTAATAATTTTAAAACGAATTTTTTGATTATTTTTATTATTTTTTTTGAGGAAAAAATAAAATCTATACCATGCGTTTTTGATATTTGAGACTGGAAAATAACTATAAATATAATTTTTAAAATTTAAAATTAAATCAAAATAATTTTTTGAAATTTTTTCTCTTTTTTGTTGAATTTTTTTTAAATATTTTAATTGTTCTAAACCAGCTATTGATTGAATTTCCGTAATTCTTAAGTTTGTTCCAAAATAATCTTTATTATATAGGAATTTTTGATTTTTTTTATTTTTAACTTCGGTTGCGCCGTGATTTATATATCTTTTGCAAAATTCATAAATTTTTTTATTGTTTGTAGATATCATGCCGCCTTCACCAAGTGTAGAAATTATTTTATCATTGCAAAATGACCATACACCAACATCACCAAATGAGCCGACACTCTGTTTGTTTATTGAAGCGCCATGAGCTTGGGAGCAATCTTCAATAACTTTTAATTTTTTTATATTTGCTATTTTTTTTATTCTATACATATCACAAGGCAATCCTGCTAAGTGAACACAAATAATGGCTTTAGTTTTTTTTGTAATTTTTTTTTTAATATCTTCTATGGAAATATTTTGCGTTAGCAAATCAACATCTGCAAAAATTGGTACATGCCCTGTATTAACAATACATGCTGCTGATGAAAAAAAACTTCTAGCAGGGACAATGATTTCAGATTTTTCAGGCAATTTTAATGATTTTATAGCAACCTCTAATGCTGCTGTTCCATTACAAATAGCAATTGAATATTTATTTTTAACAAATTTAGAAAAATTTATTTCAAATTTTTTTCCATATGGTCCAGTCGTATAATTAATTTTTCCAGAACTAAGAACCATGGATACCTTGGAAATTAAACTTTTACTAAAATTTGGCCAACTTTTTTGCAACATAATTTTTTATTATTATTTTTTAAAATAAATTTTTATTTAATATTTTCAAAATACCAAAGCTTTTCTGTTGATAATTTAATTTAAAATTATTATATAAAGTGTTTCTATTTTTGATCTTTTATATTACTTATTTACTAATTTTATATTTAAAAAATTTAAGTTTATAATAAATTTTTTATAATTTAAGTGCTAAAATAACCATAATTTTATTAATCTATTATTTTTTCTACCTTGAAAGCTTCAGCATATTGTTTAAACACTTGACTCCCTCTCACTCTAGATAAGCTAATAATTGCTTCCTTTGACCTCGGGTGGGGAATTTTTTTAACTTGAGACTTATATTTTAGAAAAGCTTTAACTTTATTATTTATATCAGACTTACTTAAGCTTACAAAATAGTTTGGGCTAAACGATTTCTCTTTTTCATTCCATTCTGTTTCCGAAAGTACTTCATAGGATAAAATTTTTCTAAGATTTCTTTTTTTATTTGGTCTCATTGCTACTTTTGAAGCTTTAAAAATTATTTTGTGATCTTCATGAATATCATTTGCTGAAGGTATTAAAATAATTTCAGGATTTATATTTATAATATATTTATCTATAATATTTGTAATTTTATAAAATGGGTAATTACTTAAACTTAACGCTGGTAAATTTTCAAAAAACAATCTTTTTGTCCCTATAAAATTATTTGCTAATTTTGCTTCATCTCTTATAGCTCTTATCTTTTCAGCAGAATATATCTCGGGAGCTCCTTTATTTGCATTTGTCAAAATTAAAACATTAATATGATAGTCATTTTTAGAAAATTTTGATATAAATCCTCCGCACCCTAAAATTTCATCATCTGCGTGGGGAGACAAGATTAATACTCTTTTAGTCATAATTTAATTTTAATAATTTTTAATTTTATAAAATCAATTTGATAATAAATTAAAAGCATAAATGTTATTGCATAATAATATTAGATTATAATCTACTATATTAAAATTAATTTAAAAATTTAAAATTAGCTAATTAATAATTGAAGATTTATTTTTTAATAGCCGAATTATTAAAACATAAGGCGTCTTTAATAGAATTTTAAAATAGTTAGATAAAGTGTAGTTGTCAACAAACTGAATATCTAACATAATTTTATTAGCTAGTTTTCTATTTCTGCCAGTATAATTAATTTGGGAAAGACCAGTTATTCCGGGCAAAATTTTTCTTCTTTTTATTTTAATAAATTTCTTAATCTTTTTTTCAATAAAATATGGCAGAGGTCTCGGACCAACAATCGACATATCTTTTTTTAATACATTAATAAACTGTGGAAACTCATCAAGACTGCTTCTCCTTAATATTTTTCCTAAGGTGGTTAACTTTGAAACCTTATTTTTTGAAATAAAATTATTCATAGTCCTAAATTTAAGGATAATGAATTTTTTACCATTATAACCCACTCTAGATTGTTTAAAGGTTAATGGTCGTCCATCAATTAAAAGTATAAGAATTGATATAATTATTAATAAAGGCGAAAAAAAAAATAATACCAAAATAGAAATAATAATATCAAAAAATCTGATCATCTAATTAACTATGAATCTAAGCATAGTAGAAATATTCCTTTTCATTAAACTTATTTTATAGTCATAAAAATATCTGTATCCCCAAGATAAATTTCTTTATTAAGAAATAAAATTTTTTTTTCTTTATTAGTAAAATCTTTTAAAAATGCTATTTTTAAATTTACATAATTGATAAGTTTATAATTAGAATTAGATATTTTTTTTTTTGACAATAGAACTAATTTCTTAAATTCTTTCATTAAATAAAAAATATGTTTTTGTTTTATTTTTTTTGAACCAAAATGATCTAGAATCACATAATTCAAACCGGATTTATCTTTGTTATATTTTAAAATAAAGAAACTTAAAAACTTTTTAAATTTTAATCTATTTATTAAATATTCATGCTTTTGATAAGATAAGTATCTGTGTTTAAAATAAAAAAAATTTTTTAGAAAAAAATTATTACTTTTTTCTATATATTTTTTAAATTTCGATAATTTATCAATAGCAAAGTTCTTTGTTTTTTTTTGTAAAATTGTATTTGTGGATATTTTGTATAGATAATATTTTTTTTCTATAATATTTTCTTTACTGATACCAAAGGTTGCAAAATTATTTTTATTTGGCCACATTGCTATTAGACGAACTTTGTTAGAGATTTTTTTTTTTACTTTTTTTAAAAGATCTGAAAAAATACCCTTTTTTCTATATTTTTTTAAAACCATACTTGAATGCCGTGAAAAGATTTTTTCATTTGTATAATTATTTAATCTAATGGAAATCATTCCTACATTTGCAATTAATTTCGATGAATTAAAAGCACCATAACAAAAAGAAAATCTATTAGTGAAATATCTCCACTTAAAAAAGTTTAAACTTATTTTTTTTTTAAATGTTAAATAAAATAATTTTCTAAATTCTTCGTAATCAGAAATTTTGATTTTTCTGTATATTAAATTTGATTTTTTTAATTTTAAATTCACTTAAAATTTTTTAAATAATTTTTTATAATTTTATATATATTAAGATTAATTTTTTTTTTTGAAAAGGATTTATCTATTGACCTAAAAGCGTTAAATCGCATCTGATTAAAAACATCCTCCTCTAAATTAAGATATAAAATTTTGGAATAAACATCTTTAAAAGAACTAACAAAATATCCATTAAACTTATCTTTTATTAAATCATTATTTCCTCTAATATTATAACATATAACTGGTAAGCCTTGAGAGAGTGCTTCCATAACGGCAACTGGCAAACCTTCCCTTTTACTTAAATGAAGTAAAATATCAAAGTTCTTAATTTTTTTAATTAAATTTACATCAAATTTCTTGAAAGAGATATTGTGAATAGCATTCTTAATCTTTAAAACTTTAAAGTTTTTGAAACTACCATAGCCATAACAATTAATTTTTATTTTTTTATGCTTTAATATCTGAGCAACTTTTAAAATATCTAAATACCCTTTTTCTTTTTTATAAGCGGAAATAACTAAAATTTTTTTAATTTTTTTTTTATTTTTAATTTTTTCATTAAAATGGTTTGATGGTAAATTTAAGCCAACACCATTTACTTTATAATATAAAAATCTTTTGGTAGAATTTGATTTTATATAATTATAATCATAATTATTAATTGTAATAAAAATATCTGTTTTTAAGGATAAAATTTTCTCTATAATTTTAAAAAAAAAATTTTTTATGGAAGGTGATTGGGTTGCAAATCTGAAACCATGTACAAAATATATTATTTTTAACTTATAAAAAAATGTAAATAATCTGAATAAATGCGAAGCTACAGGTGTATGTAAATAAAATATTGCTGAAATATTTTTTTTTACTAGTTTATTAATTTGAATAAAAATTTTTATGTATCTAATTAAATTTAATAAATCTACTATTTTATTCGGAAAATCAATTTTATGTTTTAGATTTTTTTTAAAATTTAAATATTTGATATCCGCACAGGCAACTTCAACTTGCAAACCTTTTTTTATAAAATACTCCGCTTGTTGATATAAAAAAGTATTAAAAGTAATAGATTTTGTGCAAATAAAAATTATTTTCACTTAAAAAAGCCAGTTTTCTAAATATGCATTTGACATATTTTTAATTGAATATTTATTTTTTATTTTTAACCGGCAATTTTTTTTAATAAATTTCCATCTTATTTTTTTATTTTTAAATACATATAAACTTTCATTAAGACTTTTAACAATTGATTGATGATCATTACCATTTACAAGAAATCCTGAGTCTTCAATAATTTTTTTAGAACAACCAACATCACTCGATAGAACTGGAGTTGAGCAAAGCATTGCTTCAGCTACAACATTTGGAAATGACTCAGATAAAGATGTTAATATTAGTAAATCAATCCCATTGTAAAATTCTAATAAATTTTTTTGTTCATCTAAAAATATTACTTTATTTTTAATTTTTAAATCAAATGTAAGCTTATTTAACTCTTGGTTCGAAGAATTTATGTCTTTTCCTGCCATAAACAAATATATATTATTGTAATTCTTTACGATTTTAGAAAAAGCAAACAATAAAGATGAAATATTTTTTTGTTTAGCATATCTACCGGCAAAGCCTAAAATAATATCAGTTTTTTTTAATTTATTCTTTTTTCTAAAATTCAAGCGAAGAGGTTTTGATGGATAATAACTTTTTTCGCAATATCCATTATCAATAAGTCTAGTTTTATTTTTTGCGTAGAAATGATGATTTTCATGAAAATTTATGCTTTCCTCTGAACAGTAAATAATTTTACTAGGTACAATTTTAGAAATTAGGCCACAAATTAAAGATATAAAAATTGTAATTTTTTTTGAAATTTTTATATTCAGCTTAGAATGTCGAATATTCCAAAATATTCTATTATAAAACTTTTGATGAATAAATAATGTAATGAAATTGGAATGATACATCCAACTTTGAATGATATCTGGATTTTGACTTTTAATAAATTTACGTAATATAAATATTTTTTTTAAAAAATAGAAAAATTTAATTTTTTTATTTAGTCCCAAAGTAAAAATTTTTATATTTTTCTTTTTAAGTTCAACTTCGTAGTATCCATTTTTAATTAAAGTTATAATTGTAATATCAATTTTATTTTTATATTTTTTTTTTTGGAATTGGCACAAACGGTATAAATTTCCCTCTGCCCCACCTTTTTCTAAACTACTTATGATATGGATAATTTTCATTAAATTATTTTAAAAACTTATTAATATATTAATATTTAAAAATTATGAAAAATTTTAATAATATATAAAGTCTTTATACTTTACTTACTCTTTTATAAAAGATTAATCTTTTAATTAAAGGTCCAGCTAATAATATAATCATGATAACAAACTTAGATCTATGTCTTATTGCAGTTCCAAAATTTCCAACACCAATTCCGAATGCTAAAATATAAAATACCAATATTATTAAAATATATCTTAAAGCTTTATCTTTCCAAATAACTGCTCTATTGCGAAAAATTAAAATGGATAAATAAAAATATAATATGGAATCAAAAATTCCAATTAAATGTTGAATTTTTTTAATTTCCCAAGGAAATGGTGAAAAAATAAAATATATTGCTCTGATAGGACTTTTATAAATTAACTCAATTGGAGAATTAATTATTGTCCACTCAGGAAAAGATGCTATACCTTTAGTGGAGACTTCCGTTTTTTTAAATAAATTTTGTGGATCAGACGCCACTTCAAATGTACCTAGATATTGAACATTAATTAAGTTTGATATGTACAATCCCAATACAATTATGCATATTAAAAAAAAAATAAAACTTTTTACTCTAATGTAACTATATTTTAATAATCCAAATGATTTTTTAAAACTTGTAGTACAAATAATTGTTATAAATATAAGGGCGCCTATCAACATAGCGCCGTGAAAAAATACTGCCCCTATAAAGCCAAACATTGCTATAATAATCGACTTATAATCCTCAGTTTTGGCCCAACTAATTACACCATATAAGGCGATTAACAGGAAAAAACAAACATATACCTCACGCAAAAAAGAAACTGAGTATAAAACTAATGATGGGAATAAAGCTATTGTCCAGGCAATTTTTTTTGCAGTGTAATTATCCCAAAGCATATGACCGAGTTTCCAACCTAAGAGAACGCAACCAATTCCAAAAAACAAGCTTATAGACTGCGCCATCAACAAACTTCTACCAAAAAAAGAATAAAAAATAGCAATCAACCAACTAATAAAACGGCTATCGGGTCCTTCAAAATTCATCAATACATTAGAAAAACCCTGTTGACCTATATCCCAAGCTTGTTTTTCAAAATTCAAAGCGTCAGCATCACTGTCTGGTAAATCAAATAAATAATGACCAATCATCATAGTGAAAAATCGCACCAAAAAAGCTACAAAAAGAATACTAGCTATGCTTGGCACCCGTAATGCTATAATTATAGTTATGAGAGCCACAAATGCGATCGCATTAAAACCAATTAGATCAGCCATAACGTACTAGAAAACATTTATTTATTTTTTACTAAATTAGAAAAATATTTTAAAATATTAAATTTAAAAACTAAAATAAATATAATTAAATAAAAATTTAAACTAAAAATTAAAAATTTAATATATTAATTTTTATTACTCATATTTTATAATACTTTTTATACCAATTAACAAAGTTAGATATTCCATCGATAACTGATGTTGATGGTTTGTAGTTAAACTCTTTCTTTAGATTATCTATATTCGCATAAGTATGCTGTACATCTCCTAGCTGCAGTGGCAAAAAATTTATTTGTGCTTTTTTTCCCAAAGCTTTTTCTAATGCATTGATATAATCCATAAGCTGTATCATCTTATTATTTCCTATGTTGTATATGCGCCATGGCACATTGCTAGTAGCTGGATCAGGCTGATTACTATTCCAATGAACATTGCCAGTTGCTGGATTGTCAAGAATTCTTATAACACCTTGCGCAATGTCATCAATATAAGTGAAGTCTCTTGTGTGCTTACCATAATTAAATACCTCTATAGGTTTTTCATTTAAAATAGCTTTAGTAAATTTAAACAAAGCCATATCAGGTCTTCCCCAGGGTCCATAAACTGTAAAAAATCTAAGACCTGTAGTTGGTAATTTATAAAGATAACTATATGCATGCGCCATTAGTTCATTAGATTTTTTTGAAGCAGCATAAACAGATAATGGATGATTTGCGTTATCATGTTCTGAGAAAGGTACTTTAGTATTAGCTCCATAAACACTTGAAGTGCTAGCATAAACTAAATATTCAATATTATATTCTCTACAATTTTCTAAAATGTGAGCAAATCCAATGATATTACTATTAATGTAAGCCAGTGGATTTTTAATCGAATGACGCACGCCAGCTTGCGCTGCTAAATTAATTACTTTTTGAATTTTATGAGTTTTAAAAACATTATTCAAACTTCCTTTATCACATATATCAATTTTATAATGTTCATAATTTGAATATTTTTTTAATATTTCAAGTCTTGCATCTTTAATTTTAGGATCATAATAGTCATTATGATTATCGATACCAATTATACTATCACCACGCTCTAAAAGTTTTATACACACTGAAAAACCTATAAATCCAGCTGAACCAGTAATAATAATTTTTTTTGACATTTTTTTAAAAATAATTCTTATCAAAGAAAATAACGCCTGCATTGCCAAAAATTCTATATATATAACCAAAATTATTCACACACTCAGGAAAAAATGAATTTCTATCAACATCATCGTAAACCATTATTTTTGGAAGTTTTTTTTTCATAATTTCATTATGAAACCACTTCTTAGACTCATATGATTTTTCGCTATCATAGTAAATCAAATCAAAATTTTTATTTTTTTCATAAATTATCGGAATATTTTTTTTATCCCCCTCATTTGTTAAAAACCAGTTTTTTCGAAGATTTTGATTAACAAGAATTCCCACTTGATTTTTATTAAGAACAGTAGCTAAGTCACTACTAAACAATCTACCATTTTCATTTTTTTTTAAACCTTCCAATATACACCTCGAACTAGAGCCAGCTGATACGCCGGTCTCCAGCACATTTCTTGCATTAATTAATCTAACCAAAAAATATAAAAGAACTTCGTTACTACTGCCACCTGCTCTTGAATTTCTAATTCCACCAGAGATAGGAAGTCCTGATATTATTTTTTTTCTTTCTTTGGCAAAATCTAAATAAAAATTTATTGATTCAATATATAAGTTTTTATCTTTTTGTTTTGCCCACGAGTCAAATAATTCTTTATTCCAGTCTACCCATAATGATGCTTTAAGTCTGGGAAAATCTTTTACTAAAGCAACTGACTTGTTAAAACGCTGAATAAAAATCCTTCCAAAAAATTTAGTTATAAAATTTAAATATATAATTTTTTTTATTATGAATTTTATTTTTATTTTAAATGAAAGCATAAATATAATTTTATTTTTTAAATTATTTTTTAATTTTTATAAAATTAGTATTAAATTTTAATTAAGTAATTATTAATAATAGTATAGCAAATTTTAAATAAATTATATTTAATAACTTTTTTACATTAATTCAAATCTGGATATTTTGATCAATATTGTTTAAAAGTTTTGATGCTCTATTCTTCCAAGAATAATTATAAAAATCTTTTAATGCCTGGTTGGCAATTAATTTCCTATTTTTTAACTTTTTTAATTTTTTTATTGAACTTATCCATGATTTAATATCATTGTATTTGACTAATATTGAATTTTTCCTATTAAGTACTTCTCTAATAACTGTTAAGTCTGAAGCAATAATTGCTTTTTTGTGAGACATGTATTCAAAAAGCTTTAGAGGCGACGTAAAAGTAGAGATGTTTACACCATTTTTTTTTGATGAATCAAAGCTATAAGGAAATATTATTTTTTGATTAGGTAAAAGACACACATCAAAAGCATTTATATATTTACTAACTTCCTTATGTGGTACGAACCCGTAAAAATATACATTTTTGCTAATTATTTTTTTCTTCCAAAGCTTAATATCTTTTTCAAGACCTCCAATAATGTGAATTTCGATATCTTTATCTAATTTATTGGCCATTAAAGAAATAACTTCCATACCTTTGCCCTTATATAAATGACCTACATAACCAACTTTTAAATTTTTATTAGACCCTAAAAGTTTAATTTTGTAATTAAGATCTACAACATTATCTGCACCATCATGTGCTACCTGAATCTTATTTTCATTTAAAAATCCTTTTTTTAAATACATATTTTTTAATGCATTAGATATAACTATAAGCTTTTTAAAATATTTATTTCTTATAAGTTTTTTAAAAACGATTATTCTATGATTTTTATTATCAAAAATACGCTCATGTGACTCAAAAATAACTTTATTTTTTAATAATACCGCAACATAGCAACCGTGCAAAAATCTACCATAAACTAAATTATATTTTTTTTTAAAAATGAGATAAAAAAAAATAGCTAACGTGTATAAAAGTGCACCGCTTCTTATATCTGGATGCCAAAGTTTTTTAACCTCAAAATTTTTTCTTACACCGTAATATTTATAAATATTGTCTACATTTTTTTCATATTGAGTTTTTAAATCTGGAGCTAATAATACTACTTCATGTCCGTTATCGGAAAATGCTTGGCACATTTTCATCACTTGTATGCTGTTTGCTGTTCTTGATGGAATAACAGATTTTGAGATGTATAATATTTTCATTATAAGAATATTTTTTTAAATTATTTTAATTTTATATTTTTAACTACAAGTTTTATTAATGAGATCAAAAATTATAATATTAAAGATATTATATATATTTTAAAGGACATAAAAATTCCCTTATTTGTTTAAATATTTGTTTTAATATTATGATAATGTGGAAATATTGTATCAATAATATTTTGAAATTCTTTTTTTTCTAAATTATTCCAATCTTTGTATTTATACTTGTCTGTTTGTCCTCTATTTGGTGCTTTAAAAATAACATTACAAAACTTTCTTTTACGCATTTCATTTTCAAAGTTAAATTTAGCAGAAAGTTTTTTATAAAAATCATAATTTTGATCAACATCTTCTAATCTAACAAAAAATTTTTCAACACTTTGAATTTTATTAAAGTCGTCATATATTCGTTTATTTACTATAGCCCAAAACCAAGTTAATTTTCCTATTCGTGATAATTTGAGCCATTCACTTAAAAATTCATTCTTGGGAACTATTCTTGATAAAGATCTATATAAACTATCTGAAATATCAATTAATGGGCTTCTATTTTCAAAAGTATTTAAGTACCAATTTTTTTTATGAAATGACTCAACGGAATACACGGGGTGTCTTATACTAAAAAATAGGCAATTAGGATTAAGCCTTTTTACTAATTCCTCTACGCCAAAAGAAAAATATGGGGAAGCAATAAAGGTGTTTTGATATTTTGCTAAATCTCTATTAGATGCCAACTCAAGCAGTTTAAAAAATCCTTCTTTATCAATTGGTAAGTTATAATAAGTGATATAACGATAAAATGCTTCAAAATCAGCAAATCTTTCACCAGTTCCTATCCAGTTAGGATGTGAGTTAAATATTTTAGACAACCAATTCTGACCAGATCTACCTGATCCAAAACTTAGTATAAACTTATTATTCTTGCCACGTTGAAAAAATTCGTATTTTACCAATTCTTGGTATGTGGGTCTTTTAAGTTTAGATGCCTCTTTCGTAATTCTAAATAATTTATTTTTAATTTTGTATACTAAAGTCTTTATTAAATTAAATTTCATAAAGTAACTTTAAATTTCATTTTTAGAGGCAATATAAATAAAATTTGAAAATTTTATTAAACTTGTTTTAAATTATTTAGTCTTATATTTTCATCCCAGTTGAATACAATTTTGCCTGAAGTCGTTTTACTAACAAATCTTCCTCTGTAATAGTCTCTATTCAAAATTTCTTCGTCCGTTAATTCTCTATGTTTTGAGCCTAGAATTTTAGCGAGTTGAGATTTATTATACTTTTTTCTTATATAATTTAATATTTGGGAATTTGGAAGATCAATTGCTTTTCTTAAATCTTTGAGTTGCGTTGGACTAACTGACACTACTCCATCTTTTGTGGCATTCTTTTTTAAAATAGTAAAATGCCTTTCAATCCATGTTGCGCCTAAAGTTTTAGATAAAGCAGATAAGTCGTAAGAATATATATCCGGATTTGAATGGATACTAAAACCCACACTATTTGTAAATCCTTTTAAAAATTTTATTCTTAATAAACAGGCAACTTCTGGAGTTGTTGGATAAATTGAAACGCAATGAAGAAGGGTAAATTTTCTTTTATATTTTTTTAATATATTTGCTGTTTTAAAAATTTCTCTATCATATGCCCCACCTGTTGATACTATTATATTTGAATTGAATTTTTTTAATATTTCCTCAATCATAATATGTGAAGAACAGTCAAAACTAGAAATTTTTAAATATTCTAATTTCATTTTTTTAATTAAATTAACTCTATTTCTTGTGAAAATAGTAGTCATTGGTTTAATTTTATATTTTTCACAAAGTTTAATAAATTTAAAATGTTCTTGAGAATTTAAATCTAAATTTTTTAATCTTTTATACTCACTACTAAATGGTCTTTTAATACACTTAACTACGCCACCTTCAATTAAGCCCTCTTCAAATCTTTGACGGTAATTTAAATCATTAGATCTCATTGATTGTATTTTTACATAATCTGCTCCATTTTCTTTGGCAGCATGGATCATCTCTTCCACAATATTAAAGTCTCCGTTATGATTTTGACACAATTCAGCTATTAGATTAATTTTTTTCATAATTTTTTATAATATCATTTAATATTTGATTTGCTCCATTCGTTTGAATTTTTTTAGAATTTAAATTAAGTTGAATTTTTTTTAATTGCTCGTTTACAAAATAATTAATTTTTTTTACAAATTTTAATTTAAAACTAGTTTGTTCCATAATTGCACAATAACCTAGTTTATACATTTGATTTAAATTTTGTTTAATTTCAGGATTATTTTTTTCATAAATTAATAACGCTGGTTTTTTAAAAAACAAAATTTCTGTAATAGTGTTAAATCCTCCCCTTGCTACTAAAAAATCTACATGCTCTATTAATCTATGCATATTCTTTAAACCTTCTACAGGAATTAAATTCCTTTGTTCTGCGACGTAAGTTTTAATTTTATCAGAAAAATTATCTACCGATATATAAAAATCTATATTTTTTAATTTTTTAAGATACTTGATAGTTTCTTGAATTAAATTAGAATTAGTTTTTGTTCCATTGTCCATAATTAAGCATTTATAAGTGTTAGTACTTTTAAAAAACTCGTTCGTACCCTCTTTAAATATTTTTCGATCAAAAATTAAATTTATTTTTTTTATATTTAAATAATTATTTGAAAGTATTTTTTTTTTTGCAAAGGTAGAAAAATAAATTTTATCAGCTAACAGCAAACTATTTTTTATTATTTGCGTCGCTTTTAAATTTTTTAATCTTGTATTATAAAAAAACCAATCCCAAGCAAATCTTGCAATACCATAAGATGGTATATTTAATATTTTTGCTAAATTGAAGGCCTCAGGAACTAAGTCAGAAATTATTAAATCAAAATTTAATTCTTTTTTATTTTTTAATAATTTACGAATACTTAAAGATGATTTTTTTGGCCATTGAACAAGAATTTTATTGGTTTCAGCTAAATTAAGTTCTCCACTTTTTTTTTTAACTGTAAAAAGTGTATGAGGATAAAACTTATATTTTAATTTATTTCCAAAAAATTGCTTTAAGAATAATAGCCTTTTACTATTAAATATAGTGATTTTGATCTTTGGATTATAAAGTAAAAGATTGTTAATTATTACTCTTTGGCGCACAGAATGCCCAAAACCTTCATCGGAAATAAAAATTCCTACTTTATTAATTTTTTTTTTCAATTTTTTTTTTTGCCCTTATATAATCCCTATAAGTGTGTATATCTATTAAATCTTTCACGTAAACACCAATTTTTGTACTTAGTGTTTTTTGAAAAACCGTATTATAGGTCATAATTCTAAAGGCTGCATTTTGTATTTTATTCCTATTAATTGAAATAAGTTCTTTTATTTTAGCATTAGGATAAAGTTTTTTTTCAAAAAAGTTTAAAGCTTTCTCTAAATCTTTATATCTTAGTTCTGGAGAATTAGGTTGCAATGATATTACAATACTAGGTTTTGGATAGTTTCTATAAATCTTTTTTATAGCATGAACAATAACATCCTGTTTTTCTGCGTCTTCGTAAGTAAGTTCTTTTGGTCTTTTAACAAATTTAAATTTATTAGCTAACGCAACTTTTTTTATTTTATTACAATCAGAGGAAATAATAATTTCATCAATCTTTTTCGACTTTCTGACTTCATTAGCAACATATAAAAACATAGGCTTTCCTTTGATCAATAATACATTTTTATTTTTTAATCTGCGCGATTTTTTTTTAGCTGGAATTATTACTACAATTTTATTCACTTTCTAAAATTTTATACTAATTTCATTGTACATAGAGCACAAAATATAAACTTCTTTTGATTTGAAATTTTTACTAATATCGTGAGTTAAATCTTTGCATTTAATTTTTCTTTTTTTTAAATAAGTTATGAATTTTTCTGTAAATGAAAATAAATGTTGTTTTTCAAGATTTACATCAGAATGGTAATAAATCAAAACATAATTGCTATTATTTAAAGCATAATCTAAAATTTTCTTAGGCTGATGCGTGTGATCTATAGTATGAAAAATACCAAATAAATCATATTTTTTATCTTTTTTTACTAAATTAAAGTCCTCAATTTCAATATCAAAGAGTTCTGCAGCCAAAGATCTGCTATTAACAGATCTATAATTATCATTATACAGCCAACCTAAATATGAATTATCAACTATTAATTTTTTTTTTATACTTTTTTTAAGAAGATTTTTATTTTTTATTTTATTTAATTTATATAAATATTTTTCAGCATTCAATTCTTTCGTATTTTTATAAAAAATTTTTTCACCGGCAAATTGTCTAGATGAAAGATATTTTAATGAATAATCAAAAATTTTTTTATAAAAAAAGGAATTTTTTTTATATTGATCTGAAAAAAAATCTATCATTAGACCCATAAATGGAGCATTAAACTCGCAATAACTCTTTATATTTAAATTTTTATTAATTATTTGAAAAAGTTTTCCATGATCAGGTTTAATGCGTTTTTGAAAAAAATTTATTACATTCATCCAATTTCTATTATGTTGACTATAAATTTGATTAAAAATTTTAAAAGATATTTTTTTTGTAAACCATGGATTATTTTGTATAATGTAACAGTTTTGACAAATATAAACTTTCATTTTTTTAAAAATTTTATCTGTGAGTCTTAGATCATTTTTAATCGCACGTGTGTAAAAATTATGATTAAATTTACAATTTTTTATGATTTTTAGCTTGGTGGAACCGCAAAATATACATGTTTCAAATTTTTGAAGTATCATTTTTATTATTAAAATTAATTTTTGTTATTTACATCAATCAAAAAAACTTCTGACGCTATTTGTTTTATTATTAAATTCTCCTTTTTTTCAAAACTATTAATATGTTCTACTCTTTTAATAAAATTTTTTTTAGTCAAAGAATTTCCAATTTTTTGATTATATAAATACTCAATTCTTGGTTTTAATCTTAATTTAAAACTAATAATCTTTTTAATAAAAGTTTTAAACATTCTTAATTTACTAATAATTGCATAAAAAAAATTTTTAAATAAACCATCATAGGTATTTACGTTTTGTAATTTATCTAAAGAGTTTAAGAGGGTTTCAAAACTATCTAAATTTTCTTTAAAATTAGCTATTTCGTCAAGTTCGTCAACTACTGTTATCTTTTTACATTTAATTTTCTCTATATCCTTAATAGCCTCAATCAATTCATCCTCTGATCTTACAACTTTTGATATTTTTTTTAAAAGATTAATTTCAGCCACATTTGACTTCTTTGCTAAAAAATTAATTACATTCTTTTCTAAAAAAAGGCCCTCCAATAATGCTGTGGAATTACTAGAAATACATATTTCACATGCATAAATAAGTTCATTTGTTGTTGAAAATTTTTCTAAATTGAGAAAAATATTTTTAAATTTTTTTTTATCTAAATAATTTTTCCAAAAATCTATTTTCTCATTTGGATGTGGAGAAATAATAAGATTTTTATTTGGAAAATTTTTATTGAAATTGTTTACAAATTTTAAAGTTTGCATAAGAATTTCTCTTTGCATTATTACTTGTTCGTTAGCAAGATGTATGGCGCTAGAATCTGGATCTTCGCTAAACTCTACAATTCTATGATAAACCCAATCTATTTCATGACTAGGTTGAACTTTATTTACGCTTGGGAATGAAGTGAGTAATAAAAAAAAATTTCCGAATTTTTTTTTAATTAATTCAGAATTTTTTTCAAAAATTTTTCTATACTTTTTTTTTAAGAGTTCTAACCTCATATTTCCAATTAATACAACTTTTGACATTAAAAAATGGTATTTTCTTTTAAGTATTGGAATATCAGACTTTTCCCCAACAGCTAAAAACATATCTAACTTATCAATATTTTCATTATTTATTCTGTAATTTAATTTATCATCATAATCTATTGCAGTAATTAATTCCTCATCACTTGAAACTATTTTGAAATTTTTTTTTTTTAAAAAATCAATATGTTTAGTATTTCGAGGACCAAAGCTTTTTAATAACATAATGCCAGAGTTAGTATCTTTTATTAATTCTCGCAGAGCTCCTTTTTGACCAATAAGGACTCTATAATTTCTTTTTAAAGCTTTTAGGGCTAATAAAATTTTAGAATCTAATTCTCTTTTTACAGATTCAATTATGATAAAAATTATCTTTTTTTTCATATATTTAACGAAAATTATATTCTTTAACTTAAAGTTATATTGTTTAACTAATTATTACTTTTTGATAATATTTTTATAGATTATGAAATAACATTTTTAAATATATAATTATTTCTTCCTTTATCTGTAAATAAATTATTAGTTACTAATATATTATTTTTACCACTTAAATATCTATAAATTATTTCTAGATTTATTACTTTAAACAACTCCTTATATGTCAAATCTTTTCTAATCGATAATTTTTTTATTATTAAAAAATTATCTAAATTCCAAAAAATTGGATTGGAGATAGATTTTGAATAATTCCTTGTTCCTTCTTTTGGTCGATTTATATAATTTCCTAATTCTTCTGACGCTAATTTTCTAAGTAAATACTTATTAGATATATTTTTTGTATCAGAAAATTTATATTCCGTTGGTATATTTGCACAAAACTTTACTAATTCCAAGTCAAGATAAGGAGACCGCATTTCTACAGACTCATGCATTGAATATTCATCAACATATGGCAAAGGGCAAGATTGAAGAAAATATTCCATATCTAGAAATGTATTTACTAAAATTTTTTTTTCTTTTCTGTCTTTTATAAATTTTATTTTATTCTCAATTTCTTTCTTTGAATTTTCTATTTCATTATAGTATTTTTTTTTTAAAATATTATTTATTTTAAATCTGTTATTTAAATTTAATATTTTATGAAGGTTATGTTTCTTTTCATTATTGATTGAATCCTTAAATGTGTTATATCCACAAAAGTACTCATCAACACCATCCCCGCCTAAAAGTACTTTTATTTTATTTATTCTCGCAACTTTACAAAGCTCTTTCATGGGTGGTCCGCCACCCCATTTAGCTGGAGAAAGTGAGTAATGATTTAAATTGATAAGATTTTTAAAATACTCCGATTTTTTTTGTTTTATATATATAATTCGGTTTTTTCTAATTTTTAATTTTTTAATTATTTTGGGTACTAATTTTGACAAGTTTTCAATTTCGGGAGATCTATTAGTTAAAAAAGTTATATTATTGTCTAATTTATTTAAATAATTCGCGATTAACGAGGAATCAATCCCACCGCTTAATGTACTGCCTACTTTTGTGTCACAAATTAAATGTTTTTTTATCGCCTTATTAATTTTATCTTTTAACTGATATTTTATGTCCTCTAGTGACTCCTGTTTATTTCCATTATAAATATTCTTATTAAAAAAATTTATTGGACTAAAATATTTAACTTTTCTAATAGTGTTTTTTTTGACTGTAAGATAATAGCCAGCCGGTAAATTTTTAATATTTTTAAAAAAAGTTTTATTCTTAGGAATTATTCCACTAGAACATAAATAAAATTTACATATATCATAATCTAAAGATTTATCCCTAACAGTTAGATTTCTTAAAATAGGTTTAATATTGGTAGAAGCTATAAAATTATCGGAATTTTTATAATAGTAAAATGGTTTCTGACCAAAATGATCCCTGGCTCCGAAGATTTGCTTTTTTTTACTATCATAAAAAATAAATGAAAACATTCCTTCTATAATTTTTAATGTATATTTAATTCCTTTAATTTTTAATAAATAAAACAAAACCTCAGTATCTGATTTCGTTTTAAATTTAACACCACTATTTAATAACTTTTCTTTTAATTTAATATAATTATAAATTTCACCATTAAAAATTAGGTAATATCTTTTATTATCATCCGTAAATGGCTGATCAGACTTATAACTTGGATCTATAATTTTAAGTCTTGCAAAGTAAATTTTAAAATCTTTATTTTCTACAATTTTAAAACTATCAGGTCCTCTGCGGTTTAAATCTTTCTTAATTAAGCTTTTTAATAAATTATTTTTTTTTAAACTTTTGACTTATGAAAAAAATAGCCACACATTTTATATTTTTTATGTTTGCGATTAATTATATTCTATATTTATTGTTAAATAGGAGATTTTTTTATTTATTATTAAATAAAAGATTTTTTTTAAAATTATACTATTCATTTTTTAAAAATTTTTTTTATATTAAAATTTAGATTTTTTAATTTATTTAATGAAGTTAATATTTTTTTAAAAATTCAAGTAACTTTTTACTTAATTTTTTATGTCTAGATAACTTGGACATATTTTTAACAGAAAATAAATATAAATCTTTGTATAACATTATTATTTCTTTAATAAAAACTTCATTATTAAATAATTTTTTTTTTTTACATTTTGTGAATAACTGATTAAATAACTTATTATTAACATTTATAATGGGATCTTTTAAAGTTAAACTAACTTCAGTTTGTTTTGATAATAAAGTAAATTGAGTTGGTGCTTTCTTTAATGAAATTTTTTTACAATCAAAAACAATATGTTGTCTTTTTTTTGGAAAATCAGGATAAATCAGATCATGATCAACTCTTTTTTTTAATATATTTTCTTTAATTATTTTAAAGCCCAAATTTTTTAAAAAATTTTTTATTTCAAAATAGTTTGCTGGCATGAGTACCGGAACATACAAATCATCAATAATAATATTATAAAATTTTGACACCGATTTTATTGTATGATTTCCAATAAATTTTTTTTCTAATTTATTAGGTTTAATAGTTAATAGATTTATTAAAAATTTTTTAAAATTAATTTTTTTCGTAAAATGTCTTAAATTTTCCACAAACCAATAATAAAATGTACCTGATCTATATAGATTAAAATGAAAATATCCGTTTTTCTTTAATAGTTTATAAATTTTTATTAACGTTTTTTCTGGTTGGTTAATATGATGAATGACACCTCTACTTCTAATAAAATCAAACTGTTGTTTAAAATTATATTTTAAGAAGTCTGCGTTGATACATTTTATTTTAAGATTTTTACCTTTAATAAAATTTCTAGTTTTATTTATGTTCTCTTTTGAAAGATCAATATATGTTGTGTCAAAACCTAATTGCTGTTGTGCTACAGCATCTTGGCCCGTCCCACCTAATTCAAGGACATTACAGTTACCCATTTTTAATTTTTTAAAATAAGGTAACTTTCTCAACGTTTTTTTTCTAACATTAATATTTGATTGATTGTAAATGATGCCAAATGGATGCGAGTATTTACCGTATAATAAACCTGTTTTCATCATAAATTTAATTTAAATCCATCAAACTATCTAATAACATTTTTTAGTCTGCCGAGGTAATTAAAAATTTTAAAAAGTTATTTTTTTACATTTAAATTTTATAGTATTATATTTATAATTTAAATAACAGTAATGAAAAAAAAAATTAATAGTTTTAAACTTAATAATGGAGATACAGTTCCTGTAAATATCAATAAATATCTATTGGATATTTTAAATCCAACATCAAAAAATACTAAATACTACGAACCACCACCAGAAAAAAAAATTTCTAACATTCAAATTGGCAGAATAATATTACAAGTTCACCAGATAATTAGTTTGTTAAATAACCTGGGTTATAAATTTAAGAATAAAACTTTTTTGGATATTGGTTGCGGAAATGGAATGATACCAAGATTGATATCTTCGCTTACTGAAATAAAATATTCTTTTGGAATTGACCCATTCTTAGATGGAGAGCATCAAACTAGCTGGCCAAAGCATGATCATTACAAAATATTTACAAAAATTTTAGATATATTAAAAAGGAAAAAATATTTAACGTTTGAAAATTATTCTAAATTATTAAAATATGAAAATTATTCTTTAAAACCTAATAGACAAAAAATAATCTATAAAAAAAAATATCACTACGATTTTAGAAAAATTTCGGCTTTTGATTTACATAAACTAAAAGTAAAATTTGACATAGTGTATTTAAAATCGATTGAGCATTTTAATGATTGGAATAAACTATTTTTAAAACTCAAACTAAGCCTAAATGCGAAAGGAGTTGTGATTTTTAAACATAGATCTTTTTTTTCATATCTTGGGGCACATAGATATGCAAGTATTGGTATTCCTTGGGGTCATGTAATTTTAAATGAAAAAGAATATTTAAGATTTATAAAAAAATTTCACAATGATCGAAAAAATGACATGTTAAATTTTTATTATAATGACTTAAATTATCCAAGATCAACTATAGGAAATTTGATTAAATTTGCTTCAAAAAATGATTTTAAATTAAAATTGATTACGTGTGAACCACCACATTACAATGAAAAATCTACAAAATTTAGTAAAGAAATAAAAAATTTTTGGAAAATTATAAGAAAAAATTATCCAGATGTTTCGAGCGAAGAAATTTTGAGTGGTATGTATCATATTATTTTAGAAAAAATATAAATAAGAAAAGTTATGATAATAAAAAATTTGCAAAAGCATAAATAAAAATATTTATTGTTTAATAAATAAATTCTAAAAAATTTATTATCAATAAACCTATATTGTAGATTTAACTGCCAATGCATCGTTATGTTTATAAATAAGGCACTTATAATTTTTCTGATGTAAAAATTTAATTAAATTTTCTAATTTTGTTTTAGTTAAATTTTTATGCTCAAAATTAATCAAGCTAGGTCTAAAAAAATCTAAATTAGAGTTATATATAACTTCATCGTCAGCACCTTCGGCATCTATTTGCAGTAAATCAATATTTTTATTATCTTCTAAATTTATATTTTCTTTTTTTAAAAGATTAAGCAACGAACTAACTTCAATTTCATATTTATCAATATATAAGTCCGGATTTAAATTTTTTTTTATTAATCTTGAAGAAAGATTATCATAAAATAACGAATTTGTTCCTTGGTTATTTTTTGCACCTTTGAAATGATCATAAAAAGTTTCGTTATAATAATAAAAATTTCTTCTACCTTCATTTCCAATGCATCCTCTAATCATGAGGAAATTATCAAAACCTTGATAGGTTTTTTTTAATTTATTAAATGGAATTTCTTGGGGTTCAATGCCTATATATTGCACTTTATGACGATAATCATTATTAAATTTATTTAATAAATCGTTTCCATCATTTGCTCCAATTTGAATTACTTTAATACTTTTTTGATGCACTTTTGTAAAAAGTAAAATATAAATTAACTTTTCTTTTATAACCTCAGACGTAAACTTATTAACCAAAAGGTATCCTTTTTTTTTTAAAAAACTTCTTATAAAGGATGAAATTTTATTTTTAAACATGGCAAATTTTATAGATTTGTTTATTTAAATAACTAATCAATTATATTATTAATATAATTTTATCAACTTTATATATTGAAGTATATTAATTAATATATGAATAAAAAATTAAACAAAAGAATTTTAGCAAATAATGCCTCGTGGACATTTAATAATGATGTATGGAAAAATTTTGATCATCATATAAATAATTCTATTCCACTTTATTTATTATGTCATAAATTAGGACTTGAAATTTCAGATTTCTTTTTAGAAAAACATTCGAGAGTAATTGATTTAGGTTCATCGACAGGAACTTTTATAAATAAACTATCTAAAAGACACCAAAATAAACATTTGCAAATTAAAGGTTACGAGTCTGTTAAAAATATGATTTATGCGGCAAAAAAAAATAATAAAAACGCGAAAAATGTAAAATTTTTACAAAAAGATATAGCGAAAAGTAAATTTCATAACAATATTGATCTTATAACAAGTTTTTTTACTATAAGCTTTATAAAACCAGTTTTTAGACAAGTAATATTTAATAAAATATTTAAATCTTTAAATTGGGGTGGTGCTGTTATTTTTTTCGACAAAGTTAGAGCTCCAGATGCAAGATTTCAGGATATCATGACTCAAGTTTACACAAACTTTAAACTAGATAGAAACTTTTCACCTCATGAAATCTTAAATAAATCTAATAGTCTTAAAGGTGTTTTAGAACCCTACTCTACGAAAGAAAATTTTTTGTTTTTAAAACGTGCAGGCTTTAAAGATTATATGACAATTTTTAAATGTATTACTTTTGAGGGTTTTTTAGCGATAAAATAATCTATAAATAAATATAAGTTCTTAGAAAAACTTGTTAAAAATCTATATTTGCAAAAATAATAAATAATTATAATAAAATCATATTATTTAATTAATATTATTAGATTTGCATTTACTAAGTACGTGTTGTTAATTATAAAATTATAATATTATTTTCATTACTTATTTAATAAAACTAAAAATTTAATCTGAGTGCTTTTAAAGTAGTTTATTATTATGAAATTAATATATCTTCCTGTTGAAGTTAAAAGTAGAGAACTTATTAGTAAATTATTTTTTATAGCAGACAATATAAACGAAAATTTTGTGTTTTTTATTGGAGATAAGTTAGCCACAAAAAATGCCACATCTTCATTAGGTAAAGGAATATACTTTTATAAATCAATTAATTGGTACGACACCCCTCACATCCAAAGAATAAAAAATAATGGTAATCGATATGTATCTTTGGACGAAGAAGGAGGTGTTACACAAAGTAATAAATCAAATTTGCAATCAATATTAGACCGTAGGAGTAGTGAAGAAAACGTTTCTTTAGTTGATAAAATATTCACTTGGGGAAATTTTGATTATGAAGGATGGAGGAGTAAATACAAAAATTATAGTAATAAAATAGTTAAAACCGGATCACTAAGATTTGATTTATGGCGACGCGAAGTGTATCCCAAAATTTTTAAGGAAGAAATTTTTTATCTAAAAAAGTACTCGCCTTATTTTTTTATACCTAGTACTTTTATAAATTCTCGCAAATGGTTAAGGAAGGAAATGGCCCATGAAAAAAAAATGAATGAAGGAAATAATAAAGAAACATTAGCTTTTTTAAAAAGGAGAATTCAACAAAATAAAGATAGTTACAAAAGTTTTCTAGTTTACGTAGAAATGATAAAAAAATTAACTAAAGATTTTCCAAAATATAAAATAATTATAAAGCCACACCCAAAAGAAAATATTTCTGATTGGCAAAGACAATTTAAAAAAAAAAAATATTCAAATGTTTTAGTGGATAATAATTTTGATTTAGTTGCCTATATTGCCGCATCTGAGTGCGTGATTTTCACGGAGACGCTTGCGGGAATTCAATCTATAATTATGGGTAAAAAAACGATCTCTTACAATTCAAAGAATGTTGAAACATTAAGAAATTTTGCAAATAAATGTGCTCCTCAAACAACAAATTATAAAACCTTATTAAAATACTTACATAAAAATTCTTTAAAGGAAAATTTAAAATATAAAAAAAAAATTAAGGAAAGATTTTATATCTCAAAAAAAACATCTTCGAAAATTATCATGCAACAAATAAAAAACATAAAAATAAGTGAAATTAATATTTTTTTTTTTAATCTTAAGATCAGAATTTATAGTTTATATTATTTAGTATTAGATGAAATAAAATATTTCTATGGTGAAATTAGAAAAATTATTCTCAGACAATCTAATTTCAAAAGTTACACAATAAAAATGTCCGGAGGTATAAAAAGAAAAGATGTGGTAAAAATTTTTAAAAATTTAGGGCTGATTAATAAAGTTAAAATAATTAATTTTGGGAAAAATGGATATATAATTTATAAAAATAATCTAATTTAAGGTAAATTTATACAAAATAGTAAATTTTTTAAAAATTTTATTTTTTGAATTCTTTTATAATTTTTCAAATACTACTTTATCCACAAAATTTCCTTTATCAATTTTAAAGATTATATCACAATTTTTGACTGTATTTAAACGATGAGCAATCATTATTACCGTCACATCTTCTTTTAAATTATTTAATGCATCGATTACTGCCTGCTCAGTTTGATTATCTAACGAACTAGTTGCTTCATCTAAAATTAGTACTTTTGGTTGATGATATAAAGCTCTTGCAATTCCTATTCTTTGTCTCTCTCCGCCTGATAGTCTCACACCATTCTCACCTATTAAAGTTTGGTATTTTTTTGGTAACTCGTTTTCAACAAAATTATGTAAATTTGCAATTTTAGAGACATTCTCAATCACCTTTTGATTAATAAAATTAGGATTTACTCCAAAAGCAATGTTTGCAGCAATAGTATCGTCGGAAAGATAAATATGCTGTGGTACATAACCAATTAAACGCTGCCAACTAAATAAATTTTGTTTAGTTATAACTTTACCATCGACTTCTAAAGTGCCTGATTGAGCTTCAAGAAGACCAAGGATAATATCAATAACTGTTGTTTTGCCACTACCAGTAGGGCCTATTAGTGCAACTTTAGCTTTATAAGGTATTTCGATACTAATATTCTTTAACGCTGTACGAATTTGATTTGGATAATTATAGCAAATTTTTTTTAAAACGATTGATTTTTTAAATAAAAAAACATCTTGTGACTGATTTTGATTAAATGGTTTTCTAAGAATTGCGATATCATTGTATAACCTTTCAAGTGAAGGACCAACAAAAGTAAGGTTAATTAAAGAATGATAAATTTGTTGCATCGCCGGTAGTAAGCGGTACCCAGCAAAAATATATAAGCTAATTAAAGGTAAAGCGTTGTTAAAACCCTCTTTTTTTATTATTAGATAAAGTAACATTAACATAATACCGCCAAAAGCAATTGCTTCAAGAAAAAAGCGCGGTAATTGAGATATGACTAGCGCAGTAGTTTGATTACGAGCAAAAATTTGAGCAGGATTAGAATAATTCTCTAAATAAGTATACTCTAAACCTTTTAATTTAATCTGCTTTATAGCACTGAATGCTTCACTAATTACATTGAAGCGTAACTTATTACTTTTTAAATTTTCTTTTCCAAGTCGATTAACATATCTATTAGAGAATTTATAAATAATTCCATAAGACAAACCAATAAAAAAAAATACCGTTAGAGCCAGTTTTGGATCTGCCATTATTAGTAAAGTTAAAATAGCAATCGTGACAAAACCTTTAGATATAATTTCCATCATTGGAACAATGCCCCTGCCAACTACAATCGCTACTTCTGATAAAATTGTATTTCCGAGATCAGAACTGTGACGACTTAAAAACCAGCTATAAGGCTGATTAAGGTAACCTTCTACAAAACGTTTACTTATGGTGTATTCGCGCATTTGGCAAAATCGTGCTTGAGCATAGGTTGTGAGGGCCTTAAAAAAAAGTGAAGTAACTAATAGTAAAAATACAAATATTCCAAAAAAAAAAAGAAACTGTTGATAATTTGTGACTCCAAATATTTTTGAGTAATCGAAAATTTTTTTTAAAATTATATTTGTTTCAATAATATCAGGATTTGAAATTACTGACATAAAAGGAAATATTGATGCTACACCAATCATTTCTAGCAAAGACATTATTACAATCATTAATATCAATAAAAATAAAAATTTTCGTTCATGAGGAGTAATAAGAAATATAATTTTTGAGAACTTTTTCATAATTTTATATCCACTATACTAAATTATGATATCTATAATACTAAAATAATATTATAAAACAAAAAAAATACTTTTTTTAAAATTAATGTTATGATTATTAAAATATTAATTAAATTAAAAAAAAATCTATTTTTTTCATCGATATAAAAATTTGGTTAAAGATTATTAACAGAAATTATGTTTGGGGAATTTCAAGAAGTGATATCTATACAGTACTCAAACTAATTAAAATATACAAACCCAAAAATATTTTAGAACTCGGAATGGGCGAGGGAAACTTAACCGAAAATATAATGAATAAAATAGGCAATAAAAGCAATATGCTTGCGATTGAAAATAATTATAAATGCATCCGCGAATTTAAAAAAAAATATAACTCTACTATCTCTGCTTCTAAAAGTTTTAAAATAATTCAAAGTAATTTAAAGATTTGTAAAAAAAAACTAATATTGAAACTCTGATGTATAAAATATCTTATACATTAAATGTAAGTAATTATGATTTAATAGTTATCGATGGACCCTCATTTATTTATAAAAAAAACAAACTTATTACCGATTTGCCTAGGGGCGATTTTTTTTATTATTTTAATAAAATCAAAGCTGGATGTATTATAGTTTTTGATGGATCCATTATTACTCAAAAATTAATTAATAGATTTTGCCTTCATGATTTAATAAATTATAATTTATTTAAAAAAAAAGTTTTTATAAAAAAATCTGCCAAAGCTAATTTAGTTGATAGTAAATTGAAAAAATATAAAGAGCTTAAACTAATTAAATAACAGACTAAATTCTCGTAAATATTTTTTGGCTTCAAACTATATTTACACAACAATTTTTATATATGTTAAAATTTATGATTACTTTAAAGTATGGAAATAATTTATAATGAAGTTTTTATTTCGTAGTTTAAAAAATTTATCTAAATTTAGATTTAAAAAATATAATAATTATTGAAATAAAAAAAACTAGAGAAAAACTATAGAATGCGTAAGTTACTGGGTTTATTGACGGTGATATGAATATTTGGTCTACAACTGGTGCTTTTGATGGTTTTTCTAAAAAAGGATCATAGTTAAAATCTTCAAATTCAATTTTTTCTTTATAAACTTTCAAATAATTAATTTGATTTGATAAAAATTTAGTATCTCTATAAAAAAATTTATATAAAAAATCAGTTGATTGTAAGCTTGTATCATTTAAATCAATTGATCTTGCAATTTCTAAAGATTTTTCTAAATCGATAATAGTTATTTCAGTAAAATATTTCAAATCATTTTTTAAATTTTTTAAATTATTTTTTTGAACAAATACTATATAATCATATAAAAACTCTTCTGGTTTTTCAAAATTATCATCAAAAATTAAAAAAAATTTATTTGGATAAATAATTTGTTCTTTTTTGAATTTTCCAAACTTACCATTAAAGTATTGTTTTGTACTTATATTATTTGATTTTAAATATTTTTTAAAATTATCAATTTTTTGATTTTGATCTACGAAATTTTGCAAATTATCAAAAGATAACAGATCTTTTTCGAAAGTTAAAATATAATCATCATATAAACTATTTATATTTTTAAAATAATCAGCAAAGTTGAAAATAAAAAATATTCTTTTTGGAGGATTTTTAATTACAACTTCAATTTGATGTTGTCTAACTGAAGGCTTATTTGCATGATAAATATAAGTCGTTAAGCTAAATAAAACACTAATTGTAAATATTATAATTTTACCTTTCCATAATTTATTAAAAAAATCAGATAAATTTATTAAATCATCAGTCAAATGAGTGTTATTTTTTTTCATTATTTCTATTTAACACAACAATTAAAACTTTGCACTTTAAATTTTTTTTAATTTACTAATAATTTAAAAATTAAAATTATTTAACTGACAATACACTATATATTAATTTATAAATAGACTAAATTTAAAAATATAAAATTTTTTAGAGAAAATAAATAAAACTTATACTCTATTTTTTTATGAGATTTTACAATAAAGCTACTACGCTTAAGAAAATTGATTGTAAAAATGCTCTTATTCCAGAATTTTTAATTATAAACACTAATGAATTTTTAAAAAAAAAAAATAAGATTTTAGAAAAAGTTATAAAAAAATTTAATAAAGATAAATACTTAATAGTTAGATCAAGCTCTTCGGAAGAAGATACAAATAAACAATCTAATGCTGGACGATTTGAAACTATTTCAATGGTTGGAAATAACAAAGATGATTTAGAAAAAGCAATTTACAAAGTAGTCAATTCATATACCCGCAAAAAAAATAACATTCTTTTTATTCAAAAAATGATTACAGATTGTGATTTTTCAGGGGTAATTACAACTTGCAATCTCAATAATAAATCTCCTTACTATGTAATAAACTATCATGACGGCAAAGATACTTCTGCTACAACAAGTGGTAAAGCGAATACAAAAACTTACTTCCAATTTAAATATTATACAAAAGGTGGCAATAAAAAGTTTTCAAATATAATTAAACTTGCAAGAGAACTCGAAAATAAATTTAAGAATAACTTTTTAGATATTGAGTTTGGACAAAGAAAAGGGAAACTTTTTTTATTTCAAGTAAGACCTGTAGTAACCAATAAAAATTTATTAAAATTCAATAAAAAAATATTTAAAAAAGCCTTATCTAAACTAGAAAATAAAATTATAAAATTAAAGAAAAAACATCATAATTTATTTGGCAATACAACGTATTTTGGAATTATGCCTGATTGGAATCCTGCTGAAATTATAGGAGTAAAGCCAAGTCAATTATCAATTTCATTGTACCAAGAGTTAATAACTGATTTTATTTGGGCTAAAAATAGAATGACTTATGGTTTTAACGATATGACCTCTTTTCATTTAATGACTATATTTTTAGGTACGCCTTTTATTGATGTAAGGATAGATTTTAATTCATGGCTTCCTGCAAACTTAACTAAGAGCATTAAGAAAAAATTAACATCTTATTATTTAGAAAGATTTAAAAAAAATGTTCAATATCATGATAAAGTAGAATTTGAAATTCTTTTTACTTGTTTTAATGCAACAACAAAAGAAAGACTTAATAAAATACCAAATAAATATTTAAAAAACGAAGGTAAAATTTTTTTAATTAAAGAATTAAAACTTATAACTTTAGATGCCATTAATAAAATAAATAAAGAAATAGAAAAAATAAAGATTTTAGAAATAAAACAAAATGAAATAAAAAAATCAAAACTGTATGCAATTGACAAAATTTACTGGCTCATTGAGGATTGCAAAAGATATGGTACTGAACCTTTTGCGGGTTTGGCACGCGCAGGATTTATTGCTGTGGAAATACTAAATTCTCTTGTTAAAAAAGAAATAATTAACAACAAAGAAAAAAATAAATTTATGCAAAGTTTAAGTTCTATTACGACAGATATTATCTATGACGCTAATAAATTATCCAAAAAAAAATTCTGTGAAAAATACGGTCATTTAAGACCAAATACTTATGATATTCTAAGCAAAAGTTACGAAGAAAATTACGCTAACTTAATCACAAAAAAAAGTGAAAAATTTTTAAAAAAAAAGAAATTTTTTACTCTAAGTTTTAAAAGTAAGTTGAGACTTGTAAAATTTATAAATTCTAATTTTAAAGGGCTAAATGTTAAATCTTTTTTATCTTTTTTAAAAAATGCGATAGAAAATAGAGAGTATTCTAAATTCATATTTACAAGAAGTATTGATATGATTTTTAAAGAACTAAAATATTTATCTAGAAGGCACAAAATTAACTTAGAGAAAATGACTAATTTAAATATCAAGATTATTAAAGATCTTTATTACAACCTCAATAATAGAGATATTAAAAATATATTAGAACAAAATATTAAATCAAATTATGAAGATTTTAAAATAAATAAATTAATTGAATTACCAGCGGTTATTATAAATCCTGAAAACATATATTACTTTGAGCAAGATATAAGCACTCCGAATTTTTTTGGTACGAAAAAAATTGATGCAAAAATTATATATTTAGATAATCAAAAAAATAATCTTAACTTAAAAGATAAAATTATTTGTATACGTAGCGCTGATCCTGGATATGATTTTATATTTAATCATAATATTGCTGGATTAGTTACAGAGTTTGGTGGTGCAAACTCCCATATGTCAATAAGATGTTCGGAATTAAATATTTCAGCTGCAATCGGCGTCGGTTCTATAATTTTTAATAATATTATTAAATCTAAAAAAATGTATCTTGATCCTGTTAATAAGAAAATTAATTAATTTTTATGAAAATATTAATTATTCCTAAAATAACAGAACCATATAAGGATCAGTTGGAAGTTTCTATTGAGACTAAGCTAATATATTTCTTACATAAATGTTTTAAAAACTGTTTTATAGATATTGCATACAAATTTGAAATCAAAAATAATTATAATTTAATCATTTTAAGCGGTGGAAATTCTATTTTAAAATATTCAAATAAAAACAAGGATAAATTTAGAGCAAAACTTGACAATTTTTTTCTTAAAAAAGCTAACCTAAATCAAACGCCTATAATAGGTATCTGCCATGGAGGTCAATTTTTAGCAAAAAAATATGGATTAACTTTAACAAAAGATATTAGACATGTGGGTCTACATAAAATTGAAAATTTATCAAAAATAGTTACAAACTTTAAAAGTGTTAATTCTTTTCATAATTTAAAAATAAAATACAAAAAATTAAAAAATATTGAAAATTTAATTCTTGCTGAAGATGGCAGCATAGAATGCTTTAAAATAAAAGATAAAAAAATTGGTGCCATTATTTGGCATCCTGAAAGAGAAAACTCTGGAAGTAAGCAGCAAGTTATTTTTTTTAAAAAATTTTATTCATACGTAAAATAATTTGCAACTAATCTTATTAGCTTCTGGAAGGGGTTCAAGACTTAAGAAGCTTACTCAAAATACGCCTAAATGCTTAATTAAAGTGAGATCAAAGCCAATAATAGAATATATTTCCGAAAATTTTAAAAAATTTAATGAAACAATTATATTGACTGGCTACAAATCAGAATTAATTAAAAAAAAATTCCCTAAAATTAAAAAAATAAGAAATAATCAATATAAATCAACGAATATGGTTTATTCTTTATTTTGTGCAAAAAAACATATTACTCAAGACATTATAGTTTCTTATAGTGACATAATATTTGATCATAACATAATAAATAAAATGATTAATTTTAATAAATCTCATATTCCATTGAATAAAGAGTGGCTCAGTTTATGGAAAAAAAGAATGAGTGAAAAAAAAATAAACAATGATGCTGAGGATCTATTGGTCGATAAAAAAAAAGTTATATCAATTGGATGCAAAATTAAAAATTCTAAACCAAAGCTACAATTTATGGGCTTAGTTAAATTAAAGTATAAAGATTTTATAAAACTTTATAAATTCTTTATATCTTTAAAAAATCCAAAAATAGATATGACGTCTTTTTTAGACATAGCAATACAAAAAAAAAAAATTTCTCTTAGATATTTTAAAACTTCACGTTACTGGTTTGAAATTGACAACGCAAAAGACAAAAAAATAACAGAAAAATTTTTATAGTTTACTTAATTTTTCTTGATTAATAAAAAGAAAATTTTTTCTTTTTTAAATCAAGAATAATTTTATCAATATTTTTTAAAAAATTATTTTTACTTTGATCATTTTTTAAATACAAATCAGATTTCGTTGGTATTTTAAAAGGCAAATCTACACCTACGACGTTTTTAATTTTTTTTTTTAACGCTCTATTATAGAGATTTTTATAATCTCTTTTTAGTAAACTCTTTAAAGATGCTGAAATATAAATTTCATAATAATTCTTAACATTTTTTCTCATCCATCTTCTAAATTTATTATTTGTTAAATTTGCTGATATAATAATATTAACTTTTTGCTCAGAAAGATTCTTAACTAACTTAGTTAATCTTACAGCATTAATATCCCTATCTATAAGAGTATATTTGATATCATTTTGGAATATTTCTCGAAACTTGTCGCCATCAAAAAAAATTGTTGATTTAAATTTCTTTTTAATTTTTATAAATAATTTTTTTCCTAAAGTAGACTTACCGGTACTGGATATTCCTGTAATCCAAATTACCATCAATTTTTATAGATTTAATTAATTCTTTTGCAAATGTACAGGGGCGACCTTTTTATTATTTCAAAATAACCTTTTTTATCAATTTCGCTCTTTGCAATTTTAGAATATTCTTCATAAAAACTATCTTTCAAGCGAATATTCCTTGGCTCTACTCCAGAAGCTACATAATCCATTAAAATTTCTAAATCTGTCACTTTTAACTTTTCAAGTTCTAATTTTTTTTCAAACTTAAAATATTGCGGTAACATCTTGTCTGCAACTTCCTCAGTGAAAGAATCAATAATTCTGTCTGTTGGAAAATTTTTGTCTAAATTTCTACCTATTTCATAAACATTTAACATATGTTTTTCACTATTAGTTGTAATACTTATAAATGAATTTTTATCATTATTTAAACAGCTTGAAAGATTTTTTAAAGCAACATCTTTATTTTCGGCATGGTAAACAGCGTTATGACAAAAAACAATGTCAAAATGATTTTTGTATTTCTCTAATTTTTCAATGTCCGCAAGCTCATAGACTATATGAAATTTATAATCTTCTAAACTTTTTTTAGACTTCTCTAGCATTGACTCTGAAAAATCAGTCATTGTTAATTCAATATTAAGATCTTTAAATTTTTTAAAATTTTGCTTCCAAAATTCACCTGTTCCACAAGCAACATCTAAAACTTTAATTTTTTTATTTATAAAAGAACTAAAGTCATATTGATCAAACAACCATTGCTGAAATGATTGTTTATTTTCTGTAAAAGAGTGTATCTTTATTCTTGCTTCTAAATATTTAGTGGACTTATATTGTTTATCTTTAAGATAATTTTTGTTTATTTGTTCACTCATAATTATTCTACATAAAATAATTTATCGATATTTGCAACATCTCTTTGAAAACCAGTGGCATTCTTATTTTTATCAAAATCTAAAATATACATATCAGGCATAGAAATCTTTTTCCATGACTCGAAATTAAAATCTAACTTAAAAAAATATTTAAGTATTATGCCAATTAAATTTCCATGCGTGACAAGAATAATATTTTTGTTTTGATCTTTAAATTCTAAAAAAACTTTTTCTAAGAATGGCTGAAGCCTTAAATAACACTCGACTTGTGATTCGCCATTTTGAACTTTAAAATTTCCATTGTTCCACATTTTTTTTATTATTTCATGCTTTGTTAAGTCGGGCGATTTTCCAATATTAATTTCTTTCAATGCATCATGAGGAAAAATTCTTATTGAGGAGTTATATTTTACTAGCGGCTCTAAAGATTGCATTGCTCTTACGAAGGGACTTGAATAAATCACAGTAGAGCTATCTACTCTATGCGAAATTTTTTTTGAGAGAGAATTAGACTGGGCAATACCGTCCGTATCTAATTTTCTTTCATACTCTAATCCTTCCATCGAGGATTTACAATGTCTGCAAATAATAAAATTGTTCATTTATATAAATTTAATTTGATTTAATAAAAAAAGCAAAATTATATTTTTTTTCTGAATATATTAAAATAAAAAGTTATAAAATTAAGTAGTTTTCAACATTGTAATTTGTATTACAAAATTTTTTCAGTGCATAAATCAAGCCAATTGAGCTATTAGTAACGGTAAGCTTAACGTGTTACCACGCTTCCACACCCGTCCTATCAACGTCGTAGTCTACGACGGCTCTATAGGAAGAACT
>Ga0194115_10000967_pt1 | contig 39014 bp, 48 predicted proteins | sample TA2MahsurfametaG_3_FD_148656 | JGI IMG/M metagenome (GOLD analysis project Ga0194115, IMG submission 148656) | Freshwater microbial communities from Lake Tanganyika, Tanzania - TA2015002 Mahale S4 surface | ecosystem: Environmental > Aquatic > Freshwater > Lake | place: Tanzania: Lake... | reverse complement strand
TTGGTCAAAAGATCAATAATAAGATTTTTAACAGCTGGGTGTGTTGCAATTTGGAGAAGGAGTGGTTTTACCACTGCTACTACTGCTCCCATGATGTCCTCCGTGTGAGAGTATCCTGTCTTATTTAGAATCAGTCAAACCTTGAACTCATATTGTCTTGTGATCTTTGTGCCGCTGCTTTTGATATTGCTGCTTTTCTTTTCTTCGCTTCAAGTCTATCAGCAGTTGTTTCTCCTTTAGGGGTAGGTGCCCCTGGTTCCTTTTTTACACCTCTTTCTTTCTCATGTTGAGCAACAGTTTTGCCACTACGGGTCATAAGACCTTTCTTAACCTCTGGCATCTTTCTAATCATTTCTGTAGCACGATTTCTCGCAGGTCTTGGTTGACCTTTACGCTCTCTCGTTCTTTCATCAATTACCTCACCCTCTGCTTCAAAGGAGTTATACAGAGCAGGATTTCTCTTCTGCCCATCAGCATGTCTAACCAGTCTTGCTAGTTTTTTAAGATCTCTCTGTCTGTTCTTGTTATCTTTGAAAGCATATGCTGCTTTCTTATCATCCTTAGGAGCAGGTTCTGTAGCAATCTTCCCATATTCTGCTCTATCAACTGCTTCACCAAGTTCATCAGCAGTCTTCATGTTTTTTGGAGCAGGAGTAATACCAGCAACTTTAATACCTTTTGCTCTCAATTTATTTTTGAAGAGATCCATTTTTGTTGGTATCTCTCTTTCATCCATTTCATTTTCAACTTCTTCGCCAAGTTTTTTACCACCGCGACGGGCAGTTAGCACAGCAGCAATCGCAGCTTTTCTTCTTTCTTCCTTAGTTCTACCTGCTAATTGAGGAGACTTGGAACCATAGAAGTCTTTAATTGCAGTACCCATATCAGTCTTGGCAGTGATCTTTTCATCAATCTGCTCACCTTCTGGTTCAAAAGAACTATTTTGAACAGATCTAACTAATTTACTTAAACGATCTTCACCAGATGCTGCTCTATCCTTTGCTGCTGCAATACGATCTGCTTTTGCCTGTGCTTTTTGTCTTGAGGCACGTTCTGCATCATTCCCAACAGGTTTTGAAGCACCAAGACCTCTTGCAGGAGTCATGGTCATTCCACGACCAGAACTTACACGAATTGCTGCACTTTTTGGATTTGTATCAGTTGAACGTACCTTGCCCATTACCTGTGCTTCATCAACCAGTTCACCTTCTAGTTCATATGATGCCATAATTGAAGGATCAGATCCTTTTGGAGCAGATCTTAATGCTTGAAGTTTCTTTTGAAGAATTTGAACTTCTTGCTGTCTTGCTCTATCGTTCTGTTGCTCTCTTCTCTTTTGAGCAGGGTCAACCTTATCGATAGCAGGAGCAGTAGCGACAGGTGCCTGCTCACTCATAGAATTAGGATATACCTTAATTCTCTTTTTGTTATTTACGCCCTTACCTGTGATCTTTTCTTCAGTATTATCACCTTCCTTCTCATAAATTACTTCCTCACAAAAATCATAAAACTCTTCTACAGTGTATGAAGAGAGATCATATCCTTCATCAATCAAAGAAGATACTAACCACTCAAACTCATTGTTTTGAAGTGCTGCTGCTCTTCTACGTGCTTTGTTACCCTTACCACGAGCATCACCAGCACCATACTTGCTATAACCTGCCTTTAAGTAACGATCATGGGCATCAGCAGATTTCTTAGCAACAGACTTGGTGTATGGTGACCCACCATACTCTTTCTCATCTCTTTCTTTCTTAGCACGAGTGCGGTCAAGAATCTGTCTCTTAGCAGAGGTGTCAGACTTCTCAGGACCAACATTATATTTCTTACGAAGTTGCTCTCCTCTGCTCTCAGGCTTTTTCTCAGCAGGCGCTTCCTTCTTACCAAGAAGTCTCTTTACAGCAGAACGAAGACCTTCATCAACGATTATTACTTCTTCCTTTGCAATTGCTTTACCAATTGCCTTACGACGATTCTTAAGATAAGAATCAGTTTTATTTACTTTACCGTCATTATTAATGTCAGAATCTTCTCTACCAACAGGATCTAGTCCCTTACCAGATTTGGTGGCAGCAGTTTTCGCACCTTTTGATTTTTCATCACCACTGATTTGACCATAACCAGTCATCTCAACTGAAGAGATATTTGGATTGGCACGAAGTTCAGAAATCTTGGCACGAGATGCCATTCTTACATAGGTGTTACCGGTCTTCTTGTCGGTAACTCTAATCTTGTATTGCTTCTCGTTTACTTCTTCTTGGACTTCTTCTACTTCAACTTTCTCTACTTTTACACCTTCAACGAATACCTTAACCATGGCATTCACCATCGCCTTCTCGGCAAGTGATGCTAAGTCAGTAGTGTGCTCTTCACCCATGAGTTTTTTCTTTGCAAGTGCCTTAACTGCTGGAGGAGCAGGTGACTTAGCAAGTTGTGCAAGATATGCCTTGGCAACCTGAGCAGGGTTCATCTTAGTTCCCTTGTTCAGTTGCTGCTTGACCTTATACTTCACGTCATACGCAAGTTGGGATGCCTGTTTTGCTACAGGATTATCGCCTTGAGCATGACTGCCCTTTGCTGGGATTTCTTCAACAATATGCTTACTCATGGGGGGAAAGATTTGATTTACTTACTTTTTCCTATACTTATTTATGAATTGTTGTCCCCAACTAGATCCGGGAACCATTTTCTCAACATATTTTCTATATGCATCAGTTCCAACCAGTCTTTGATCTGCTGGAACACCAGAAATTTCAGTTACTTTATTATAATTTGGTTGCTTAGTTCTTTTTACAAGGCTTTCAATATTCTTAATTGGTTTTTCAAGGTGCTTTCTGCTTTCAGTCACATCTTTAATCCATGACTTAAACATAAGGTTATCTTCAGTCACACAAATTAAATAGTTGGTTCCTCTACGAATAATCTTACCAACTAGTCCAGTGTTGAGATTTTCTACCATCTGTCCCATGGTATAAATCTTTTCTTGGATATAATTTTCACGGAGATTCTTCCAATCAAACTTAGGAGCAATCTCCCAAAGACTCCAACCTTCTTTGATCTGCATGGCAGAACGAAGAGTATTATAAAGTTCTCTTGCCTGCTTATCATTCATTGAAGCAGGAACACCCTTACGGAAAGTTTTGAAATCTCCTTCTGCTGCTGCCTTTCTTTGCTTTGATGCTGACATTCCCGACAGATCATCTTCGGCATCTGGGTCTCTGTCACCTGCGGAACGAACTTCTATATTATCAAAAGCATAGAGTTTTCCATTGTAATTGCCAGAAAGATTTTCAAACTCTTTAACTCTGTCACCACCACCAACAATTCTTACATTAGCATATCCGTCCATGTGTGCTTTCTTTAGTACATCAAAGATGGTGCGATTTGCTGGATCATTAACAATCTTCTCACTATGCCCAGGAAACATCTGTCTCATAATAGAGACTTTAGTATCTGCATCCAGTGGGTTCTTTTTCTTATCCTGACTCCTGGAAGGGACAATAATATAGTCACCATCATCAGACGATTTAGCAACTGTATCTAAAAGTTTCTCATGTCCAGTTGTTGGTGGATTAAAACGTCCAAAAGCAACAGTCAAAGTTCCCTTTGTTTTTTCAACTTCTGGTGGAACCATCTCTGGTTTCTCTGCTGCTGGTTCCTGTTGTTGCGGCGCTGGTTCTTGTGTTGTCTGTGATAAATTCTTTTCCTTATCGGTTTGTGCTGGGTCCTGCCCAACTCTTTGACGCTTATTATAAAACTTTAGTTGACCTTTTTCTGTCTTGGCAACAAACTCTTTAGTCTTTGGATCATACCATCCACCATGACCATCACCAACCAGACCCATGCGCTCTGCCTGTTGAACGGCAGTGGAAGCAGTTGCCTCAGACAAAAATTGGAAAAAACTTTTCATTACTTACAGATTTCAGTAGTTATTGCCCGTTCGTTTGCAACAATGTAACTGAGGACACTATTCCTCATTTTCTTATATTTATTCATTTCTCTATCTGTCTTACAGAGAGAAATGTTTTTGTCAAAAACAAGATAGATATGTGCAAGAAAATCATTGTATCTCTGTCTTCTGTTTTTTGTAGAAGACTCAAATGAATTCAACAGTTCTTTGATATGTGGGTTCATAATTAATAAACTTTAGCGTGTATTCCACCCATAAACTGAGAGGATAATCTTTGTTGTGGTCCCATAGAACCACTAGCAGTCATAATTTCTCTTTCATCTCTACTTAGTCCACTCATAACACCAACAGAAGCAGCAGCATTATATAAGTTTTGAATAACTCTAGTTTTAATCCTTTCATTAGGAATGCTATTAATAGAAACTCCAATTTCACCAGAGATTGTCTTTAACTGAACTGCACTTGGATTATCACCAAACTGCTGGATCCAACTTGCTGGAAGATTATCACCATTAATAGATTCCCAAATATCATTTAGATATCCCAAAGCATTTGGTAAATTTTCTCTGTTAAAATCAACTCTTTGAGAAATAAAGAAAGAATTATCCCTTGATAAATTTAGATCAGTATCTCTGTAATTTTCTTTTATTCTATTCAATTCATTTATTCCTTGATTAGAAGTTTGGGATATAATGCTTGTGAATGTTTGTCCGCCAATAGAACCCATCCTTGCTTCAGCATATTTTGATCCACCAGTTTGTTGATAAAAAACCTCCAACTGTTTCTTATTAACATTATACTTAATCATCACTTCTTTTTGAGATCCAGGAACAACTTCACCTCTAAGATTTTGTATTTGCTCCTGCCTCATATTTCTACCAAGTGCCTGGTTGAGACGTATAGTTCTTAAAGTAAAGTTGATTTTTACATCCTGGTTACCAGTTGTAAATTCAATAACGGGAGGATTTCTTTGATTGCTAAGATCAATTTGCTCCACGAAATATTTGCTGTTCATCAAAACAAAGTGTGGAGAAGCAGGATTTAATTTCTTCAAGGAAACTGGAATTATCTTTCCCTCATCATATTTCTTGTGTAAGAAATTGTTTATGACATTTACGTTTCTTACTTGATGTGATGACATTCTTTGATTGAAATGAATCATCTCCTGGAGACCAGCAGGAGTAAAAATCCACATATCTGCTGGGTTCCATTTATCTGGTTTAACTCCACTATTTGCCAAAGCAAAAATCTTGTAAGGATTATAGTTTAGAGGAGTAACTCTAGCTCCATATGCAAATATCTTATCATTATAAATTTTAGAATTATTTGCTATATTCAAATTTTGCATCAAGACTCTTGCCTGAGCATTTCCATTGTCAAGCCATGTGTAGTTTCCAGTTCCAAGAGATCCAATGGCAAAAGAAACTAATCCTGCCCTAACATCTGCCCTAGAAAGAGAAGCACTTCCTGGTAGAACAACTTTTTGCTTTATACTTGAATATGTTGCCATATTCAATCCACCAGTATTTGAATCTACAAAATCACTTTGTTCAAGGTCTTTTCTATGAACTAAACGATATGCTAAACAATACTGTGCTAAAACTTCACTATAAAGCTCTGTAGTAACTCCACCCGCTCTAGTTTGACTTGTAGATCCACCAAATTGACCGCCAAACTCTGCGGTTTTTGCCAAAGCTCCAATTGGTTTTCTTCCGTTTACTCTACCAACGATTCTAATTGTTCTCTCGGTTGTTGATGCCAAAACAGTTTGGATCGTGCCAATAGGAGTATTTGGTCTATACGTTGTATTTCCGACTATTAATGAAGTTAATTCATCACTGCTGCCATCTTCGAATATAAATTCTTCACCAGAAGTAAATTTTCTAGCAAAGGTCGTTATACGACCACCTCTGTTACGCAATTCCCTGATGGTTAGTCCCATAAGACTTTTATTTTTATTTAGAATGCCCAAGAGAGGACTCGAACCTCCACGCCGAAGCACATGATCCTAAGTCATGCGTGTATACCAATTTCACCACTTGGGCAATGGAGAATAGCGGACTCGAACCGCTGACATCCTGCTTGCAAAGCAGGCGCTCTACCAACTGAGCTAATTCCCCAAGCGACCCTTTCGGGTCGTGGTTTTTATTCTACCACAGCACCAATGGCATCGTCAAGATCCGCAATAACTTCACGGAGTTCAACAATACGCTCAGGCACATGATCATAAGAATATCCGCGTTGTGCTTCAAAGAGCACTTGACGAACTGCTGCTGCAGCACGAACAGGAATTTTAACTGTTACTTTTTTATCTTTAGTCATCGATCGTCAGCAGCACGGTTTTCAGAGAAGTAAACATCAAAAGCACCTTCTGGGTAACGCTTCTCAAGTTTTTTAACATTGGTGGCAATCACATCATCAAAAGAAACACCCAATGCCATACATGCTTGAGCAACATACCACATCAGGTCACCCAACTCAATAATAAGGTGTTGGCGGTTATCTTCATTCCAAGGTTTGCCCTGAAAAACCATCTTTTTGATGATTTCTAGGAATTCGCCACCCTCGGCATTGATGCCAACACCAGCAGTAAGTAGTCGCTCAATGTTTGCTCCTTTCTCATCCAGTTGAACCAGACGGTCGGAAAGAGCAAGAAAATCAGTAGATGCGTCAGAGGTTACAGCATCTACAAACTTTTGATAGCGATCAAAATCAATATGTCGTTCCATTAAAATTTAAATCCTTCGAATGATTTTTTGGGTTTCTTGTCTTCGTAGTCATTATACTCGTCTTCTTGCCCAGAGTCAAGTATGTCTTTCTGGGCAGACTGTTCGCAATCATACAGTCTCATCTTTGCTCTATCAATACCCACAATAAAACGCTTGTAGATGGTGGGGTCATTGTAGCGATTCTTCAGTTGCTTCACCATGAGTTGTCCAAGACCTTCTAACTCTTCGGTGGAAATAAGAGCAAACATAAGGTCGGCAGTAGCAGGTAGACCGAATGATTCACTCGTATCAGTCAGTTCCACATCACTATTTCCATAACCAGAGCGAGTGGTCTGTGTTGCAGAAACGATAGGAACATTTGCCTCTACTGCCAATCCACGAAGTTCTTCGGCAATTGCCTTAATATAAGAATATGAGTTGACAGAAAGGTTTGTCTTATAGCGTGAAGAGGCACAGATATTAAGGTAATCAATGAAGATAATATCTGGGCGGAATGACTTCTTAAGTGACAACTCATTAAGAAGTGCCTTAAAGTGTCCACTATGTGCCGAAGCAGTAGGATACTCTTTAATGATTAGAGTTCCTTGAGTTTTCTTGGAGAGTTTAGTAACCTTATTTTCAAAGGTTGTCTTTGGCAAGTCTGTCAAATCTTGGATGTTGACATTGAGAAGGTTTGCGTCAATACGTTCAGCAATTTTCTCCTCTGCCATCTCCATTGTAACGTAAAGCACATTGTGTCCGTTAAGGAGACAGGCGCTAGCCATATGACACATGAATAGAGACTTACCAACACCTGTCCCAGCAAGAGCGATGTTAAGAGTCTTATTAGGAAGACCACCTTTCGTAATCTTGTTAAAATACTCAAGGTCAAACGGGATACGATCCTCTTTTCTGTGATAGGACTCATAGCGTGCTTCGTAGTCATTCAGGTAATCGTGTCCAATATGATTATCAAAGGATACTGCCAGTGCGTCGGAAAGAATAGAAGGAATGGCATCCCTATTCTTTTTTTCATTATTGCCATCAGCAATATTAATAGACTCCATAAGTGCCAAATAAATGGCACGGTCACGACACCACTTTTCAGTAGTATCAAGTAACCACTGCTTCTCAACTGGAAAATCGGTGAGAGAAGAACTAATCTCTCTCACTTCCTTGACTTCACTTTCTGTTAGATCGGTCCTATTCTCTAGTTCAATTTGAAGTGCTTCGGTTGTAATTGCCGAACCATACTTTACAATAAAGTGAACAATTTCTTGGAAGATGACTTTTTCTGTTCGCTGCTCAAAGTAGTCTGGTTGAATAAAAGGAATTACTTTCCTAGAATATTCTTCATTATATACAAGATTTCTAAGAATTGTGGTCTCAATTCGTTCCATAAGAGAATTCTTGTTTCGCGGCAGCATCAAGTTGCTGCATTACTTCTTCGGTAAAATATTGGTCAGGATTCTTTAAGATTTCCTTTCCATAAACTTTCTTGCCATTAATCTCATACCTCCCCGCAGTATTCTTCCAGAGTCCAGCGAGTTCCCCGAGTTCCAAAAGACCATAATAGCGATCAAGACCACGCTCATCATAAAATAGACGGACATTGACTTCTTGGTTCTCCTTACTTAAACGTGACTTAGCAGTCTTTGCTTTGATAATGTTTCCAATGACTTCTGTTCCGTCTTTTTCCTTTTTCTTACTGAGATATATGATAGTAGAAGCGGCGTACTTAAGACCACTACCACCACCCATTTCTTTTGTAGGAACGTAAGCGCCAATAACATCGTAAGTGTGGTTGGTAACAATCATTGGAATGTTTGCCTGCCCCAACTTGAGAGTGAGCATACGGAAAGCACCTTTAACCAGTTGTGATTTGGTCATGTCACGAACTTGTTTATCATTCAGTGCATCAGTAATCTCTTTCTCAGTCGAAAGCATACCCAGAGAGTCTAACACAAACATACAGGGTTTGCGTTCATCTACAGGTTTTTTTAAGTAAATATCAACTGCCTTGAGTGCCTTGCTACGGAATTCCTCAATGGTTACAACATTCACAACAACCAAACGACTCAGGTCAATACCACGACTTTCTAGGAGTGATTTATTAATAGCAGCCTCAGTGTCAAAATAGAGGCAGTAACCATCAGGGTTGGTATCAAGAAAATTTTTAACCACAGCGAGTGAGAAGAAAGTCTTTCCAGTAGAAGACTCTCCAGCAATAGCAGTAATCTTATTCCCAGATACACCACCAAATATGCTACCTGAAACCAGTGCATTAAAAATGTACGAACCTGTGTCAACATAAGTCTCAGTCTCATCAATGTCTGATGCTAGTTTAGTGTAGTCATCACCAATTTCTTTTACGATATCTTTAAGAAAATCCATCACTTATCTCCAATAAAAACATAATCTGGATGTTGTTCTTTAAACGAATTAGATTCTTCTTCTGTTTTAAAGAACTTAAATAGAACAGCATTTTGGTGTTCTTTCAACTGATATTTCACTTCAATTAGGTTTTCCATCAAGCTACCATCCCGTATTGTTCACGAAGTATTTTTTTATAAGGAAGGTTTTGCTCACGCAGTTCCTTCACAAGTTTAAGTTTTTGATAAAGGGCAGTATCACCACCAAGATGCATTGCACTCACAATGGTTGCTAGTTCTTTATCGTCAATAGGAAGATCCATTAGGCAAAAAATAATTCAAGGTTAACAGTTTTTTCGACACTCCATCCAATGGCGTCAAGAATAGATTTGAGTGGTTCTACAAAACTCTTTTCAAATTGTAGATCATAGTCCACATACTTGTCAAGGTTTAGTTCTCTAGGAAAATCTTGGATAAATGAGATCACATTTTCCTGAATAATATTTGGTTTTTTCAAGTAGAGAAATTTAATTTTTTCTCCATTAGCAATGAGTGAATATTTATTTGTAAGTTTATTCTCCCTCACATAGTGATTGAATAAAAGTGCTCCACGAATATGAATGGGTGTTCCCTTCACATAAATGTCGGATGAGGAACGATACTTTACAACGTCAGAAGCAGTTCTTGGAAAGGCAATCTGCTCTGGTGGCATCTTCTTAAATTCACTTCGGCACCTATCAATGAAGTTAATAACATCCTCTTCAGTTCCGCTCATCATAAGTTTGAGACCGTCTTTAATCATCTGTCGGCAAGGAGCAGGTGTAGAAGACTTCACTGCCTCAATACCCATCATCTTCAGTTTGGGTTCATTGTATTGAACACCTTCACTGTTCCATACGTTAAGAATATAACGCTTCTTTGCAGTCCAAATACCACGTTCAGCAATGTTCTCACGCTTCATTTGCATTTTTTGTTCATACGCCGAAACGTAATCCGCAAGTTCCTGATAAGACTGTTCGATGAATGGTTCCAGTTTTTCTTGACAAATCTTATCAAGTATGGAAACAATTGCTATTTTATCACCAGACTTATTACTAAAAAATTTAGTAACAATAGGTCCCATGTTAAGATAGATCGAGTCAGTGTCAGATGCGATAACATAATCGACTTCCTCAGTTTTTAACAGATTATTTAGATATTGGTTCATCTTGTCCTCAATCCAGCGGATAGAGACTTGCCCAGAGAGTGTGATTGCTTCTGCGTTTGCAAGTTTGTAATATCTAAAATACTGGTTACCAATGGCACCATAAGCAGAGTTCAATTGAATCTTCCGTGCCATTTGGATGTTATTACACCGTGCGATCTCTTTTTCAAGTTCTTTTGTTGGTGTTTTTTCATACTCCTGTTTGGCAGCAAGCATTTTTTTCTTAAAAACAGTTCGATCCTTATAGATCTTTTCCATCAGTTCTGGCAAAAATCCACGCACATCCTTGCGAAACATAGCACCATTGGCACAAACAGCATAATCCTTATACATTTCAAATGTAATGGATTGATTTAAGATTTTATCTACTGTTGCTGATGGATGCCTCTCATCCAGAAGAGTCTCTGGTGAAATATTGTATTGCATAATCAGGTGAGGGTACAGAGAGTTAAGGTCAAACGACACTACCCAATCATACTTTCCAGGGATCGGTTCCTTTACATAAGCACCAGCATACTTGGAATCTTTATCGGTTTTTTCTTTAGGTGGAATTACAATATCTCTTTTCTTAAGATAATTGTAGATGATCGTATCCCACATACGAACCTGATAAAACACGTCCTCATAGTTTACTTTGGCGTCATATGCCATAGTGAGAGCGAGTTCGATGAGTTTCATCTTGTCTTCCATACGGTCAACAAGTTCCACGTCAACGATGTTATATTCTACAAACTTCTGCCAACCCTTTGTGTAGAAATCCTTGAAAGTATCAAACTCACTGTGATCTAACTTCTTAGCACCAAGTTCAACACTGGCAATGTGATCTAATCGATATGATTCCTGGTTGGTGTAAGTAAACTTCTTATACAAATCCAGATAATCTAACTGAGAGATTCCACCAATATCATAAGAGATATTCTTACGACCAGCAATATAAGTTTCCAGTTCAGTAACCAATCCCCAAGGAGAAATGCGCTTCATCAGTTTCTCACCAAGAATACGATCAAGGCGACGAACGATGTATGGAATATCGTACAACTTGCTGTTCCACCCAGTAATTACTTCTGGTGTATTATCCATCCACCAATGAATAAAATCATTGAGAAGATCATATTCATTATTGAACTGCTTGTAGTAGTGATTACCCTGCTTTAGTTTGAAAGGACCTTTACCCCAAGTAATAATCTCCTTAGAAGAATAATCCTGAAGTGTGATGAGAAGAATTTCCTCAGCGGCAGACTCTACATCTGGGAAACCATTCTCAGACGCAACCTCAATATCAAGGGTTGCTAGTTTGACTTTGTCAATATCAAACTTGATCTGCTCTTCTGGATACTTAGCAGAGAGATATTGATAGACATATCTATCGTTCCCGTAGATTTTAAATCCCTCTACGCCATCATACTTTTTGATGAAATCTCTACACTCACGAACTGATCCAGGTTCAATAGGTTCTACATATTCTCCATTCAAAGTTTGATACTTAGTTTCTCTTTTCGAAGGAACAAAAAGAGTCGGGGAAAACTTCTCTCGGGTCATGAAGTGTTCTCCATTATCATAACCACGAACGAGGAAGTGATCCCCGACCATCTGGACGTTTGTGTAAAATCTCATCAGGCAATTAAATCATAATATTTGGACAGAAGTTCATCTGTTGGATCTGCAAGAGTCAGAATCTTGTCTGAACTTATCATAAAAGTATCCTGTGCGGTATAATCACAAAGGAATGATTCCATTGTTTTGTCACTTCTAATTACAAAGGGATTAGTGAGTTTACAATCAGGTTCCCCAACATCGGCACCAACCTCTACAATCTCACTGATTAAAATTGTATTGTTAGTTAGTGCTAGAATCTTTACCAGTCTCTCCATTAGTTTTCTCCAAATACATTTCTCTCACATCATCAATTGGTTCAACCATAGTTACAACCCAGTCAGCAGTAACACCCATTTCTTCATCCTTGGAAATGAGAATCCAAGGAGAAAGAGTTACTTCAACAGAGTCAGGATTTACCTCATCATCTTCGGTGAGAACGATAGGGCGATTGAGACGAACCTTATGTGGTTTGATAAAGTAATATCCACAAACTTTATCATCAATAAGAAGTTCTTTTGCGTCGGTAATTACTTGCTCACCAGATTTTAGTAGTGCTAGTTTGATTGCCATTTAGTAGTTTATTCCTCCATTCATTATAGCAAGAAAAAAAGGAGGAGTCAACCTGGATTTTGCCAGGTGCTCCTCGCGCCGACGATATTCAATTCTATTTAGAGATAGTCCTTACGCTTGTGATGCTCTGGGACAATTCTACCCAAAGTAACTGTCAAAAGCCCATCCTCAAAATCAACTGATCGAACTTCCGTATCGTCAGAGAGTGTCCATGCTCGTGTAAATGACCGTTGAGCCAGACCCTTGTGGAGATAATTGGTTTCCGTTTCCTTATCTTCTTTTTGACCTTCAATAAAAAGTTTACCATCTTGCGTGTAGACATAAACCTCCTTTTTCTTAAATCCAGCAAGTGCTAGTTCTAATTTAGATTCCACGTTATTTACCTGAACTAGATTATAAGGAGGGTAATTTGATGTAGTTTCGTGAAGATGAAACAGACGATCAAAATATTCGTCCATGTTAATACTATTGCGAGTAATCTTTTCCATCAGGGCAGGAAGATCCGCAGCAGTATACCTTGTGAGGTTCGTCATTATTGTAGCTCCTTTTTAAGCGAGGTTTGAATGTGTGGACCCTTACGGCATCCACTACTAATTATACAAGAAAGCATAAAAAAGGGGATGTGGAATCCCCTACTCTTTTATTCGGTTATCATATTAACTATCAAGAGCTTTATGATGTTCAGCTGCAGTCAAAGAAATCATTGTCGAAACCAAGTTTGGATTTTTGAGGGCATAACCTTCTCCAAGTCTTGAATCAATACTTTTTACTGCATGGTAAAGATATTGATCTGTTACCCATTCAGCATAATCTAAATCTGTTTCAGGAGTTGCCATGTGTATATGTGTATAAACAACTTTGTCATTATAGACAGAAAAAAGGGAGATGTCAACTCCTATCCCACTTTATCATTCGGCATCCTCTACCTTTTTCTTTTTAGATCCAATATTATATTTGGTCTCTAAAATCCAATCTCCCTTGTCCTTATAGGCAAGAACTTTGATTTGATTCAAGGGAGCGATATCTTGAATCTTGGCAACATCAACGATTATAATCAGACCCCAATCAGCAAGAAGTTGAGCGATACGATTTCGACGCTGAACATCATTCACGGTCAGGTTAGCGTGTTTGCCATCCAAAGCAAACAGTTCCTTAAAGTGAACGAGATAATATCTACCTTGCTTGTGAAGAATATGACAAGACTGATAGATTTTCTTTTCCTTTCGTGATGCGACTCCAATACGAGTCAAAGTTTCACGCACTTTCAAAAAGTCATCAGGTTCATTAAGAACCACTTCCACCATTTGATCGGGCGTCCACTTCACTTCAGGTTCTTGAACGACACTCATTTTTTTCCTCCAGTTTCAAATTTCGATTTAATAAAAGTAAGTTGTTCTTCTGTAAGAATCCTCAAAGCTTGTTTTGCCTTCTCATTACTATAACCATAGTAACGCTTAACATAATCAAGATCTTTGATTGTATCTTTGCGGAGCCAGGGAGAAAATCTCTTCTTTTTCCTCAGACTATTTAGCATAAAGTCATATTGTAGTTTCTTGGCGAGGAAATGATACTGGTTCATTTCATTCGCAAATAGTACTGAATCTAAATGCCCAGAGAAACAACGATTTACAATGTAGGGAGGATATTCCTTCTCAAGTGAAGGGTCTTCGTCAATCAAATGGTTCTTAGTTTGATTGATCGAATTTAACCAGTCCTTCAATTCCATAATTAAAAAGTAGTAGTTCTTTTCTAGATTTTTGCTCTCGCATATATTCACCAACTGAACGCATCGTATAAGTCAAATCAAACTCGGCAGCGTTCCAGTTCTTAAAGCGGTCTTTTACAAGTTGGTCAGAATTATAACTAATCAGTTGGTGCATAGGATAACGAAAATCACAATCAGCAGCAAACTTATCGTGATCAAATCCTTTGTGCATTGATCCCTTACGCCCATAGAGGTTATCCTTAATATCATAAGGAGGATCGAGATACACAAAAGCACTAGTCTCTCCATCCAACAAATAGTCGTAGGAATAGTTAGTTATACGCCATTTTTCAATCAGTTTAGAATACGCAGGCAACTTTTCAATCCCCCGCATAGAGAAGTTGGAGACACTTGCCTGTTGTGAAAATGATGAACTTTCTGTGAGACCACTGAAAGAGCACTTATTAATAACATAGAAAGCCACAGCACGATCAATGCTTGGCACATCTTGGTCATTGACTTTCTCCTTGGAGGAAAGGAACAATTCTTTCGCCAACTCGGGAGTATTATTTGCCGTCTTTAAATCTGCCAACTTATCTTTCATATCAACCCCAAACATCTGCAGTTGCTGCCAGAAGTTTACAAGGGGTTCGTATAAATCATTCACCCAAATATCTAGGTTGGGATATTTCTTGGTGATATAAATCGCAACACTTCCTCCTCCAAGAAAGGGTTCACGGAACTCATTATAGTTGCGAAGGTCTGGGAAGTAAGGTCCCATCTTCTCACAAGCACGGGACTTACCGCCCGGATATCTTAAACAAGTTTTAAGACTCTTTTGACTGGTCATAATCTTTTGGGTGATACTTCAAATATTCAAAGAAGGTAAGTTTCATTTCCTTCTGGGTCATACCACAATGTTTTGCGGCAGCAGGTAGAGTCATTTTAGCACGAAACAATGCTTCGTTTGCTTCCCTTACATTCTGGGGAGTAGTCTTTACAGGTTCTTCTTTAAGAGATTTAAAGTCGATTTGTAGTAGTCCCATTACTCAAACTCCCGTGTCTTATTGACTCTTTGTGTTGGTGGAGTATAAGGTGGAATAACCTCACAAGTCACAAGAATTTGAGTTCCTTTGGTTGCTTCTGCCATTTCACGGTATCCAGTGCCGACATAAATCTGTCCACCGACTACGGCAACTGCCATAGCACCCCAGAAAATATAATACCACTTGGACTTTACTTGATGATTTTTCATAATCAAACAATCAATTTTTTACTTGGAGATTTAATTACTGAGAACATATCATTGTAATTATCTACAATTTGTTCTTGTGCTTCAGCAATATAAACGATATATTTTTTGGTAATTTTTAGTTCCTCATTTTTTCCTTTAAGAAGGGGAGACCAAGGAGCAAATCCCATCTGGCCATTGCCAGCAGGAACAGCAACAATCGGGTTGGCGATAACAATAGCGTCTTCACCCACATCAGTTAGATCATCAATAAGGTCGGCAATAACATCTTCACCAGACCACATACGAATTAGTTTTACATTCATTTGAATTCACACTCCACCATAATTTCAGTTAGTGCTGCTAGGAGGTTAATTTCTTGGTCAGCCACGAACGCACATTGGTATTGATACTTAGCAATAACAAGAACGGCAGCAGGGATAGTTGCGGGAGAAAGGCAACTATAACAGGAGTCATAAATCCTGCGAAGTAAACTAGAAGCATCGTTGTCCAGGTTGGAGACCACCCACTTGCGGACTTCGGTGAAATTCTTTTCCTTGAGATGTTTAATGAGGTCATTTACAGAGATGTCAGAGAAAGAAGCAAGAATACCAGAGTCGATTTCTCCCCCCACAGAGTACCTTTGGCATTCGTTGAGGACTCGTCGCCAGTCGGGGAAGTGTTTATTGATAAGCTCCGCAAGTACTCTTTGATCGAATCGGACGCCTTCCGCATCCAGGATGTCTTGTAAACGCTTGAAGAAGGATCCTGCCAGTGCGGTTTTTTCTTTCCCTTTGATTGAGAAGTCAACGACGGCACATCTGCTATGAAGGGGCTCGATGATCTTGTTCTTGTAGTTACAGGTAAAGATGAAACGGCAATTACCAGCAAATTCCTCAATAAACGCCCGTAGAAGGAGTTGTACATCGTTCCCTGTGTTATCTGCTTCGTCAATGATGACGACTTTGTGTTTAGCATCTGACGAAAGTGAGACGGTCGAAGCGAAGTTTTTCGCATTGTTTCGGACAGTATCGAGGAATCTACCTTCGTCGGATCCATTGATGACATAAACATCTACTCCCAGTTCGTTACAAAGTGCTTTAGCAACAGTAGTCTTGCCAATACCAGGAGGACCAGCAAGAAGCATATTAGGAATTTCGCCCTTATTTAGAAACTCCCTAAACATAGTCTTGGTAGACTCTGGGAGAATACAATCTTCAATCGTTTTGGGTCGATACTTTTCAACCCAAATAAAATCACTATTCATAATTAAGTCCAATCAGGTTTTTTCAAATAAGAACTTGGGACAATTTCCCACCATTCTTTCCCATCAAAAATATACACTTTATGTGTATATCTGTCAAGAAAAAAGGTGCCTTTCTCGTATTTCATACCCATTCTGGTTTACGCTCTGGCATACGCAGATAGTTATCAGCAACCCAAGGTTTGGATGCGATATACATTTTGTAAGCAGTGAATGTATCAATGCTGTCGTCATATTTCCATTCTTCGGGCATGGCACGAGCGAATGGAGTTACTTCTGTAATCTTTCCCCTTGGAAACAAATAGAAGGCATCTACAAGTGTCTTGTAGCAGGAGTGGATTTTATTATACCTCAAAGTGTATTCATCACACAAGTTAAGTCCATGCTTAATCAACCAATAGGCATTGTGGATACTATCCATTGCCCATTTGGTACAGGGATGATTACGAAACGCACCCTTTTCAGTTCTGTAGGGAGTGTTGTCAGTCTTAAGCAAAGGACCATACCCGTGACCCCATTTTTCAGATGCCACAATGGAAAGCATTTGGCAGCATTCCAAAGGCATCTTAACTACATGTTTATCAGGGAGACAAATGGCACTCTCTGCGGGCCAAGGAGAAGTTACGAAGATGTTCATCCAAAAGTAGAATCAGGTTCCAGGGCAATATAATACTTAAGGTTGTAGCGAGTATTGGTGAACTGTGACAAAAGTTTAGAAGACACAACTACATCGTAGGCACCAGGAATGATTTTGATGTTTTCCACTTTGAAGTTGAAAGTAAACTCTTGGTCGGTTTCACCAACAACAATGGCATATTCATTGGAAGTATCGTTCTTCTTATCACGCACAACCAGTTTGATTACACCTGCTTCACCAATCGCAGAAAGGTCTGGGAGTTGATAAACTGCTGCTGCCTTGACCAGTTTCTCCAAAGAAGCACTGTCAAGTTGGAAACAAACATCTTGTGAAGGAAGTTGAATATCTTTATCTGGGGGAGAGATAATCACATTAGGATCGGCAAAGAAATACTTCACCCTACGCTTGCCTTCTTTGATGGAAAGATAGGAATCCTCTTTGAAATCAAGGTCAGGGTCCTGGTGAAGACTCAAACCATTAAGAAACTGGTTGAGATCATAAATGGCAAAGTCACGGGGGAACTCTTCAGTAATATCTGCTTCGGCAAGAATATTCTTGGCAACAGAGATGGTGCGAAGACGAGTACCCTGCTTCACAAGAATAGAGTTGTTGATACCTGCGAAGTTCTTAAGAATAGTCAGGGTGTTGTCAGAGAGTTTCATGTTGTTCATTGATTGTAGGTTTCACGGACGGCATTCTTATCATTGAAGTTCAAAAGAAGAACAGCATAATGAAGGATCTTCATAATGTCACGGCGAGCACTGCCCTTCTTATCATAACGGGAAGCATACTTAAGGATGTTACTACGGCAGAATGCTTCACCATCACCACACGCTTCAATCAGATCTAGAGTTTGAATCTTCTGATCACCAGCGGAATAGTGTTGATTATAAGTTCCACGGATGTACTCAAGGAGTTCTTTTACGATTTCTTCTTCGTTATACTTCCATGGAGTACTGGGAGATTGTTTAATAATGTCTTCGTTCATACTAATAGTAAAATCGTTCATTGAATAAGGATACTCGTCCATAATAAGGGAAGGCACTTTTTTACCTTCCCCAATTATATCAGAAAGGTGCTTCGTGGTCAACGGGCATTTGGAAATTAACATCAATTTTATCGTAGAGTTCCAAGAAAGATTGCTTGGTCTCATCATCAAAACGATTGACGCAAACCTGAATTGCCTTTGCCTTGTCGTTAAAAATACTGTAAGCACGAATAATATGGACAAGACGACGGGTGCTGATGATTTCTTCAATACCACCATCATAGAACGTCTTGCGGATCACGTCCGCCCAATCAACCAGGCGCTTACAGAACTGACGGTCTTCCATACCCAGATCCAAAGCAATGCCCTCAAGGATCTTCTGTTCAGTCGCAGGAGCAGGATAGGACTGCTCAAAGGTCACAGGGAAACGCTCAAGGAATGCTTCGTTAAGAACATTGGTGCCGATAAAGCGTCCATCATCACTACCCTTACCTTTAGTATTTGCGGTGGCGATCACATTGAAACCAGCGGCAGGTTTGACCCAGCGACCAATCTTTTTAAGGAATACACCCTTACCTTCAAGGATGGACTGGAGACACAGAATCTTGTTGGAAGCAAGGTCAATCTCATCCAGCAGGAGAATAGCACCACGCTCAAGTGCCTCAATCACAGGACCATTGTGCCAGGCAGTGTTGCCGTCAACAAGACGAAAACCACCAATCAGGTCATCCTCATCAGTCTCAATCGTAATGTTGACACGAATCAGTTCACGCTTGAGTTGGGCACACGCTTGCTCAACAGAGAAAGTTTTACCATTACCAGAGAGTCCCGTAATGAAAGTAGGATAGAAAAGACGGGACTCAATAATCTTGCGAACATCACCAAAGTTACCAAACTTGACGAAGGTATCATCTTTTTCAGGGATAAGATTTTGCTCAATAGCAGGAATAGCGGCAGGTGCTTTTACAACTTGCTCAAACTGCTCTCGTGCTTCCTGGATAGTCAGGTTCCACTTACCACGACCAGTCTTGTAATCGTTGAGTTTATTGGTAACAGTCTGGTAGTTGGCACCGTTCATAGCACACCAGGCACGAATATCAGCAGCAGTCACGGACTCCCCATACACTGCTTGGAGAGAAGTGCGGATGTAGTCAGCGGAAATGGTCATTGAGTGGTTTTGTTTAACTGAAGTTATTATATACGGAAAAGGGGGTCACAAGGACCCCCAGTGGACAGTTTGGAAAGTGGTCTATCACTCCATAGTGAATTTTTTCTTCTTTGAAGCCTTGGTAATGGGAATTACCTTTTCTTCAACTACTTCCTTTACAGGCTCTGGTGCTGGTTCGGCAACTGGTTCTGGTTGCTGAAACAAATCTGTAAATCTACTCATTAGACTTATTAGAATTCTTTCAAATATTTATCAGGCAACGAGTTCCACAAACTCTCCAAGAATCTTTTTGTTCATTTTCTTGGACTTAAGACTCTTTACAAAAGCAGATTTAATTTGAGTCTTGGTCGCACATTCGGCAACTTCAAACTCGGAGTCTTGTGCGAGAGCATTTGCTGAAAGTCCAAAGTAAGCATTATACCCAGACTTCTTAATCGTAAATGCCTTTTCTTTCTTCCAAATGCTCATGGTTTTTTCAAAGTCTGGACCATAATATCCACAATAACGGCGGATAAAAGAACCAGCATCACGACCTTCAAGCACACGAATACCAATGAAGTTCATATCCTTAAACTTATCACGCAGATTTTGAAGGAGAACATCGGTAAACTCATACCACTCACAATCAAGTGAATAGGTATTTCCAGTCTTGCGGTCACGCAGGAAAGAATTATGTCCAATGTAACCAGTGCCCAGAAAAGGGTCTTCCTCCCAGCGGCGCTGAACTTCACGGTGATACTTTGGCATTGCTGCCTCACCATCGGTTAGAACAACACACTGAACTTTTTGAAGTTTGTTTTCTTGCTGGAACTTGGGAAGAATCTGGTGAAGAGCAATCAAAGTCTCATTCAGCGGAGTGCCAGAAAGACTCAAACCATAAGGAATGTTATAACGGACAAAAGAGTTGTAACGGAAAGCAGAAGCAAGACGGAAGATATTTTTCATCTGCTCTTCCAAAGTTTTGACATTGGTCTTGCTGGTGAGCATATTCATCAGCGAAAACCATTCACCAACCTGAACAAGACCATCTTTCTTGGTATAGGCAAGTTCACGGATATTTGCCTTGTTATCCTCATCATACTTTACCAGAGGATAATCACTGGTAAAGGCATAAACATCAAATGGGATTGCAACTTTTTTACAGAACCACACAAGGTTGAACAGTTGTTTGACAGTATCCAGCATTACATCACTCATAGAACCAGACCAATCAAGGATAAACACCAGACCATGATTCTTACCATCGGCAAGAGTGGTGACTTTCTTAAAGAGGTCTTCGTTGTATTTGTAAGTGTGAAGTTTGGTACAGTCCAACACACCAGTGCGGGCAGTGGTAGCACGAGCATAGGAATCTGCTGCCTTGCGACACTCAAACTCTTTCACCAGATAGTTGACTTCTTTCTGTGCCGAACGCTTGAACTCTACAAAGTTTTTATCAACTTCACCAAAGATTTCTTCGGTGGAAACTTCCCGTTCTTCAACCCAAGCATTCCAGTATTGCTTACACTTATCATGGATTTCAGCATTAGGAACAATAACTTTATCCAAGTCAAGTTTGGGCAACTCAAGGTAAACATTCTCTTGCCCACTCTGGTCAACCAAGTCCTTGAGTGCTTCCTCAAGGGATTCCATAGTTTTCACTTCGGGTTCTTCATTGGTTTCTCCACCAGAAGAAGTAGGTTTCTGTTGCTCCTGTTCGGCAGTGCCACCATAAGAATCAGTCTCACCAGGTTGCTCCTGCTGGTCATTCTCACCTTCCATCTGGTCAGAGAAGTCAGAAGCAGGTTGATTAGAACCTTGACTCTGCGACTCAAGTGAATCCATTGGAGTCTTGGTTTCTTCTTGCTGCTTTTGCTTACAATACTTATAAAGTGCTTCTGCAGCAATCAGAACATCGGCAAAGGTTTCAGTCTCTCCAATCAGGGAAACAAGTTCCTTTTCATCATCCTCAAAAGGAATATCTACAAAATTACCAATCTTATAATAGAGATTAACTTTATCAGCAAGGTTATAAGTGCTCAGATCATCATCAGCAATCTGAAAGAAGTCTTGCTCGGCAAGTTCTCCATATCCCTTATAGAAGGTCTTGGAAAGACCAGCATAACGACGCTTCATCAGTTTCTCAATGCGGGCATCCTCCACCACATTCACAAACTGCGGGGGAATCTTGTGAGTCTTCAACCAATCTTCATCAGGTGTATAGAGAGCGTGTCCGACCTCGTGCCCAACCAGCAGGTCATACACGGTATTGCTTGCCTTCTCCCACATAGGCAGAGTCAGAACACGGGTATGAACATTAAACTGGGCAGTCTCCACTTTCTTGTGCTCAACCACAAGATCTTCAGTGGCAAGCAGTTTGGCAAGTTGAGATTTGATTTCGTGGCGAACGGTCATTTGACTTGAATCATATGAACGTATAATACAGAAGAACCTCCCTTTTTGGGGGAGGTCATGTGCCGCTTTTTAAAGTGGATCAGTCGTGCCTTTGCTTGTCGGAGTGCTTGCGGTTTCAGTTTCCGCTTCTGCTCCTTCTTGGAATGGTGTTGCCAGTTTGGGGTGTTCATTCTCCTTGTGCCTGTGAAGATACCATACGGGAAAAACCTTTGACTTTCTCAAACCTTATGACACTTTCAAATTTGTCATGAAGGTCTGCCTTATGGGAAATCACAAAAATATTAGCATCCTTAATGACATAACGAATAATCTTAAGGAACTCGTCGGTTCCAAATCCATCAAGTGAGGAATCAAACACCTCATCCATAATCAGCAGATTGGTATTAACGGAGTTTTTGACTCTAGCGACTTCTCTCCAGGTGAAGAGAAGGGCAAGGTCGATTCTCATTTTCTCACCCTCACTGAAGGAACTATAAGAAAAGTCTTCGTGGATGGGTGATTTTACCGTTTCGTTAAACTCTTCATCCAAATGGAAATTAATATAAAAGTCCATCATCTGTAGATAACGATTCACCTGCTGATTTATGAACGGAAGATACTTCTTAATGATCTTCGTCTTAACGCCATCGTCCCTGAGTAGGGAATAGGCAAAATCGTAATAAACGATTTCCTGTTTTTTGTCTGCTAAGTATTCAAATGTTTTTTGGAGATTTTCTCTAAACTCTTCTAGCTTCTCATGTTCAGAATTTCGGTTTGCAAGGTTTTCGGTAATAGTTTGAATTTCATGCTCAAGATCTCTGATTTGTCTCTGGTTGAGGCTAATTCGAGTATTGTTTTGAGAAATGCCATGCGTTAACTTTGTAATCTCCTGAGAAAGTGCAGTGAATTGACGCTCTCTGTCCTGTTCGAACTTGATAGTGTTTTCGAGTTCTTCGTAACCTTCCTTAAGTTCCTTTGCCTTATTTTGAGCGTCTGTAATTCTATTTAACCGAAACTCTTCTTCTATAGTTTGCGTACAAGTAGGGCATACCGTATTTTCGGCGAAAAACTTATGTTCTTTGGTAATTGTGCTTACCTTTTGTGAAATTTTACCCTTAAGATTGTTAAGTTTTACTAACTTATCGCCAGCACCAATAACCTCTTCTTGTTCTTTCGTAAGAGAATATACCTGCTCTTCTGTTCGAGCATTCTCATCCATATAAACACCAACTTCTTTATCTAAGTTGACAATCTTTTCTTTATTGGCATTAATATTGGCATTGCCACGGTTTTCTAGCTCTTCAATGAACTCTCGTTGCATCTGCTCTTTTTCTTTAAGAGTTTGCTTCTTAAGTTCTAAAGATTTTATTTGATCCTTTTGCGTGCGGATTTTATCCTTGATAATTCCATTCATCGCAGAAAAAATACGAATATCTAAAAGGTCCTCAATGACCTCTCGACGATTGGCAGTAGTTAACTGCATAAATGGAACAAAAGTGCTGCTACCAAGAATTACAATTTGAGTAAAAGACTTATAGTTCACTTTAAGAATATTTTCTTCCAGAATTTTTTGATTGGCACGATCATCTGCTTCTTTGTGCAGTGGAGATCCATTCACTTCAATATCAAAGATATTTGGTTTGATACCACGACGCACAAGATAATGGCGATTATTTGTAGTAAACTCAATTTCTACACAACAATCTTTTTCATTAGTTGTATTTGGAAGTTGTGGTTTATTAATCTTACGAAATGGTTTATTGAAGAGAACAAAAGTCAACGCATCCAAAATGGTTGACTTGCCAGCTCCATTTGTTCCGATAATAAGATTCGTATTATTTTTTTGAAAGTTAACCTCTGTCCACTGATTTCCGGTAGAGAGAAAGTTTTTCCATTTAATCTTGTGAAAGGTTATCATTCAATTTAGGGGGAATAACGATATCGTTTGGTGTGATCACAGCATACTTGTAATTATACATCCTACAAGTTTTTATGGCAAGGGCATCGTCAACTTCTACAACGTCCATTTCAGAATCTTCCTGTTCTTCAAGCATCATGGCGTAACGAGTGGCATCATCCTCTTCTTCGAACAAAAAGAGAACTTTATCTCCATTTTGGTCAATTACAGCATAAGCACCATCATCTTTGCGGTCTTTGACTGCTAAAAGAAACATTACTCTACTTCACACGCCTCTCTGTAAATACTCTGAAAGATATTTTTGATTTTATCCTTATCTAGAGATACTTCAGACTCCTCAATATATCTATTTAAGATTGTCATAGTGTTCTCATCTTCACCAACTTCGAAATCTTCACTCTCTTGAATTTCAAAGTTCTCAATGATCTTTAGATCCTGAACTCCTACTGAATAGAGTTTATCAATAAATTTCTCAAAGTTTTTTGGATTTGATTTTTTACGGACAACAACTTTAACAATTTTATTCTCATACTCCGTAGCGTCAAACATTTGATACGGAGTATCCTCATAATAAATGTTATAAAACATCTTATATGGATTGTTGATAGGAGTTAACTCTAGAGTTTCTGTATCAAAAATATGAAACCCACGAGTATCATTCACATCAGTCCAGAACATCTCATAAGGATTGCCTAGGTAGAAGACTTTTCCATCAGACGATCGAGTGTGATAGTGTCCCGAGAAGACATGACTGAACTCCTCAAATAGTTCGCTTTGCAAACCATGCTCCATGATGAGTTGTCTATTAACTCTAAATCCTTGGAGTTCAAGGTGCCCCATCGCAACCTTGCAAGAAGTCTTTTTGATAGTTTTAAGAGATGATTCTTCATTTTCTTGATTAATCCAGGGTAAAAATAAAATATCTAATCCACCAACATTTACTTCAGTGGCTTTACTATAAGTTTTAATGTTGGTATAAGTTTGAAGAAGAAGTTCTGGTGAATTGACTTCATTCGTGTTTTTATAGTACGTGTCATGATTACCAACAATCATATGAACATCGTATTTTTTCAAAGGATTAAAAACAACTCTCTTTGACCATTCAAGACTTTGATAGTCAATAGATTTGCGACTATCGAAAGCATCTCCCATGTGAATGACTGTTTTTACTCCATGCTTTTCCATAGCAGGAAAAAAAACATTGTTGTAAAAGAGTTCAAAATAGTCATGTAGATGTTTTGAACCCTTTCTGGCACCGTAATGGGTATCCGTAATTATGGCAACCTTCATCGAGATTTATACTGAATAGCGTCCTTAATACTATTATAGTCTGAACTATGCCCAGAAAGCAAGCTATCGTCAACCATCATAACCTCATCAAAACCAGTCTTCTCAATAATCTTAGTTTTGATTTCTAATTGCTTTTTCTCCTTTTGTATTCTTCTCAAAAATGCGTAGTGAATAATTTGGGTAAAGTAAGCAAAGGGATTTGTACTTTTACTTGGATCAAAATTGTGAATATATTGAATACAATTTTCTATGCCATCAGAAATCATATCATCGCGGAACATGTAGTTCACGAAATTGGGTTTATAAGAAAGATGAGTTGCGATTTTGAGAAAACATTCTCCAAGATAATTTGGAATGGTTGGTTTACCTTTCCAATGCTTTGCTCTATCTTCTCTAGTAGGTTCTCTACCATTGAGTTCAAAAAAACTTTTTTCTACTTTTGATCTATAAACGATCAATGCTTCTAGAAGTTCCTTGTTGTTGACATAATGTTCTGATTTCTTTTTTGGCATGACATTGTTATTCAATTAAAAAATGTTATGTATATTATACCATATTTTAAAGACTTGACAACTTTGGCAAATCTAAGTAGAATACCTTTGTTAGGTTTGAAGATGAGACATTAGCTTTCTTTAATACCTTTAAAGATTCTTTCAAGTTTCTTCCTCGCTTCATCTACAGAAGAGACATAACCCATCTTATTTGAAATATTTACTTTATTTGGTTCGGAAAATTCACTTGCATCATCGTCTTCATCTCTAAGATATTTTTCATAGAATCCTATAACTTTTTTATCATTAACTTCACTCATAGTAATAATTTTATCTAATTTCAAAACAAAAAGATCATCGGTAGGGATATCCATCCACGGTTTTACTTTGACATAAGTTCCATGGGGGCTTTCTAAAACTTTCATTATAACTGGATTTTGTAACAACAAAATTGGATCACCATCATTTTCATCTATTGAGATAAGGGCAAATATTTCTTCCCCAGAAATTAATTTTATTGCAGCGTGAAATTCATCTCCCATTAGTTTTTAAGCGGTATGTTTACAATGTCATAATTAAAATTTTCTTCGTTATAAACTTTTATTCTTTCTATTAGGTGATTGAGTGTATAATTTTTTCTTGACTTGTAACTAATATCATCAGCAATATCATACAAAGTTGCCTTTGTTTTATTGTTGCCTTTTCTTAAAACTCTTCCTATACTTTGGAGATTACGAATTCTAGACTTTGAAGGTGAAGCAAAGATAACGTTGTGTAAATTTTTAATGTTAATCCCCGTAGAAAATGTCCCATAAGAAGCAACAATGATTGCGTTATTTTCTTTTTCGGTGATTTCTCTTACTTTTTCGCGGTCTTCAGTAGCGACCCCACCATGAACAAAGAACACATGACGTTCATCAGTTTTGCTACTATTTATTAATTCATAAAGAGGTTGGCCGTGACCTTCTACTCTTGAGAAGAGAATCAAAGTGTTACCTTTAAGATCAAGGGCAAGATTTCGTATAAATTTGTTACGTCTTTCATGGTTGATAATGTATTGGACTTCCTCTTCAAAATTTTCAAACTTATGTGGTGAGTGTTTCAATAGAAGAACATTGATATCTAACTTAGCAACATGACCCTTCTTCATCAGTTCTTCTGTTCTGATAATCTTATATGAAGGACCAAAGAGACCTTCCAATACCCACTTATGCGTCTGTGTACCATCCAGAGTACCGGTAAAACCGTAACGATATTTTGCATCTGAAAGTTTAGACATTATAGATATTAGAGACTTAGACTTAAACTGGTGTGCTTCATCTCCAACAACCACATTAAATCTTGAAAAGTATTGACGGGGAAGTTTGTAGATGGACTGCCAGGTTGTAATGATAACCTGTGAGTCAGTCTCTCTTTCTTTTCCTGCATAGATCTTGTGGCAATATGAACCGACATCCCACCCATAATCTTCAAAGTCTTTATACATCTGTTCTACAAGGGAAGTCGTTGGCACGACTATCAGAGTATTTTGTCCTTTCTCAACGTAATATCTCACAATCGAATATATCATCAGAGACTTTCCAGAAGCAGTTGGAGATATCAGCAGCTTTCTATTATGTCTTAGGGCGTCGTATACTCCCTCAACTTGGTATTCACGGGGAGAATACTTACAGATAGAATTCATATAATCTTTTACACCTTCTTTTGAAATCATATCATTGACTTCAAATGGTAAACCATAGAACTTATTATTTACAAATTCAAAACTATAATTATGAGTCTCACAAAAATGTGTGATTTTATCCAACAGACCTACATAAATCTCACCAGTCTGCGTATTAAATAAACGAATTTTTCCATCCCAGTATTTGTTGCGATACTGAGGCATAAATTTTGCGCCTGGCACGTCAAATGTGAACTGATCTGCTAGTTCGTAATAGACATGCGGTTCTGCTTTTATTTGAAGATATACTTCGTTCTTTTTAGAAATAACCAAATGAGACATAACCCATAAGTATCACCTATGGGTATTTATTGTCTCAGTTGAAACCAGATTGGAAACGATTCCACTCAATTGCGTTTTTAATTTGAAAAGTTCTATTTGAAACTGTTTTAATAATTTCCTCAAGGAACTTTAACATGATGTCATAATATCGGATTTTAAGATCTATCTTGTTCAACTTCTCGTCAGCATCCATATGCCTTTGTAGTGCCTCTTTATCTCTAACTTTATATGGAAAAGGTTCTTCAATATAAACCTCTGCTGGTGCCTTCCCAGTGTAGTAATTATAACGTTCTAACTTAACTCTATTGTAGGTTTCCCTTGCTTTTTCGCGCAAAAGAGTAATAGTATTATAGAGTGTATAATACTTTGCGTGAAGTTGAGGAATTTTTAAAGATTCATCGTGTAAATTATCAGGGTCAATGACAGAATCTCTCTGCCACATCTCCTGAATTTCATCAAGATTCATAAAGGATTGCCGTCAGTTCCTAGGATATTATAGACAGTATACTTGAAAGTTACGTCTGCTGTAAAGTAGTTGATGTCAGTATCTGAAGATTCAAATTCTAAAGATGATATTGCAATTGGAAATAAATCCTTAAACTTAACTAAAGCAGTATCTCTATAATTGCTATTGAGAATCCTTAGCGTACCATCACTAAATGCCTCTTTTGGATCTCTAAGAGCATCATCATTTGTTGTTACGTTGATGTATTGTTGTGCGGTTTCTGGAAATCCAAGACCAGTTAACCAATTATGAATGGTCATATAATTTTCCATGTTTTCATCAACATAGAATCTCAAATTAAAATCACCATAAACCAACTTTTCTCCAGGAATATCGAGGTCCTTAAGATATGATGGTTGAATCGCTGTTCCGAGTGTAATTTCTGGCAGTCTAGCAGATGTTACAAAAAAAGAAACTTTTGGATATTTTGCCAGGGTAAATCTAAACCCAACTGGCGAAAGAAAATTTCTATTTTGTATTTGTTTGTCAAAAGCAGATGCCATTTATCATTCAGCAATAATTAAATTATACCACTCTTCACTCATACCATGAATGATGCTATCTGCACCATCTTTATCGGCAGCATAACCTTCATTGATGAGATGCTCAACTACTCTTTCATAGTGTTCGTGAATTACCTTTGCTTCTCTTGGGGTTGGTTTCATCTTACTAATGGTTTTATTTTTATTTAGATAAAAAAAGAGGGGCACATGCCCCTCTCGTTATGATCTTGTGAATTAAATCACATGAGGTTTTGAACCTTGACTCTTCTGTAGTAACGGTTAGCGTTAACAGCAAGGCGACCAAGACCTGCGCTTGTACCCTCAGCGAATGGGTTGGCAACAAGACCATAACGGGTCTTAAAGCCAATTTTTGGCTGGAAGGTGTTCTCGCCAACGGCACGAACCATTTGGAGAGGAACATATGGGCAGTAGAAGAGACCAGCGTCATATGGGCTGGAACCCTTGTAACCAACAACGTAGTACTGATCAGCAGCAAGGTTAGCAGAATATGGATCGATGTATACTCTGTACTTACCTTGGAGAACACCAGCAAAGGTATTACCAGTGTCATCAACGTTGAGGTTAGCGTTGAGTGCAGGGGTGTAATCAAGAACGCCTGCCATGGTGAGTGCCGAAGCAACATCAGCGGAGCAGAGGATCATGTTACCCTTCCCTCTACGAGTTCTTTGTGCGATTGCGTTGGCATCGCGCTCGATTTGGAAGATAAGACCCTTGAACTTCTCAACTGACCAACGACCGTTAGAGTCAACGTCGAGGTCGAAAGCACCAGCGGTAGCAACGTTGGTTTGAGCACCAGACTCAGCAACCTTATAAACGGTTCTGATAACTTCGCGGTTGATCTCAGCAAGAATCTCAGTTGAGAGGATATTTGCGAGTTCCGCTTCAGCATTCAGGCCGTGGATTGCCTTAAGGTCTTGTGCAAGCTCAAGGCTGTATTCTGCCTTCAGAGCACGTGACTTAGCGGTAACAGTGACTTTCTCAATCGAGAATGCCATCTGGTTGAATTCACCAGCAGTGCCGTCGCCAAGTGCTTCAGCATCTTCGGTGTCCATACCACGACCAGTTGGGTATGTACCAGCAGCTTGTGAACCCTCTGGGTTAAGAGCAGCAGGGTTGAATGCTGATGGGGTAGCGGTAGTACCGAAACCAACTGCGCCGCCGGTAAGAGCACCCTCATTTTGGGTGTATCCAGAACCAACGTCTCCAGGAAGTCTGCTTGCACTGGTTGCGGACCAGGAAGTATCTGCTTCGTTGAAGAATGCTTCAGCGCCAGTTTGGTTAGCATAGCGTGAACGCATTGCGAAGATAAGTCCAGTAGGACCGTTCATTGGTTGAACGCCAGCGAGGTCATAAGCGACCAGGTTAGGCATTGAGCGTCTGATCAGTGAGATCAGAACAGGGTCGAAACCTGCGGTTGGGGAAGAAGCAGTGGCAGAGAAACCTGCGGTGCCACCAGATGAACCGGTGCCATTGGTTGGTGCTTCATAGAGGAATTCGCGCTCTTCGCGGATTGCTCTTTCTTGGTTCTCCAGGAGAACTGCGGTAACCATTCTGCGATGGGAATCCTTAATAGGATCAAGACCATCATAGTCTAGAACTGGTGCCCACTTCTCCTGCAGATGCTCGGTATTGAACATTTGCATTTGATTTTACCTCTTTGGAAGTGTTATAGTTTGATTTTTTATGATAAAGAGATCACTTTTTAGCAGCTCTGCCGAGTGTCTGAAGATATGCAGACATCATTGGAGAATATGATTCTTGAATCGATTGCTCTTCAGATGTTACTTCTTCCGATACTGTTTCGGTTTTGCTTCTTTGAGTACCAGCGTTAGTTGGGAAATATGATTCTCTCAACTTAACTAGTTTCTCACGATAGTTAGCTTCACTATCAAACTCAACATTTTCTGCAAGAGAAGCGAGTTTGTCCTTCTGCGAAAGTGCTAGACCTTCGGATACCTCAGCAAAAATTACGTCGGATGTGGACTCTGCTAATCTCTTATTAAGAGCAACATTTCTTTGAATTTGCTCGTTGAGTTTAGTCTCCATTTCATCAAGCTTATCTACCATACTCTCGATAACATCATATTTATCTTCAGGGATTGATACATAATGATCTTCAAAAAGACTCTTCATTCCTGCAAGGAATGATTCGGTCATTTCAGTCTTCAGACCGTGCTCAATTGCTAGAGTGTTCTCTGCGATCCACTCATCAGCAACATACTCAAGGTATGCATCAACACGATCTGTCAACTCTTCTTTAATTGATTGAATTTCTTCAATCAGTGCTGCTTCGTATTGAGATTCAATTTGCTCTTTAACTTCGGCAACCTTTGTCTTAATAGCAGTTTCGAAAATGGTACGTGCTTTCTCTTGGAACTCCTCGGAAAGCTCTTCACCAGTGAAGAGTGCCTGAACATCTTCTTCGACACTGAATTCTGCTTCAGTCTCTTCAGCGACTTCTTCTTCCTCTTCCTCTTCTTCGGCAACCTCTTCGCCTTCTGCTTCTACTTCCAGAACTTCTTCCTCAGCATCTTCAAGGACTTCATCCTCTTCTGCTTCAGTTTCTTCCTTCATACCAGCAGGCATTGCCTCGGCAGGCTTAGCACCTTTAGTTACAACATCCTTAACTTGCTTAAGGGTTGCACTAGGTTCTTTTAGTTTTGCCGAATCATCGTCGGACTTGTAATTTTCTGGAGTTGGTCCGCCAAGATCTTCCCAACTTGCAGTTTGACCTGGGGTATCCAGATCCAACTTTGGCATGGGATCGGCTGCCTTTGCTCCTTTGGTTACTACGTTTTCCATTTCTTGTAAATTGCTACCAACGGACATTTGTTTGTTAGATTTTTTAAATATAATCTATATTTATTTATAAATTAAAGATTTGATAAAAAGTCTTGGAACAAGGAAAGTTTTTGCTCTTCTAATACTTTTTGATCAATGAGAGTATTAATTCTCTTTTGGGTTTGCTCTGCAAGTCTTTCACGAAGAATACCACCTTCCCAAACCCACTCTTTACCTTCCATAATTCCCTGAACAAAAGCATCAGGAGCAGAAGGATCGGCAACGATATCAGCTGCAGTTGCAAGCATAAAATCTTCGCCAACAATTTTATGACCTTCGTTGGTCATTTTAAGTGATCCAACACCACGAGAAGAAACACCGAGAGTAACACCTTCACCAATGAGAGATTTTGCAATTTTACCCATTGGGGTTTCGAGAAGTTGTGCCTTACCAACAAAGTTATTTCCTTCTTGAGTAAGAGAAACAATCTTGTGTGATACCCTGTCCAAATTTACAGTTGGACCATCTGGATGACCAAGTTCTCCAAGAGCACGACCTTTTTGAACGAAGGTTTCATTATATCTTTGTACTTCTTTTGAAAGAGTACTCATGGGATACATGCGTCCATTGCGGTTGCAAATATCTCCTTGAAGGAAAATTCCCTCAATATACATTTTCTTTTCGGCACCTTTTCCTTCGGTGATAAATTTAATGTCTGATACTTCTTCTGTGATGAGTTTCATTTTCTTAATTTGTAAATCCTACTTTTGTTCCTCTTACAAGAGCACTACTAGCAAATACACAGTGACTTGCTGTTTTTACAAGAAATTCAACTGAATTTGGGGGCATTGTAATTGATCCAACACCAGTCCCGTCTTGAGATTGTACAATTGTGACAATACGTGAATTTGTATCAGTGTTTACAAGACGAACTACAGTTGCCTCACTAAAACTAGTTGCAGCACCAGTTGTTGTTGGTAAATTTAATTCATTCGCTAAAACTTTTGTTATCATTATTCTTGATCCTCGTTAGGCTCAGTGGCATCAAGTTCTTCATTCTCACCAAACATAGTATTAGCAACTGCTGGACGAAGTCCTTCGATTTTTTCTCCTGCTTTACTAAACAAAAGTTCTTTAATTTTGTCAGTAATATCAGAAGCAGCAGAATCAGTTGCAATCAAATCGACAATGTCTTCCATAAAAATTTTATATAACAGTATATTTTATTTATATCTCTGCCTTTTTGGTATCTTTTTGCAATTGTGCATCAACGTCAGCAGATTGTTGCTCCAGATCTGGTTCTGTTGGAACTTCACCCATACTCATATCTAATCCAGCACCATCTTGTGGTAATGGTTCTCCAGTTATTGGATCGACTGAGTTTGGATCAGGAATAATCCCATCTTTAATTTCTTTTTCAATTTGCTTATCGATATCAATAATTTCAGCATCAGTTTGACGTAAAATCTTTTTACGAACATACTCAACAGAATAATACTTTCCAATGTAAGGTTCGATTGTTGCTGCAAGTCCAAGTCTCTCATTCATCAATTCCGATTCCTTAAGTTCTGCAAATTGATTATCATAAATGAAATCATATTGAATATGATCTTCCATTCTTTCCCAATCTTCTGGAGTAATAATATTTTTTAGAATTAATTGGGTACGAAGCATATCATTAAACATGTTCGCAAAACGTTTTCTTAATCTTCCAACAAACTTAGAAAACTTAAGTTCATCTCTAAGAATTTCTGAAGAACGACCTAGATTAAATCCACCATCAGAAGCAATTCTAGATTCTGGGACTCCAAGTGCTCTATAGAGTTTCTTTTGAAAATACTCAATGTCAGAAAGTTCGCCTAGGTTTTGACCACCGGGAAGTGTTGTGATTTCTGTACCACGACCACCCTCTCTTCTTGGAAGCCAAAAATCTTCAAGCATACTCATGAATTTACGATCATCACGAACTTCACCAGTGTTTGCATCATACACAAGTTTATTTCTGTAACGAGACATTACATCGCGTAGATATTGCTCTGCTTTTACTTTTGGAAGATTACCAACATCAATATAAAAAATTCTACGCTCTGGGGCACGAGATAAACGATAAATAACCAGCGAATCTTCAATCATTCTTAACTGGTTGAGAGCCTTAATTGCTTTATGGAGATAGGAAAGAACAGATCCCTTATTTCTATCTACAAGACCAGATGTACAATATGTGATAGAATCTTTAGCAATCTTAATTGATTTTTGTGCGTTAGAACTTCTTGAAGAAAAATTACCCAATGGATAACTTGGATTTGGAGTATAGATGTAATACTCTTCAATCTCTGTATTTAAAATATTAGTTTCGCTTTCTTGTTTTCTAACCAAAGGGTTATTTCTACCATCATTTGGTTCTTTTTTCATTTGCCTTACGGCTTTCATTTTCATAGGATCAATATATCTAATTTCTTGAATACCACTTTCGGGACTTTTAACATCGATAACTTTTAAATAATAAAGTCTCCCATCAACATACCAATTTCTAAAAATCTCATGGCACTTTCTATCAAAGTCCATGAGTTCCTTAATGTGTCTAAACTCTTGACGAATAACTGATTTGATTTTATCGCTTGCATTTAAATTTGATAATTCAATTTCAATGGGAGAATCATACAAGTCACTAACAATTGCTTCATTGACAACATCTTCAATGGCAGCATCACACTCTGGATGAAGTGCCATTTCACGATATCTACGAATTAGATCATATTCATTTCTATATACACCTTCAATATCTACGTACTGACCATAAAACCCGCTCTGTATAAAATGGTCAACCCCGTCCTCATTGTTTTGAGGAACGGGGGACACTACAGAGTCGGGTTTTTTCTCATTCTCAATTGAAAAACCAAAAAGTTTTGCCATTATAATCTGTGAACTACTTGTTATACTCTATTTATTACTCAATACTTTCACCACCAACTGAACCAGCAATTGCCTTCCACCAGTGAACCTGCATTTCTACAGTGAATTCTTCTAGTGTATCTGTGGTTTCATAAGAAAGATCAATCTGACTAATGTTAGTTGGGAATAAATCATAGAACTGATAAGTTCTTAGAGTTGAACCGTCACGATCTAATTGGTGAACATATGCATCTGCCTGATAATCTACTGGATTTTGAAGACCAGTTCCATCAGATAATTTATTAATAGAGTTCATCCACTTTTCAAATGCGGAACGAATAATAAAGTCGGTATCGTTGATGACTGTAATTGTCCAGGTATCAAACGTTCTATCACCAGCAATTTTGAGAATTCTTCCTCTGAAATTAACTTCAATTGGAGTAATATTGGAAGCAGGCAGTGCAGCTGCCTTAACCAAGAATCTTGATTTTTCCTTTACGTCATTGGCAATGCCAAGATTATCAGGGAAAGCAAGTTCTACTTCAAATAGATTAGGTCTTGCGCCGCCACCAACTAGTTTACTTTTGAAACCAGTGATTGTTCTTAGTGGGGGTCTATTGAATTGTTCTGCCATGGTTTTTGGTTCCTTTAATTAGAATTAAACAGTACCGACTACTTCATCGAACGAAACACCAGTTCTGGTGGCAACAAAGGTAAGACCAATGAAGTTAATTGATCTTGCAGGTTTTACGAAGATGTCTGCAACAAACTCATTATTATCAATGATTGCGGCAGTATTATTTGTTTCATCACAGATAACTCTGAAGTCAAAGATACCTCTCTTCGCTTGAACATCGCGGAGGAAAGGTTCAACAGTATTTACAAAGTTTGTTCTTGTGATTTCATCGTTAAATTCAAACATCTGATCTCTTGCAGCTGCAGAGATTGCATTCTCAAGGTAGATGAACAATCTACGAACATTGACTCTATCGAAAGCAGATGCCTTACCAAGTCCAGTCTTGTCACCAAAGAGTGTAATACCTGCTCCAGGAGAGAAGATAACTGGATTAACTCTATTTGAATAGAGTTTATCTCTTTGAGTCTTGCTTGGATTATAAGCAAGTTTTACTGCGTTGAGGATTGCACCTCTTTGAGTTCCTGCAGGCGAGAACCATGGGAAGTTATTGATATCATTTCTAGCACACAGTCCAGCGATGTCACCATTCAATGGAACATAACGGAAGGTATCAGCAAATCTATCATACATGTACTTGTATCCACTATCGAATACAGCAAATGATGAAGAAGTAACTGGTGAATAAAAACTAATTACATTATCAGTAATTGTTGCATCCGAATTAACAGTAACTGAACCAGCAGCAGTATCATTTAAGAATGCTAATCTATATGGTGTAATGAATGCAATAGCATCTTTTCTTATTTCAGCAACAGAAATCAATTTGTTGGCGAGTGCTTGTGCAGTTTCTTTTGCATAGTTTGCCGATCCCATTAGCAGGAAGTCTGCCTGATACTGATCAGTATTTTCAAATAATTCATAACCAGATACTAAACCAGCAAGTGATACTGCAAAAGCACCAGAAGTTGAAACTCCAGTTTGACCATTGTAGTTTAGTCCACCACTAAGAGTTAATGTATTTGCTCCAGTTGTAGCAAAATTAACTCCTTGAGCATCTTGATCCCATCCAGTATCAGTATCTAGTGAGAAATTAGAACTGAAGGATGAAGTAACAATTCCAGCAGGGGCACTTCCACCAAAGATATATTGTGAATTAGTTGCAAGATATTTTCTCCAGTATGAAGGAGATCCTACAGAGAACTCTGCATCTTTTGCTTTAGAAAGTGAAAGATGTTTTTCGAGGATTGTACCAGCGTTTCCAGTAACTTCACCTTTGTCGTCGATTACAACAACATGAACTTCATCAAACCTTGAACTTCTTGCAGCAGCAAAAGAAGATGTTGATGGACGATCCGCAATATTATTCCAATTAATTGTTGAGTTAGTTAACGAAATTGTTTGTTGATCAAACCAATCAAGTTGTGATGTATAAGTGGTTGTTAAACCTGAAGAACTGCCAGTTGTATGAATAGCAACGGTTCCAGATCCAGAGAAAGCATAAACACCAGATGGTTGATAATCAACTTCTGTTTCAATTCCAGCAGCAGAAACGTGCGAAAGAACCTTTACAGCTACGTTAGTCCCACTAATTACAGTAATAACCCCTTTAAGATATCCATCAAGCACTGAGGTTGTTCCTGCTCCAGGAAGAACTGAGGAAATTGCTTGTGTTACTCCATATCCAACAGCAATCGTAGCTAAGTTGACGTTTGTAGAAACACCAGTAAGAACTTGATCTGCTTTGGCATCAATTAAAGCAACTTTAATTCCGTTTGCCCAAGACCCTGGATTTCTTGCAGCAACAGTTACATCAGTAATAGTTGAAGTGTCATACCCTTTGTTATTATAATCATCTAAACTAAGAATTTTAATATTTGCAGCTGCTCCAGCAAAAGAATTTCTTAGATCGGTGTCATCTGCTCTTACAACTCTTAAAGAACCACCATACGCTAAGTAAGACGAAGCAACCATCCAGTGCTCGTAATGCTTATCTGTTGGATATGGTTCTCCAAAGTTGTTAATTAAGTCTTGTTCGGTCTCAACTAGTGTTGGGAGGTTAACGGGTCCTTTGGCAAAAGGAGCAACTAAAGCACCTACTTTATTTGATGCTGCGTTTACTCTACCAACAGTTAGGTCAACCTCTCTTACTACAATTCCAGGAGATGCTAAATTTAGAGGCATCTTTAATTCTCCTAAAGGTCCAGAATTATTCTAAAAATATTTATTAAAAAGACTATTTTCAATGGGGAAACAGTGCGTGAACAAATCTACCAGTCAGGATATTCCCACATTAAATTTGGTTGTTTAGTTTTTCTGGATTCTTTAACTCTTTTTATAGTACACTCCTTACACTCATAAGAATAAGAAGAGGAAACCATATTGTTTTTCTTTGTCCTATAAAATCCTTCTATTAGATTTTTTCTTATATTACAAGTTCTACAAATACGTTCAGAAAGAAATAAATGTTCTAGTTCAAACTGATCGTCTAAGTCCATTACTTATAATCCCACATATATGATACGTCACCATATTCATCCGTGTACCATCTATCTCCATCAGTATCAACAAAGGTCATTTCGTCCAATCCATCACTAATAAATCCAAATGGGGCCATATCTTGTTCAATCTGATTCTTTTGCTCTTCATAGATCCTTTTGCGAACATCATTGTCCGTCATTTCTTTGAAGTAGTCCTGTGCAACTAACCAAGAGAAAATAACAAGACACATTGCCAAGTCATCATTACATCCTTCTTCTGCTTCGAATGAATTATGACGCTGTGCAAATGTCGTAAGTTCTGATATGATATCGTAATCAACGGTAAGTAACTTATCATCCTCCAGTAAAGTTTTTAAGTTAGAACATCCCAACTTTTTAACAGCAGATGTCATACGAACGCCTAGTTGGGATTTTTTACCAGAAAAACCAGAACCAACAATTTGACCGGCACGACCACGCATTGCACACATTAAAACATTATCATATTCAAGATCAAAATGTAAAATATTGGCAACTTGATCTCCAATATCATTAACTTCAATTAATAACCATGCATCATTATATGCTCTTGCCACTTCATGAATAATATTTGGAAACAGCATAGGTTTAATTTCATTATTCCTATACTTACCAACTACCTTATAAGGGAACTCTGTTATGTCAAAAACAATAAATGCCGAATAATCATTACCTAATCCACGAGCAACGTCAACAGTGATTAAGTAATTGTGCTCTTCATTTGGGTCTTCATAAATATCCAGACCAGCATTTCTTTTTATTGGATCTTCGTAAACAAGATTTCTTAATTTTGATGGATTAATGAGAGTGTTAACTGACCCTAAAAATTCACACTCAAACTCAACCTTGAATTGTGCCTCTGAAGTGTTGGAAATAGTTTGTTCTTTCCATGCTTCATCTCTTCCGGGTACCTCTGACCAATGAACGTCTGTTGGTACATATTCATTTTTACTTCTTTCAGCATCATGCCACATGCGGTAGAAGTGATTCATACCGCGTGGCGTTGAAACTATGATGACCTTTGTGCTCTGTCCAGAAGAAATAGTAGGATAAACAGAGGCAAAGAAGTCATCAGCAATGTGATTCGGGATGAAAGCGAACTCGTCAAGAAAGATGACATTATAGGATCCGCCTCGGACAGCAGATGACGAAGTAGAGTTAGATGAAATTTTGGAGCCATTTTCCAGTTCCAGAGATCCTTTGTTCCATGAGATAATACCCTGTTGCATCCACTTGGGTAAGTTTTCATAAGCAAGTTGTAATCTTCCAAGTAGATCTCTTGCTGTAGATGCTTTGTTCGCTAGAATAGCTATATTAACATTGTCGTTGAAAACTGCATAATGTAACAAATATGAAACACAAGTTGTAGACTTACCCGTTTGACGGGGCATTTTACAGATATTAAATCTATTCTTATGGAAGTTTTCAATTAACTTCTCTTGGAATGGGTACATCTCAAAAGGAACTAGACCGTGATCCAAAGATACGATCTTAATATAATTTCTAGCAAAATATACAGGATCTTCTTTACACTTTAAGAACTCAATAATCTGGTCTTCTGTAAATTCAATCTGTGTATTTGCCTTTTTAAGGTTTGGATTACCAAGATATACATTATCAGTCATAAAATATAAATTTTAATTACAATTCCAACGACGAAGGGCTTTGTTGATTCTTGAATCTGGGTCTCTTGCAGTTTTTGCAGAGGTTAGTTTTGCTTTCATACCTT
>Ga0194115_10000960_pt1 | contig 39104 bp, 69 predicted proteins | sample TA2MahsurfametaG_3_FD_148656 | JGI IMG/M metagenome (GOLD analysis project Ga0194115, IMG submission 148656) | Freshwater microbial communities from Lake Tanganyika, Tanzania - TA2015002 Mahale S4 surface | ecosystem: Environmental > Aquatic > Freshwater > Lake | place: Tanzania: Lake... | reverse complement strand
AATGGACAAGATTGGATATTTTGGAAGATATTGTTATAAAACAAGACAAGAAGCTTTAGATGCTCTTAATTCTTGGGATGGATCTGGAGATCCACCTGGTAGTTGGATAAAATACAAAGGAAACGGAGGAGATAGAGAAAACCCTAATAATATTAACGGATGTTTAAATTGTTCTAAAAATGGATAAGATTTTTTTACCTGATCATTTAATCGATATGGTTAGCCCACAAAGAGATTCATTTTCGCATCTTGTGGATCTAAGAGATAAAGGATTAGATATTTATCAAAAGTATGACCACAGGGAAAAGTTTAGAACCGGTGTTTCATGGCATGTCCCTACACAATCCCTTATAGACTTATTGAAGGCTCGTTCACCTTTAGTTTCTGTTGGTAGTGGTTTTGCGTATACCGAAAATATTGCTAAAGAACAAGGGGCAGATATTATACCAACTGATATAAAACCCAATTCAAATAACGGATGGTGTAGAGATGGTGATTTCTTTTGTGCTGTCGAGGAAATTGATGCTGTTTCTGCAGTCAAAAAATATAAAAATAGAAATGTTTTTATGGCTTGGCCTCCTTATGATACATCAATGGCTTATGATGTAGCATTAAACATGTTACCAGGATCTTACTTAATATATGTTGGCGAAGGATGGGGAGGATGTAACGGTGACGACCAATTTTTTGAATATCTAAACGATCAGTTTGAGGAGATTGACTATTTAGCAATACCAAAATGGTTCGGATTAAATGATTATTGTTCAGTTTATAGAAAAAAAGTAATAAAATAAAGAAATCCTTTTTTTATAACTATTTAATACGCTATCTTAGCGGACAATTTTAAAACAACAGGAAAAATGAGGCAACTTAAAATTACAAATTCGATAACAAATAGAGCTGACAAATCTTTAGAGAAGTACCTACAGGATATTTCAAAAGAAGAGATGATATCCGCGGATGAAGAAATAGAACTCACTAGAAAAATACGGGAAGGCGATAATGTAGCTCTAGATAAAATGGTCAGAGCAAATCTAAGATTTGTTGTGTCTGTTGCTAAGCAATATCAACACCAAGGACTTCCTCTAATTGATTTAATAAACGAGGGCAATGTTGGTCTTATAAAAGCAGCTAAGAAATTTGACGAAACAAGAGGATTTAAATTTATATCATATGCAGTTTGGTGGATACGCCAGGCAATAATGGAAGCTCTTTCAGAAAAAGCAAGAGTTATTAGAATACCTTTAAATCAGGTTGGCGTTCTGAGTAAGATCAATAAAACATATTCTAAATTAGAGCAGGATTTAGGAAGAACCCCTTCTCCTGACGAAATTGCGGAGGAGCTAGATATGCCTGAATACAAAGTAAAGGAAACTTTAGCCTCTTCGAGAAATCACGTTTCTTATGATGCACCTATGGGAGGGGACGACGATAATTCTTCAATGATAGAGGTTTTAGCTAATAATGACTCCGTTTCTACAGATTTTATAATGATAGACGAATCATTAAAAGTTGACATTGAAAGAAGCTTATCTACTCTGGATCCTAAATGTAGAGAGATTATAAAACTAAATTATGGTATTGGGTACTCTCATCCTAGGTCATTAGACGAAATTGGAGAAAAATATTCTTTAACTAGGGAAAGAGTTAGACAAATAAAAGAGAAAGGACTTAGAAAGCTGAGAACTGAATCTCGTAGTAAAATGCTAAAACAATATCTCTAGGATAAATAATATGTGAAAGATTTTTTAAAATATCTAATAGTGTGGATAAGTGGAAACTTATCCATTCCTTTTTGGGTAGTGGGGCATATACATCTTACTATGAACGTTTACGAGGATCTCTATGAGATCCTTGCTTCTTTGTCAATGAATATTATTGTTTTTATTGGCTTTATTATTTCCTATAAAGAATGGAAAAGAAATAAAGATATATAAAAGGAACAAAAAAAACAATATGAATTACGTAGACTCTTTCTATAATTTTTGTCCAAATGACGGTTCAGTTAATATGAACGAATTATTTTCTCTAAATGAAAGCGGAACATCTGCTAGATATAATAAAGAAGAGTTTAAATCTCTTTTTAGAGATTATCTTCTTGAATCTGAAGGATATGTTGATGATGATCTTTTAGAAGGAGCTTACGCTTATTATGAGCTTGGTGTTTTATATGAACATAAATCCGAATGGGTAGAAGCTGAGGGAAATAATATTTTTTTAGATTGTGATTCCCATGTTATCCTAATCAAAAATGGATCTGGATACATGATAGAAAAAAACACATTAGATGCTGTTAAATCCCTTAATGAGGGTGAACTAAGTTGGCTAGAAGATAAATGGAATAAAGCCAAAGAAGTTGGTAAAGCTACTATAAAAAAGACAGTTTCGGTAGTTAAAGACGGATGGGATAAGCTTAGTTACGGCGCTAAAAAGGCATGGGAATTTGTTAAATCTTGCGGAAGCGCAGTTGCTGCTTTTGTTAAAGGTATGACCTGGGTGGAATGGGCAGCTTTAGCGATGAGCTTACTTTCCGCTATAATGGGAATAGTTCAAGCTGCTTTGATCGGATCTGGTGTTGCCTCGTGGGTATCCCCCGCAGCTGGTATATTAGCTGGTATTTTTCAAGCTATTGGAGGAGGACTACACTTATATGAGGGTGGCGTTAAAATAAAAGCTGCTGGTAAAGTATTATCTATGGATCAGACACTTACACCAACATCAAAAATGGCTGCTAAGATTTCACAAGGACTTCCAGAATACATAGTAGGATCTGGGATGGTTTGTTTGGGAATATATGATATAGTAAAAGCAGCAACTAGCCCAGTAAATCCCACAACTGGTACAGAAAGTGTTGTAGTAGGAACTTCCGCTAAAACTAGCCTAAAGAGTGTAGCAAAAACTATAGCAAAACCTGGAGGTGCAATACATCATTTTATAGAACATGCAGGAGTAGGCATAATGAAAAAAATGGGGGTAAAAGTAGCATCTGATGCGGGTAAAGCTGCAGTAGGTAAAATATTTACTGCTATTGTATCTACCGTAGCATCATCTATACTTTCACAGATATTTGGTAAAATATGGGAATTTGTACTTAAGGCAGGAGAAGCAGTTGCTAAGGGATTTGATTTCATAATTAATATACCTAAAAAAATATCTGAAGGTATAGATAATTTTGTAAAAAAATCCGAAGGATCTACTTTTTTTAGCATAATAGCAAAAGGTCTTTCTAAGATAGTTAAACCAATGACTGACTCTGCATCTAATGTTATTGATAAATATATACAGCCTACAGTAAATGATATCAAAGAATGGTTTGCTGATGAAATAAAATCATACGAAAATGCAACAGAAATAATCAAGCATTATAAACACGAGTTACACTCAGGAACTAAAGGCCATGAGATGAAACCTCATGGTAAAGTTGAAGTACCAAATCAGCCTAAACATGAGATAGATGTTAAAAAAGTAACTAAGAAGGATATAAAGATAGTTAAGAAAGCTGAAAATAAGACTAAAGGCAAGGAGGAGAAGAAAAAAGTTAAGGAGTCTCAAATTTGGGAAAATAGATATATTAAATCTTTTGGCGATCTAAATTTTATTTAATCGAATCTATCTATTATCCACATTCCTATTCACATTAAAATTGATAGGAATAATAAAATAGATAAAGATTCCATTTGTTATATATGATAATCTATACTATTATTATTGTTTTATCTACACTGATGGTGACGTCCGGAATATTATTTTGGATAATATCTTTGTTTAGTGGTAAAATGGAGAGACCTATATTATCACTATTTGGCTATCTATTTTGGCCAGTAATTCTATTTTTTATATGGATTTATATTTACTTTTACAATAAGTATAATTCTAAAAAATAGAATATATAAATCATGGATAGGATAAAACTTTTTGAAGACTTCTCTAATGAGAGTAAATATTTATGGCCAGAAGCAATGGCTTGGATTGAGGATCTATATCCGGAGGAGATATGCTATTTAACTCTTTATACATCAATTGACGAATTTAGAAATTCTTCTAAATATTCGATCAAGAAAGAGACTTTATTATTTCCTATAAAAATGGATACTTACAGTCACGAACTCGAAGATGATGACGGGGACGGGAGATGCTCATTTGAGCTTTACTATGAAATTCCTTCAAGAGACAATAAAGAATGTTCTTTATCCCTAGATGTTACAGGGGATGGCCATTTTACTGAATTTAGAAGAGGAGGATATATGGAGCCTGATGAGGGCGGGGAGTCAGTTTTAGATTCAGTAGATTTTGAATCTGCTTATTATTTGGATTCCGACCAGAATCTTGAGATAGATTTTTCAAATAACTCTTATGTTTTTAAATCTAATATTATAACAAGAAAGGATCTTATAAACATCATGGAGTACGCTGCCGCAGAAAGAATAGAAGCTGATGATAATACTAGTACAACTAAGCCACAACTTCCTCAGGATTTGATCGATAAATGTGAAAAAATTAGAAAAAATTACCCAGATGTTGTGAAGGGTAGTAATTTACTAAATAGATTCGGATCAATGGGAACAAAATAATATTTTTTTCTATAATGATGGTAATAAACCATTTAAAATGAAAAAAATATTATTTTTGTTATCTATTTTTTATTATTCATTATCTTTTTCTCAGAATTATGTTTATACCGGTCAATCTGTTATATCTCCTTACAAAGATACACTCTGGCTCAGAAACGATGATACAGGAAAGCTAATAGCTTATTCGTGGGAAATCGATACCAATCCATCCGAAAAAAAACCAGTTATTCTGTTTGTTGATCAATTACCTATAATAGAAGAAAAATCTAAAAAAAGATATATAGAAGGTAATTAAACTTATTATGAAGCACATAAGACTATTTGAAAACTTCGATTCGTATTCTAAATCGGGTTTAATATTTGACTGGATACCTTTCGATTCACAGGTTGATAATTCTAGAAATTCTTCTATTCCTACTGAAATAGGATTGGATGAAATGATAAAATATTGTAATGATAATTCAGACATAGAGGGGATAGGCTTGTACATAGCACACAAAAAAAATACATCCGGGGGGTTTGAGAGATATGTAACTACATCAATCAGTCCATTAATGTTAGAATCTGCAATCTTTGATTCTGAATTTAAAAAAGTTAATGAGATAAAGAATATAGATCCTAGCAAAATATCCATATCATCCTTAGGAAAAGGATCTTCAATGTTAGGAAGATTCGGTATTTTCGGGAAAGATAAATGATCAAAAATATATTAAACATTAAAAAACCCGGGGACGGGTTTTTTTGTTGGCTTTTTTTTCATATTTTTTCAAAAAAAGATAAACTTTTTTAAAACCCTCGCATATAATATAAGTATAAAATAAAAACAATTTAAATTTTTAATTATGGAAAACAGAGAAGCAAAAATTGAAGCTTTATTAGCTCTAAAAAATGACAAGGCAGTAAAAGCATGGATCGGGCCAAATCACGTTCTATTTAAAGACAGCTCAGAGAATCAGGATATGTTTTTAACAACATATAGGATAAGAAACTCTTATGAGGAGTTGTTATCTAAGTTAGATGTTAATGATGAAGTTACTGACGAGAGGGATCTTATTTTAATCAAAAGATTTTTTGATATGATGTTTTATCCCCCAAGAAAAATGAGCATCAGTGATTGGAAAAATCAGAGAGATCCTATAGTTAAGATTGTAAAAGCTTATAAGGATGTTAGATGGAAAGGAAACAGAAGAAGAAAGCACGAAATAACACTATTGTTAGATGACGGTAAGAAATTACAAATTAATCCGGGTGATGTATTAAACCGATTTTTCCATATATGGGGTAATTTTGATTCCCTTATAAATTCTAAGTTATAAGGAACCCTTTGTTAATAAATTATTAGCCGGCTTTTCTCAAAGCCGGCTTTTTTTTTGTGTTTTTTTAATAAGAGGGGGATATATAATCAATATAAATAATTAGGAAAAAGAAATGGAAGAATTTGGCCCGCACATCACCCTAGATCTGAAAGGATGTCCAAAAGAAACTTTGTCTAATTATAACCTACATTTCGATTACCTTAAAAATCTTCCCGAGTTAATACATATGACCCCTATAACACAGCCTTATGTATTTCCTTATTCTGGATTAGTTCCAGAAGACAAAGGTATAACAGGAATAGTTATAATAGCAGAAAGTCATATATCAGTACACTCGTTTGAAGAGAAAGGATACTGTTTTATAGATATATTTTCGTGTAAAGAAATGGATGTAGACAAAGCAATTGCAATAACTCTAGAAATGTTTAAACCCGAATCTTATGAATTAAATATAGTTAAAAGGGGCAAGGATTTTCCTAGATAATCTAGTGTTTTATTTTTTTCTTTATTTCTTCGATAGAGCTTATAATGTTACCCATATCATTTTTAACTATTATTGTTGATGTGTGAGTAACTTGTGACGATAATGAATCCACCATTTGTAATGATTCTTTATTAACGTGGCTTGTTATTTTATTGTCCTGCATTTTGGCTTGTCCCTTAAGATAATCTAGCATAGTTATAAACTCTTTTTCTCTTTCTAATATCTGATTTGTGCAGCTTTTTTGTTCCTTTCTTATGATATTATCTTTTTCGTTTAATTCTGCTTCTAAGGACTTTATTTTACCCGCTTTGCTATCTATTTCTGACCTTAATTCATCTTTGCTTTCTATCAATGATGGACCGATTGTTATAATCACTATAGAAAGTAAAATCATAGAAAGAGCTATAACTTTTTGAGGTGTTGAAAATTGAGCTAAAATATCTGCGATGTATTTAAACATGTTTTAGGTGTTATTTAGTGTTTCTTAATATATACTCATATGGCGAATATAATTAGAGGAAACTTAGAAATAATGTCACAGGATCTTCCTGGAAAGATGGCGTGGACCTCTGTTCCTAATGAGATCGAGATATTAGGCGGTAATGGGTGGAGGCTTCCTTACGAGAGCGAATTCTTAGATATTATCCAGTTATACAAACTTGGAATAGGCGGATTTAAACCATCCAGATATTGGGCATACTCATCGTATCTTAATAAAGCTTGGTATTATGATCTTAGTGTTGGATATTCCCCACATATAATAGATCAATCTAATCTATATTATGTTAGACTTGTTAGAAACATATAGTCCTTGTGACAAAGAAGAAAAAGCTGATGTGATTTTTTGTGATCTAGTTAAAATAAAAAGAGCTCTGGATTATTCTATAGAAAGAGAAATGGAGCATGAATTTATTTATAGCATGATAAAATTTGCTAGAAATAATCCAAATTGCACTGTGGAAGAAATTATAGATTTATCTTTGTCCGATTGGAAGTTTTAAAAATACTATTTCTTTTTAAAAAAATCTTTCCAATCTACTTTTACTGGGGAATATCCAGAGGAGATTAATTTTCTAACCAATTGTAAAGCTTTGTCTGTAGAACTACCCTTTTTAAATGTCCTGTCCCAAGATCCATCCTTTCTTCTGCTCTGTGTATTCATAGAATCTAGAGCAGTTATAGCAGCTTGGGCATCCGGATTTTTACCTACCAATTTTTTAATTGATTCCTTCTGCTTCCATAATGTTTCTTGCAAAATTACTGTCCATTTATTAGCGACTATTGTTTCTGCATTTTTTATAACATATCTAGGATTTTCGTATTCAGTTGGAACTGATATGTCAAGTCTATCTAAGTTCATTACCCTTGCACCGCTTTTTCTTTCTTCGTATCTTCCTGAATAATATGACTTTATTTTTTTAAAACCTAAGAAAGGAAGTGTACCAGTAATAGCTTTCATATCAAAAAGTGTAGATCTAACAGTATGATCTGTACAATTAGAAAAAAGTAGATTGTAGCTTTTATTGCTAGCTCCTATAACTGCATCTGGAACATCTTTAACTTTCTTTTTAGCCCAATCTCCCACTATTTTTTTGAAATTTTCATATTCTTTTTTGCTCATCTTTATTATGATGGACTGCTTTTTAAGATCGTTTAATTCGGAACAAACTTGATTGTACATTGTTTGGGAGTACTCTGGAGCAATTTTCTTACCTGTTCTAGTGTCACCAACTCCACCTAAAAGAACCTTATCGATATCAGCTTTCTCTGGCATCGCATTTATTTGATACTTAGGCTCTTTTAAAGACCAAGCTTGTAAATGTCCGAATCCACCTCCCGCAGCTTTTTGTCCCATTTCGAAATAATCGACTACAACTGGGTATTGATATTCTTTTTTAGCATATGCCTTAATCTCCTGATCTATTGGCATATCTGTTTCTGTATTATACCAATTACCTCCCCAAGCGAAATAATTACATCCGTCTTTTTTAGCAGCTAAAAAAGCTTCTTTTCTTGTTTTCTTTGATGACATATTACAGGATTTACCCTGCTTTATTTTCTTATAATAGAAATCTTTTATTAATCCCTTTCCCCAAGAAAAACTTTCCTTCCCCTTCTTTTTTAAATTTGAAACCGCCTTTGATCCAGTATTCATTAATTTATTTGCAAAATCCTTGGCATCATCAAAAGACCACCATTCATTTATTTCTCTATTATATGATTCACTAATATTTTTCCAATCGTTAAATGACTTAAGATGTTTCACCTATTATATATCCCTTTTCATTCGAAATAGATTCTTTCTAACAGAAGAATCCAGATCATCGTATACTCTTTTTAATCCCTTGTCGTATATATTGGATAATGATCTTGCAACGCTGTTCTGATCAAGTATTATTTCCCATTTAGGATCATTTTCTTTGTTTATGATTTCCTCAGCTATTTCCTTGCCCATCTCCTCTATTTTCTTTTCGTATGTTCTCATAATTTTTATATAGCAGATAAAGCTTTTTATTTCATCTCGTTGTATATTTTTTCTAGATCAAGAAGAATCATTTCCTCCCAATAACCGTCATCCAACGATGTTTCTATAGCATCACTTATTAAAGATATGTATTTATATTCGTCACTTCTCCTGTGAAATTTTGGAGTTTGTTCATGTCCCTTGTAATAATTTAATACCTCCTTCATCATTGATTTTAAGAGATAAGGATCTGCGCCCATCGATAAAGCTTTGTTTATTCTATTGGATATGGTGGTATATGGATCATCAGACCCTGAATGGTATTCATATAATTTTAAAAAATCTTTGTAAGTTTTTATCACTTTTTATATATCACGAAATAAATATCCTTTTATAAGTATAATTAAATAAAACTAAAATGGTAAAGAAAAAAGGACCAATCAGTATGTTTATAGAAAGAAACTATAAGCACTTTAATGCAGCAGCTTTAAAAGATGCTGCTATAGGATATGAATCTCACATAGACGGAGGTGGAAAGATGCTTGTATCTCTAGCTGGGGCAATGAGTACGGCAGAACTTGGAATATCTCTAGCTGAAATGATTAGAGAGGGAAAGATTGATATTATTTCTTGTACTGGGGCTAATCTTGAAGAGGATCTAATGAATCTTGTAGCTCATTCTCATTATAAAAGAATTCCTAATTATAGGGATCTTACTCCACAGGATGAAAGGGATCTTTTAGATAATGGATGGAACAGAGTTACTGATACATGTATCCCGGAGGAGGAAGCTTTTAGAAGATTACAAGCACACATCTATGATATTTGGAAAGAAGCTGAAGAAAAAGGCGAAAGATATTTTCCACATGAATTCATGTATAAATTAATCAATAGTGGTATACTAGATCAGTACTATGAAATAGACCCTAAAGATTCTTGGATGATAGAAGCAGCTAAGAGAAATCTTCCTATGGTTGTACCTGGATGGGAGGATTCGACAATGGGTAATATATTTGCTTCTTATGTAATTAAAGGGGATCTAAAAGCTGAGACAGTTAAAAGTGGAATAGAATATATGGTTGACCTGAGTCATTGGTACAGAAAGAGCTATGAATGTTCAGGAAAGGGGGTAGGTTTCTTTCAGATCGGAGGGGGAATTGCAGGAGATTTTCCAATATGCGTTGTTCCTATGATGTACCAAGATCTTGAATGGGAGGATGTACCTTTCTGGTCTTATTTCTGTCAAATATCAGATTCTACTACATCTTATGGATCTTACTCCGGAGCAGTACCTAATGAAAAAATTACATGGGGAAAATTAGACTCGGACACACCTAAGTTTATAGTAGAATCTGATGCAACAATAGTTGCACCGCTAATTTTTTCATGGATATTAAATAAATAGATTTTGGATATATACTAGATGAAAGAGATATGCTCGGTAATAATATTCTCTATTGTTGTCTTGTTAGCCGGTAATATCAAATTAAATAAAGAAAAAATGAAGCATCTTAAAAGTATAGATGAGTTTAAAAAAACAAATGAGCAATTATTTTCTGATGCAAATAAATATTCAAAATTGTTTGGATTAGATTCATCATCCCCTAGTTCCGAAGATAACAAAGATAAAAAAGATGGATCTAAATCAGGAGGATCCTCAAGCTCATCAATCTCATCAAGTTCATCAAGTTCGTCGGGCTCGTCCGGATCGCTATCTGCAAAATCAGATGTTGGGAATTACGGAAAATTCACAGAGGGATCTAGCAAAAAATCACCATTAGTGGTTGTTTATGGCGGTATAGACGTAGGAGGAAAAAAGAGTGGAGAATATATGTACAATTACTTAAGTAACGTTGGTACCTCCGCTAATATGTTTGTTGCTGCTGATCATAATGTAAACGGTAAATCTTCTTATGATGCTTTAAAAAATAAGCTTTCAGAGAAATCTATAGTTCCTTCTAAGAAAATATTATATCTTTTCTCCGGGGGTTATAAACCAGGAATGGATTTATTAAAATCCGTGGGAGCATCTGAATTTGATTTAATATATCTAGTTGATATTTGGATGGGTAATGATAGGGTTGCATCTTTTTACGAGGATCTTGCTAAGAATAACGTATCAAAAGTTAGGTATTTTTATACAGGATCAGGAGCTGCGAACGCAAATGCTAAAAATCAATTAATAAAAACACTTAATTTTTATAAAGCAAACAATAATAACGATCACATGGGAACAAACAAGGATGCAGTTTCCGATTTATTAAATAAAATATAAAATGAGACATCTAAAAACAGTGGAAGAATTTAATTCCCTCTATGAACAATTATTTGCAGCTGATATTGAAAAATTTAATAAATTAATGGGAATATCCGTAGAGGAAACCGGAATGGAAGAACCCAATATATTTGCTGCGGAAAATCCATCAGGAGCTGGTACAGCATTCGCTTCCGTAGTTAAACTTAATACTAACCAATTAGATAATTATGGTTCTACTGTTGGTGTCAACGAGAAGGGTGATGATGCACCATATCAACAACCATCAAGGGGGCCTTTGGGGAATATAGTTAATTCTGCTTATGCTAATCTAAATACTTCAACTAGAAGAATACCAGGAACAAATGGGGGTAATTTAGGATGTGCTGCTGCGGTTTCTCTAATTTTTTATAGAGCAACCGGATATGCAATAGCAGGATCTGGAGCTATAACTTTAGGTACAGGGAGTATGTGGAATCATTTAGAAAAAGAAAGTAAAGATCCTAATGGGGTTTGGCAAAAAATAACAAATTGGAAAACTGAATCACAGCCTGGTGATATAATATTAACAGCAAGAGCATCCAAACCAGGTCACGTTGGAGTTGTCGTAGAAGGGGGAAATATTATATCTAATTCTTCAGGCGGATTCCAAGGGGATAAGAAAGGACAAGTCGAGCTAAATTACAATCTAAACACATGGCAAAGTGTTGCAGATAGGAATCCACAACAAACTGCTTCTTTTAGATACAAAGGCCCATATAAAAACACTTGGGATAAACAGGAAAGACCATTAGCATAAATCATTTTTTTTCTCCATTCTTAATCTCTACATTTGTAGAAAAATAATTTATGGCGGAAAAAGTAATTAAGGTAAAAGACAATTACCGAACAAACCCAGAAAGCCACATTCCTGGCGGATCTGTAGTAGAAACCTTTAATGATAAAGGTATAAGACTTGTCTATGACAAGATAAAAAATCCAGGCGCTTATATTAGAAGAATAACCAAGGATGAATCAATAATTAGAGTATATGTAGACGGCGAACTAAAATTCGATCGAAATGCAGAACAATAAGCACAGGGATAATCATGTGGAAACGTGGAAGGATGTAGATCATCCTATATTTTGGAGATACTATCAGGTAAGCAATTTAGGAAGAATAAAAACAAAGGGAAGATATGTAACTCGTGGTGGTCCTAATAATGAATATACTTATTGGTTAAATGAAAGAATAGTTTCTACAAGAAGATCTAAAGAAAACCCCCATTTATTCTGCTCCCTTTATGCTAAAAAGACTATTCTTAAAAATAAGACAGCATACGTTCACAAGTTAGTTGCAGAGGCTTTTATAAAAAGACCAAGTAAGAAACATGTCTATGTTACCCATATAGATGGTAATTATGATAATAATATGGCAACAAATCTTAGATGGATAACTGCATCAGAGAACTCGATAAGAAATATAGAGAGATATCCTGAGAACAGGAATAAGTTAAAGGAGCATAATGAAAAGACCGGATTTTATAAAAATCTTAGACATCCAATATGGGAGGATAAAAATCTTAATAGAATAGAGAAGATGATATATTGGGGGGTTTCATATAAAGAAATAAAAAGAATATATGGATGTTCTGAGGCAACAGTTTATAAAGTAATTAAAAGAGTAAAAAAATGAAATATCTAAATTATGAAGTTACTAAACTTCCTGACAGTGTTGAAACTATATTTTGTAGATCCCTTTCTGAGAATGGAAAAATAGAAAAATATACGGAAAATCTGGCGAAGGTTATATTCTTTGCTATGACATCTCCCCCTGATAAGATTGATGAGATGTATGAATCTATTAAAAAAGAATATATGATTCTCTCTATATTGGAGGACAGATTGAAAAATCTGGGTTGTAAACTAGACAAAGCCTCTCTAATATTAATGTCTATATCTTGTAGCACCCCTGGTGAAGCTGTAATGTATTCTTGCTATCTTTCGTATAAAATGAAGGAGCTTGGATTAGATTTATTGACAATAGAAACAATCTGTACTGATATATTCCCGATGGGATTTTTTACTCAGGAAACACTAAAGAAACACTGGGATTTACAGAAGGTAAACACTAAAGGGAATACGGGGTCGGACAATCTATTGGATTATAATAGAGCATTGGCTAGTCTAATGAAATAAATACATATTATCTTTCTATAATAAATAAAAGTATATGGAAAGTAATGATGATGTTCTTAAGGAGATCTTAATTTTAATAAAAGATTTTCCCAATGATTACGAGCTAGGAAAAAAAATAAGGGCAAAATTTAAAGATAAAAAGAAGGACGAGAAAGATGATAATCAGAGGGAAGAATAGGGGATCTTTGATAGAAATAGGGCTAAGAAATAATAATGATATTTATTTATGTATGTCAATCGGAGATCCTATGTTTGTACAGCTTCACACTAAATCCTGTGTTTCTGTAAAATATGTAAAATGATGTGGAAAGGACTTATATAAAGAATTAAATGCCTGTGAAAGATCAAATTAGATATTATGCTGGTATAGGATCTAGGGAAACCCCTCCTGGTGTAGAGCCTATGATAGAGGAAATAGTTAGGATCCTTACAAAATTTGGATATGTTCTTAGATCTGGTGGTGCTGATGGATCTGACTATATGTTTGAAAAATATTGCGAAGGGGAAAAAGAAATATATTTACCATGGAAAGGGTTTAACAAGAATGAATCTGATTTATATCTGGATAATATTGATCCACTACTAATTGAAAAATCTAAAGATATAGCTAAGAAGTTTCATCCTTCCTGGAATTATCTTTCGGATGGTGGTAAAAAATTAATGATTCGAAACACTTTTCAAATTTTGGGTAAAGATTTAGAAACCCCCGCTTCATTTGTCGTATGTTGGACCCCTGGTGGAAAAATATCAGGAGGCACAGGACAAGCTTTAAGAATCGCTAAGAGTTTACCCATACCTATATTTAACTTATACGATAAAGATTGCTTACACAAAATAAAAATACAAATAAACAAATAAATGGCAGACACAATTAATTTACCAAACCCAAAAGAAAGAAATCTTTTCTTCGATAAGCAAGTTAATCAGAGTTCTATAAATTCTTTATCTAAAGATATTATAGAGATTAGCGAACATGACGAGTATATTAAAAAAATATATGAGGCACACGATCTAAAATACATCCCTAAGCCTATTAAAATTTATATAGACTCTTATGGTGGGTATGTTTATCAATGTCTGGGTCTAGTTGGAATAATGAGATCGTGTAAAACTGAAATTCATACCATAGTAACAGGATGTGCTATGTCCTGTGGATTTTTGATAGCTATATCAGGACACAAAAGATTAGGTTACCCTAGATCCACATACTTATATCACCAGGTTGCGGGAGGAGCTTTTGGGAAAGTTAAAGATATAGAGGAGGAACTTGTAGAGATACTAAGACTTCAGCAGTCGATAGAGGAGATAACTCTGGAGAGCACATCAATAACCAAAAAGATGCTAGAGAAAGCATATAGATCTAAAAAAGATTGGTACATAAATAGCGAACAAGCAATTAAATTAAGAGTAATCGATGAAATAATATCATAATGGAAGAATCTAAAATAATTCCTAAACCTATTGTTGATTTATCTTCATTAAATGAAGATCAGAGGGAAGCATTTGATAGGATGAAGGATTTTATATATGATAGAAAAAATGATGATATTTATGTTTTAAAGGGCTGGGCAGGTACAGGAAAAACTTACTGTGTTAGCTTATTGGTTAGATTTGTATTAGATGTTATTTATCCGGATAAAAATTGGTATAAAATAGCAGTTACTGGACCGACTAATAAATCTGTTAGAGTTATTAAAAAAACCACGGGAATAAAAAATCCTAGGGTGGTTTTTCAGACAATACACAAAATGCTAGGTCTAACAGAAAGAATAACACAAGACGGTCAACAAGAGTTTGTAAACCAGGGAGATTTTGTTCCACAGATAGAGAAAGTTAAGCTTTTAATCATCGATGAGGTTTCTATGCTTAATGACGATCTTTTCCATGAGATATTAAGATATAGGGATAGGGTCAAGATTATATGTATGGGAGATCATGCACAAATTCCCCCGGTGGGAAAACCAGACTGCATACCATTCAGAGATGAATTTTCTGAAATGTATGGAATAAAAACTATAGAGCTTAAAACTATAATGAGACAGAAAGGAGATAATCCTATAATAGATACTTCTGTTACTATAAGAAACGATCTAGAAAATCCATACTTAGATACTGGTAACGATTCTAAATTAAATGATAGAGGAGAGGGAATAGAAATAATAAATCTTAATTCCAGCGACAGAAGAATTACTTTTTCTGATATATTATCTAATTATTTTAAAACCGAAGAGTTTAAGGAGGATTCAGAATATTCAAAGATAATAGCTTGGAGAAATAAAACGGTGGAAACTATGAATAACCTAGTAAGAAAAGTTATTTATGGCGAGGATAATATTGGATCTAAAATATTAGTAGGAGAAAAGCTTATAGCAAATAATCCAATTATGGATATGAATCAGATTATTTTTAACACTAATGACGAATTTAGTGTTGAAAATTTTGAAATAAAAAAAGAGAAAGTTAGGGTAGAAGGAGAGGAAGGAGAATTAAAATATTACGAGGCAAGAGTTAGTTATCTTAACGATGATGAGAAAAAGGTACATTATTATATAGATATATTACACGAGGATAGCGAATCATATTTTAATGTACTTGCGGGTAAACTTAAAAAAATAGCTATAGAAAAAAGAGGAAAAGAAAAGTCCTGGATAAAGTATTATGATTTTATTAGAAGATTTGCTGATGTTAGTTATGCCTATGCTATAACAGCACATAAATCTCAAGGAAGTACTTATAACACCGCTTTTGTTCTCGAGGATGATATAGATGTTAACACTAATATTGTTGAAAGAAACAGAATAAAATATACAGCATACACAAGATCAAGTAAAAAATTATATGTACTTAAACGATTATAATATAAGACACCTACTAGCAATATTTTTTGCTGTTGGTATATCCCAAGAAATAACCACTTTATTAGGGATGGAATTACCCATAATTTCACTAATTTATGTAATTGGATTTTTATTAATCATATTTAATTTCGTACGTTTAAAAAAATATATTTGGCCTCCTGGATTAGGGCTAGTAGGTTTATTTTCTTTGACCTATCTTATATTTCTTTTAATAGGATACGGATCTAATTTTTTTAGAAGTTTATCCTCAATTGTATCAATACTAGTTTGGATTAAGTGTACATCATATTTAAATAATAATGATGATGACGAAGACCAATACTATGAAATAATAGAAAATAATGAAGAAAAAGAATAAAGGAATGCCACAAATTTCGAAAAAATATAGACATGTGGGATATTCATATCCAGGGGTTCCTGGACCTTGGAAGCCTATAGTAGAAAAAGCAATAATAGAAATAGAAAGAGAAATGTGGCCTAGATGGATTCCTCTTTTTATCAAAAGATTAATACACTATTTAGCTACTGGAAATAGCGTCGTAAGAGTTAAAAGTTGGTTTTGGTATAGAATAAGAACTAAGCTAACCAAAGGACAAATTATAACGGATATTAAGGATAAGTACGCTACACTTAGGATTTATGGACATTTTGGAGAAAAGATAGAAAAAATAATAGAAAGAGCGGAGGATGAATGTTATAGAACATGCGAAAAGTGCGGAGGTAAAGAAAAAGTTAGAAGCGTCGGAAAGGGATGGATATACAATCTATGCAAACCTTGTAGAAATAAGAAGTAATCTTTTTTTATTATATAAAAAAATAACTATCTTTATAGGATGAAAGTACTAACACTTGGAGATGTTCATGGTAGGGATCGTTGGATGTTTCATACCCACGGAAGTCCTTATGAATTTAATCATTGGTTGACAATGATTGAAAATGAGGTTCCTGCAGAAAATGCAGAATTTTGGGCAGAGATGCCTTATACCAAATATGACAAGATTATATTTGTTGGAGATTATGTAGATAGCTTTGATGTTAGCAACGTACAAATTATTGATAATCTTAAGAAGATATTGTTTTTTAAAAAAGCATTACCAGATAAAGTTATTCTTTTGCTAGGTAACCATGATATTCAATATTTTGTACCAAATGAGATATGCAGCGGATATAGAGCTGAAATGAAACCGGATCTTTATCAATTGTTTACAGAAAATAAAGAGTTATTTAAAGTAGCACATTTAGAAAAAGATAACACAGGAATAAAATATCTTTGGACACATGCAGGTGTTACTAATGGATGGTTAAAAGATACTATGAAGGATGCAAATAATCCTAGATATAGATTATATGAGATAACCAAGGATCTAAATCCTGATGACTTAGAAAATTTTATAAATACTATATTTGAATTGAGAGTTGATAATATCTTTAATGTTGATGCTCATAGCGGGGGATTTAATCTCTGGGCTGGTCCATTTTGGGTTAGACCCACGATCTTAAATGATTATCCTTTAGAAGGCGTGAATCAGATTGTAGGTCACACACCACAAAAAACAGTTAAGGATATTATATGTGGCGATGTAAATCATTATTTAGTAGATTGTCTTTTTGATGACTGCGACGAAGTTCTAGTATTAGACATAGAAAAATGACAAGAAAATTTAAGTTTTATAAAGATGAAGACAATCGTTGGTTTGTAGACCTTCCTGAATGGGAAGGAGAAAAAGATGATCTGGAAATGGTAATGGGAGCGGATATCCTATTGGACATACTTTCAGGAAATACAGATTATTGTTACGTTACATTTAGTGATGAAGCTTTTGAAGATTCTAAGATATTATCCTACGATCATAACGAATCCACAGCAGGATATTATAACAATGACGCATGGCATGGTCCTTCTACAGTATGGTTATGTTATGTTACAGAGTTTGTATTTGGTAAGTATCCAGACAAAATATATTACAAATGAAAGCCGGGGTGGTTGCGATTTCCCCGGCTTTCGATGATACTTGCGTAACATCACGGTCCTAAGCCGTGTAAGATTTTCTTTTTGAACATATTCTATTATATCTTATTAGACCATATAGGTGTAAGGAGCATAATACTATTATAGCTGATATCTCAGCATATAGAATGCTATCTATAAGGAATAAAGATGACAATACGTAGGGAATTATTACCCACCTTCTTCTCTTACTTAAAAAAATCGGATATAGATTAAGCAGAAAGAAAGATATAGCAAAAATGTTATGTAGAGTAAAATGTGAATTGAATGAAAAAGCAGTTAGTAAAAGTAGCATTATTGCTGACAATCTCCATTTTCTTATAGAGAAAAGAAAATATGAAGTTGAGGCATTAACTATTATAAACATAGGTTGCATTATACTATCCCAGTAAGAAGATATAGAAGGGAGTTCTCCTATAGATCCGATGTATATAAAAGGTGATACTAAAGCAAGTATTATTACTATGACCCTTAACATGAAATCATTTCTATCTATTGCCATATAATATGTATTCTATATGGAGACAAAAAAAATAGAAATCATCAGGGAATGTCCGGAAGATATATCTACCTTAACGGGTAAGAGAAAACAACTCTTTGAAAACATGAGAAAACTATATCCTAAAGGTAATAGATCAGCTCAAATAGGGCTTTGTATCGATCTTGATGATAGTAGATTAGATTATTATATAAATTCAATATTTAATACTAAAGAGAAAAGAAAATGAAAAAGTTAATAATTCCTTTTATTTATACTCTTTTAATTTTTTCTTGTACAACTAAAAAAACAAGAATCGATTATGTTTGCGAGATAACTTCATGTAAAGAAGAACCTAAAATTTCTATTCACGATCAGATGAATAGTAGAACTAGGTATACCGTTTCTACATCATGTGATAACAGAAAATTTACTGTATACAGAAAATATAATATAGGAGATACAGTAAAACTCACAGAGATAGTTATCGCGAATTAGCATAATAGATTGGGATATATAAAATAAAAAATATATCCCATGATACTAAAATTAGGTTCTAAGGGGACTGAAGTAGAAAAGCTACAAAACTTTTTGGGTCTCCCAATAAACGGAAATTTTGATGAATCTGTTGATAAAGCTTTAAAAGCTTGGCAAAAATCAAACGGACTAAAAGATGATGGAGTAGCCGGTCCAATCACCCTTAAAAAAATGGGCATACTTCTAGAATCAGATATGCCTTTACCTTCATCTCCTTTTAAATTAGAAAAACTTAAAGGTCATATTCCTGATTCTGTAATATCACAAATCCCTGATACAGCAGCAAAGTTTGGAATAACAAATGTACTTAGACTTGCCCACTTCTTATCACAATGTGGACACGAATCTGGAGGATTTAAAGCTGTATCAGAAAATCTTAATTATTCAGCAGATGGATTAAAAAAGGTCTTTGGTAAATATTTTCCGGGAAATCTCAATGAATCTTATGCTAAACAACCAGAAAAAATTGCTTCAAGAGTTTATGGAAGCAGAATGGGTAATGGCGACGAAGCTTCTAAGGATGGATGGAAATTCAGAGGAAGAGGATACATTCAATTAACTGGAAAATCTAATTACCAATCCTTTGATGCTATAGTTGATGATGATATTATTAATAATCCAGATTTAGTTGCAACTAAATATCCACTTATGTCTGCTGCTTGGTTCTTTAATAAGAATGGTCTTTGGACAATATGTGATAAAGGACCTGATGATACTACTGTTACTGCAGTAACTAAAAGAGTTAACGGAGGTACAATAGGATTGCCTGATAGAATTAAACATTTTAAAGAGTATTACGCTCTACTTAAATAATTAATAAATTATGTGTTACACTAAAGAACAAATAGAAAAGGCCGTTAAATCTAAAGGATATAAATGGTTTGAAGACACATCAAACAAAAGTTATGATGTGAATATTGTAGGGGTGAGAAATACTTCACCTTCAGTTTATAAAAAAGTTACAAATGTTTTTGATGATTGTCTTACAATATCTTTTAAGGATGAGAGCTTGAATTGGCAATCGTATTGTTGGATGGCAACTTGCGACCCAGGTAAGAAAGGAGTTATGGAATTTCATAATAATAAAGGAGTTGCTAGATTAGTTCCTGGTCAATATAGGGGAGTTTGGAAAATAGATAAACACCAGGGTAAGTATGACGCTCTTTGTCAGAGAAACGGTAATGTAACTGTTTGGAGGGACAAGAACAGGGATTTACTTTTTGAAGAGAATGTTACTGACACTGGTATGTTCGGTATTAACATACACAAAGCAGGACAAGATTCGACTTGGGTGGAAAATTGGTCTGAGGGGTGCCAGGTATTTAAAAGAGTTAAAGATTTTGATGCTTTTATGGCTATTTGTAGAAAAGCATCTAAGATTCATGGAAATAAATTTTCTTATACTTTATTAGAATCTACTGATATAGTTTAATCTATATTCTTTTAATAGATATTTTAAGATCCCCGGATCCTTTTATGAGGCGATGATATTCGCCTCTTTTTATTTTTATCTGCCCTTTTAATTCTATGGGGAGTTGATTGTCAAATTGGAATTTCCAATCTGTTTCCCCTATAGATTCTATTATTCTATCTTCATCATCAAAGTGCCACTTAAGTTCCTCGTTAAATGTATCTTCATTAAATAATCTGATAGATTCATTTTCTGATATCCATTCTTCGTCAAAAGGTAAATCCACCATAATTATTCGAATCTTTTCTGATTTCCGATATGATTTATATAATCATTTAGTTCCATTTCTTCCCCTTTATCTACAACGAATAATCTTATATTCCCTTTATTAATTTCTTCTTCTGAAGTTTTATCTATAATATATTCAACTCCCAATTTAAATTTCAATCTAGATGCCAGGTGAGATCTTGTTTTTTCGTCGTTAAATTCAAAACTGTATTCCGAAATAATATTTGTTATTTCCTCTCTAAGAATATCAGATTCAACACTAGAAGGGAGAAGATTGTTAAGAACTCCTATATTAGATAAGTGTGAAGAAATACTAGGAACTAAATACATTTTCATCATAAGAACTGGAGTCATAGTAACCTCGTCTATCCAAGACTCAAATTCAAAATCTAATAGCTTATCCCTGTGCATATCGATATAATCCTCTATTACCTCTATACATCCCTCGTAATCATCTACAAGATCTTCCATAGTGAAAGGAAAAAATTTCTTGAGAGTTTTTGGCCCTCTTTGTAATTTTTCTATTTTTTCAAATATCATTTTTTTGACATCAGTTTTTATACTTTTTTCCATAAAAATCTATTATTTTTTGTGATCTATTATATTGGTGAACTATGGAAGGTATCATTCCATCTACTTTTATATAATCGTCTTCGATTATTATTCTATCAGGATCTTCCTGACAAGTTAATCCTATTGTTGCAATAAAATCTCCAGATTTTTTTATCTCCGGATTTTTAAAAATTATTGACCCATTTCTCACTATAAAGTTATGAACCCCTTGATCTATTCCCTCTGTAACTATGATTGGATTTTTTTCTATTTTTTCAGTCATCGTTACTACCATAGATTTTAGATAATTTATGACGTTTTTAGTAGATCCTATTGTTGTTCCTGCACATATTATAGGATAATTTCCTATCTTATTTAATTCTTCATCTCCAAATGTTATTTTAATCCATCTGGAATTAAAAGAATTATCGATTATCGATTCACCTTCATATTCTTCAGCAAAGATTATAAAATCTTTTTTAGTCTCAATGGTGAATGGATCATATTGAAAAACGACATCAGTTACATCGCTTATTAATATCTTGTTATATTTCTTTTTGTTTTCCGTTACAAAATCTAAAAACTTATAGAATCTATAAATGTTTAGATTAAAATTCATGTTATACATTGTGTTAAAAGAGCTAGAAAGTGTCTTTATATTGTATTGGTTTAACACAGATATTAGATCGCTCTTAGGAGCTATATTTGTTATTAAATAGACATCATCTTCCTCATTGAAACTTCTAAAAGATCTAGCAAATTTTATAACATCATTCCCAGATAAACCTATCGCCGCACCTAGTACAAGATTCTTTTTTCTTTCTGGATTAGGTGAGTGAATTGATTTTTCTATAATTCTCCAATTATTTGGAAGGTCTGGATTTTTTTCGGGATCTATCCTATCAAATTTTCTCCATTCACCAAAAAGATCCCTTCCCTCTGAAATTGATTTTTCTATGTGATCTATATTCTTAAACTCTTCCTTGTTATATTCCTGGTGTGCAAAGTTTTCTAGTTTATTTGCTATTCTTTCAGCACCACCAAAATAAGTTAAATGCCATCCGCCGTTTTCCCACCATTGACAGTTAAAATCTAGTCTACAGTTATCTGGTGTAGTACTTTTTAAAGTCCCCCAATTTACAACTTTAGGGTGATACCATTTATTAGTAATCTCTTTGTTATAAAAACTACCAAAATAAGTGGTCATCTCCATCTTATTTGTACACTGTAGATTATAGGAGGTCTTTATGTAATTTACCCTCTCTGGATTTAAAATTTCGTCTACATCTGTTATAAAAACTATATCACTATCTTTAAGACCTAGAGTATAAAGAGTGGGCATGAACGAGTTTCTTTGGAATTTCTCTCTACCCCATACATCTTCTATATGGCTAGGATAATAAACTTTTACGTTTATAATCTTATCTAACCATTTTTCAAATCTCCACTTATTCTCATCGAATATAAATCTTTTATTTTCTCCTTTGTGTGTTTTTTCAGCTTCAACTAGTACAAAAAGATCAACAACATCATATAACTCCTCGAGTCTTAATTCTAGAATTTCTAGTTCATTATAAAACGTAAAACAATCTATTACTTTTTTCATCTATTAGATAGAAAGAATTTTTCTCCACCAAGGTTTTTTAGTAAAAGATACTTCAAATTTTAAGAAATTCTTACTCGCACTTCCGACATTAATGAAAGCTAATCTTTCTTTTAGTGCAAGTGTTTTATTAAAAGTAACAGGATCTAATATCTCTTCAGTTTCTCTGGATTCTTTATTTTCTATTATATAAACACCCGGCTCTGTTTCTTTTGTTCTTCTTCCTAATATAATAGTGTTGTCTTGAAACCTCTTGTTTGGATCAATAAATACAGCAATTCTTCCTCCTATAGTTCCAATAAATCTATTTTGTGATGATAGAGATGTGAGGCGTAAATCTCCTTCATTATAAACAAATGAAGGGTGATCCTGTATTAAAGATCCTGTAAATCCACTGCATATAACGAAATCTCCAGCCCCTCTCCTAGACCTAGATGCTATTAGATTACATCTAAGTATAATAGAGTTGACCAGAATCTTAGACCCTTCTGTAGAATCGTTAATAGTATATAAAGGAAATTTAAGATTCGGAAATAGCTTAACTAAGAATCTTTTCCATTTAGATTGATTTAAAATTTCTTTATGAGATTCCTCTCCTAGTATATGATAAATATCCGATAATTTTTTGTGTCTTTGTTGTAATGCTTCGTTTTCTAAAACAGGAATCATCATATCAGAAGCAGAAGGAATACCGTGATAAAGATTAAGATCCTTTTCTAACTCGACATTGAATTTTGCGGTAACCCTAAATGTTTCTAACTGTACAAACTTTGAAAATGCGCTTAATCCCAGTTTTCCGTATTCTTCTTTTCCTAATCCATCCGAGCTATTATAATCAACTCTATTTTCTTTCCGATCAGGATAAGTGGTGAGGTCTAAATAAGTAATTGTACCTGTCCCATGTTTCGTGTCTAAATTACACGCAGTTTCTAAGAAATTCATATTTTTTATTATTGTTATTATTTGTAGAACCAAAATGAAGAAAGATTTCTCTTTTTTTGGATACATAATAAAACTTATAAAAATATGGACTATAGAGAATACCTAGAAAACATAAAAAAGAAACTAGACTCGTTAAATAAAGTTGCTGGGGTTAATCCTGAAGCCGATAGAGAGTTTAAAAAACATATGCAGCAATCACAAATGCCTTCTGATGAGATATTTGATATGCTTGGACAGGGAGCTAAAATGTGGATGGAAAAAAATAAAAATCAGAATCCTCTGTAACTAATCCGGATTATCACGATAAAAAGTGTAAATCCATTAAAAAAAGATTAATGCGTGAATTTAAAATAATCAATCGGATTACCAATACATCGGATAACCTCAATAGATACTTTAACGAGATATCAAAATACGAGATTCTTTCTCCTGAAAAAGAAGCTCAGTTATCACAAAAAGCTAGAAATGGCGACGAAAAAGCAAAGGAAGCTGTATTAAAATCTAATCTAAGATTTGTTGTTTCTGTTGCAAAATCTTATGTTTCTGCACACTCCCCTTTGGAGGATTTAATATCTGAAGGAAATAAAGGATTAGTTGAGGCTATAGAAACTTTTGATCCAACTAACGGATTTAAATTTATTAGCTATGCGGTTTGGCATATTAGAAAAAATATGCTATTGTATCTTAATAACTACTCCCGATCTATAAGAATTCCCACTAATATAAATCAGGAAATGCGTAAGTATCATGCTATAGAGGAATCTTTTATATCTTATAATGGGAGAGAACCTTCTATAGATGAGATGCTAGAAATAATTGAAAATCCTGAATCAGGAATACAGATTTCTAATAATACTATAGACACTATTAAGAATACCCCTATTTCTATACCTCTTGAAAACTATGGAAGCGATAATGAAGATAGTATATCTCCGCTTAATTGGCTAGAATCATCGGAAAATACTGATGGAATAATAATAAATGAGGATTTAAGGAGAACTATTCTTAGTGTTTTAGACGAGCTAAAACCCATGGAAAGGGAAATAACCATACTAAAATATGGTTTGGGGGAATCTAAAGAGCCGATGAGCTATAAATCTATAGGGGAAAAAATGGAAAGAAGCCCAGAATGGGCCAGGGGAATTTCTAAAAAAGCAGAGATGCGAATGAAAGTTATTATTAGGAGAAATAAAATGAAGGGCCTATTTTTCAACTAAGAAAGATCCATCTCTTCGATTCTGAAAGGAAGTGATTTGCCATATCTATAAGAGCAGAAAGATGTAAATTCTTTATCGTTCATTTTTTCTGTATGAAATTCCATCTCCTCCCAATTTGGATTATCGTCGCTATTTTTAAGGTATAAATCGAATACCTCCTTTCCTTTTTCTATTTCTTTTATAAGAGAATTATTCAGGGATACTTTTATTTTTTCTGCCCTATCCTTAGATATTGTTATTTTCTCTATCCATTCTTTTCTAGATCCCTCTTCTATTACTGATCCTCTTATTATGTATGCTTTTCTGTTATTCATATTTGCTAATTTAATAAATAGTTTTAAAAAAAAGGATATATAGATTAATAAAAAACAAAAAAAATGAAACATCTCAAAACTCTTGATGAATTCAAAAATGTTAACGAGCAGCTTTTTAGAGACGGAGACGCTTTAATGAAATTATTAGCTGGAGAAAAATTACAGGACTCTCCTGTAGGCGGATCTATAACAATGCAAGGATCTATATCGGGAGACAAAGCAAAGAATGCTCAGGCTGTTATAAATTCTATGAATAAACACGGAATAACTAATCCTTACACACAGAAAGCTATATTAGGAGTAATAGGAAAAGAATGTGGATTCGTTCCTAAAAACGAGACTTCCTACTCTAATACTGCCTCATCTAGAATAAGATCGATCTTTGGTAGCAGGGTAAGCAAAATGACCGATGCACAAATAGACCAATTAAAAAAGAATGACGAGAATTTTTATAATTTTCTTTATGGAGGAAGATATGGTAATACAGCAACGGAGGGATACAAATACAGGGGTAGAGGATTTAACGGTATAACATTTAAAGGGATATATCAAAACATGCAAAAACTCCTTGACAAGCTTGGTAAATTAGATAGAAAAGTTGATATAGTTGCAAATCCAGATGTTATCAATGACATAGACGTAGCAGCTGAAACTGCGGTTCTTTATTTCTTAGACAGAGCATCTGATCCTGCGATGTCTAGAAAATATGGGGTAAAAGACCTAAACGGATTCAAAGATCAAGAGACTGCTTTAAAAGCCATGGTTAACGCTAATGCTGGGTGGGGTACAGATTTGAATAGCCCATTTATGGGTGAAAATTTAAATAAAGCTAGAGATATGGCTCAGCAATTTAATGTAGCAGATATAAACCAAAACGTAGCTTAATTATCTTCTGAATTTATTAGGAAACATTCTTCTCCATTCGTGGCCATGGGGAACGTCTTTAGTTCTCACTCCAAATATTTTTTCTTCTGGACACGGATCCATTTCTTTAACAATTCTGTTATTCATCCATGTTTCGATTTTAACAAAGTTGTTATTACAAGCCCATGTTTCTATGGATCTATTCCAAGATGAACCAACCATAAAAGGAAAGTTTATATTGGAATTATTAACCACATCCATTATTTGGCTCCCTTGCAATTCAACTTTAATCTCCCCGAAGTTTCTATGTTTGAGAATCATTGTTCTTTGATTAAAATTTTCGTATAGTTCTATATGTTCCATTACCAAGGATTGCTAGATTTTATACCTAAAAGCTTTCTGTATCGTGCGACGTTGCACGACCAGTATTTTGCTTTCCATTTAGGGCCGGGCTGGTCGCATCGCATTCTCTTTTGGAAAGATCTTGCTTTTTTAGGATCAGCATTGTTAACTCTCATACCAGGTTCACCAAATCCAACCTTAACAATATTACCGCTTTCGTTTTTGGTGTATACGCCGAATTTCCTAGGGCCTGAAGGGGTTCTGAAAGGGCGGTTGAGATCCACTTTTCTACCTCTATATTCTGCTTCATGTAGCTCCTCTACATCTTCAAAAGGTATGTCGAGAAAAACCTCTCTCCCCTCATATATTCCCTTTTTGCCAGCATCAGTACCAACCAACCAGATTTCATCTTCAGTTAGTCCAATATTTCCTTCATTAAATAATATTCTAGCTTCGTTAACAAGATCTAACCACGCTTCTGATTCCACCCTAAAAACGCTCTCTAGTAAGCCTATACCGTTGTTAAAGTGATAAGATAAATTCTCAGATAAGGAATTATTATTAAATGCGTTAAAATCGCTTATATGCTTCATATAAATTATATATTCTTATTTGATTAGATCATTCTCAAAGATAATATCACATATGTATTTTGAGATTTTTGTATCTGATGGATAGTGGATTCCAACCACCTCCCTGCTTCTTGCAATTTTTTCACCTACTTCTCTAACCTCGGACGCAATTTTAGGATGTTTTCTTGCATAATGCTCTGCCATTGTAAATGCAGTGAGTGCGTGCCCGCTCGGGTAAGCTGCGGTCATGGCATCAGTTCTTATTAATGGATACAATGGAATGTCATAAGCTTTAGCTAACTGATATGGCCTAGGTCTATTGATGACGTCCTTCAAATAATTAAGAATCACGTCCGTTTGGTTGTCTATTCTGAAATATCCATCCATAGTTTCCTCGTATCCTTTTGAATTTAAAAAATCGATAAAAATATTTGGTAAATTGTTTTGGTCGTCTGCATATCTAGCAAAAGTGATATCATCGCCGGTTGCATTTCCTGTTAATTCTATTAGCTGATCTAAATCTTCTCTTGTAGTTTTGCTATCATTCAAAGGAGCTTCTTTTATGATTTTATCAACTAATCCTTCCTTCTCGAACCAATTTTTTATAGGGTCATTCTTATCCTCTATAATATCTTTAAACTCTATTGGAGCATTTCCATAGACTATCTGATTAATATCAATAGATTTTCTTGATGTATTTAAAGATTGTTCAAGAATTTTAGAACCATCTAATTCTCTAAAATAGCTTATATACTTCATATAGCTATATATCAAACATCTTATTTACAAATCCCAAATGCTTTTCTTCTCCCCCTTTGGGAATTTAAAAGAAATCCAGAGTAAAATTTTTTGGATTATTCTTCTCATACTTCTTTATCCATCTCTTTCAACTCATCCTGAATTTTTTTATCGTTGATGAATTTAGCATCTTCCCATGCTTCTTTTCTGTCTCTCCATTTGATCCAGAGTCTAAAAAAATCATATATCAATTTTATTTTAGACATTTTATTAGTTTTTGATAGTGTCAAGATAAACAAAATTTACCGGACCATATAGGATGTATTCGTTCATTACTTTATTTTTAATAACCAGTTAGCCAAATGCTCATCAACTGTTAACTCGTCCCATTCGTAATCAGTAAATCCTTTTCTACAGTATTCGCCAAAATTTATAAGATCAACAGCAGTAAATCCAGGGGTTCTTTTTAGAACATCCTCGACAATCTCAGGAGAAACGTCTTCGCCTTTTGCTTCTATCTCTTTCCATTCCTTCTCTATAGATTCAGAATCCATAGTATTAAATTTCTCTGCTAACATTGCAGTTAGCTTCATCTCATTTAGGTTCATATTCTTTTATTTGTTTTATGTATGATTCGTATACTGATGTTTTAGTAGATCCGCTATTTTCATATTTGTCTATAGGAATCCACCTTGTCTCCATAGTATCAGACTCTTTTCTTTCACAAGGAAAGGCTATTACAGTTATGTCTTCTATATCTGGTCCCTGACAAAAAAGTTCTCTCCAAGTTGACTTATCTAGATAATTTCTTAATGCACTCCACGCTTCCATATCATGTGTGAGCCACATATTATCGTCATGACTCATTGCATAATCAATCTGCCTTTGTATCTCATCTGATAAAGATTTTCCTTGGTCCTCGGAAAGTCTTTTACCAAAGTTCTTAACTAGATCAGATGGGTACATTGAGGATGCTATAGTATATCTTCCACAGAAGTATCTCAAAGATGACCAGGTTAGATCCCATTCCCACTCACTTAATGGCTTGATCTTTTGTTTTTCCTTTGTTTTCATAAAAATTTATACTAAAAAATAAGATTTAAGTTTCTCTTACAAAAGTAATAGATAAATATAACATGGAAGAGGGTTATGTATATCTTATAGTTGAGGGAGATCATAACGGAGAGGAAAAGTATAAGATAGGAGTAACTAAAAATGATCCATCTAAAAGATTAAAAAAATTAAAGACAGGAAACCCCAATCAGTTAGACATTCTTAAATTATATAAAAGCAAACATTATAAAAAGGTGGAAAAATTTCTACATCGAAAATTTTCAGGTCAGAAGACCCTGTCTAATAATGAATTCTTTTATTTAAGTGATGAGCAAGTATTTGGTTTTGTAAAATACTGCGAAGAAGCAGAATACATTATAGAATCACTTAAGGACAACCCTTATTTTAAATAAGTTACTTTCTTTTTTTCCTATTTGCTTTTGCTTGCTGATAGAGTTTTTTGTCGTGCATTTTTGTTGTCTTTCCCCCCGTTACAAAAGAATTTACTCTAGCCATTGCCCATTGCTGAGGGTTGGTTCCTGGTATATGTCCAGTCTTCCAAGCAGCATATCCTCTTTTCCATACTTGTGTAAGTATACCTTGAGGAAATCCAGTTTTGTCTGATTTTTTCTTGAGAGCCTTTCTAACGGGACTAGAAGGTGAAGAAACCCCCTCGTTTAAGAATCCCTCAAATTCTAATAATTCAGATTCAGTTAAGCAATCTAAAAATTCTATAAATTCATTTTTTAAATCTTCCAATATATCCATAAACTCATATGGATTAGTAATTATATTCTCACCAAACATCTGTTTGTATTTTTTTGTGTATTTGCTATCTTTAGTATCCACTTTCTTACCCACGCCCGCTTTGCGAGATTTATAATCAGCATCCCAAGGACCATAGGCTGAATCATCATCATCCTTTTTGTGAGCGTGTTTTTTTATTTCCCTTTTCATCACGTTGGGATTCTTAGTAAGATACTTTTTGGGTAATTTCATAATATATTTATCCAATTTTGATAAATATTTTTTTTAATGTAAATGAATTTTCTAGGTTTGCAGGAACTATAAGAAATATGGGACGCAGAAAACATTATCCTACCCTAATTCAAGGATCTATTTTTAGCCCTTGTTTTATGACTGAGGAGGAATTTGAGGAGGGCTATAAGCCATCTATATTTTATGTGGAGAAGGATTTCCGTAGCGAATATGAAAAACATATAGCGGCTATGAGTCACATTTCAAACATAGCAAAAAGTTATATTCTTAAAAACTGGAAATCTGTTAAGGATTGGAGTGATTTAGAGGTTGTGGTTAATCATGGACCAACTGGAGAAAGAACATACTATTATTCTTATAAAGAAAAAATGAGGAAGAAAAATTACCATTCGGATATATTTTTAAAATTTGATAAGGAAAGAAAAAGAAACCAAAATCCGGTTTTAACTATAAATGAAGTGGTTCTCGACCCAACCGATGGAGATTTTTCAATTACTATAAATGGAAAACAACATTGGTGGATACAAGACGAAGCCATTATAATTATAGCTGACTATATAGAAAAACAAATAGAAAAGGAGATTAATGAAAAGGAAATATAAAATGTACGGAATTGTTTGCGATAACATAAGTTCTTTACAGAAAGGTATCCAGTTCAGCAAGTCTTTGGTTGAATATAGTATAAAATACGGAGATAAAGAACCATATAAGAAATGGTCTGATGGTGATAAATCCATAACTATTTATAATGGAGGAAGCACAAACTCTAGGAGATTTGACGGAAAATATATTGGTACTATTAACAGATATTTAGAAGAGTTAAACATAAACAAGATAGAATCCGTTGCATTTTATGAAAAAAATATGGGGGATCAATTAACATCTATATGTTTAATTTTAGATGACAGAGTCTGGGACATGGAAAAATTTAATGATTATGATGGACCGTGGAGGGATACAAGAAACAAAGAACCTTTTCAGATTCCTTACGAAAAATGGAAATCTAAATATGGTGATAGCGAGGAGGAAGTCGATAAAATATTTTTTCTTAGGAGATTTTTTAATAAACTAAGAGTTATATGATTTATGGCGAAAAGAGTAAAGAGCGAATCGGAAGTAAGAAAAAGAATTAATAATTTAATTAAAATAACAGAAAAAATGTCTAGGAAGTACAAGAGAGATTATAATGATTATGTAGATGAGACGGATTTAGATTCAATAGACACAAACAAACACACACAGTGGTCTGTTTTACAGAATGATCAGTTTGCACCGTCTTATGTTTCTATACCCAACGTACCATCAGGTCTCTATGAAATGAAGTGGAATGGTCAACTTCAGTGCTGGGTCTTAGCAAAACAAGCTTTGAATATAGATGAGCTTTATGAACTCCCGTCTCCTGAGATAGAAAGTATCATGAATGACATTAAGATATTCTGGAGAAAAAGAGAAACCTATAAGGAGTATAATTTTGTACACAAGAGGGGAATTCTTCTTTATGGGGATCCTGGGTGTGGTAAATCTGGTATTATCCAGCTTTGTGTTAAGAACCTTATCGAGGAAGAAAATGGTATAGTTGTCAATATAAAGGAAGACGAGGACTTTAAGGCATTTATAGATTTTGTCCCTACTATCCGAACCATAGAACCTGATAGACCTCTTATTGTAATATTAGAAGATATCGATTCGTTAGCGGGGGAAGACAGATATTCTACAACTAAATTACTTAACATTTTAGATGGTGTTAAACAGATAGAAAATGTTGTTTATATAGCAACCACCAACTACCCGGAGAAATTACAAGAAAGAATAACTAATCGGCCATCAAGATTCGATAGAAGATATGAGGTTCAGATGCCTTCTAGAGAAATACGAGAGGCTTACATAAAGAACAAACTTTCTGATGATGATTTAAAAAATATAAATATTGAGGAGTGGTTAGATTCGAGTGAGGATATGTCACTTTCACATTTGAAGGAGCTAGTAATCTCAGTAATAGTTATGGGTAAGGATTTTGATGAGTCTCTTGATTCCCTTAATTCATTATCAGATAAACCAAAGATCAAGGGGGGTAAAAGAAAATCCAGCATTGGATTTGGAAAATAACATCCAAGGATATATAATCTAAGACTAACAAATGAAGAGTTTTAGAGATAAATTTCCGGGGCTTACTGAAGAACAGATAAGAATCAAGTATAAAATCTGGGAGAAAGAGAAGGAGAGAGAAAAACAACTCAGAGAGTCTATCGAGAGAAGAAGACGAAATCCTTTTAAAGAAGATGACGAAGGCGACGATGGAGCATCCTACGCAGGCAGTTTAGACGTGGACGGAACACATGGAGTAGTATCTGATGCTGCTTTGGTTTCTTCAGATGTTACTTTCTCTTACAGTAACGGAAATAAGGTATTCACTAAAACTGACTCCAATGGACTATTTAACGTCCCTAGAAGTTTTGGTAGCGGATATATTATAGCTGAAGGTGGTATAGACTCGGTTAACGGGCTTCATTATAAAGGACAATATAAGATAGATTCCGCTTTTTTTCATAAGTATAGAGCTATAACACCAATTACACATATAGCTAGTCACATATGGGATTGTACGCCTACAAGAATACCCGAGGAAGCAATGAATTTAGTGATTGATAATATATCTCACCTCACAAATATTAAAATACCTAATATAGATAAAAGCTTCATATTTAACCAGGATCATGTTAGAATTACATTGGATGGTGTAGAAGGGGCCAAAGAGATACAGGCCATAAATACCATTATAGAAATCTATTCGGATCTTATAGCAGCTTTAAAATCTAACAAGGAAGACGAAATTCCACTAAATAAAATACAGGTATACAAAGAAATAGGTAATTCACTCCTTACAAAAGTTAATGGACAGGAATCCATAAATTATATGGACGATTTTTTTAAATTCCATCTATCTAATCAGCACAAATCCCACGAAAAATGTTGCTCTTTCTTAATAAACAAAGCTATTAAAAGTATAAATAAAGCATTATCTAAAGATACTATACAATCAACTAAAGAAATACAGGCACTAAATCTAGCGGTAAAATCAGAATGGTGCGATAAATCCCTACACATGACTATGGATATGGGAGTAATCCCAGAAAAAATATGGGATAGCATAGAGAATAAAAATCCATTGGATCTTATTGATTCTATAAACGTACCTGTTTAATTATTTGTGGTGATCCAAATCAGTTGGATAATCTTTTAATTTACCCATAATCCTTTTAAGATCCTCATATGAATATGGCTTATAATCATTGCTATCTACCCCAATATCCATTGTTTTTCTTCTTGGTGATTTAGTCCACCATTCATCATCTTTAAGATTATTGTGACAGTGACCATATAATTGCCAAGACCCTTTGTGGTAATTATTCCATATTTTCATTGGCCAGTGACTTAGTACAATAAGATCATCATCAATTTTTAATTCTAGATATGAATTAACACTCTCAAAAACCTCGTGGCAGTTATCTCTGTTTTTGTAGATATTTTCATCGTGGTTTCCTAGTATTATATGAACATTCTGACATATGATTCTTTCTCTGAATCTAAAAACATTCTCGACCCCACCAAAGCTCCAATCACCTAGATGATAAAGTGTATCTTCCTGTCCAACAACAGAATTTATTGAATCAACAATACTATTGTTGTGTTCCTCTAATGTTTTAAAATTCCTGCATCCGGATTTATCTTCCCATCTGCTTATTCCTGAAACTATGTTTTTATGACCATAGTGTGTGTCTGAAGTAAAGTATATCATAATTCTTATATAACGGAACTTTTATAAAATTTCCTGTAAAATTAATATGATTTTCGAAAATTTTAAAGAGTGCATAGATAATCTTATTCTTATTCACAACAAGAATATGGAGGCATATAGGATAGGAATAGATGTCTTAGATTATCATGATCCTTATGATAAATCTATAAATATACTCTGGGAAGAGATATTAACACCTGAAGGGATGGATTGGCTAGGTTGGTATTTATACGAGAAGGATGGGATATCGGGTAATCCTAAGGAAGATATGAAAGCATGGGATAACAAGAAAGAAATTTGTAAAAATCTCAAGGATCTTCATGTTTATCTCACAAAAAATAACTACTTTAAGCGAAATGAAAAATAGAAGATTCTCTATAATAGATTGGGAGTTACATCAAAAGCTTTCTCCTAAGAGAAAAATAGATACTGATTATAAATATAAAAGGCCAAAAGGAAATAAAAAACCTGGATGCTTTAAAAGATTAGCATCGCATATCAGAGAGGTTCTTAAAGGATTAAATGACTTGAGGAAAAATGGACATGCACCAAGGAACTAAACCAAATCCTAAAATAATCATAAATGGCGAAACCTATGTGGTCGAAAAATTCTTCATCTCGGAGCTTGGATATCTTATGATGAGATTATACTCAGAGAATAATAAGACTTACACTACATACAATCTAGGGACTCACAACCCTGATGAGAACATATTTAAGGATCTAATAGAGAAAAAATGAGAAAGAAAGACAAGGAGATAGAGCTATTAAATGCTGAAGGTCCTATATTAAAAGCTAAAAAAAATGATATCGATGGATATGTTCTATATGATGTCGAGGACTGTATAATCGATGTATTATCGCATTCTGAATTTATAGATTTTATATACAACGATAAACCTGTTATTGGAGCAGACGGGAAAGAAATAATTTATAGCTCTTATCCAAAGGACATGAAACCAAGCGGAGAAGAAATGGAGGTTTTCATTAAAGGCTCCCCTACATTTTTATCCTTTAGAGGGGAAGATAGACAATGGATTTCTCCTGTCGAGGAGGAGAGAGAATGGCAGGAAGAGGTTTTAAAGGAATTATTTCCTAGTTATCCTAACGGAGCTCCTAGATGGCAATATCTTAATGGATTATTACAAATCGCACTAAGGTACAAAGAACAGATGGAGATAGATCACGGAAATAGCGAAGGAGACGACGAATCAGAAGACGACGAAAATGGCTAAAAAGTTAATATACATAGCATCGCCATATACTAATCCAGACGAGAGGGTAAGACACGAGAACTACTTAATAGTTACTAAGATAGCAGGGGATCTTGTTTCTAGAGGTGCAGTTGCTATATCACCGATAACATATGGTCACGTTATAGCAGAACACAATAAAATGCCAACCGATTGGAATTTTTGGATGGACTTTTGTCTTGTTCTCCTTGCAAAATGCGACGAGATACTAGTTTGTAACACCATGGTAGGATGGGAAGAGTCTAGAGGGGTTACCGCAGAAATTGAATTTGCTAAAAGGAATGGAATAAAAATAACATATTTAAAGGAAAAATGAAAAGTTTAGATATCCTTCTGGAGAGTATTAGTGACGAAGAATGGAGAGCTATCCAATTAAAAGTGGAGTCTAAGAGAGCTCACCAATCTGCTAGTATTTTTAAAGATAAAAGAGAATCCGCTATTGGATTTGGTGATTGGATACTAAAGAAGAATTTGGTAAATGGTTATGATGAAGACGGATCTTCTTGCTGGGTCGTTCCTGACGGGAAGGGTAAAACGTACACCACCCTAGAAATCTATAATATTTATATTACTGGCCAATGGGAAGAATACGAGGATTTAGAGGATGAAAACTAAAATTAACAGTATGGTAAGATCTATATTAGAATTTTTTTTCTTGATATTAATTTTTTGTATTTACGGAAATTTAGATGAATAACATAGAAGAATTAAGGAAGGACTTTACAGAAAGCCTAGAGCCATTGATAGAGGATAAAATAGCACAGGAAGATCCTGAGATAGTAGATTTCTATATGGGTGTTTGTTGCACTATAACAGAAGAATATCTTAAATCGTTTGCAGAAGATCCAAAACTATATTCGGAAATAGAGGATCTAATTATTAGATGGAGTAACGACGGAACTAAAACCGCAGGACATTTAACTAGACAAATAATAACTTTAATAAAAGGAGAAGATGAATAATCTTGATAAAAGATACCAAGAACTACTTCAGGACATCTTAGATAATGGTATCAAGAAAGAAGACCGAACTGGGACGGGAACACTATCAGTATTCGGAAGACAAATAAGACATAAAATGTCAGAGGGCTTTCCGTTACTTACAACAAAGAAAATGTATTGGAAAGGAATTGTAACAGAGTTGTTATGGTTCTTGCGAGGCGATACAAACATCAAATTTCTTGTTGATAATGATTGTCATATTTGGAACGGAGATGCCTATAAAAGATTTACATACTACACTGATGAAGAAACTTCAATGGATAGATTCATTGAATTAATCAAAACAGATGATGAGTTTGCTGAAAAGTGGGGTGAACTAGGACCAATCTATGGTAAGCAATGGAGAAAATGGGAATGGAATTCATGGCCGAAATATACTCCTGCATATACTAAAAAAATAGACCAAATCGCAAACCTACTCAACGACCTTAAAACAAACCCGGATAGTAGACGACTGATGGTTAATGCTTGGAATGTTGCTGAATTAGACCAAATGACACTTACTCCTTGTCATTATGGATTTCAAGTTTATACAAGAGAGTTAAGTTTTAACGAGAGATGGTCATTATACTCTAAAGAATCTTATGATGGAAATATAATGGGGGTTTCAAACACATTAGATTATTTAGATGAAAAGAACATCCCAAGTAGAGCAATATCTCTAATGTTCAACATGAGATCAAACGATGTTCCATTGGGGTTACCTTTCAATTTGGCGTCATACGGACTACTTTTAGAAATTATCGCAAAAGAAGTTAATATGATTCCAGATGAACTAATTGCAAATCTTGGAGACGCACACATATATGTTAATCAAATTGATGGTGTTAAAGAACAATTAACAAGAGAACCATATTCATTACCAAAATTAAATCTTAATAATGAATGGTGGGATGACTCATTTTTTGATTCTGTTCTTTCCGAATCTTTCTGTAAATGCTTATTAGAGGAAGATATCCAATTAAGTGACTATAAATATCATCCACCTATAAAAATACCTCTTTCCAATTAAACAACTATGAAATCATTTAAAATAGCAATAGGATTAGGATTATTAAATTTTACACATGGAATGTTCCATATAATTCAATTTATACAAAGTGTTTTATTAATTAGTGAGACACATGAAACACATTCTATTTGGTTTTCAATTCTATGGGCTTTAGTTGGTTTATTGTCATTAATTATAGGTATTAAAGATTATCGACACCACAAAAAGTGTGAAGTTGAAAGATGAGTGGAGATTATGAGAATCTCTTACATGTACTTGATCGCGAATTTGGTAACTTTGTAATTTTAGAAAAATGAAAATAGACATCGAAAAACTTAAACAGATAATAAAAATTAAAATATGAATACAATAGACTTAAAAAAAGCGGCACTTAATGGTATTTGTCCAGAATGCGGTAGTATATTACGATTATCAAGGATACGAAAAAAACGATGGTTTAGTAAAAAAGCTAAAACCACAATAACAGGGATAGAATGTAAAAATGGACATAATTTGAATTATAATGAAAGGCTTGGCCATATCAAAGACATATATCGGGATACAAGCGTGCATTATGATTTAAGTGATTATACTAATATTATATATGAAAATACTATACATAAAGCGATTAAATCGCAGTATGAAAGATTTTATTCATGGCTGTCCGATTAATTGGCTATAACTTAAAATATGTGAAGTAAAACTTAATTATCAAAACAAATAATCATGTCAAAAAAAGATCAAAACACTATAGATAAGTTTATCGAATACTTTGAAGGTAAACAATATGTCTGTGAATTCACTAAAAACAAAATAGGTATGGAAATTTATGCAGACGTTATTTCTACCATGAATAGATTTAAGCTATTGTATGAATTAGAAATTGATAAAATTAAATCAGAAGCTAAAGCAGAAGTTTTACAAGAGGTTTTAATAATCAATACTTATAAAAACATAACCCTAAATTAAATTTGAATATAAAAAAAATATTATTTATATTGGAGTATAGACAATATTAAGAATAATTAAAAAAATATAAATCATGAAAAACAAACTAATTGAATTTTGGGGACTTTATTACCCCGTCGTACTTGCCTTTATTTCTTTTCTTTACTCAGTATCTCTGTGGTTTAGTGGACAAAAATTAGAAGGAATATTCGTTGGAATTTGGGTTCCTTCAATACTAGCTTTTGCTATAGCCATTAGACAACGTAGAAATGATTTTTTTAAAAACAAAAAGAAAAATAAATAAATGGAGAATAAAGGAATGTTTATTATTGGTACAATTATTTTTGTACTATATATGGTTGGATATCTAACTATGATAACCAAAATGAATAAATTACAATCTAAAGAAAATAAAGTTGAAAAAAAAATAATAAAAAAAAATAATAAAAAATGAAAAATTACAAAAAGGTATTCGCCATTTTTATTATCGTTGCACTAATAATCGGCGTATTTATAACAAAAACAAAAACTCCGCATAGATACGTAAGACATGAAGTCCATTCAGTTGAGGCTCAAAAGGATCTTGCTGCCCTTGACAAAGCCCTAAAGATTATGAAATCTAAGGATTGTTCTGACCCTTTAAGTTGGTACTATCAAGGAGCAATGCACTGGATTCCTGACACCATTACAAACAATGAATTTTGTGAATCATATCACAATGTTGCTGACCTTAAGGATGCCTGGGATAATTGCACACACTCTCCAAGTGGTAAAGAAAAACTTCACTTTTTAGTTTGGCACAGACTCTACATTTGGCACTTTGAGAAAATCGTTAGAAAGCTATCAGGCTACGATGAATTTACTTTACCGTACTGGGACTACTCAGGACCGAATCAAAATACTAAGACCTTGCAGGAAATGTTTAGAACTCCAGGAACAGGTATATACGAAGAATGTAGATACGATGGCCTTAATGCAGGTCAACCAATAAATGGTGAAATCTTAAGAGCTCTCGACCTAACCAATTTAATGCAAAAAACCGACTATCAATCATTTTGTAATCAAATAAATG
>Ga0194115_10000959_pt1 | contig 39124 bp, 58 predicted proteins | sample TA2MahsurfametaG_3_FD_148656 | JGI IMG/M metagenome (GOLD analysis project Ga0194115, IMG submission 148656) | Freshwater microbial communities from Lake Tanganyika, Tanzania - TA2015002 Mahale S4 surface | ecosystem: Environmental > Aquatic > Freshwater > Lake | place: Tanzania: Lake... | reverse complement strand
GGCCTGGTTAACACGTTTAGAGACTCAAGTGGGCGTCTCCGCGATGAGTTTGGTCGCTACGTCAAGCAACAAGATCTGGCCAATGGTGCGCTAGATACATTTGGAAAAAGGCTCAATCCATCTGGCATCCAAGGCTTAGGGCAAGCGATTGGCGGCCTCGTCGCTCAACTGGGAACGCTGGCCCTAGCTGCGCAGGCGTTCAATCAAATCAAGCAAGCTGACGATGCAGCCGCAGCGGTTCGCACCCTTGGGGTGGATGCCGTCAAGCTCACCGACAACCTCAAGCTGGTCAGCGCAGGCCTCAAAGCCAACGTCTCCACGCTGGAGCTGACCAAGGCCGCCTACGACGTGGCCTCGGCTGGTTTTGCCAATGCTGCAGACGCCACAGACATCCTGAAGGCATCGGCTCAGGGCGCTAAGGGTGGCTTCTCCAGCATTCAAACCGTGGCTGATGGCGCCACGTCCGTGCTCAATGCTTACGGGCTCAGCGCACAGCAAGCCACCAAGATCATTGACGGCTTCATAACCACGCAGAACGACGGCAAGATCGTTGTTGATCAGTACGCAGCTCGGATCGGTACGATTGCGCCGATTGCATCAGCGGCTGGCGTCAGCATTGAAGAGCTGAATGCAGCCATCTCCGCTGCTACTGCTCAAGGTGTACCAGTGGAGGCCACGTTCTCCGGCCTGCGCCAAGCGATCAGCAACATCCTCAAGCCAAGCAAGGAGGCCAGCGATCTTGCCCAACAGCTTGGTATTGACTTCAGCGGTGCCGCCCTGCAGGCCAAAGGCTTAGGTGCTTTCCTGCAGGAAGTGGCAGCCAAGACACAAGGCAGCGCGACCGCTAACGCGGTGCTGTTTGGCTCAGTTGAAGCGTTGACTGCAGTGCAGCCGCTGTTGAATGACCAGCTGGCGAAGTACAACCAGTTTCTGGAAAACCAGAAGAACAATGCTGGTGCAGCAGCGAGTGCAGCGCAAACCGTTAGTCAGACCATCAGTAGCGGCGTAGAGGCAATCGGCAACGCCTTCAGCAATCTGATCACAAGCTCTAATTTTTCATCCATTGGCGTCTCGCTGTCTGGCATCGCCGAGACGATTAACAATATCAGCCTGACGCCAGCTCAGAGTCAATTCGCAGACATTGAGACTTCAATCACGACGCTACGTGCAGAGATTGAGCGCCAAAAAGAATACGGACTTGATACCTCTGCTGCAGAGAAGCGACTGGCAGAACTCGAAAGACGTGCCAACGTCGTCCGTCAGGTTGTTAACGAGCAGACCAATGTTGAAAGCCTGAAGCAACAGGCTGTTGCCCTTGGCGAGCAAGCGCAGGCTCTGAAGCGTGCTGGGTTAAACGGAGAAGAGCTGAATGCTCAGCTTGGCGCGATTGGCAACGAAATCGCCGCTCTTGAAGGCCGTGATATAGCGTTTAACGTGCCAGATGGTACGCAAATCGTTGGCAAGCTGACTCCTGCGCTAAAAGCATACGGCGACGAGCTGGATGAGGTTGAAAAGAAACTACTCCTGCTTCAGCAGCAAAAGTCATTCTCCGCTCCAGGCGTAGACACAACGGCTCTGGATGCTGACATCGCAGAGACGCAGAAACAAGTTGACTCAATTAAGGCTAATATCAAGATAGAAGCACAGACCAGCGCGATTGATTACGAGATCAACCGCTTGAAAGGAGAACTGAGAAAGCCTTTGGGGCGCATTCTTGATCCAGGTCTTGCCAAACAGTATGAGGATCAGGTCAAGTCTCTAGAGAACCAAAAGCGGATTCTCAAAGAAGTTGCTGCGCAAAACAAATCCAATAGCGCAGAGGCTGCTGCAGGCCAGAAACAACAAACGAAAGAGCAAGAGGCTGCCGCAAAGGCTCAACAGCAGGCAGCTGAAAAAGCGAATGAACAGGAAGCAACAAGTCGCAACGAAAAACTGAGATCGCTTGAGGTAGATAAAACCAATCTCAAAGCCCAAGAGGCTCGCCTTGATCTCTATGTCAAAGAGATTGGATTGATTGGTCAGATCAGCAAGGTGCGCTCTGATGCCGCCATCGGCCGCAGCGACACGATCAAGAGCCTGCTGGATCAAGAGCTATCGCAAGCGCAGAAGCTCGCCACCAACGACGCGCAACGCCGGGCGCTGGAGTTGCAGTTCGGGCAGGACAAGTTCAACCAGACCGTGGCTGAGTTTGACCTCAAGGCCCGCGCTCTGGTCACCGAACAGCAGGGTCAGCAGGCGGCCTTAGCCTTTGAGCAGCAGAAGAACGCCGCAGCAGGAAAGCGTCTTGAGATTGAGGCACAGATTGCCCTGTTGTCAGCCCAATCGACGCTGGCTGAAAAGCCGGATGCCGCAGCGCAGCAACAGGTGGCGCTGGCGCAGCAGAACCTAGACCTGATTCGGCAGACGAACGCCGAAGAGCTGGGTCTTGGCAACCTCCGCAGTCAGCTGTTGCAGGAGCAGCAGGCCGCTCAGCGCGAGCAGCTCAGCCAGCAACGGCTGATCGCCCTCAACGCCCAGGCCGAGTTTGGTTCGGTGGAGCAGCAAGCCCAGCTGCAGGCCGATGTGAACGCCGAGCTGCGCAATCAAGCCGGTTATGCCAACGCCGCAAAGGTCTCCGCGCAGAACTTCAAGACCGAGCTTGAAGGGGCTGCCCAGGCCCGTGGTGATCTCTCCACTGCCTTTCAAGCCCAGGTCAACACCGTGATCGACGGCAGCCAGCAGTTTACCCGCATGAACGACATCCTCTCCCAAATCGCCACCAACACCAGCCGACCGCCCACCGTCAACGTCACCGTCAACAACAGCGGTAGCAGCCGGGGCAACTCAAGTGCAGCAGTGGTGAGCGGCACCTCAAGGTGAGATGAGCGTCACCATTAACGGGCTACAGATCAAGACCCTTACTGCTCAGCCGTTTGGCTACGAAGCAGATGACGTGCGGCGAGGGCTGGTGGCACCCAGCTGGACGCTTAGCGGGCTGCTCAACAGCACGCAGCTAAGCCAGTTCAAAAGCATTTTTGACACCTGGCTAGCGGCACGGCAAGCGGATCCTGATTCGCTGGTCAGTGGCACCGTCGGCAGCACGGTGACCCTCTCTGCCTCTGCCAATGGCATCACCGCTAGCTCGGTGGCGTGCTGGTTCACTGAGGCGCCAACGTTTGAGCAGCTGGGTGTCTACGTCCAGGTAAGCGCCACGCTGGTGGATGCCACCAAGGCACTGGCGGTTGCCAAAAAGGCACTGGAGAAGGATGCCGCCGCAGGTGATGCGCTCAACCCAGACCTGGGCACCGTCACCCTGGGCGGAGTTGTGATCACGCTCAGTGACTCAATGGAGACTCTGGACGACCTGCCAACGCTGGAGCGCACCGCTGGTGGCTTCCCTTACATCCAAGGGCCGCTGCGTAGCTCCAGAGTGCAGCAGATCACGGGCACGGTGGCCGACGAAGCGGCCTTTACGACGCTGCGCAACTGGGTGGCAACGACAGTCCAGAGCACGCCTGCTGCTGGCAGCTGGTGGCCGACTTCACCGCCCACCGCCAGCGTTGAAGCGCGGATCGTCGGTGGACTCAAGACCAACATCTGGACCGTAAGCATCACGGTGGAAGAGGTCTAATGGTGCTTGATGTTCGCGCCCAGGTGATCTGCAACTTGGGTCCTGTCATCTCGGGCAGCGTGCGTGATGACCACATTCAAAATCAAGGGTTGATCTTCAGCACTGGCGAGGTCGTGATTGCTGGGCTGATCACACCGGCCATGGGCGATCGGGTGACGCTGGGCTATGTCACCCCAGATGGCGGCACGGTGGCGCGGTTTCCCAGGAGCCACTTCAAGGTGACGCAGGCGTTTGCCAATCCGCTTAGCAATCAAACCCAGGTGCAGTTGGCCAATGATCTGGCCTACGAGCGCGGCAAAGGCGGCGGGGTGGTCAGCAGCAACCTGCTCGATGGCTTGAACCGTGGTGAGCTGAGAACTGCTCCAACGATGGACCTGCATGAAGCTGCGGCACTGATTTGCGATCGCGTCGGCATCACCGTCAAATCGCTTGGCACCTGGACGATCAACCAGCAAATCACGGACCTTTATTGTGAGGACTACATCGAGACGCTTTCAGACATGCTGGCCAGTGCCGGCCATGTCGGCTACCTCGATGCACAGAACGAGCTAGAGGCGATCCCCTACGCCAACCTGCCAACCAATGGCCCAGTGGTGACATTCGAGCAGGTGGTGGACATCAACCCCAACACCGGAGGGGTGGACTTTACGGAGAATCCCACTGGCACCGGCACGGCAAAGCAGATCGAAGAGGAGCAGCCGCCGCAAGCCATTTACACCCCTGGCGTTCATATTGGTCAAGAAGCACTGACGCCACAAGCCCTTTTTGCCCCTGGCGTTGATATTGAAAATAAAGCACTGGGGGCCTTTACGGCCAGCTGGGACAACAACGGCATGTCAACCCAGACAGCCGTTAAGGTCACTTTGAAGAACGGCAGCACGAAAAGCTTCCCGATTACTGAGACGGTGATCACCAGTGAGCAAAAGGCTGAGCCCGACAATCGCACGCTAGAGCGCAGAGCTGAGACCACCACTGCTGCGGTCAAGGTCAACAGCCAGCTGGTGCAGGATTATCTGAATACAGCAGATAGTCTGCAGGCGCAGCTCAATGCTGGATCTAATGTTAGTGGCACACTGTTACGAATCTCTGAGCTACGCGCACAGGGCAATAGCGCTGCCACCACGCCGATCACTAGCCGCAAGGTGGATCAATACGAGTACCAAAAAATTGATCCGCCGCCGCTGACGGATAAAGAGGAAGAGCAGGCAGACAATGAGGTTCAATCAGCAATCGCCAATCTTACTGCTAATGATCCGTTAAGCAACACTCCCCCCATTGTCGCAAAATACCGGGTGGTGTTGCTCCCCAAGCTGCCAACCTTCCGCGTCACAGTGCACGTTGCCACTGAGACGATGTCTTATCTTGAAGCGCTTGGACGGTGTGGGATTAAGGATTACACCAAGCTGAGCAGTATCCCCTCAGGCGAGCAGATATCCTCTGTGATCCGCACACAATTTCTGTACGGCGAGAATGTGATGCGGGAAGTGAAGACCACTTATGTGGCTTATGGACTGACGCAGATGGGGCAGCAAGCAATCAGTGCTGCTGCTAGCAAGCTCATCGGCCAATCAATCAATCCAGCGCCGTTGATCAACCAATTCTTCCCTCTGGTATTGGAAGATTTCGAGGTGGTCACCCGCGACGTGCAGCAGGAGGGCAAAGAAAAGCCTGTGCCTGACTACTTGGCTCCATATCAGAACGCAGATGTGGTGATCCAAGGTGGCAGCAGGATTCAGGTGGGTCCGGAACCAGAGCAACGGCCCAACAACAGCCGAGTATTTAGCGTGCCGTTCCTCTCGGATGACATCGTGAACGACGATGGCACCATCAGCGACGGTGAGGCCGTAAGTGAGGCTGCCCGTTATGCCATGGAACAGAACCAATTGCTGATCGGTCACCGGCTTGGCATGCAGGTGACCACCGGCCTTGGCATCCTGCCCAGCAATCCGTTGCATCCATTTCACCTTAGCAGCAATGGCATCACGGCAACGTATCGGCTCAATGGCACCAGCTTTGCGTTTGACGCCAACAGCTGCATGGTCTCCACTGATGCCCTCTATTGGGGCCTGGCGGGCGGGGATGTGAACGGGCCGCGCTGGACGCCCGTGGCACCTAACACTACTGCGCTGCCAACGCCACCAGCGTTAGTGGTGAATGGCCCGCAGCCGCCGGCTAACAGCATCACCGTGATCGACCCGGTGGATGTGAGCGATCAAGCAGCGATCAATGCCCTGCTCAATGCGTTGCCGGATGACGAATCAGAGGTATTTGAAACTGAGCTAGAGCCGATCGAGCTGGCACTGCCGTTTAAGCCGATCATCGTGACCAGCTTGCAAGTGCGGCTACAGCTGGAGGCGATCACGGTGCCGCTGGGCATCAACCGCCTCATGGATAGTCCGGATCTGCAGATGCGCTTGCAGCTGGAGGCAGTGCAGGCGTTGTCGCCTGAGGTGGTGCTGGAACTGGAGAACAGCGAGCAACTGCAGGTGCGTTTGCAGCTTGACGCAGTGCAGGCGTTGTCGCCTGAGGTGGTGCTGGAGCTGGAAAACTTTGCCTTTGACATCGCCTTTGGCGACGCTGTGCCTCTTGCCGGCAGCGGCGTCACTACCTCAACCCCAGCAGGCTGGACGCAAGTCTTCAACGGTAACGTCGATGACACTCCGCTAGAAGTCACGGGGATGTCATTCCCGTTCCTCTTCAACGGCGTTTCCTACACCAGCTTCTGGCTCAGCCCTAACGGCTATATCACCTTTGGTGCCGGTTCAAGTCAATTCACCGGGCTGGGTAATGGCAACCCTTCCCTTCCCAAGATCTTCATCAACGCCACCGACGACTCCATGCAAAAGGTGTTTGTGCGCTCTACCCCCAACACCTTCCGCGTTCGCGTGGAGGGCAACACCAGCGCCACCAACACCGGCACGATCTACCGCGTGTGGGAAGTGGCGTTCTTTAAGGCATCGGTGTTTGACGGCTTCCATGTTTTCGAGGTCCGTATGGGCGTTTCGCCCGACAACACCGGCCTTTTCAACGTCTATAGCGCCAGCGCAGTGCTCAACCCCAACCCCGCACCAGTCCCCGCTGCCAACAAGAGTTGGATTTTCGGCAGCATCAACAGCACCGCATGGTTTGTGCTGCCTGCGGCCAGCGTCATCCCGGTGGAGTAAGGGCAACGCTGATTCTTCCCACTGGCTTAAGGCAACTTGAGGCACAGGGTTTTATCAATGGCCGTCACCACCGCCGTCACGCAGGCCGAACTAGCCCGCGTCATGTCCGAGGCTTACAGCGGCAAAGTGCTTACTGCCGCATTGGTCAATGCCGCTACGGCACCATCCACAGAAGCTGGCATCGCCACCTGGCTGCAGCATGAGCTGGTGGAAGGCACCAACGGCTACGCCCGCTTCCAGAGCGCTGCGCTGACGGTCGGCGCTTATAGCGCTAGCGCTGCACGGCAAGAGCAACCCTTGGTGTCAGTCGAGTTTGCAGCCTCAGGCGGTAGCCTGAATTACACCCATGTGGTGCTGCTGCTCAATGCGGCAGCTGATGGCCAGGCCGGTGGACCGATCACCGCCAGCACGGACGTGAACCCCAGCACGGATGTGATCACCGTGGCCAGCCATGGCCTCGCTGATGGTGATGCCGTCACCGTTACAGCCAACAGTGGTGGCACGCTGCCTGGTGGGCTGACGGCTGGCACGCTGTATTTTGTCGATAGCGTCACCAGCTCCACGATCACGTTGCACACCGCCACGCCTGTGGCCAGCGGCAACCTCGTAAACATCACCAGCACCGGCAGCGGCACGCTCCTCGTGCGCAAGTGCAATGGCAGCGTCTACGGCGTATTGACTGAGAACGCCGCAGTGACCATCAGTGATGGCCAGACGATTGGCTACAGCGTCAAGCTCGCGGTGAATGACTGATGGCTGACAGCCCGGTGAATGTGGTGGTGACGGGTGGCAGCGGCAATGACGAGCTGCGCCAGCGGCTGCAGGAGCAGGTAGAGGCCAACCGGATTGCGTTGAACCTGCGGTATCAGGCAAAGCTGGCAGCGGCGGAGGCGCTGAAGACGCTGCGTGGTTAGGCCTGTTGCACGGTATCGCCCCGGCGCACGGCGCGGCGGCGGGCCTCAGCTTAAGCCGGTTTATTTCGTCACCCAGCCGTTCTCAGGTTCCGAGATAGTCCGAACAGTTAAGGTTTACACCGGCAGCCAGGGAAAGGTTGCAGAGTTTGCACCGTGGGAGTTGAGCCCGCCAGCGCTTCCCTCGGATCAAGATCCTGGATTTATTGCTGCAGCAGTAGATTACGTTAATAACGAATATCCTACCTGGATGACAAAAACTATTCTTGATACACAATGGTATGGACAGCGGATTAATGAAACAGTGCGAGTTGCAGAGCAGGTCATTGATGGCAAGCTTTACTGCACACTGCTGCGCACGTCGAGGTTTGAAGCCAGCTATACAGTGCTCTTTGTGCTTGTGCATCCACAGCCTGAGAGTTTCCCGGATTTATTTGGTCTAGTGACCAGCAGCAACAGCGTCGACCCATTTGCGGCTTCGGCTAGCTACGACCTGCTAACAGTTAGCGTAGACTTGAGTAATGGCAGCATTGAGCACGGCACCTCTTCTCTTTATACCAGCTCTTTAAGCAATATAACTGTACTTGCACTAGGCGCAGTTTACGAATATACCCGCAATGGAACTTACACGGGCTTTAAAGAAGCTATCAGTGCCAGCCTGCCAAATTCTCATCCTTTCAAAGCGTGCGGGCAAAGCGCGTGGTCATACCTGAGCAACTTGCACAGCGGATCGCTTGGCCCCTACTCCTACACCCAGACTCTTAATACGGACGGAGACCGAGGAACTCCTGATTTAATTTCAGTTGGCGCCTTAGATGGTAAAAACGTAGCAGCGCCTAATTTTTTCAACCAGTCTAAGCAACCCTTTGAGGCACGTTTAAAACTTAATAACATAGCCGGCGTTAATCTTACAACTGGGCAGCGGGTGTTGCGAAATGGCAATGTTCACGAACTGAGTACCCTGGATCCAGCCTGGCTGAGCTGTCAGGGCTACAGCTTGCTCGGAGCCAATGTGCCTGGATCTTTTGCCTCCTACACCCCAAGCGATGTTCAGCCGTTGGAAGACTTGCTCGATGTGAGTGGGCTCTTGGCCGAAGACCAAGCCGGAATCACCCAAGCAGTCACACCGCCAAATAATCCGGGTTTCGAACTGGCCTTTGAACACGTCAGTGGCTTTCCTACGACTGATCCCACCTATTTTGTCAGCAACTCCTATCGCCCGTTGGTTGCTGGCAGCCCGTTATTTAGCTTTTATAGCACCCATTACTTGATTCCTGACTAGCCACTGCTAGCCTTTTGGGTAGTCACCGCTATCTATGTCCGACACCACGGACTTGGACCAATCCACCGACCTTGACGCCCCACCAGCCAGTTCCACCGCTGAGGCGCTTGGCACTCCTGGCCTAGCCGCCCTGGAGAAAGAACGCGATGCTCGCAAAGCAGCCGAACGTCGCCTCAAGGCCCTAGAGCAACAACTTCAAGGCCTAGAGCCCGATCAACTGCGGGGCATCAAAGAAGCGCAGGAGCGTGAAGAACGCCTACGCGCTGAAATGGATCAGCGCATCAAAGAGGCTGCTGAAGCAGCCAAGGCTGAAGCTGTTCAGCAAGTCAAGATTAAAGACCAGAAGCTCAATGAGGTGCTGGCCGAGAAGACCGAGCTGTACCGCAAGCAGGCCCTCGCCAATGCGTTTCAGGCCGCTGGTGGCCGGACAGGTGGCGCTGAAGATGGCACGACTTATTTCGATGCCCTGATGGGCGCCGTAGGCAGTCGCTTTGCCATTAGCGACACGGGCGAGGTGCAGGTGGTCAACGCCAAAGGCGAGGCCATGCTCACCGACAACGGTGATCCACTCACCCCTGTCGCCTACCTGGAGCAGCTGAAGACCCATTCGGTCTATGGCCATTTCTTTGCACCCACCTCTAACGGTCACGGCGGCGGGATGCGCGGCAGCGGAAACCTTACCTCCGGCACCCTGCAGGGGATGAGCGCACTGGACAAGATCAACTATGGCCTGAGCGCATGAGCCTCGATCTTCCCTTTGTTGTTGCGCCCACCAAACGCAAGAGTCGCAGGATCGGCACCAAGAGCACCGGCATCCTGGAGCTGCCTGTACTGGGCTCGCTGCAGGTCGCTGAGGTGATCGCTGTCAGTGACCTAAGCGCCGACAACGACCCAGCGGTGGTGATCGCCGCCAAGTTGGCACAGCAGATCAGCGCTGAGCAGGAGATCAGCATTTCAGAGGCCTATGCCTTGGTGGAAGCTGCTGCAGTTGGCAGCACCCTGCGCGCTGAGCAGGATGCGATTCGGCTGAAGTACCTGCCGCAGATTGCCGAGCTGACTCGCAGCTGGATCCAACGCGGTCGCCAGCGGATGCTCGCCAGCGTCACCGCCTTAATCCAGAACCGCCTTGATCGCCCCAACTGGAGCAGTCAAGACACGCTCAAGCTGCCTCAGCCATTGCTTGATAGCCTGTTCGCCTTCTTTGAAGAAGAGCGCCAGGGGCAAGAACCCGACAGCGCAGCGCCACCGTCTGAAGAGGAAATAAAAAAGCAGCGGCCGGGGACTGGAAACCAAGCCGCATAGATTGGGGCGCCCTGTTCTGGGCGTTGTGCCGTGCCTTCCCCGGCCAGTTCCACCGCTCGACCTTTGGCCAAGAGAAGGTGCAAGTGGTCTTGGCGGCTCATCGGCGACTGCTGGAGCTGGAGCGCGGCGAAGCGCAGCTAATGGAGATGCAGGGGGCACAGATCAGCAGTCTGCTGTTCAACATCAACCGCGATGCCCGCAAGAGCAAAGCGACCAGCTACCGCGATTGGTTGTTCTTCTCTGAGCAGGAGAAGAAAGAGGAGGGCGATGAGCTGCCGCCTGTGGTGGCGCACATCTGCCTAGCACTACGCCATGAGGAAAAGCTACCGCCGTTGTTGATGGGCATCTGGCGAGATGTGCTTAAGCGCTCTGGTGTGGATGCAGAGGTGCCAGAGATCCGTGCCCTCGTCAATTATGATCGAACGGTGGTTGCTGTTGCCCCAAGCTGGGAAGGTGCAAACCTGCGTGTGTTCCTGGCGTCCAAAGGGCACCAGCCGGGCACCGTGCTGGAGCTGCAGGATGTAGACCGGCCCCTGCTTAGCTATCGCCTCAAGCTACCGGCCAACCTTCAGCCGGTGCATTTTGAAGCGGCTGTGCTGCTGGTGAACCAAGACCGCAGCGAAAAGCTGCTAGGGGCAAGTTCAAGCTAAAAGGCGTGGACATCCTGGCGCTACGGGGAGCCCTGGCCACGGCTCTCACCAATCACCTCGGCACCTACACCCTGGCCAATGGCAGCAGCACCCCCGCGTTGGTGGTGCGGGATCCTGGCGAAGGGCTGCCTGCTGGTCTGACTGTCACGGGGCTGGAGGTAGTGATCAGCAGCGTGCCGGACTTAGAAGCGCAGCAGCAATACAGAAACAGCCCATTTCTGGAGACATGGAATGTCTTTCTAATCGACTGGGGCGGTGGTGACATTGCAGGCGCCACCACGTTGGTGCAGTCGCTGTTTGCTGGCACCACGGCGTTGATTTTGGCCGTCACCGAAGGGATCGGCCCACGGCGTCAATCCCAGTTGCGCATCCCCCTGCCGAAGGATGGGCAGATCGTGGATGTGGTGCTGCCGCAAACGTCGGTGGTGCAAAGTGTCAACGGGCAGACGGGCGATGTGTCACTGGGCCTGGCTGATCTCACGGATGTGGAAACCACGGGGCTGATCGAGGATTCGGTGCTGGCCTGGGATGCCACAGCAGACACCTTTGAGGCACGCGATCGTGCGCCGCTGCCTACAGGTGGTGCAGTTGGCAACGTGCTGCTGAAGAACGGCACTGCCAACTATCAGGCCGAATGGGTGCCAACAGTGGATGGGGGCACGTTTAACTAGCGCTAGGGCGGGCAAGTTAGGCCAACGCTCACCGTGACCTAATGGCACGCCTCCAGCTCAAGCGGGGTCTTAAGACCAATCTGCCAACCACCGGGATGTTGGCCGGTGAGCCGCACATCACCACCGATCGCGGAACGCTTCACGTCGCCACCAATGCCACCACCAAGCTGACGGTGGTGCCTGCTGTTGATGACCTGACCACTCTCAGCGCAATCAGCGGCGCCGAGGATCTGATCCTCATCCACGATGCCAGCGAGAGCAGCGGCCAGAAAGAAAAGAAGATCACCTTTAACAGCTTCAAAACAGCGCTCAACATCCCCGACAGCGACACTGACGAGAAGGTGGCGATCGTGAGCGGCGGCACCGCCGGTTACATCTACGGCACTGACGGCACCGATGGCGTGATCCGCCTTAACAGCAGCCTGAGCTGGATCAAGGACGCCGGCAATGGTTTTGTCACCATTTCGGTGGAAGTGGTGGATGGCGGCACGTTCTGATGCCTGAAGGGCATTAAACCAGCCGACTTGAACTGATTCCAGCTTTATAGCAACCAACGGGAAGCCACATGGCACAAACAATCAAGATCAAACGCAGCGCCGTGCCCGGCAAGGTTCCAACGACCAGCGACCTGGCGTTGGGCGAACTTGCGCTCAACACCTACGACGGGAAGGCGTTTTTTAAGAAGAACGACGGCGCCGAGAGCATCGTTGAGATTGGCGGGGGCAGCAAGCCAATCGCTGAAACCGCTCAGGTGATCAGCGCCAACCTGACGCTTAGCACCGGCTTCAACGGGGTCTCCGTTGGCCCGGTTGAGGTTGCTGCCACTTACGCAGTGACCGTTCCTGCAAACGCTACCTGGGTGGTTTTCTAATGGCCTTCGGAAAAGTCAAGGTTGATCAGCTCCAGTCCAGCACTCAGGTGGTGGATGTCGATGACCTGCTAAACGATGCGGCGATTGGCGTCAGCGTCCAGGCCTATGACGCCGACACCGCCAAGACGGACGTAACGCAGACCTACACGGCAGCGCAGCGTGGGGCGATCACGGCGTTGACCGATGCCGCCACGATCACCGCAGATTTCAGCCTGGCAAATAATTTTTCGGTCACGCTCGGTGGATCGAGAACACTTGCCAACCCAACCAACTTGGTGGCTGGGCAGTCAGGAGCGATTTGGATTACGCAAGATGGCACAGGAAGTAGAACGCTAGCGTATGGCAGTGCGTGGGACTTTACCGGAGGAACCGCGCCGACGCTTACGACTACCGCCAGTGCCCGAGATTGCTTGGTGTACTCAGTTCAGTCCACGACTGCAATCACGGCTACTCTGATTACCAACCTGGGCTAATCATGGGAGTACCTGGAAGCGTCAATAACCTGCTTGCTGCTGGCGGAACACCGCAGTACAAGATCGAACGTTCGCTGAAATTCAACGGCAGTATTCAAAATAAGTTGGAGGTTGCACCATGAGCATTCCAGGAAGTGCTATTGCATTATTGTTAGCGTCAACTGCCAAGCCAATTACTGTTGACTACCTAGTTGTTGCAGGTGGTGGTGGCGGAGGTGGTCATGCTTGCGGAGGTGGCGGCGGTGCAGGTGGTTATAGAGAACTGACGTCTCAATCTTTAACTACAGGAACCACATATACAGTTACAGTTGGTGGTGGTGGCGCTGGTGGTACAACAGCTGGTTCTCCAGCAGATGCCACAAAAGGTTCTGATTCAGAATTTAACTCCACCATTGCTGCAGGCGGCGGTTTTGGCAGCGGTGGAAATCCAGGAGCTACTGCCGGCAGTGGCGGATCCGGCGGTGGTGGCGGTGGCGTTAAAACAACCTCTGGCACAGGAAATACTCCCAATACTTCCCCTGCACAAGGAACAAATGGTGGCTCTGGCAATTCAGGCAATAAATGGGGTGCCGGCGGTGGCGGCGCAAGCTCTGGAGGTGTGAGCGCAGGTTCTCAAGGAGGTGCTGGTGGAGCAGGCACAGCTTCTTCTATCACGGGATCCTCTGTAACACGAGCAGGTGGCGGCGGCGGTGGTGTTCATACCACTGCTTCTGCAGGTTCAGGAGGAACTGGCGGCGGCGGCGCTGGCGGAGCCTTTTCGAGCACGTCTACCAGAAATGGAACGGCTGGCACTGCTAACACAGGCGGCGGCGGCGGCGGCGCTGGGGGGCAAGATGGCGTTATTCCTGCTGCAGGTGGTGCCGGTGGTTCTGGGATTGTAATCATCCGTTATGCAGATACTTATGCCGCAGCAACCACCACAGGCAGTCCGACGATTACCGTCACAGGTGGTTATCGTATCTATACATTTACTTCATCTGGGAGCATTATTTTCTAATGGCACACTTCGCACGGGTAAACAAAAACTGGATTGTAGAACAAGTTATTGTGGTAAATAACGATGTCTTAAAAAACAATTTAGGAGTTGAATGCGACTGGCTTGGTGAACAATTTTGCCAAAGCCTTTACGGTGAGCACACCAAGTGGATTCAAACCAGTTACAATGGACGCATTTATAAAAATTATGCAGGCGTTGGATATAGTTTTGATCCATGCCGCAACGCTTTTGTTCCGCCAAAACCTTATGCGTCTTGGGTTTTAAATGAGGATACCTGTCGCTGGGACTCGCCTGTACCTTATCCAACTGACGGTAAAATTTATGTGTGGGATGAAGGAACTACAAGTTGGGTATTAGCACCTGAGCTGTGTGAGTAGTGAACAAGCCTAGCCACCCTGCCTAAACTTCAACTAACGCCTTAGACCCATGTTTATTCTTAACGGCAAGCCACTTTCACCGGACGTAGCGTTCACCACGGCGGACGGAACGCAGTACCCCAGTAACTGGCTCAGGCTTGCCACGCCTGAAGAACGTGCCGCCATTGGCATCACCGAGGTGGCTGACCCCGAGCCGTATGACCAGCGTTTTTACTGGGAACCAGGCTTGCCCAAGGACCACGCTCAGCTGGTCGAGCAGTGGACCCAACAAACCCGCACCACCGCGTGCACGTTGCTAACGCCTACCGACTGGATGGTGGTGCGCGAGGCTGACAACGGCACGGTCATGGATCCAGCCGTCAAGGAACTGCGTCAGCTCTATCGCCTGCAGACCGGCGAGAAGATCACCGCCATTGCCGCCACGGCTGATACCGCCGAGCTGGCGGCCTACGTCACCAGCCCTGAGTACAGCGCCTGGGGGCCGGAACCTGAGGGACAGGGGGTTGCGCCTGATCCTGAGCAAGAAACCTGATTCAAGTCAACGCATTCCTGGAGCGGCACAAAGACCCTGCTCACGCCCGCCGGTTCTTTCAAAAGGCTGGTCTGATTGACGAGCACAAGCAACTGGCGAAGCCGTATCGGCCTGGCAACTAATAGAACGGCTTTCACGCGATGTGGGGCCTGTCTTGTGGCGCGAAGCCAGCAGACACCTTCCACACAATCTTTCTGAACCGTGGCACTCACTACCGTTGAGGCCGGCAAGCTTGGCCGGCAGGATTCCCTCAAAGCGGGAATCGTTGACATCTTCCGCGAGGGCAAGCTCTATGCAGCTATGCCCCAGCTCACCGTTGCTGGCACCGGCATCCACTACAACCAAGAGCAGACCCTGCCTGGGATCGGCTTTCGTGGTGTGAACGAGGCCTACAGCGAGTCCACCGGGATCATCAATCCCCAATCCGAAGCGCTCAAGATCTTTGGTGGCGATGTGGACATCGACCTGGCACTTGAGGCCATGCAAGGCCCTGAAATCCGCACCGCTCAAGTGGCGATGAAGGTGAAGGCCGCTCGCCTGAAGCTGGAGAAGACCCTGATCAAGGGCGACTCCACCACCAACGTCAACGAGTTCGATGGTCTGCAGGCACGGATCCCTAGCGGTTCCTCTCAGCTGATTTTCAACGCTGACAATGGCGCAGGCCTGAGCCTTGCTGCTCTTGAAGAGCTGATCGATGCGGTAGACGAAACCGTGGGCAGCCCTGTGCTGATTATGAACCGTGCGCTGCGTCGTCGCCTTTCGGCTGCTAACCGCGTGGCTTCTGCTGTTGGAAATCTGCAGTACGGCCAGGATGCCCTGGGTCGTCAGCAGTATTCCTACAACGGTGTCCCCATCATCGATGTGGATTACGACGAGACCGGGGCTCAAATCCTGGACTTCAACGAAACCCGTGGCAGCAGCAGCGTCTGCAGCTCCGTCTACTGCGTGGCAGCTGGCGTGAATGGCGCCACCTTGATCACCAACGGTGGCATCGGGGTGCGTGACCTGGGCGAGATCGACACCAAGCCGGTGCGTCGGATCCGCGTTGAGGCCTATCTCGGCATGGCGGTGTTCCACCCTCAGGCGATTGCCCGTCTGGCTGGTGTCACCAATGCTGCGGTTGCCGCTTGATCTGTTCTTTTCCACCTCATTGAGGATTGACTAATGCCTGTTGCAACTGGAATGAGCGATCGGCGGGGTTACCTGCGCGACGCTGTGCTTCAACTGCTGTCCGTTAGCGCTGTCTCTGCCACCACCAACGGTGATGCAGTGACGTTTGATGCCTCGTCAATTGACGTTGGCAAAGTGGTTATCGCTTCTCAGGGTTACAGCTCTTACACCGCTGGCACTGCTGAGTGGACCGTAACCTTTGAGGCGAAAACCGCCTCGGGCTCCTATGTGGCGATTGAGTCGGTGGTGCTTCCCAACACTGCCAAGACCATTGAGGTGCCGTTTTCTGGCGCTGAGGTGACCCACCGTCTGGGCGGTCGTGCCACAACGGTTCGTGGCGTGCTGACCAAAACCGGCAGCCCTGGTACTGCCACTGCCGTGGCCTACATCTTCAAGTGATGTCGGCCTATCCCATCACTCTCAACCACCCGGAAACGGGGGCCACTTATCTGGCCCCTAGCCGGCTGGAGCTGATGGAAGCCTTGAGCAATGGCTGGACTTTAAGCGCTGAAGAGCGCAAAGAAGTGGTTGCCAAAACCTCAGGGCGACGCAAGGCAAGTTCGACTGAAGACTCAAAGGAAACCGCCTAAGGGGGAAAAGTGGGATCTGGCCCCTGCAGCAATGCGGGGGCTTTTTCATGGCAGGCAGCTTAAAGAGCGCGAAGCTTTTCTGCTCCAGTGGTCGAATCCTTAGCCGTTGCGGGCGTCGTTGCCATCGTCGGCACCCTTTGGAGGTTGAGCACCGAACACGCCGGAATGCGCGTGGCACTTGAGAAAGGCCTGCAACAGGTCGTGGATCAGATCAGCTCCATGCGCGTGGAGCTTAGCCGTGATGTGGAGCGGTTGGAAGAAGTTTTAGATGATCACGAAGGGCGCATTCGCAGACTGGAGAAAGGCTCTAATGAATGAGCGCAGCTTCATCATCCGCGCAGTGGTGGGCTTCTACGCCAGCGGCATTGGCCTGTTCGCTGGTGACTTGATCAACTGCGAACTCAAGCGCCCTGGCGAATGTGACAACAGTCGCGGACGCCTTGAAGGCTCAGTGACAGCTGCACCTGCTGCGCTGCTGGCCATCCTCGTCAAATCGTCTCCCGCACCATGAAAACTCTGCTGATTCGCCTTGCCAAAGCGCTGCTAAAAGCAGCGATGGACGAGGCCCTACGCCGCGCTTTGCCCAAGGTGTATGAGCGCCTCGACGCTGACCTGCCCCAGGTGCTGAGCATGAAGCCGGCGCCGATGGTGGTGGAGTCGGTGGTGGCGCAAGCCATTGCATCGGCTACTGACCATCGCGCCACCGAAACCCAGATCGAGGCGGTTCTGGGCCTCTACGACCCGCTGCGGGCAGCACTGCGCAACTTCAAGCGATGAGCAACCCAGTACGGCTATCTGATCTGTTCCGCTTCTACAAGCACGGGCTGCCGCACCAAATGGCAGCGATCACCGAGCTTCAGGAGGCGATGCTGAAGGCGGATGCCTCCCTGCTCGACAGAAGCCAACCATGGTTCCGCACATGGAGCCAAGGCGGTAAAAAGCCGGAGCCGCTCTACCTGGCTTCAGCCGAGAAGATCATCAAAGCCTGGGAAGGCTGCAGGCTGACTTCCTACAAGTGCCCTGCCGGTGTGTGGACCATTGGCTGGGGCGCAACCAACGTCAACGGCGCACCTGTGCGCGAGGGTGACAAGATCAGCCAAGATTTAGCTGATGAGCTGTTGCAGGCTGAGGTGCATCGCTATGCCGCAAGGCTGCATCAATTGATCCCAGCATCCGCTAACTACGGCGGCAATCAGCAGGCAGCATTGATCTCATGGGCCTACAACGTAGGCCTAGGCGCAGTTGAAGACAGCACCCTGCGCAAACGCATCAACGCTGGTGAGGCTGCCGCCATCGTCGTGCGCGAGGAGCTGCCGAAGTGGTGCCGCGCTGGTGAAGCGGTCCTACTTGGCCTCAAGCGCCGCCGCGCCGCTGAGGTGGCGTTGTTCACAGGCACCAGCTGGGTGCCGCAACAACCGGCACCAAAGTTCACGCCCTCCTCGCCGTTCTCCACCCTCATCACGCCCCACATCGCCTACGGCGAGCTGACGCTGAACGAGGAGCGCCGCCGGTTTACGAAACAGGCTCAATGTGACATCGCCACCGAACTCTGCACCTTCCTAGAGAACGCCCGCGCACAGTTCGGTAACAAGCCAGTGATCATCACGAGCTGTCACCGGCCACCAGCAGTCAACCAATCGGTCGGTGGCGCCCAGAACTCGGAGCACTTGTTTAAGGCGGGGTGTGGCGCCGTTGACTGGTACATCCAAGGCGTACCCGTTAAGACTGTCCAAGATTGGTGCGTCAAAAACTGGCCCTACAGCATCGGCTTGGGTGCGTCTAGGGGCTTCATCCACACCGGCATCCGCGCTGGTCGACCGAAGGTCGTCTGGGATTACTGAAACGGCGAAGCCGGCAGCCCCTTGGCGGTGCGCAAGCACTGGTGCATGACTTCGGCCTGCCACCGCTGCGCGTGCTCCGTGCAGTAGTTAAGCCCGCACACACGCCACACGTCCCCATCTGGTGTGCGCACCAGTTCGGCAGACGGCTCTTCCGCCTCCATAGGCAACCTATGTGGAGCCACGCATCGCCCTAGGTTCCCCATGGCCCTAGCCAAGTGGTTCATCCCGGAGGTCACGGACTCCGCCGCCTTCGAGATCGAAAAGGGCAAGCGCATCATACGCAGCAACATCTCAGCCGAACCTAACAGCGTTGCCGAACTCTGCTGCTCGCTGCTGGAGCAGTTGGCACTCAAAGACAGCATCTTGCGCAAGGCCGTCCACCACGTCGCCGAACTGGAGGCCGTCATTGCCCTATTACCAACTCAGGTAAAAGCTGCTGATCCCGCACCAGCTCCTCCGCAAGTTTTCGCTTCAGGGCAAACAGCGGCTTCTCTACCGTTCCCGCTTCGGTGGATGCTGCGCGTTTACGGCTATTCAATAATGCCTCAGTCGGAGGCGCCACCGCCTGACTGAGGTAGAAGCGCAGCTTGCGCTGAGCCTTGGTGACGATCTGGCGCACCCGCTCTCTGGAGAGCCCGAAGACCTTGGAGATCTGTATCATGGTGTCCGGTGCGGCGCCATCCAGCCCAAAGTGGCGGATCACGGCGTAGCGCTCCCGCTCCGTAAGGCGGGCAATGCACTCCGCCAGCGTCGGGCTGTTGAGCGCGATCTGCTGGCGGATGTCATCGTCGTCCCGCTCCAGCGACACCGGGTCTGCCACTATTGAAATTAAGGCGCTGGAGTAGTCATCCGTCACCACGGCGTCAAGCGACAGCACCGGTGCGCCCCGCCATATCAGCGTCTCAAGCTCCTCGCGTTTGATGTTAAGCGCAACCGCCAGCTCTTCGCGGGTGGGCGCCCGCCCCAACCGAATGGACTCATCTTGCATCGTCCTGCTGAGCTGCTGCGCTTTGTCGGCCACATGATGCGGCAGGCGGATCATGCGGCTGCGTTGATTCAGAAACCGCGTCATGGCTTGCTTGATCCACCAAAAGGCATAAGTGGAAAACTTGTAGCCACGGGTTGGGTCAAACTTCTCTACCGCTCGCATCAGACCGATGCAGCCTTCCTGCACGAGGTCGTCAATAGTCAAGCCCGTGTGCTGGTTCTTAGCGGCATACTTGCGAGCAATGTTGACGACCAGCCGCAGGTTGGCATTAACCATCCGCTCTTTGGCACGCTGGCCGCGCCGCAAGGTAGCTGTTTGAATCTTGCCGTAGGGTCCGCGTGGCTTCTCGGATTTCAAAGCCTGCATGGCCTGCACCCGCTTGCCGAGATAGATCTCTTCATCAGCGGTGAGCAGAGTGATGCGTCCTGCATCATTGAGAAACTGCCCAAAGCTGTCAATGTTCGTGCGGCTCATACAGCGTGCAATGTTTAGAGAAGCTTCCGCCAGCTTCAGGGAAATCAAACGAGCAGCCCTCATTACGCCAGTGCTGACAGGAGTGACAGCCTTTGCGGCTCAGGCCTAATGCGCCGAAGACATCACGATAGTTTCGCCCGCTCTTAATTGCGGAAATGGATTGGTGCGTCATGTCGTATTGCTTGGCCAGCTCACGGACGGTGGCTGGCGAGAGCATGATGCTGGCCGCTTCGGCATTGGTTAGGGTGCGAACGCCACCACGCAAACGCGGCTTCATTAGCCGGCGCTCACGCGGCGGGCTGGCACCGTGTTGACGTGTTGTCCAGCGATTGGCGCAGTTGTTGCAGCGCCAGCGGCGGCGGCGTGTACCGGAGAGCAAGAGGCGGGATTCGATGACCTTGAAATCAATGCCTCGGCATTGCTGGCAGCGCATCATTCTGGGACTTTGTTGGCGTCGTATTCCGCCAGCAGTTCGGCCATGGCTTGGATGTGAGCGGCAAAGGCCACATGGGTTTCGATGGTGCGTGGGTTAGGCGGCAGCATCGGGTAGCTGTCTTTCCACCAATCAAGGAAGGCAGCCTGAATCTGGGTGTCAGTCATGCGGCGACTGTGTTGTGAACTTGGATGAGGGCACTGGTGCGGAAGTGCCCGCAGGTGCCTTGGGTGACGGTGAATGAGGGGATGGGCACTTCAGCAGTGAACCAACGCTGGCTGCAGGCCTTGCAAACCCGTTGCCGGATGACAGGGCTGTTGTTGTCGGAGGGATTACGACGGGACTGCAGGATGCGGAGGGCAGTGCCACGGCACTGAGAGCACTGCATTAGGGAGCGAGTTCTTCGTTGGTGTCTGCGGCACGTTGCTGCAGGCTGTACCAGTTCTGATACAGCCCGGTGTAGAGGCCGTGATCAGGGTGACTTGTTTGCTTCCGACCAGCGGCGACGTACAAAGTCTCGAGAAAATCAACCTTGGCCTGCTCAGTGCGAGGGTGGCAGTTGCTCATCAGAAGGGCGCCGCAGCCGAGACCGAATCAGGCTTCAGCGGGCTGATCTTGCCGCTGTTGCCCCACAGCCCACCCCACAGGGAAAACCCGGTCACCTCGGCGTAGTTGTTTTTGCCTGTGTAAACCCGGACGGTGGTGCCATTGGCTTCGGCGTTCTCAGCCATAGTCATCAGGTAACTGGCTGCCGCGATGGCATCCTCTGGGGTGAAGTCAATGACGAGGTTTTGCTCTGGTGAGCGATCGCCTGTGCGCATGGTGTTGTGCATCAAACGGAAGCGAGCAGTAAAAGCGGTGTCTGCCATGTCAGGGAAGTGGAGGGAGTTGGTAGTGGTTGCGGATGATGTGATGGCCCATCCCGCTGAGGGTTAGGCCATGGGCATCGGCATCAGCGGCCAGCAGCGCATACGCATCAGGCCAGAGGTGGATGCCGACGCGGCAGCTCTTATGGTTGCCGACCAGCCCAGCGCGTAGCTGGTGGGATTCGCTGGATCTGCCGTAGCGCTTGTTAGGCCTAGCCATGCGAGCAAACGTGCCAGAGGGTTGGATGGGCGGGATCCGCCCAAAAGGTGACAGCACTCACCCGAGCGTGTGGCTCGTTGTAGAAGTCCCAGATCTGGCGGATGTTGGCACTGATCGTTTCGATGGTGCAGAACGGAAACCCCTGGTGCGGATTGGCCGTCCACTGAGGTTTGCCGTTCTCAATCCCGCAGAGATACTCGCCAGTGATGCCGTGCTGAATGAAAAAGGCCTCGCGCTTAAGCCGCTTCACTGACGAGGCAATGGAGGTCGGCGTGGATGCGCTGAAGCAGGGCTTTGCGGCGGCAGTGGCTGCCGTAGCGGGTGATGCGTGATTCAAAGGCGGCTTGCGCGAAGGCTTCGTTGTCGTCTTCGCTGAGCTGGCTGAGTGCGATGGTGATGTGATTGAGGGCGACGCTGAGATGGTCATCAGTTGACTCCAGCAACATGGCTTAAATGAAGGGTCAGAAAATCGGCGTGCTCGGTGGTTTTGATGTAGTCCGCAATGCCTTGACCGTCTGGGGTTTTGAACTTCTTGCGGAAGGCAGCGACCAAGGCCGAGCGCTCATCAGCGGTGAGGTTGACGATTGCGCGTTTGATGCGCTCCAGCTCGTCACCAGGGATGGCACTAGGCCCAGCGGCGACAGGTCCCGTTTTGACACCATTGCCGGCCTTAGGCAGCTCTGCTTTTAAGTTCGTGCTAGCGCTGTTGTGGCCTAAGTTAGCGCTAGGAGCTGCGGTGCTAAAAGCATCACCGTCGTCATCCTTAATGCCAGCGGCCAGGCCAAGAATCGCGAGGATGGCGTAACGGCGTTGATAGGTGACGGCACCACCCCAGTCATGAACGGCATTGCCACGGCTGGAGGTAGGCCGCACCAACGGCAGCCGCGAGGACTCCTCCTCGCCGGAAATGTGCTTTAAGCTCGTGACCAGCAGCATGGCGGTGCCGTCATCACCCCAAGGCTGAAAGGTCTGGGAGAGACGGATGCCGTGCTTGGAGAGCGCCGGCAGGATCGCGCCTAGGACTGTGCTGAGGTCAGCGTAGGCACCGTATTGAGCGGTGCTGGATTCATGGATGGTGGCCACGTTTTGGTGGAATGCCACCAAGGCAGCGGTCAAGGGGGAGCCCGCAGGCTCTGGCACTGAAACAGGTGACGGCATGGGCTAGGCCTGACTACCCTCAAACCATACTGCTAGCGCACCCTACAAGTCAAGCTATTTTGAGCTAGTCAGGGCGCATTTCTCGAAGCTTGCCGCATAAGTCATCCGCATCGCACCACATCAGCAGCGCCTGTGATGCAGTGTTTGTCCTTGCTGCGTCGGTCAGGTCTTCCAGCTCTTGGGGCGTCCAGATGTGCCACCCACCCAGGACCTCTTTGAATGTTCTTACCTGCTCAGGGCTCATGCCCTTGCAATGCGGTTGCAGCTGATCAAATGCCTGCGCCGGAGGCAGCATCATGTCCTTGGCGTACTTGGTGAACATCTCGCGCTGCTGCAGGCTTAGCTCCTCGGCCTGCTGTGGCGTCATTAGCTGCGGCGGGTTGGCCCATGATGGTGCGGCAATCGTGCCGCAGAAATGGCCAAAGAAGTCAGTCTCCGTCCAAGGGTTGCCGTGCTCATCAGTGATCGGCACTTGGGCCTGCACTAGCTCACGCAGGCGGCGATCGGGGATCAGCCCATAGTCCTTGCGAGCAAGGCGATCGTTGGCGATGCCGAGCTGAATGAAGGTCAGCGGCTTGGGCTGAACGACCAGCCCGCGCTCAAGTTTGCTAAAAACGCTGTTGCGCACACGGGTAAAGCCTGCTGCCTCGCCCCAGCGGTCCATGGTGTCGTGAGCCCAACCAGCCTTGGTGCGCCAGATGAGGATTGTCTGCGCAAAGCGTTGCCGTGACTGGGGAGAAGGGTATCTGTCAGCGTCTTGATCAGTCATTTACGCATTCTGTTTTGTAGGAAAAAATACGCCGCCTTGGCTGGCTAGCGCAACCTAGCCCTCTAGGTAATTTCAAGCCCTGCGCAGCGACTCAGTTCTGCGGCAAAATCCGCCTCCCGACCAGCCACCACCAGCCCGGCTTCCTCTTGTACCTTGTCGCCCCAATACAGGGCCGAGCGGTCCAGCTGCCGGATCGGCTGCCACTGCGGGGGTGCATCACCAATGGCCAGGCCTATCTCGGCAGTGCTGGTGTCCACCGTGATGGATAGACCCATCTTCCGTAGCGCCAAGTTCACCGCTCGCCGCTGCTCGCTGGTGTCTAGCCCCAAGGCAAATGCCCGCTGCAGCTCCAGTACCGGTTCCAGCGCCTCAGTAGCACCTTGCACGCCCTCCAGCTGCGCCAGCAGCTGCTGCGCATCGCGCAATGCCTGCTGCGCTTCGCGCAGTTCCGCCTCCACCTCACCCTGCACTTGCAGCGCTGCCGTCAGATCCACACCTGAGCGTGCTGCTGCCTTGTAGGCCTTGAGCGTGTTGTTATGTTGCAGCTGCAGCTCATCACAGCGTTGCTGGGCCGCATCCACCATCGCCTGACGGTTGTAGTGCTGGTCGGATTGCTGGCAGCTGGCGATCAGCTGCTCAAGCTGCGGGCGCTCCAGCCGCGTCAGCAGATGCGCGGTCGCCGCCTGCAGCAGCATTCCCGGCCTCGCGCAACCCTGCCGCTCATTCTCGCGATGCCGACAGCGCAGGTAATAGACCCGTTTGCCGGGGCTGCCGCCAATGGTGCAACCCATCCGCTTGCCGCAGGCGCAATGGGTTAATCGCTGGCCAATCCATCGGGTGTTGGTGATCGGACCTGCTGCACCCGACCTTGCACGCTGGGCCAGCTGCTGCCGAATCGCCAGCGCCTCGGCTTTTGTCACCACAGCAGGCAGCAGACCCTCGTAGATCTCCACCGGGCTGCCATTGCCTGGTTTGGTGTTAAGTCTTAATGCGCCGTAGATGGCAGGGCTGGTAGCCACCTCGCGGACATTGGCATGGGTCCACCGTTTGCCCTTGAACGTCGGCACCCCAATCCCGTTGAGGTGCTGGGCCACGACATAGGACCCCTGGTCCTGCAACATCTGCATGATCAGCCGCGCTGTCTCGGCCTTGGCATTGAGGCTGTAGCCCTGCTTAGGCTCCCAATCGCACCAGGCCGGGCAGAACTGCCTTGGCCGGGCGATGGTGCCATTGCGGATCTGTTCGCGGGCCTTATCCCAGCTATCCCGAATCCGCATCCCTAACCGGGCGCTGTACTCGTAGGCGGCCTGCATCTTTACCACCAGCACCAAAAGCTTGGTGGGGTCGCTGCGCAGCGTCTCCCGGCTGTACTCCGCACCGTCTTCCAAGGTGATGATCCGCACGCCGCTGCCCACCAACCCGGTCAGGATCGTTTCAATGGCGTCGAGGGGCTCTTGGCGGCTGAGGCGGTCGATCGCCTCCACAAGCAGGATTGGAGAGCCACCGAGCTTCCCGCCCTGCGCCAGCTGCAGGAAGCGGCCCAAGGCGCCTTTGGTGAGGTGATGGCCTTTGCTGGCTGATCGGCCCGCATCGCTCAGCTGAAGGCTCGTGTCAAGCGTCAGGCCGTGGCTGACGGCCCAAGCAGCTGCCGCATCAGACTGGCGCCCAAGGCCTCGGCCCTTGGCTTGCTGAGGCTGGCTGACGCGCTCGTAGCTGTAGGCCGTGACTGGGCTTTTCATTGTTGCCCATTATGTAGCGCCATCCTGCATTAACAACATATTGGGCAACTAGGACAGCGCTACCGAGACTGGAGGCCAGCACTGGCTAAATCGCAGCTGCCCGCACCCGCCGCACGGTCGAAAACGGGAGGTTTACAGCTGCTGCATCCCGCAGCGCTTTGCTGGGCTCCTGTAAGGGCACCCGGCGTTGCACCCAAATGTCTGCATCGCAGGGGCGAAAGATCTTGCCGGGGTCGATGGTGGCGATCGCCTCATGCAGCAGGGTCAAGGCCAGGTCAATGCGGCCATTGGGACCAGCAGGCTCATTTGCAGGTTGGAGGGAGGCCTGCATGGCTTGCAGGAACCAGCCATCCATCCAGACGGCGAACTGTGGAGAAATCCAGCGGGCGAGGTCTACGGCCAGCCGTGGGTGTATCCAGGTGCCTTGGTTGGTGGGTGTGCCGCCACACCGCATGTCGATGATTCCCGTTGCTGGGATTCCAGCATCGGCTGCCAGAGCAGCGATGTAAGCCCTTGTCCGCTCGGAACGGGTGTAGTTGAAGAGGCGCTTGCCATTGGCCTGGCACATGGCCGTGGCGTTCACATACCCGTCCTGGCTCCGGCGCCAAATAGCTGTGCCGTTCCAGACACGCACAGACAGTGCGGAGTTATTCATAGCAATACCGATGTTTGGAGTGCTCGGGGACTAGCCGAGCCCCTTCACTTTAGGCATACATGAGCGCCTCTTGTCAAGCCCTTGAAGCCGAAGCTCGATTCGGAGCAACGGGCATAGGCACTGGGCGCAAGTGGACCGGGCCTTCGTCACCGTTTCAGAGAGGCCCCAAACAAAGCCCCTCACGGCGCCCATCCTTACGGGTAGGGCCGACCCGGCATTGGGACTGTAAAGGTGCTGTCCTGGCCTCCCTGGTGGGATGACCCGCACCCTGCATTCAGAAGCAGCACATCTGCAGCACCATGCTAGCGCTAGGGGCCACTAGGATGAGGAGACGGGCACTGCCCCAGCCATCCGTCGCTGCTCATGGGGATGAGCGCCGGGCATACCGGATTTGACCATGGCCAACTTGAGCATCCACCAACGCGCCTCTCGGCGCATCAGCATCATGCTGCCGTTGCAGCCGTATGAGCGGCTTCTAAGACGCAGCGACTGGGAGGGCAGATCGCTGAGCAACCTGGCGGCATACCTCCTGGAGCAGGCCCTGCACGAATGGTCGCTCAAGGATGCGGCACAACATCAGCAGTAGCGCTACGCTACCTAGCAGTAGCTTTAAGCTACCCCACAGCTACCCCACAGCTACCCCACCGCTACCCCACCGCTACCGCTAGTGCCACAGCTTAATTTCTCAATTCCAGCTGACCTGCTGGACAGAATCGATGCCGCAAAGCCCGACTTCCTAGACAGGAAGGGCTTTTTGTGCCTGTTGCTGACCCAAGCACTTGACAAGCCAGGTACCCTTGGAGCACCGAGCGAAGCCGGGGCTCCATCTAATACTTCTTCTATTCTATTAAAAGAAAAGAATATAAATAATAGAATAAATAAGGCGCGAATCATTTCTGAAGCGTTGCTGCAGCACACCTCCTTGATCGAGGAGTTCTGGCGTGCCAAGAAGGGCAGCAAGGGGGATACGGCTTGGAAGCTGCTGCAAACTGAGCTGGGCAAGCTGCAGGCCAGCTACGGCAATGCGGTGGTCGCTGAGCAGCTACGGCTGGCGATCAATGGGAAATGGGCTGGGGTATCGGCTAGCCGCTACGAGCAATTCAAAGCCCCTCGTGGGGGCCTACAGCAGGCTCCTGAGCAGACGAGGCACCCTGCTTGGCGTGTGGTCAGGAACGGGCGCTTTGTAGACGATGACGGCCCCACCACCAACCCTGTGCTCGCGGGGCTGTTCTGATGAGCTGTCGAGCAATCTTTTACAGCACTGGCAATGGGTCGATGCCACTGCTGCTGTCATGAAAAAACTCTTTGACCTAGCCAGCGTTCGACTCATACTGCGACGCGGCATCGATGCCGGGTACTGGACCCTAGAAGACCTCGACAAACCCAGCCAAGACTGGTCCTACCAAAAACAACAAGCCAAGCGGATCCCCGGTCACACCCATCCACCCTTTCGAAACCTCCTCCGTGACGACTTCCCCATTGAAGCTGTCCAAACCATCAACCCCCGCGACTTCGACGTGGCTGCAGCCACTAGGCCTAACAAGGGATTGCCAAACCTGGACCTACTCCCTGAACGATGGCCAGACCAGCCACACCTTTCCGATCTCAGTGACCGGCGTGATTTCAGCAGTGACCAAGACCCCGCAGCAGCTCGATCAGATCATGGCCAAACGCCACATCTGGGAATCACGCGGGAACACCACCCATCGAGCGTTGGAGCACTTCGTCAACCATCGCTGGAACCCGGCGAGTACCTGGACGACCCCGGTGAACCTGACTTCTGAGCCCTACGCCCAGTTCTCCACCTACATCACCCCGATGCTGGCGCACTCCATCTGGGACACCATCACCCCTATCGGCAGTGAGTTAATGGTTTATTGCCTCAAACGCAACGTCGCCGGCACCCTCGACCTGATCTTCCAATTCCCTGATGGCACCTACGGCATCGCGGACCTGAAGACCCAAGGCCCTGCGGGCAGGCCCTACGACATTCGCCCTCAACTCGGCGCTGGTGTTCACATGGCAGGCGATCGCTACAACCTGCTGTTCAGCCGCTGCATTGGCCTTTGGGCACGCCCTGGTGGGTTCCGCATCGAAACTCACGACGCGCAGCAATGCCTTGACGCCTGGTGGTCAGTGCTGGAGCGCTACGAAGCCCGCTTTAGACCGTTCTGACCTCCCGCTAGCTTTTTGACTTGCGCTAGCGCACCCTAGGGTTTATGTTATGGCGACGGGGGCGACCCCACCACATCCAACACTCATGCTTACCTCAAACGCTAACCTCCACAGCGCTGGGTCGGTCCTTCCCGTAAGGCTGGGCGCCGCGTGTGGCGGTATCGGAGGCCCAGCACTTCTTTGCACCACCCTGCCTCCAGCTGACCCCACGCTGGACGAAGAACCCTGCTGGCACTTCGTTTCAAAACTGTTTGACGACTACGCCAGCGAAGCCGAACTTTCCCAGTTCCACGCTTTTTTCCAAGCCGCTGGCATCCCCTACACCGTCCAACACCTGCCGATTGTTCCCGCTGCAGACCGCGACCTAGACGACGGCGACTGGCTCACGCATCCCACCCTCACCGCTGCACAACGCAATTTCTTCTGACCAAAACCCCTAGCCCTAACTAACGCTCACAAAATGGCATACAAACTCCAATCCCTCACCGCCACCGGCTGGTCTGACGCCTTCCCCCTCGAAGGTCACGCCATGGATCTCACCGCCAACACCTTCGTCCATGAAGGCGCCGCGCTCCGCCTCTGCTCCACCCTCCACGACCTCTGGCCTTCCGCTTCCTTCCGTGTCATCCGATCCGACGACGACTAACCCCATGACCTCTCCCCAACTGCCCACCTTTACCAAGCCCTCTTACACCGTGCAAATTCATGCACCGCAACGCCGCCGCATCACCCGAGACAACCTTGCCCTCTTTGCTTTCTTCACCGCATTGTTTGCCGTCATCATTGCCCACGCTCGATGAAGTCCTAGAGCGCATCACCACCGCCAAAGCCGCCATCAAAGGCTGGGAAGCATCCCTTCAAGACGCCCTCGTTGATCTCGACACCCTTGTAGACGCAGGCGAAGTCAATCCAGATGAACCCCTTACCTGGAATGACTACAAGCTCACCACCTCCACCCGCAAGTCCTACGCATACCCTGACCACATCCAGCAGCAACAAGCCACTCTCAAACAAGCCCAAGAGTTGGCCATTGCCTTGGGTGAAGCCCAAATCAAAGTCACCACCTACTGGACCATCCGTGCCCTCTGATGATCCCGACCGCTGCCCTACGCCAAGCCCTAAAGCCTGCATCCATTGATCCAAACACAGCTGCCTACAACCAAGCCGTCACCGACACCGTAGAAGGCATCCTGTGGCTCATCGAGGCTCGCCTATCCATGCCCATCTCCCATGCAGCACGAGCAGAATTGCAGCACCTCAGCCAAGCGCTCACCGCTCGCCGCCAGTGATCACCTTCACCGTTGCTGGCATGACACCTGCGCCCCAGGGCAGCAAGCGTCACGTTGGCAATGGCCGCATGATCGAATCCTCTAAAAACGTCAAGCCCTGGCGCTATCTCGTTCAACAGGCCGCCATCGCTCAATCCCATCCCACCATCACCGGACCTGTCTCCCTCTCCTGCGTCTTCCTCTTTTCCCGCCCTAAATCTCACTACACCGCCAAAGGAACCCTTAAGCCCTCAGCACCCACCTTCCACTTTGTCAAACCCGACGGCTCCAAAATCCTTCGATCCACCGAAGACGCCCTCGTAGACTCAGGCCTCCTGCAAGACGACGCCCGCATCGCCATCTCCTCCCATACCAAGCGCTACATCACTCCAGGCGAACACCCTGGCGCCATCATCACCATCATCCCGCTTACGCGGCAACCTCAAGATGACGGCCTTGTGGCCCATGCTGCCTGATTACGCCATCATCGCGCCGCACCCCACTGACCCCGATCTTTTCATCGGCGTTAAGGTTGATGCCTTTGACGAATCTGACGCGCAGGAAGCCGCTGCTGAACTTGTCTGTTCTTACAACGTCCCTGGCATCCTCTGGGGCTACGACACCACAACCACTTCAGGCATCTACCTCATCACCTACTCGTTCCGTCAACGCCTTCGCATGACCGGCATCGAAGCAGATTCCCTCAACGACGCCCGTCTTTTCATGCAGCAAATCGCAGAAGACGGTACACTCTTTACACCCGCCACCGGCTAAAATCAGGCCATGGCAAAGAAGAGCACAAACGTAGAAATCGACGAGCGCGTCAACGCCGTCTACGACTTGCTTCTTCGCGCATACAGTCGTACTCAAATCCTGCGATACTCGGCGGATCAATGGGGAGTTGCTGAACGTACAGCTGAAACCTATATCCAACGCGCACGCCAGTTGATGCAGCTGGACGCTGAACTAGAGCGCCCCCAATGGCTTGCCGCTGCAATCGCTCGCCTCACTGAATACGAACGCCGCGCCTCGCAATCCAATCAGCTCGGCATCGCCCTTAAAGCCCTCGAAGACCAGGCCAAGCTCCTCCGCTTTGAAATGTCCAGCTGATGCCCTCCCTCCTCTCCGGCATCTGCAAACCTGAACCCCTTACCGCCTTTCTCGAAGGCACCACCACCCGCCAACCTCAATCCTTTTACACCTGGCTTCAGCAGGTCTCCCCTGACGACAACTGGGACTGGCCCCACCTTGCCTTCATCCGCCAGCATCTCGACGCCATCACCGTTGGCACCCTTAAACGCCTGATCGTCACCGTCCCGCCACGTCACGGTAAATCTCACCAGGGCACCATCCGTTATCCCGTCTACCGCCTTGAGCAGGACCCCACGCAGCGCGTGGTGATCGCCGCCTACTCCCAAACCCTTGCTAATACTTTCTCCCGTCAAGCACGCCGCATCGCTGCGACGCGATTTGAAATTGCTTCTGATCGCAAGGCTGTTGAGCAATGGGACACCCCAGCAGGTGGTGGCCTGCGTGCCGTAGGCGTAGGCGCTGGTATCACAGGCCTTGGCGCTTCCATCGTGTTGATCGACGACCCAACGAAATCCCGCGAAGAAGCTGAATCTGAGGCCTACCGCGAGCGCGTTTGGAACTGGTACAGAGACGATCTCTACACCCGCCTTGAGCCTGGTGGTGCTGTCGTGCTCACCATGACCCGCTGGCACGAAGATGACCTCGCAGGCCGCATCCTCAACTCCGAAGACGCCAGCTCCTGGACCATTGTCAACCTGCCTGCCATTGCAGAAGACAACGACCCCCTGCAGCGCCAGCCTGGCGAACCACTCTGCCCTGAGCGCTACGACCTCGACGCCCTTCAAGATCGCCGCCGCGTTCTCGGTGAATACGGCTTCAACGCCCTTTTCCAACAGCGCCCATCCCCACCCGCCGGTGGCCTGTTCAAACGCTCCTGGTGGCAGCCCTACCGCGAACTGCCCCAGCTGGAGCGCATCATCACCTCCTGGGACCTCACCTTCAAAGATGGTCCCAACACCGACTATGTGGTGGGTCTGGTGATCGGCCAGAAAGGCAGCAGCTTCTACTTGCTCGACTGCATTCGTGATCGCCTCGACATCACCGAAACCATCCCCGCCATCGTCAATACCTTTAACCGCTACAAGCCCGTTGCCACCATCGTTGAAGACAAAGCAAACGGTCCAGCAGTCATCTCCATGCTTAAGAGCAAAATCCCTGGCCTGATCGCCGTCAACCCCCAAGGCGGAAAGTTCAGCCGCGCTGCAGCGATCTCCCCCATGATCGAAGCTGGCAACGTTTTCCTTCCTGAACGCAGCACCTGGGGCAGTCTGCTCATTGAAGAAGCAGCAGCCTTCCCTAATGCCGCACACGATGACCAAGTGGATGCGCTATCGCAGGGCTTAGCCTGGTTACGCTCTAGGCCTGCAATTGCAACGTCTGCCTCTGTTAGCTACGGACAAGCTGCTGTGTGGTGATGGCCATCCTTAAATCCCGCGCCCGTCATGCTGATGGGCAGCTTGCTTTTAACCTTGAGCAGGGATTGCATGATCCTTGGCAGCCACCAGTTTTCAAGCCATGCCCTGCAGCACCGCTGAAGCCGCGCAGCACCAGGCCTCGCACGCTGCTGTATCACGAGACCTGTCCGCAAAAGCGACGGGAAGAAGAGCGCTTGGTTCAGCGCCACATCCCCCTGCTCAAGACCATCATTCACCAGCAGTTTCACAAGTACCGCTGCGTGGAAGTGGAAGACCTTTATTCCCTCGGGTTGATTGGGCTGCTCAAAGCCGTACGCCGTTTTGATGCCTCTAAAGGGTTCAAGTTCAGCACCATCGCTCTGCCCTTTATCCTTGGCGAGTGGCGGCACTACATCCGCGACCACAACTTCTGGCTCAAGGCACCCGGCAGCGTCCGGCAACGCGGGATGCACGCACGTCGCTTGCTTGAGAGTGGTGACACTATCCCCCAGGTGTGCGAAAAGCTCGGCATCACTGCTGACGATCTCAAGCTGGATCTTCGCGCCACTGCTGGGATGGGTCACGAGCTGGGTTGCTTTGAGCTGCACAGCGCAGATGATCAGATGGATTCTGCCTGGCTGTAGCTGCTAGCCCTTTCTAGCGGCAATTTCAAGGCACGGAGAAGGCGCATGAATGGACGGCAGGCCTGTGATTGATGGTGATCTGTTTGATCTGCCAAACCTGCCGACTTGGAAGCATCCGGTCCTGAGGGACATTGAAGCGGATTTGCAGTTGATGGCTGACTGCTGGAACGGTCTGCGTGGTGTGGAACCGAGCTACCTCCACAAGGAAAACAAGGAACCGGATGCGGCCTATCGCTCGCGCCTGGCTCGCTCCACTTATGTGCCGAGCTTCCGCAAAGCGGTGGAGGCGATGAGTGGCATCCTCTCGCAGTTCATGGTTTCTGATTTGCCCCAGTCCTTTGAGTGGCAGCTCGATGATGTAGACGAGATGGGCAACAGCCTGGCCAGCTTTCTGGCGATAGCTGACAGCTTGGCGATGCGTGATGGCGGCTGCGCGGTGCTCGTCGAGATGCCCCAGCAGGTGGCTGTGGATTCGGAGGCAGACCGGCTAGCGATGAACCGGATGCCCTATCTGGTCCTGATTGAGCGGCGCAACATCCTGAATTGGAAGACGGAGGTGATCGCCGGCCAAGAGCGTCTCACTCAGGCCACCGTCATGGAATGGCGGCAAGTGGAAACCGGAAACTTCGGCTTCACGACAGAGCCGTTTTTCCGTGTGCTCACCCCTGGTGGCTTTCAAGTGTGGGCCATTAACCGGCAACTCGGTGCGACGCAGAAGATGCGCCTTGTCGAGGAAGGCTTCACCAGCATCCCGGAGGTGCCGCTGGTTTGGTACTCCCCGCAGCCACAGCGCTGGGGTAATGGGATGCCGCCATTCCGTGAGCTGGCGCTGCTCACCCTTCAGCACTACCGCTCTCGCTCGGATCTAGCCGAGCTGCTGCATCGCTGCGCCTTGCCCGTGCCGGTGCGGCGCGGTGCGCTGTTCATGGATGGCCAGAACCCACCACCGCTGGTGATTGGCCCCAACAGCGTGGTGGATGTGCCAGTCGATGGGGATTTCAGCTTTGCAGAACCTACCGGCAGCAGCCTGCAGCAGCAGCAGGATCACCTCCGCCACATTGAGGAGCTGATCAACAACGAGACGCTGGCGTTCATGAGCGGCAAGGAAGCCGTCACAGCCACGCAGGCGCGGTTGCAAGCAGGGCAGGTGCAAAGCGGTTTGGCCCTGGCCGGCAGCCAAAAGGCCAGCCTGTTTGAGCAGCTGCAGCTCCTTTGGTGTGCCTACACCGAGGAGGAGCCCACCGGCAGCCTGCAAATCGTTGCGCAAGCGCTGGAAGCGAAGCTCGACCCGCAGCAGGTGGGACAGGTGAAGGCGCTGGCCGATGGCGGCTACCTCAGCCGCTCGACGTTGCTTGAGATCCTGCAGCGCGGTGGGGTGCTGCCAGTGGACTTTGATCTAGATGCCGAGGTAGTGGGCTTGGAAGGGCAAGCAGCAAGCAGCCTGCAGCAGCAGATGGAACGCGAACGGCAGCTCCTGGAGGGCAACGTGATGCCACCACCGGCATCGTTGCAGCGTGGTAACTGATGGATCCGGCCCAAAGCTGGGGCCGCTTGGCATCTGCCCTGATTGGACCATACGAGCGCGAAATCGTTGGTGCTCTTGTTGGTGCCTACCAAAACTTGGAAGGCCGGATCGAGGTGGCCTACAAGCGGGCGCTGGACGATGGCAGCACCTTCCCGCTGCAACGGCTGTTGCTACTGCGTGATGAGCTGGGCCGCGAGCTGAATGGCTTGGCCTTGCCGCCAGAGCTGCAGCAAACGATCACCCGCGGCTTGGCTGATGGGCAGCTGGCGTCTGATTACTGGGCGTTGGCACAGCTGAACCGCGTGCAGCAGCAAGCGCAACAGCAGGGCATTGAGCAGGCCGCGCAGTTGTTTGCAAATGCCACAACCAACCCTGAGGCGATCCTCAGCCCAGCGATGGCGCGGCAGAACCCATCAGCGCTGATTGCCGCAGCCCAACGGGAGAACGCTTTGCGCAACTACGCCGCCGGCAGCAAAGGCAGCCAAGTGTTTGGCCAGCTCAACAGGTTGGCAGATGTGGATTTGCGTGGGCGGATCATTGGCGCGGTGGAGTTCCACCTAGCGCAGAGCGACAGCTGGCGGCAGCTCAAGGGCACGCTCACCAACAGCCTGGCAATCAGCTCCAGCCGTGCGCAGATCCTGGCCCGCACTGAGATGGCATCGGCGATGGTGGAAGGCACCAAGCTGCGCTATGAGGCCGAAGGGATCAAAGAAGTGCAGTGGCAGGCAGTGGGCAGCAGCCGCACCTGCAGCTTCTGCGCACCACGGCACCGCAGGGTGTATCGGCTGGGTGAGGTGGTGTGCCCGGCTCACCCAAATTGCAGATGCACGTTGACGCCATGGGATGCGGAGTGGGTGGAGCTAGGGCTGGTAGACCGGCAGGAAGAAGCCAGGGAACGGGCCGAGGTGATGGATGAGCTGCGGAATGCAGGTAGAGAACCAAACTACGGGCCAAGCCCGTTTGAGCGTGCGCTGGGACGGAAGGAAGCAGCGGAGGCGGTGTGGATGCCGCCCAGGCACAAATGACCGAGAAGCCTTTGCAGAAGCATTTGTCGCTTTTGTCAGCCAGCCTGCAAAACTCAAAAAAATGAGACCTGCACTTTATGACCGAATCAGACGTAGCCTTTATGAGTATTTAGCCTCATGATGAACACGCCGCTTTTAGAAGAAGCTCTCAGGGTCGCCAGTGCTGAAAAGTTTTCGGCGGCTCGATTTAGGCAGCTCAAAAATCTGTACGATCAAGCTGGCGAAGCTGAACAGCCTCAAATCAAGGAGCTGGTGGAAGCGTTTTTAGTTCTAGCTGAAACAGATGAAGACTTTGAGGCAGTTGATGATATTTGGCCTGCGTAAGCCATGGCAACCTAAGCAAAAGGATCTGCCATGCCCTGGCTCTCCACTGACCGCGAGGCCATCCGCCGTCACCTCGCCATCCCCGCTTCTGACATCCCACTTGAGCACCTCGACGTGTTGATGAACGAGGCCACCGCTGCCTCAATTACCACCAGCCAAACCGCCATCACCAAGCTCAACGCCTTGGAGACCGCCTTTGAAACCAAGGCCTCCGAAGACCTAGGCCTGATTCGCGCTGACGTGCTTGAGTGGGCACCAGGCAACCCAGGCGCCAAGCTCAGCGGCATCACCACCCAGCAGAGCTACTGGCGCAACCAGCTCTCGCTAGCGATCGGCTACGACGGGCGTTTCAGCAACCTCTACGGCAATGCCGCTAGCCAGGCACAGCTGCTGCGCTCCTAAAGGCAAGTTTAGCCAGACCATCTAGGACCTTCCACATGGCGTTCATGTCCGCGATCGGCTATCGCTTGTGGATAGCCAACGCCACCACAGCTGATGACACCCATCCCAGCAGCAACTCTGGCCTGACTGAGATCCTCAACCTGACCAACGCAGGCATTGAGGGCACCACGGAAACCCAAACCGTCACCGACTACGGCACCACGGGTGGTTTCCAGAAGGCGGTTGCTACCAGCCAGAGCTACAGCATCCCGATGACCATGAACTTGGACACCGTGGACGCTGGCTACAAGCTGCTCAAGGATGCAGCCCTGGCCGCTCCGACCGGGCAATACATCAAGTGGTATCGGGAATCCCCCGACCCTGGCGCTTCGGTAACCACCGTGGAAAAGCACGCCGGTATCGGCATCATCACCGACTTTTCCGAGTCGATCGAGGCTGGCGGTATCGCCACCGTGAGCTTCACGCTCCAAGGTTACGGCGCCTACACCCTGACCAAGGCCACAGCACCGACCCCTCCTTAGCCCTGACGTAAACGATGGTTAGCCCGCTGGATGGCTTCAGCAACGGGGAGTTGACCTTTCAGCTTCCCGCAGCGGGCACCACCGTGAACCCGTACACCGGCAACGTGGTTGGCAACACCACGCCCGCCAGCTATCGGGTGTTCGTCAAGGAGATCGGTGCCACGATCGGCCAAAACTTTGCAGGCGTGGACGTGCGCACCTCACGCTTTGAGGGCTACGTCACCGATCCGCAACTGCTGGATGACGACGTGCTGGAAGGCATGACCGGCACGCTGGAGATTGACAACGGCAGCACCTACAACGTCACGCTGGTGGCGGCTCGCAGCGCCTACGGACGCGGCGGGATCGGTGCGCTGCTGGAAGCCAACGTCGGTCATGTGGTGGTGCTTGATGCCGTGCGGCAGGAGTAGCCGTGCAGATCGAGATCAACGCAACCTTGATTGAGGATCGCCTAGAGCGAGCCTTTGAGCGCTATAGCCAGCTGCTAGAGGCGCAGTTCACCAAAGAGATCGGTACCAAACAGTTCACCTGGCCGAGCACCTACAGGGCCACACGCGGCAGCTTCAACCGCAAGGGCAAAGGCCGCGAGAGCGTCGGCAGCCCACGCGACATCGTGGATAGCGGAGCGTTGCGGCAAAGCATCGTGCGGACCAAGAGCGGACCGTTCAGCTACCGCTACACCTGGAACGTGGACTACTCGGTCTACGTGCTGCAGGGTTACCGCACCAAGGCCGGCAATCAGATGCCGCCAAGGGATTGGATCACGCCCGCATTGTTCCGGCTGCCAGCACTCACCACGTTGCAAAAGCTGGTGAAGTAGGGGCAACTTCTAGGCACAGCAAGGCGTAGGCGTGGCGGATTCGCTCGGGCGGGCAACCTTTGATGTTCTGCTGGACACGACAGCCTTCCGCGCTGGCATTGAGCAAGTTCGGGGCCTAGCAACGCAAGCCGGCCGCAGCATTGAGAACGCGCTAGGCACCAAAGCCAGCAAGGGCACGCTGGCGGCCTTGGACATCAGGATCACCAGCCTGCAGCAGGAGATCCGCCTCGTTGAGATCGGCAGCAGAAAGTATCGAGAGCTCGCTACAGAAATCAGCAAGGCCACCCGTGAACGGCAAAAGGCTGAAGCAGGCTCTGGTGGTGGTTTGGGACCAAGTGTTGGTTCTGGCCTAAAAGATGCAGCGGCAGCAGTAGGTGCAACAGTTGGCTTTGCTGGTCTTGCTGTTGGCATCAAGGATGCTGTGCAAGCGGCGGTGGAGTTTGAATCAATTACCCGCAAGCTGCAGAACACCTTGGGCAGTGGTGGCGCGGCTGAAGCCTTGGCGTTCACCAAAGGCTTAGCCGATCAGCTCGGCCTTTCCTACAAGCAGCTGTCCAACGATTTTGGTAGCTTCACCGCTGCGGCCAGCGCTTCTGGCATCCCGCTGAAGGAACAGCAAGAGGTGTTTGGTGCTGTCGCTAAAGCAGGCCAAGCCCTCGGCCTTAGCAGTGATGCAGTGAGCGGCAGCCTTTTGGCTTTGCAGCAGATTTCTTCAAAAGGCGTTGTTTCTTTTGAGGAGCTGCGTGAACAGCTAGGCTCGCGGCTACCTATTGCGCTCGCAGCTGCAGCGCAAGGCCTTGGAATTAATCAACAACAGCTTGTCAAGTTGGTTGAGTCTGGGAAACTGACAGCTCAAGAGTTTCTCCCTGCTTTTGCCAAGGGCCTTAACGAATTGACCGCCGGTAGCGGTGGCGTTGAGACCAGTGCCCAAAGCTTTCAGAAGCTGGCCAATGCGTGGGAAGAGCTGCAGATCAAGCTAGGTGAAACCCTGCTCCCGACCGTTACGGAATCGGTGCAGGGGTTGACCGGTTCGCTGCAGTTTGCGGCAGAAAACACCAAGACCTTGGTGCAGGTGTTTGCCGGTGTGGGTAGTGCTGCGGCGGCGTTCTACCTGATCGCCAATGCCACCAAGGCAGCAGCAGTGGCTCAGAAGGCGCTGGCTGTCGCAGCTGCCATTGCGCAGACCATCCTCAACCCTGCCAATGCAGCCAAGGTGGCCATTGCGTTGGGCGTGGGTGCAGCAACAGCGGCAGCAGTCGGCAAAGCTCTTGATGATGCCACCGGTAGCCAAAAGAATCTGACAAAAGAAGCAGATTCATCCAAGAAAAAGCTAATTGAAGCCAATGCCGCTGCCATCAAAGGTGCAACCGCAGCGCAACAGGCTGAGACCAATGTACGCAATCAGAAGCTGGCCTCCTTGTCTGCGGACAAGCTGAATCTGCAAGCGCAGGAAAAGCGCTTGGGGGTCTATCAACAGGAATACAACCTCGTTGGCCAGATCAACAAGGTCCGCGCTGATGCCGCCATCGGCCGCAGCGACACGATCAAGAGCCTGCTGGATCAGGAGCTAGCGCAAGCGCAGAAGCTCGCTACCAATGACGAACAGCGCCGGGCGCTAGAGCTGCAATACGGGCAGGCCAAGTTCAACCAGACCGTGGCTGAGTTTGACCTCAAGGCCCGCGCTTTGGTGACGGAGCAGCAAGGTCAGCAGGCGGCTTTGGCGTTTGAGCAGCAGAAGAACGCAGCAGCCGGCCAGCGGGCTGAAATTGAAGCTCGCATCGCCCTTTTGCAGGCACAGTCCCGTAATGCCGAGAAGGGCAGCGCTGAAACGCAGCAGCAGGTGGCGCTGGCGCAGCAAAACCTGGATCTGATTCGCCAGACGAACGCCGAAGAGCTGGGCCTTGGCAACCTCCGCAGTCAGCTGTTGCAGGAGCAGCAGGCCGCTCAGCGTGATCAGCTCAGCCAGCAACGGCTGATCGCCCTGAATGCTCAGGCCGAGTTTGGCTCGGTGGAGCAGCAAGCCCAGCTGCAGGCCGATGTGAACGCCGAGCTGCGCAATCAAGTCGGTTATGCCAACGCCGCAAAGGTCTCCGCGCAGAACTTCAAGACCGAGCTTGAAGGGGCTGCCCAGGCCCGTGGTGATCTCTCCACTGCCTTTCAAGCCCAGGTCAACACCGTGATCGACGGCAGC
>Ga0194115_10000957_pt1 | contig 39167 bp, 42 predicted proteins | sample TA2MahsurfametaG_3_FD_148656 | JGI IMG/M metagenome (GOLD analysis project Ga0194115, IMG submission 148656) | Freshwater microbial communities from Lake Tanganyika, Tanzania - TA2015002 Mahale S4 surface | ecosystem: Environmental > Aquatic > Freshwater > Lake | place: Tanzania: Lake... | reverse complement strand
AGATGACTGGACGCTGATCCCGTGGCGCAAGAAGTCCGCCAACGAATGCCCCGACGGACCGAGGTACAGGGCACTCGGGAACAGCATGGCGGTCAACTGCATGGAGTGGATAGGGCAGCGCATCGTAGACTACGAGGCACGATGACCGACAAAGAAGCAAACTGGCAGCGAGTGCTTGAAGCCGACGAGCAGTGCAAGCGCACCTACTCGAAGTGGCAGGAGAAGGTCGCGCTCGAACTACACGGCGAGTGCACAGCCGACACCGTGGACGCTTACTATGACCTCTGGCGGCACGCGATGGACGATGCCGTAGCATTGAGGGTTAACTGGTACAAGCGATATGCGCGTCAAGATCAACAATCGAGCGTGGACGATTCGCAGCGCGACAGCGCGTGAAATGCGTGACCGCATGGGCGATTGTGATCACCCACCTGGCAGGCACCCCACCATCCGCGTGAGGCGGTCGCTCGGCACGCTCGCAACGCTCGACACGGTGGTGCACGAGGTGCTGCACGCGAGCCGACCAGAACTTGCCGAGGACGCGGTGGACGAGACCGCGAGCACCATCGCCCGCATCCTGCACAGACTCGGCGCCAGGATCACGTTGCCGCCATGAGGCGGAGGGCTGGGAAGGTCTGATGCCTACTGCGCCTCCCCTGCGAGTCTCGTTCAATGTGCTCGGACTGCCTGCGCCAGGTGGCTCAAAGAGAGCGATCAAGACGCGCTCGGGGAAGGTTGTGCTCATCGACGCATGTAAGCGGAACAAGGGCTGGCGCACGCTTGTCGCCGTCGCCGCTCGTGAAGCACTTAACGGCGCCGGCGTACTGCAACCGCCGCTTGCGCTGTGTATCGAATTCAGGATGCCGCGCCCGAAGTCGCATTACGGCAGCGACGGCACGGTAAAGGCTAGTGCGCCGTGGGTGCCAACCGTCCGACCCGACGCAACGAAGTTGCTGCGCTCGACCGAGGACGCATTAACAGGAATTTTGTGGAGCGATGACGCGCAAATCGTTGAACAGCGAGTGAGTAAGGCTTACGCTGTTAACGGAGCGATAGGTGCCTGGGTGACAGTTTGCACAGTTAACAGCAAGAATGCCAACGACCAAAGCAAATCAACACGGCAAGCGTTCTGCGCGGAAACGCCGTCGTTTAACGAAAACGACGAGCTCAACTGCGTTGAACTGGCAAGCCGCAAGAGTGCACGAAAACATCGTTCGCATCGTGGTCGATCTCGAGCCGCGCAATGAGTTCTGGGCACTGCTGCGCGGCGACGCGCACCACGACAACCCGCATAGCGACCATGAGAAGGAGAAGGCGGACCTCGACGAGGCCGTGCGCCGGGGTGCTGCGGTAATCGATGTCGGCGACTTCTACTGCGCGATGGGAGGCAAGTACGACCCGAGGCGGTCCCGTGGGCACTCGACCAGACCCGAGCACGCGATGGCGGACGACTACCTCGACAGCCTTGTGAAGCACGGCTCGGCGTTCCTCGCGCCATACTCACACAACATCGCGGTCATGTGCGAGGGCAACCACGAGACATCCATCCGCAAGAACTGCGAAACCGACCTGACCCAGCGCACGATTGAGCGCATCAACTCCACCACGGGCAGCGCGATCCTCTTCGGCTCGTACGGTTGCTACGTGCACCTGAAGTTCAGGAGGTGGCGCAAGGAGGTAACGCGGTGGATGCACCTGTTCCACGGGGCCGGCGGCGGCGGTCTGATGTCGTTCGACACGCTGCGCGTACGTCGCCAGGGGTCGTACCACCCGAACGCGGACATCATCGTGTGCGGTCATGTGCACGAGCGGTGGGCGCTAGAGACCTCAAGGCAAATCGTCACGGCGCAGAGCGGCAAGTACTCGATGCGATTAGAGACGCAGCACCACATCCGCACAGGCACCTACAAGGACGAGTACGGTTGTGGTCGCGGCGGCTGGCACATTGAGCGCGGTGCACCACCGAAGCCGCTCGGAGCGATGTGGATGAGGGTATCTATGCTGCATTTGAGAGCGGGCCTCGACCTCAAGATGGAGTTCATCCCAACATGACAAAAAACGAGCGAGAAAAGATATCCTCGTGCGTCGCGCAATTCGTGGAAAACATGAGTGCTGACAGTGTGGTTATCATGTGGACAGAAGTGACGAAAGAATCGACAAAGGCAAAATGCGCCTCATGGGGCAACCAATTTGCAATAAAGCAAATGGTGATTGACCTTGCGAGCCAGTATATTGATGACGGCGATCCCACCGAAGACAAAGGGAAGACCAAGTAACGTATCAAAACCTCTTACCAAAGGCACACAAATGAGCACGAAGAACATGACGAAAAACTGGAAAACGACGGGACTTGGCATTGCGGCGATGTTGACCGCAGCAGGCGCGGCCCTTACTGCGCTCACCGACGGCAACGATGCGACCGTACCTGATTGGGGTGCGCTGATCGCGGCCATTATCGCGGGTGTTGGTCTGATCTGCGCCAAAGACAGCGACAAGTCAGGCGTCTGATGTACGCTTTCATTAAGGCGGTGCTCGACAGCCTGCTTGGATGGCTGATGGGCGAAGCACGCAACCGAGGACAAGCGACCGATGCGAAAGAAGACAGAGACCTTCAGACTAGGATTGGCAGGCGGATCGAAGCTCATCTGCGCGAGCGTCGCACTGCTTCTGGCGAGCGGTTTGGTGGGCTGCACACGGACTGTGCTTGTAAGCGAGGACTCACCGATTCGGATGGGTCCAAAGGTCAGGGCTAGGGTCTACACGCTCGATGCCGACGGTAAGTGGCTGCTCGGCGACAACGAGGTCATAGTACCCGAGGGCTGGTATGCCGTCCCACCTAGTTTCGTCAAAGAGTGACCGCTATCAAAGGAAACCAAATGCCAACACCTGCCAAAGGCAAACGATTTGTGAAAATCGTGCGCAATCCGCAAACGGGACGCACCAACAGGGTCAGTTACGGCCAAGCCGGCAAGGCCAGGGGCGGCGGCGACCGAATCAAGCCTGGAACCGCCAAGGGTGACGCCTACTGCGCCCGCAGTTTCGCGCAAATGAAGTCGCATCCAGCGGCAGCGAAAAACCCAAATAGCCCGCTGCGGCTTTCAAGAGCAAAGTGGAAGTGCAGCGGCAAGTCGAGCCGAGGCTGATGGGCAGGCACGCCAACCTACCATTCCACCTGTACGTAAATGTCGCAAACGAGGCGCTCGGGCCGTCCATGCCAAAGGGCCACACCCGGGCAATTTGGCACGCAATCTACTGCCGACCCGGGCAAAAGTTGATGGCTCACTGCCTGCTCGAAACTGGAGCGCATTGGTGCGGAGTGCCTTTGCATCTCATTTCAACCACCGAGCAGGTCACAGATCCGTTTCACACAACGGAGCCCTGGGGTGCAATGGGTGAACATGTTGAGGCGTTCCATGCGTATTACCTGGAAGGGATGCCCGTTGTTACAATCCATGAGAAAGCAAAAGGACGGCACACAGGAATTGTGATTGATTGGTCAGACGGCTTCAGCAGATACCCGCAGGAACACAAACCTTTAAATTTGTTGGAACTGTGCACCGGCCAATTTGCTTTGCTGCCAAACAATTACGTGATAATCGATGACAAGCACTTCACGCGAAATGACGTTAAGGAAAATTTGAGGTTCTACAAACGCAACGAAACCATTTACTGGGAGTAATCATGGCAAAAAAAACCAAGAACAGTCTCGTCGGAAACATTAACCGCAGGCGAAAGGCTGGCACAAGCCGACCAAAGTCAAAGTCAACCGTGAGCAAGGCAGCCTATGCACAACTCCGAAAAGGATGGGATTAATGCTCGCAAGCAACCGAGGGTGATTGCCCTCAATGAGCGCGGCTTTCGCATTGGCGCGACCCACCACAATGCCACGATCCCGGATGAAATTATCCAGCGAATCAGGTATTTGCACGAAGAAGAAGGCATCGGCTATCGACGCCTCAGCAAAATGTTTGACATCAGGCGAGACACAGTTGTCAAGATTTGCCGATACGAGCGACGGGGACAAGTCCCGCACACGTGGAAGCGGGTTAAAGCGGGTGGGAAGGCCACCCGAGCCAGTTCCAACGGAACAGGCGAATAGCCTCATCAGATGGCTGTCAGACGGGAAGCCGCTGCGGGAGTGGTGCAGGCAGCCAGGTAATGCAGAATGGCGCACCGTGTACCACTGGATGGACAAGGACGAGGAATTTGTGGCACGCATCGCACGCGCACGCGAGGACGGCTACGACGTGATCGCGGACGAATGCCAGCGGCTCGCAGACCTGGAGCCGCTAGATCAGGTGCAAGTCGCTTGGCGACGGCTACAGATCGAGACCAGACTGAAGCTGCTCGCCAAGTGGAACCCGAAGAAGTACGGCGACAGACAGCAGCTCGAGCACGGTGGCGGCATAATCCTGAATGTCGTGACCAATGTCCCACGCGACTAGGTTGAACGTCGAGTTTGAGTATCAGCCGCGGCCATGGCAGCAGGCGTGCCACAGGGCGAAGGCCAGGTTCAAGGTGCTGGCCCTGCACCGACGCGCCGGCAAGACCGAACTGGCGCTCATGGAGCTGCTTGATCACGCAATCAAGTGCCGTGCGGACCTGGGGTTCTATGTGTATCTCGCGCCGTTCCTGAAGCAGGCCAAGGCCATCGCATGGGCGAGGTTAAAGCAGAAGCTGGACGGGTTCCTGCGTGTCGGCGCAATCGACGTGAACGAGGCAGACCTCGCCGTGACATTTAAGCACAACAAGGCGACGATCCGCCTGTTCGGCGGTGACAATCCTGACGCCTTGCGCGGTGTGCGACTTGACGGCGTGGTGATCGACGAGGTGGCGAACATCAGGCCCGAGGTCTGGAACGACATCATTCAGCCTGCACTGTCTGACCGCAAGGGCTGGGCGCTGTTCATCGGCACGCCGGCGGGGATCAATCTGTTCAGCGAGCTGTTCTACCGCGCTGCAAGCCTGCCCGACTGGTACGCGACCCGATACACGGTTCACGACACCGACGCGCTTGACCCGGCTGAAGTCTTGCGCCTCGAGCGCGACATGCCCGAAACGGCGTTCGCTCGAGAGTATCTGTGCGACTTTAGCGCGGCAGGCAGCGATCAGCTCATCAGCATGACGGACGTTGAGGCTGCATCGAAACTGGTGTACTGCGACGGCGATGTGGTGGAATCGCCCCTAGTCGTAGGCGTTGATCCTGCTCGGTTCGGCGATGACCGCAGCGTGATAGTGCTGCGCCAGGGCTTGCGCATGGAAAAGCCCATGATCTACCACGGCGTGAACAACATGCAGCTGGCAGGCCTCGTCGCGCAGGTCATCGATGACCGCGACCCAGACGCCGTGTTCATCGACGTTGGCGGCGGTGCTGGCGTCATCGACCGCCTGCGCCAGTTGGATTACTACATCGTGGAAGTGCCATTTGGCGGCAAGGCGAACCAGCCCAACCTGTTCGTGAACCGCCGAGCCGAGATGTGGTGGCAGGTCAAGGAATGGCTGTCGAACGGCGGCAGCATCCCGAACAACACCGACCTGAAGGCTGAACTATCCACGCCAACGTACTGGTTCGATGCGCTCGGCAGGCGGTGCCTTGAGTCCAAGGACGAGATCAAGAAGCGACTCCAAGGCGGCGGCAGCCCTGACATCGCCGACGCGCTGGCGCTGACGTTCGCGTACCCGGTGTCGAAGCAACTGCCACGCGAGGTGCGCGAAAAGATCGACACGACACCGAAGGACTACGACCCGTACAAGTTAATGTAGGTGCCCGTAATGAGCGAGGGAATTAATACCGTTCTGCCGAGGTTTCCATGATCCGTGATGCAACACTAGCGGACGAGGAGGCAATTGCAGTTATGTATCGCCAATTTATGGCGTTTGCGCCTTACGCGGACGTGTGGACGGCTACCGATGACGAAATCAGCGCCACAATTCGGCACCTCATTGAGCACGCTAAGGTGTTTGTCGCAGACGTTGACGGCACGCTCGCAGGCTGCTTCGTCGCAGTGCTGTTCTCAGTCTGGTACGCACCGAGTCACAAGGTTGCAACGGAGTTGGCATGGTGGGTGGCACCGCAATACCGCAAGGGGACAACTGCAATTCGGCTCATTCAGGCATTTGAGCAGTGGGCAATTGAAAGTGGCGCAAGCATGGTGAGCATGTCGAACCTGCAAGTTAATGACAATGGGGCAGTTGCAGACATGCTCAGGCGAATGGGATACTCGATGACAGAACAAACACACACGAAAGGATTAGCGTAATGGCAGTTTCAACAACCGCTCTTATAATCGGCTCTGTTATGGCAGCGGCGGCAACGGCTGGAACCGCATATTCAATCGTTGCTGGCGAGCAGGGCAAGAAAGCCCAAGAGGAAGCAATGCAAAAACAGCAGGCTGCCCAAGCGCGTGCAAGCCGGCAAGCAGAGGCGCAGGCTACTGCGTCAAAGGCCGCGATTCGTCGCAGCGAGCAGCAGGCGCCCGACGTGGCGAGCATTATGGCTGCGGCTCAACAGAGCGGGGCTGGCGGGCCAGCTGGCACCATGCTGACTGGGCCCGCAGGCATTGACCCGTCGCAATTGACCCTTGGACGCAACACGCTCCTCGGGGGCTGAACTTGAGCCAATACACAAGCGACAACAAGTCGTACAAGAACGCGCCCGAGCGCGACAGGCTGTTCACCCGTTGGGGCCAGCTCAAAAGCGAGCGTGCGTCGTGGTACGCGCACTGGCAGGAGATCACGTCCTACCTGCTGCCTCGCAACGGTCGCTACTTCCGCCAGGATCGTGACCGTGGCTACCGCCGCCACAACAACATTTACGACAACACGGGGACACGTGCGCTGCGAACGCTTGGCGCAGGAATGATGGCGGGCGCGACCTCGCCGGCGCGGCAGTGGTTCCGCCTGTCCACGCCTGATCCTGAATTAAGCTCGTACCAGCCCGTCAAGATGTGGCTAGATGACGTGGCCAAGCGAATGCAGCTGGTGTTTCAGAAGTCGAACACCTACCGCAGTCTGCACATGATGTACGAGGAGTTGGGCGCGTTCGGCACGGCAGCGGCGATTGTGCTGCCCGACTTCAACAACATCATCCACCACTATCCGCTGACCTGCGGCGAATACTGCATATCAACCGACGCGCAGGGCCGCGTCTGCACGCTCTACCGCGAATTTGAGATGACCGTGAGCCAGATGGTCAAAGAGTTCGGCTACGACGCATGCTCCACCGGCGTGCAGAACATGTACGACACAGGCACGCTCGACCAGTGGGTTCCCGTGATCCACGCAATTGAGCCGCGCATGGACCGTGACATGACCAAGCGCGACAGCAAAAATATGCCGTTTGGGTCGTGGTACTTCGAGGTCGGCGGCGAGGACGGCGTGTTCCTGCGCGAGGGTGGGTTCACCTACTTCCCTGCGCTTGTGCCGCGCTGGGCTACAGCCGGCGGCGACATCTACGGCAACAGCCCTGGCATGGAGGCGCTCGGCGACGTGAAGCAGCTCCAGCATGAGCAGCTTCGCAAGGCGCAGGCCATTGACTACCAGACCAAGCCGCCGCTTCAGGTTCCGACGAGCATGAAGAACAGGGATGTTGAGACCCTGCCGGGCGGCATTTCGTTCGTGGATGGTGCCAGTATGGGCATCAAGACCGCGTTTGAGGTCAACCTGAACCTGCAATACCTGCTGAATGACATTCAGGACGTGCGCGAACGTGTTCGCAGTTCGTTCTACGCTGACCTTTTCCTCATGCTCGCAAGCGCACCCTACACCCGCATGACAGCAACTGAGGTGGCCGAGCGACATGAGGAAAAACTTCTGATGCTTGGGCCAGTCCTCGAGCGAGTCCACAACGAACTGCTAGACCCGCTCGTTGAAATCACGTTCACCCGAATGCTTCAGGCGGGCGCGATACCGCCGCCGCCGGCAGAATTGCAGGGCATGGACCTGACTGTTGAGTTTGTGTCGATGTTGGCCCAGGCGCAGCGTGCGATTGGCACAAACGCTGTGGACCGATTCGTTGGCAACCTTGGCGCTATCGCGCAAATGAAGCCCGACATCCTCGACAAGTTCGACAGCGACCAATGGGCGGACATTTATTCCGACATGCTTGGCGTCGATCCGTCGCTCATTATCGCAGACAAGAATGTTGCGATGATCCGCGATTCCCGTAACAAGGCGCTGGCGGCCAAGGAGCAAATGGCCGCTATGTCGCAGCAGGCGCAGACCGCTAAGAACCTCGCGGCATCGCCAACTGGGCCAGGTCAACAGAACGGGCTGACTGATGTGATGAATATGTTCAGCGGGTACGGATCGCCATCGGCTGTTGAGCTGTGAGTGGTGCCCGTAGGAAATTAATTCTTGCGTAGAGTTTAATCGTGAGCAATTATGATCCGCTTGACCTTCGCGGTCAGGATCGCAGCAAAGCTGAACGCGAACTGCGAGACAGGCTAGCGAGGGAGAACGAAGAAGCGGACGTTAAATGGCTCATGGGCAACAAGCGTGGCCGTCGAGTGTTATGGCGGCTTCTGGATCAGGCAGGCGTGTTTCGTTCGTCGTTCAATACCAACGCGATGGCAATGTCTTTCGCCGAAGGCAATCGGAATTACGGACTCCGCATGTTGGCCCTGATTCACTCGCAGTGCCCGGAACTGTACCCAACAATGATGAAGGAGAATTCGTCGAATGAGCGAAACAACGATGATGGAAGCCGCAACACCCAATAACGGCGCACCAACATCTTCAGCACCCGACAAGACCGCTGCGACGGCAGAGGCTCTTTACGGTAATGGGCAGAAGGTATCGGAGTCGAAGGCTCCACCAGCCGATGAGCCGGCCAAGGTGGAAGCACCCGTTGGCGACAAGACGGAGGCCAAAGCTGAAAAGCCCGTTGGCGCTCCTGAGAAGTACGAATTCAAGGCGCCTGAAGGCCGCGAGTTCGACTCGGAAGTCATTACGAACTTCACCGAGGTTGCCAAGGAGCTAAACCTGACAAACGATGCCGCGCAGAAAATTCTCGACCGAATGGGGCCAACCCTGGCATCGCGTCAAGAATCGCAGGTCAAGGCACTACGGCAGGAGTGGGTCGCATCGTCGAAAGCCGATGCGGAGTTTGGCGGCGAGAAGTTGGCCTCCAATCTTGCTACTGCAAAGAAGGCTCTTGACACGTTCGGTTCCGCCGAACTTCGCACGCTGCTCAACACGTCTGGTTTGGGCGATCACCCGGAGTTAATCCGGTTCATGTACCGCGCAGGCAAGGCGATTAGTGAGGATTCGTTTGTCGGAGGCGCACCGACCACTGGCAAGACCAGAGGCCCGATGACGTTCGATGACGCAGCGAATGCTCTGTACCCAAGCACTTCATAACAACAAAGGAAACTTTCAATGGCAACTCTGACTTCAACTAACCTGACGCTAGCCGATTGGGCAAAGCGAACCGATCCCGATGGCCGCGTACCGGTCATCGCGGAACTGCTGTCTCAAAGCAACGAGATTCTTGAGGATTGCGTGTTTAAGGAGGGCAACCTGCCCACCGGCGAGCGCGTCGTGATCCGCACTGGTCTGCCCACCGTCTACTGGCGTGCGCTGAACCAGGGCATCCCGAACAGCAAGTCTACGACCGCACAGGTCGATGAGGCTTGCGGCATCCTCGAAGCTCGCAGCGAAGTGGACAAGGATCTGGCGCAACTGAACGGCAACACCGCGCAGTTCCGCTTGTCTGAGGACAATGCGTTCCTCGAGTCCATGAACCAGACGATGGCGACCACGCTGTTCTACGGCAACCCCGGCACCGACCCCAAGCAGTTCCTCGGCCTTGCGCCGCGTTACTCGGCGCTGTCTGGTAGCAACAACAGCACCAACGTCATCAACTCGCTCACCTCCGGCTCGTACTCAGCAACGGCGAACACCTCGGTGTATCTCGTTGTGTGGGGCGATCAGTCCGTCTACTGCCCGTTCCCCAAGGGCAGCACCGCCGGCCTGATGCACGAGGATCTCGGCGAGCAGACGGTGTACAACAGCGACAACACTCGCCTCCAGGCTTACGCCACTCGTTATCAGTGGAAGAACGGCCTTGTCGTGAAGGACTGGCGCTACGTTGTGCGAATCTGCAACATCAACACCACGGACCTCCTCGCCCAAACCAACGGCCAGGCTGCAAGCGCAAGCGCAAACCTGATCCGTGCGATGACCCGTGCCCTGTACCGCATCCCGAACATGGCGATGGGCCGTGCCGCGTTCTACATGAACCGGACCGTGCACAGCGGTCTGTCCGTGATGGCTCTGGACAAGTCGCAATACGCGCTGGCCGTGCAGCAGGGACTGTCGCAGTTTGGTACTCCCAACAGCTGGCTTTCGTTCCTCGGCGTCCCGTGCCGCCGCGTCGATGCCATCGTCAACACCGAGTCTCAAGTCTCCTAATAGGGACCCAAAAGAAAGGAAACACACATGATTACTGACAACAACCTCCGCGTCTCAACGGCACAAGCCGTTACTACAACTGCCGTCAGCACCGACAAGATCGACCTGCTTCAGGCTCGTGAAATCGGTGAGGGCGCAGATCTTTTCTTCGTGTTCACCGTTGGCACCGCCTTTGCAGGCGGCACCAGCATCACGTTCCAAATTGTGACCGATGACAACGCCTCGCTTTCTAGCCCGACCGTCATTGCAGCTACGGCTGCAATCCTTACGGCGAGCCTGACTGCCGCGGCGCAGTTCGTCGTTCCCATTCCTCCGCAGGTCGCAAGCCTCGGCGAGCGATACCTTGGAGCGCAGTACACCGTCAGCGGCACCTACAGCGCCGGCACGGTCACTGCGGACGTGGTGCACAACATCCAGGACGGCAAGAAGTTCTACCCGTCTGGCTTCACGGTCGCCTAATAGGAGTTCATCATGGCAACCGTTAAGGCCAAAGTTGACTGCTTCATCGACAACGGATACCGCAATGCTGGAACCACGTTCCAGTATGACGGTCCGCGGCTAGATGAGCTGCTCGAGTACGCGGACGAACCGCGCACCAAGCAGCGACTTGCGGAGGTGGACTCGGATCCAGTCGAGGCAAATGTTGCGCCTCGCCGCCGTCCGGGGCGTCCTCGCAAGGAGGCAAGCAACTCTGGCGATGAGTGATGAGATGAGGTTCTAGTGCATGAAAGGAGGAGAGTCGCAGGGCAACCTCGGCTCTCCTCCATCACTAGGAGGCAGGCATGGCATCAGAAGTCGAAATCTGCAACCTCGCGCTCGCGCACCTTGGCGATGAGGCAACCGTAGCCAGCATCGACCCGCCAGAAGGTTCAGCGCAGGCAGAGCATTGCGCTCGGTTCTACCCGATTGCGCGTGACAGCCTGCTGCAAATGCACATGTGGAACTTTGCGTCACGCCGTGTGTTGCTGGCATCGGTCACGATGCCGTACACGATGTGGAGGTACGCATACGCCTGCCCAGGCGACATAATGGTGGCTGTGGCGGTATTGCCGCCAGAGGCCGAAAACGACTACGCGGTTCGTGTATACCCGGCTGACCTGCGCGGCATCGGCTCGATGAATGCGCCGATTACGAGCGCGGGAAGCTATGTGCCACAGGAGTATCAAATTGAAACTGATACCAGCGGCAACAAGGTGATCTACACAAACCAAGAGGACGCCTTGCTGCGGTATCAGGCGCTTGTGACGGACCCAACGAAGTTTGATCCGCTGTTCGTCATGTCTTTGTCATGGCATCTGGCGGCGATGCTCGCTGGCCCAGTCATTAAGGGCTCCGAGGGAGCTGCGGAGGGCAAGCGGTGCGCTCAGATGATGATGGCGTACCTGCAACAGGCTCGAGCGTCTGATGCGAACCAGCGCAACGTGAAGCCTCAACACATCACGACCTGGATGAGCGGGCGGTAATCCGTGGCCAGTACCCTCATCTACTTCCGTTCGTTTGCGGGCGGCGAGATGTCGCCAGAGATGTTTGGTCGCGTCGATGATGTCAAGTACCAGACTGGCGCGGCTCAGATGCGGAACTTCATTGCTATGCCGCAGGGGCCGGCGGAGAACCGCCCAGGCACGAAGTTCGTGCGCGAGGTCAAGGACAGCACCAAGCGCACGCGCCTGATCCCATTCACGTACAGCACCACGCAGACGATGGCAATTGAACTGGGGGCAGGCTATTTCCGCTTCCACACGCAGGGTGCAACGCTGACGCCAGGAACCCCGGCTGCATATGTGGTTGGCGGCACGACGGTGACGGTTACTCAGTCCACGCAGCAGGCCGTCACATTCCAACAGCCAGCGTCAAATACCGTGACGATCTCCATTGCAACTCCAGCGCAAATCAACTGGAACGCGCATGGTTTAGTCGATGACACCGCTATTACATTCTCGACTACAGGCGCATTGCCAACGGGCCTGTCTGTCGGCACGACGTATTACGTTTCGGGAGCCGCACCAAATCACTTCCACGTAGCCGCTACGCCCGGTGGCGCACAGATCGCCACGACTGGAACGCAGTCTGGTACGCACACGGCATCGACGGCCACGCAGGTGTTGTGGACGGGGCACGGTTTGTCGAATGGGCAGGAGCTGTCGTTCACAACGACCGTGGCGCTCCCTCTCGGTATCGCGATAGGTACTTCGTACTACATCGTGAACGCGGCAGCCAACACGTTCCGCGTTGCCGCCAGCGTGGGCGGTACGGCGATTTCAACCACAACGGCAGGCAGCGGCATCCACACCGCGAGCACGCCGGCGATCATCAACTGGACATCGCACGGTCTTGCGAACGGGACCGCGGTCGGGTTCACGACCACGGGAACCCTGCCGGCAGGCATGACTGCCGATACGGTCTACTACGTCAACACGGCATCAGCAAACGCATTCCAGATTTCGGCAGCAGTAGGCGGTGTGTCCGTTGTCACGACAACGGCTGGCAGCGGTGTGCATACCGCATCATTCCCGTACACGGTCGGATCGCTCGTTTCGCACAGCGGCACGAATTACTACTGCATTGCCACGGCGATCAACAAGACGCCGCCAAACGCAACGTATTGGTATCCGTTGCCTGCTGGCGTGTACGAGATCCCGAATCCGTACGCAGAGGCAGACCTGTTCGACATTCACTACGTCCAGAGCGCGGACGTTTTGACGCTAGTGCATCCAAACCATGCGCCACGCGAACTGCGGCGACTTGGCGCAACAACCTGGGTTCTGTCCACAATTGACTTTGCGGCTCCGTTGTCTGCGCCAACAAACTTGACGCTGACGGAATCCACCTCTGCCACGGGATATCAATACACATACGTAGTGACGGCCGTTGCATCGGATGACATCTCAGAATCGGTCCAGAGTTCCTCTGCGACCGTAGACAGCGACTTTGGAACGTCTGGCGTGTTCATCACGGTGTCGTGGAACGCGGTAGCCGGCGCGTCCCGCTACAACGTCTACAAGCTCCAAGGTGGTCTGTACGGGTTCATTGGTCAGACAACGAGCACGTCCATCATTGATGACAACATCGCGCCCGATCTGTCAATTACGCCGCCGATCTATGACGGCGTCTTCAATTCCGCGAACAACTATCCAGGCGCGGTGTCGTACTTTGAGCAGCGCAGGATCTTTGCCGGCACGAACAATGACCCACAGACGATGCTGCTGACCCGTAGCGGCACGGAATCCGACATGTCGTATTCGCGCCCTACGGAGGACACGGATCGCATTAAATTCCGCGTTGCCGCTCGAGAAGCGAACACGATTAGGCACATCGTCCCGCTAACGCAGTTGCTTGCGCTGACGAGCGCGGCGGAGTGGCGCATCAGTCCCGTCAACAGCGACGTCATTACGCCGACCACAATTTCGGTGCGCCCGCAGTCATACATTGGCGCGAACAACGTACAGCCTTCTATCGTGAACAACACGGTGATCTACTGCGCGGCCCGTGGCGGGCATGTGCGAGAACTTGGCTATTCCTGGCAGGCAAGTGGATTCGTGACTGGCGACTTGTCGCTGCGAGCGGCGCATCTATTCGACAATCTAGACATCTCGGACATGTGCTACAGCAAGTCTCCGCAGCCGCTTCTGTGGTTCGTGTCTTCAAACGGCGACCTGCTTGGCCTGACCTACGTGCCAGAACAGCAGGTTGCGGCATGGCATCGGCACGACACGGACGGCACCTATGAATCATGCACCTCTGTTGCCGAGGGCAGCGAGGACGCGCTCTACGTCATCGTCAAGCGCACGATCAATTCGGTGACGAAGCGATACGTTGAACGGTTTGAAACGCGGCAGATTACAGATCTTGAGGATTGCTTTTTCGTGGACTGCGGACTGTCGTATGACGGCACGAACACGACGGCTACGACGGTCACGGTAACGGGCGGTTCAACGTGGGGTCCAGCTGACACGCTGACGATAACGGCGTCTAGCGGCATCTTTGTGTTCCCCGGCACAAGTGATGTGGGTGATGCCATTGTGCTGACTGGCACGGATGGCACGCAGTATCGGCTCACGATCCTCTCCACGACCAGCAGCACGGTGGCGACTGCGAGGGTGGACAAAGTGCTTGCGGTGGCCCTACGAGGCGTGGCGACGGCGGTATGGGCGTTCGCTCGCAATAGCGTCAGCGGTCTGTCGCACCTTGAAGGCAAGGTTGTGAGCATCTTGGCTGACGGCGCGGTGCAGCCGCAGGAAACGGTGGCATCTGGAACCATCACGCTAGATCGGTCGTTCACCGTCATCCATGTCGGACTGCCATATCAGAGCGACCTGCAAACGCTGCCGTTGACCATCAACATTGACGGAGCTGGTCAGGGCCGTCGCAAGAACATCAACAAGGCCACGCTGCGCGTGTTCCAGTCAAGCGGCATCTTTGTGGGCCCTGACGCCAACAATCTAGTTGAGGCGAAGCAGCGCAGCTCGGAACCGTATGGGAGCCCGCCGGCGCTAAAGAGCGACGAGGTGCATGTAAACCTCATGCCAAAGTGGGTTAACGGCGGACAGGTATTTATTCGTCAGGTCGATCCATTGCCTTTGAGCGTTGTTGGCCTGACGCTTGAGGTTGTAATCGGAGGTTGATATGTCCCTAATGCCTATATCCTTTGCAGCAGATCAGATTGCGTTGTTTGGTGGCCCCGGGGGATATAGCACGCTGCCACTAGCGTCCCAAGCGTCCCAAGCGGTAGGCAAAGAATCATTCGCATCGCAATTCGCCGAAGGTATGACGGTCGCAGGACCAATCATGGCGATTCTTGGCGCTGCCAACAGCGCCATCGGCTCGTATTACGCCGCGCAGAGCCAACAGAACCAACTCAAAATGCAGGCGCAGAATCAGGCGTTTGCAGCAGAGATGGCTCGAATTAATCAGGGCATGGCGCAATTTGCTGCCGGCGGCATCATGCGCGAAGGTCAGGAGCGCATAGGTCGCTACACAATGCAGGCTGGTCAGGCGCGTGCATCGGCCAAGGCTGCGCTGGCTGCTCGAGGCGGAGTGTTGAGCGAGGGTGCGCCCGCCGAGGTACTCGGCAGCATGGATCTCGTCAAGGAGATTGACAAGCTCACCATGAGCGCAGCAAATGTTCGGGCGGCGGAGGCTGCCAAGTTGCAGGCGTTCAACATTGGTGTCGGCGCAACAATGGCAGATATTTCGGCCCAGAACCTCCAAGCCACGGCAAGCACGATCTATCCAGGGCTTTCGCTCGGGACTAGCCTGCTTGGGAGCGCAGCGGATATTGGTGGGGCATGGGCGCGTAACCGACGCATCGAAGAACTGTTGCAGGGCGTTTCGACGCAGAGGACTTAAGCATGCCGACCGTACCAACATCGTTTGTGCCGCAGGTCGCGCCGCAGGGCGGTGGTGACATCGGCCAGTTCCAGGCTCCGCAGGTGGCCGTGGCAGAGAACCTTGCCGCCGCGCAACAGGTGCGATTTGGTGCTGCCATGACAGCTGCTGGCAACCAAATGTTTCGGCTTGGTAGTGCGATTCAGGATGGCATTGACGAGGCACAAACGAAGGCTGCTGATATCGCGTTCCTCCAACAGGCCAACGCGATACTTCGTGGTCAGCAGGGCTACCTGCGAACGTCTGGCAAGGATGCCGAAACAGCATATGCGTCCACGAGAGATGCATTGTCGCAGGCTGGTCAGAGCGCACTTGACAGCCTTCAGAATGACACGCAGAAGGCGATGTTCAAGACGCCGCTCGCCCGCAACATGATGTCGTTCCAATCGCAGGCGCTGGACCACCGCGATAGGGAAGTCAAAGTCTTCTATGCGAACGAATCGAATGTGCGAGCAGAACAATACATCGCGCTTGCAATTGATGACTACAAGAATCGCGGCAGCAGCGTGGGCAATTACGAGGTCTATCGTGGCGTGGCCATCAATGAACTTCAGCAGGCTGCATTGGCGCAAGGTATTCCGCGAGAATCAGCGCAGTTTAAGGCGCTGACGCAGAAGGTCGAAACGCAGCTCGCGGCAGGCGTGGTGAACCGCCTGATGCTAGACAACGAGTACGAGCAGGCTTATGAGTGGATCAATGCCCAGCGCAAGGCCGGCAATTTGGAGCTGAAGGCCGGCGAAGCCCTGATAGAGGCTGTCGATGCCAACCGCGACCGCTATTTGATCTTTGAATATGCCAAGAACATCAGGCGTTATGGTCGCGTTGGTCTAGTCACCGAACACCAACTGAACGATGAGAGAAACAGACCAGAAGACCTGCGTGCCGCCCTAGGGATCGCAGAGGATAACATCAAGGATCCAGGTATTCGCGAGGGCGTTAGGGCGCAGCTGCGGACGGACTTCGCGCAAGAAGATGCCTTGGAACGTCAGGAATACAACACGAACTTGGACCGCATCGAACAGTTCCTGGCGATTCCTGGAAATACTGTGGAAAAAGTGCAGCCATCTTTGTGGGCGCGTGTGAAGCCGACTGATCAAAATCGGTTCTTGGCTGCTGAATTGCAGCAGGACGAGCTTGGAGTCATGGAAGAGTTGGCACGCGATCCTGCGGTGCTAACCCGTGATTACCTCGAAAAGAACCGTGGTCGCATGACTCGGCAGACCTACATAAAGCTTCTCGGCGACCTGAGTGCGCCCGACAAGATCATTGCCGCCACGCTCGACGCCGATCAGGTTGAGGCCACGTTCCTTGCGAATGGCATGACGAAGCTTGCGAATCCAAAAACGGATAATCAAAAGAATGAATCGCTCAGGCTTCGCAACATGTTCAAACAGCAGATTGATGACATGCAGAGCCGGTTGCAGCGACAGCTCACCCGCACCGAGAAGCAGGAGGTGATAGATCAAGTCATTCTGCAATACAACGAAGTGGTCTACGAGCCAGACTGGATATTTGACAACGAGGTGCGCGTTATGGATCTGACGCCAGAGCAAATGGAGACTGTGTACGTCAAGGTTAATGGTGTTAAAGTAAACCTGGCGAGCATCCCTCAATCGTGGATAGCAGATACAGCGTTGCCAGCGTTCCGTGCCCAAGGCCAGAATAAACCGACGATGCAGCAGATCGCTGAGCTTTGGCTCGGCCTAGGCAAGCCAGGTAAGCCAAACCAATGATTCCGTTCACGCCAGACGAGCGCCGAACACAGTTTGCACCCTCGCAGAATGTAGGCGGCGCGGTGGCCCGCAAAGTGCGAGACATCATCGGAGCACAACCGCAGCCGACGATGGCAGCGCAGGTCGATTACAGCTTCGGGAGTGATCCGACTGTCGATTCTCATGTCGCTGACATCTTGAGCAGGTCGCAGGTGCCGCTCATGTCATCGCTCATGGGCGCGTCACGTGTGAACCCAGATCAGGCGGCGGAGGCGAAGAGGCTCGGCTCGCAGATTGGCGTTGGGCAGGACATTGCGCTGCGAAACCTAGAAGAAGTCCGCCAGCGTGCGTTCATGGCTGAGATGCAGCGCCGCGACATTGCTCGAAGCAACCCGATACTAGCCAACTTCCTGTCCGATAGAGCGTTTGCCAACGAGGCTAGTGATGACATCGGGACACTTGCCAAAATTGGCGAATTCTTCAGCGACATACCAAGCGAATTGCAGCGTGGGTACAGGCGCGGCCAACTGGTCGCAGAGCGTGGCGACATCGGTGCGGCGGTCATCATCGGAGAGGCGCTGCTCGATGAAACGTCAGACCAAGAGGCTCGTTTCTACGCAGCAAGAAAGATCGCAGAGGAACTACGCGAACTCCAGGGCGGCGGCGTCCTCGCGGCCACAGCGGAGGTAGTAGCGCAAAACTTGTCGCAAGCTCGAGAGTTGATCGGTGGCACTGTCCTCGGCGCTGCTGCGGGGTCAGTCATTTTCCCTGGGCCTGGCACAGCAGTTGGCGGTGCTGTTGGGTTTAGTGGTGCAACTGTGGTGACCACGGCCAAAATGGAGGCTGGCAATATGTACCTTGATCTTCGGGAGCAAGGTATTGAAGACCAGAGCGCCATCCCAATTGCGCTCGCCGCTGGTCTGCTGAACGGCATCATTGAGTCGGTCGGAATGAAAATTGCAGCGGCTCCGTTTCGCTCATTAGCGAAAAAGATAATGAGCGAGCAGATTGCCAAGGCTGCGATTAGGCCAACGATGCGTAAGGCGCTGGCGGAAGCGGGCAGGGCTTATTTGGTGCAGGTCGCTTCCGAGGCCACCGAGGAAGGCTTGCAGGAGATCGTGAACATCACCGGCGAGGAGATCGCGAAGGCAGTAGAGGGCATCGACAGCGAAACGTCTCTGCGCGATGCAAGCGACCGCGTGCTCAATTCGTTTGTGCAGGGCGCTATGGGGTCCGCCATTTTGGGCGGCATCGGCCCAGGCGCGAACCTGTATGTCGATCTGCGGCGTGCAGGCAAAGCGCAGAAGCAGACGCAGTTCTTCGATGGCTTGTCGCAGAACGCTACCGAGTCGAAACTGAAAGCGCGTGATCCAGGCGCATACGAGCGGTTTGTGGCTGCAACCGCTGCGGGCACGAATGCAGAAACGGTGTACGTGGACGGCGCGACCATGCGCGACGTGCTGACGCAGGCGGGCGTTACGGACGCGCAGCTTGAGGCAATCGTTCCAGGCCTAGCCCAACAGGTTCGGCAGGCGGCAGAGCTCGGCAATGACGTGACGCTGCCTACCGCGCAGTTCGCTAGCAGGCTTGCCGGGACACCGCTCGGCGATGCGCTGTTGCCGCACATGCGCCTATCGCCCGACGCCATGAGCGCGATGGAAGCGCAGCAGTTTGAGAAGAACCGCGAGGCGTTGGTTGGGGAGGCCCGTGCGCTGCTCGAGGCCAAGACCGAGGCTGAAGGCGCGTTCGTGCAGGAGGCTGACCAAGTCTTCTCCACCATGCGCGAGCGGCTGGTGGCGGCAGGACGCGACCCTGCGCTGGCTGACATCGAGGCGCTGATGCATCAGGCGTTCGTGGTGACGCAAGCTGCGAATCGCGGGATGACGCCGTTGCAGTTTGAGGCTGACAGCGGACTGCGCGGGATTGTGGGCGTGCCGCAGGTTGCCGCACCGATGGAGCAGGCGGCGCAGTTCACGCCGTCAGGCGAGCGCCGAACGGACACGCCAGAGTTTAAGGAGTGGAATGAGCGGCCACAGGCTGAAGGTGGAGCCAACAAACTTGCAACTGAAGCAGGTCAACCAATTCGGTTTTACCACGGGACAACACGTGGTGGATTTAGCGCATTTGATCCAAGTTTCCTCAACACTGGGGCTGGATATTCGCGTGGCGGTTTCAGTTTCGTAAATGTGCGAGAGCGGGCGGAAGCTTACGCACAACGCGGAAACGTAGATCGCAGGATTCAAGATGAAAAAATTGCAATGCTGAACAAGCTGATTGCTGATCCGAGCGTCAATCAGCAATTGTTCCGAGCAGGGATAGTCGATTCCGAGTCCTTTGAGTTTGAGGGCGAGCCACCTGTTGTGGACCCATTCATCTCCGCTGAGGAACTTGAAAACGTCATTCGCAGCTACGTCGATGATTTACGACGGGCTGGTAACGAAGCACTAGCGAATCAATTTGATTCCATTCTCGACGTTTCAGAGCCGACAAGTGATCCCGAGGTGTATGAGGTATATCTCTACGCAGGACAAAACGTACGCGAGGTAGACGCAACACTAGAAACAATAGGTCAGGTGTTGGCGGGTATTGATGTTCGCAACCAACCAGGTGGAGCCATCATTGTCAACTTGCCAGATGGCGAAAAGGTTGTGTACGTTTCGGACCCAACAAACATCAAGTCAACGAACAATCGCGGCACCTGGTCGCGCACCTCGCCCAACATCATGGAGCAGACGGCGATGCCTGCACCAGACGCAGGCGTGTTCAACGCCAACAACCCGCCCGCTCCGCTCGCCGACGGTAAGCCGATTGTGGCTGTGCTCACGAGCGACGGCGAGGTGCTGTACGACCGAGACGCCACAATGCACGGCGACCTCGCCGAGAAGTTCCCCGACAAGGCAGACCTGATTATCGACGGCGGGTTCATCGTTGACGGCCAGTACCAAATGGGCCAGTCGCAGGGCGGCTATTCTGCGTTCGAGGGCGAGCCCGAGCAGGTGAAGCTTGCCAAGAAACTAGCGGCAAAGGCCAACAAGCGGCGACCGCAGATGCTTGAGCAGGCGGCGACGATGGACGCGGAGTACCTAGCCGCCGTTGAGCGCGGCGACATGGACGCAGCCCAGCGCATGGTGGACGAGGCGGCGCATACAAATCGCATCCCGTGGTCTGGTGTTGTGAGTTTGCTAGACAATCAAATTGAAAGAACATTTACTCGCAAGCAAGCTTCTGATGCGGATTGGAACCATTCGTTCCTGATTTCTCCATCTGAAAAAGATGCGATGGACGAAGGTACTGCCGAATACTTCTGGATTGAGGATGATGGGGCAATCAACTCGTGGTCAATGGTTAGCAGACAAGCTTTGCCACCGGCAACTATTGCAGCCATCAAAACGAAACTTGGCAACAGAATAAAGTCGCATGCCCCCGTCACCCGCGACGAAGCCGGCAACGTCATCCCGCTGTCGCGCCGCTTCGACATCACCAGTCCGCGGATCTTCGAGCAGGCGGCGATGTCTACGCGAGTGCCGTCAGCGAAGGGCATGGAGATGGCCGCCCTCGACAGCATGCTGCTGGCCGACTGGGACGCGATGAAGGACAACGAGAAGCTGATTGCCGGCAACCTCGCCAAGATCAAGGAACTCGGGGTTCCCGTCAAGTTGGATGAAACAAAGGCGCCTCGCGAGCAGCTCGAGCAGTTCATGGAGGCCGTCGCCGACAACCTGGACTACCTGTACGAGCAGATGGATCCGACCCAGCGCGAACGCGCCAAGATGTGGTACGTGGGCGGCCGGCGGATCGTGGATTGGCTTGCTGCGCGTTACGGCATCACCGACATGCAGGCGGCTGCCATGCTGGCCGTGCTGTCGCCTCAGAAGAACTGGTTCGAGAACGTGTCGATGGCCGACCGCATCGGCGACATTCTGACGTCGGCACGCAACGAGCGGTGGTCGCCTGAAATGGAAAAGAACTTCCGCCGCATGGTGGAGGATGTCCGCGCCCGCGTCACGATTACGGAGAGGCAGATCGAGGAAAACGAGAAGCCGAAGAAGCCGGCGAAGCCGCGCACGGAGGAATCGCTCGAAGACTTCAAGGCTCGCAAAGAGGCGTTTGACGCACGCCGTCCTCGCCTCAAGGCGAAGTACGAGCGCGACCTAGCGCAATGGGAGCAGGAGCTTGAGGAATACGAGGTCGAAATTGCCGAACTTCAGGAATCCGGCGAATCGACCACGATAATCCGTGCGGACATGGCTGCCCACCGGCGCGAGCGCCCGAAGTCGCCGCGCATGCCAGGACGGGTTGTTGCCGAGTCAGCGGCCGAGTTCGCTGCACGCAAAGAACAGTACAAGACGGAGTTGGCCGAATGGGAGAAGCGCGACACACGCCTCGCGAAGATCCTCAAGTCGAAGCAGGACAAGATCAAGTACCTCGATGACCTGTCCGCGTCACCCCGCATGAAGGCCATGCGCGAAGGCACATTGCAGACCGTTCTTGCCTCGAAGGATCTTGAACTTGCCGGCATGTTCGTCCGCATGTTTGATGAGGAACACAACGACCGAACGTTTGCCATTATCACGCCAGAGGGTGGGATGGCCGGCCCGAGCATGGGCGCGTCCGGGCCGATGTCCATGCGGTGGGGTTCGTACTCGACCATCCAGAAGGCCATCAGCGTGTACGAGGACGGCCGCGCCGAGAACGTGCATCACCAGATCGGCAAGGCGCACAAGGTCCGCAACTTCTACAACAACCTGTTCGATCCGACCAACGTCAATGCCGCGACGATTGACACCCATGCCATCGCAGCCAGCGCACTCATGCCGCTGTCGGCTAGCGATGACATCGTCGGCTGGGGGCTTGGCGCTGGCGCGTCGGACGCGAGGCTTGGCCTGCATGGCGGCTATCCGATTCTGTTTGAGGCATACCGCAGGGCAGCAGCGCGGCGCGGCATCATCGCCCGCGAGGAGCAGTCGATCACATGGGAGGCTATCCGCGGCCTGTTCCGTGCTGCCGAGAAGAAGACCCTCAAGCCGATCATCGCCGAGGTTTGGGACCGCTACATGAAGGGCGACATCAGCCTTGATGATGCACGCGCCGAGGTATTCAAACTGGCCGGGGGCATCAAGACGCCAGAGTGGGTCGCACAGCCGACCGACATCCCAGTCGGTTCCACGTACAGCGGTCGCTCGCGCTCGCTCATGGACGGGATGGCGCCGGCGATCCAGCAGCAGATGCAGCAGATGACGCGCCTGAGTTTTGAGATCGCGCCTGACCTGCGGAACAAGAAACTATCGGATGCTTGGAAGGCACTCCCGATGGTGACTCGGCACGACATCAGCAGGTCGGTGATGGCGAAGATTGTGCCGCAGATCCTCAAGGAGTTTGGCGTGACGGCAGCCATTGAGGAACAGATCGGCGGCTGGGAAGGCGGAACGGAACTGTCGTTCGCGATGTCGCTTCCATCCACCACGCTGGTGCGCCAGATATCGCAGACGCTGCGCGAGGTGCTGTCACAGGAGGCTATCTTCTCAATCTCCGCAGAAAAGTTTGAGGGTTCAAGTCGGGCTGGTTTGGTGGTCATTGACTTGCAGCCTGGAGCGACACCCGACCAGATCACGGAACTGTACGAAAAGCGTTTGTACCCCATCATCAAGCTGGGCCATTCCACGGTCGGGTCAAGCATGATCATTGGGCTGGAAGAGGGCGTTGACAGCGGCAAGCTTGCCGATATGATTGAGGCGAAGATTGGCGATGATCCGCTTATCGTCAACATTGATGACGGAGAAGCATGGACTCTCAATGACAAAAAACCAAAACCAACAGTCCAAAAGGCGGCCGTTGACGAAGGAACGCCTGCTCGAGTTAACGAAAGGCGGCGTCTTGATGCTCTTCAGACAGAAGCAACCAGACTCATCGCCGACGAACTCCGAGCAGCAGGACTCTACGAGCAGGCAGCTCGAGGCCCAACCCCAGGTAGATTCGAGCAGGCTCCCGTCGGCCCCGGATTCTACTCCGCGCTAGAGCGCGAGGTAGGCGCCATCGACGCCAAGGCGCTGACTGCGCAGGCGTGGGGCGAGCGGTTCAAGGGGCTGATCGCCAAGGGCGCGATCAAGGCAGACGAGCTGGAGTGGTCTTTCCTGTCCGACTATCTCAAGATGCAGGAGGGCAAGGTGTCGAAGGACGCCGTGCTCGAGTTCCTGCGCGGCAACGGCGTGCGCGTGGAGCGGCGCACGCTCGGCGCTGAAGCGCAAGAGAGAGCGATGCTGTCGGCGATGGAAACGGGGATTGCGGAGGCACGCCTAGACCTAGACAACAAAGGCGCGATGACGCCAGAACTGTCCGATGCCTTTGACAAATACGAGGCTCATTTAGCGCTTGGCGATTTCCTGACGATGCCGAGCCAGAATTATCTTCGCTCGCTTCGCGACATCATTAACCCTGCGTTGGATGCGGCCGATCAACCAGACCTTGACGAATACTTCCAGGAAGCTTTGGATGCAGGAGATTCTTACGCCGCTGCGCAGACTAAGTACGAGCGGTACACGCTCCCCGGCGGCACGAACTACCGCGAGGTGCTGCTGACGCTGCCGCGTATTCCAACCGACAAGTTCGGCAGATATCTACGGGAAATGCAGACGAAGTATGGCGAAGATTATGTCGCCAACATGACGGAGGAGGAGTCAGCGCGACTAGACGCATTGCGTCAACAGCCAGCCGGCTTCCGCACCACGCACTGGGACCAGCCAAACGTCCTCGTCCACCTCCGCCTGATCGACCGCATCGATGCCGACGGCAAGCGCGTGCTGTTCGTGGAGGAGGTGCAGAGCGACTGGGGGCAGGCGGGGAGGAAAAAGGGATTTGCAGGACAGGTTGCTCGCGCCCCGTTCGTTGAAACCACGGAAGGCTGGCTGAACCTCGGGCTGAAGCAGGTGCTGCTAGAAGCTGTGCGCGGCAACTACGACCGCGTGGCATTCGTGACAGGGCAACAGAGCGCGGAGCGGTACGACCTGAGCAAGCAGGTATCGGAAATTGCCTACAACGTGGACCGCCAAACATTGTTTGCGTATGACAAAAACGGAGACAACGTCCTTGTGCAGGACAACGTGACGGAACAGCAACTCGCAGATCACATCGGCAAAGAGGCGGCGCAGCGGTTGCTTGCGGCCCCAAAGCAGCCAAGTGCTTTGGGGACCATGCAGCGTTTGAAGGACAAGGATCTAGCGGTCGGCGGCGAGGGCATGAAGTCGTTCTACGACAAGATCGTCACCGCCGCGATGAACAAGCTGCTGAAGAAGTACGGCGGCCAGAAGCTTGGCGAGATTTCCTTTGCGCGGAGCGCCAAGAAGCTGATCGCTAGCCGCTCAGAAATTCGCGATGCTGGGCGCGAATACTTCAATGGCGACATGAATTCTGCGGAATTCCTAGAGGAAACGGAACTGACTGGAGTGTTCACGGAAGATGAAATCGAAATTATGCTTGAGGACGGCTTTGTCGGAGATCCTTCGCTAAGTTCGCGGGTCCGCAGAGCCGTTATGACCAATTTCATAGCGCGTGCGGAGTCCCGTGTATCCGCACAGCAAGCACAACAACATGCCGGATTCGACGTCACGGCGGAGATGGTCAAGGCGCTAGAGTCTGGTCTGCCGCTGTTCCAGGCCGCAACTCGCGGCCCAGCCCGAGGCGGATACGACCCGGCGCGATTGAGGATCCTGCTCGGCCCCGATGCGGACTTCACGACCGCCGCTCACGAACTAGCGCACTTCTACGTTGACTACTACACCAAGCAGGCACTCGCGGGCACCGCGACTCCGCAGATGCTTGCGGACTTGGACATCATGTTCCAGTTCATGGGCGTTGCAGGCGACACGCCCGCAGCCCGACTATCCGCGTTCAGCGCGATGCCGTTTGAGACTGCGCGGCCGCTAGTTGAAGCAATCACATACAACGCCGAGGTCTACCTGTTCGAGGGCAAGGCTCCCAGTGTGGAACTGGCAGGCGTGTTCGACCGCATGCTCCAGTTCTTCCGCAGGGCGTACAAGTCGCTTGCCGACTTCGTGACGCAGCAGCAGGAGATTTACCGCCGTGAGTTCGGGCGCGAACTGCCTGGCCTGAACGACGAGTTGCGGGCGGTGTTTGACCGAATGCTGGCCGACGAGCGGCAGATCAAGCAGGCCCAGGCGGTGTCTCAGATGCGCGGCCAATTCACAGTCAAGCCCGAGGGCATGGACGATGCCGAGTGGGCGGCGTATCAGGAGATGGCCGGCGAGGCCACCAACGAGGCCATCCGCGACATGACCAAGGCGAGCCTGCGCCAGATGGAATGGCTCTCGAGGGCACGCAACCGAATCATCAAGGAAATGCAGGCACGGCACGCGACCCAGCGCAAGGAAGTCCGCGAGCGGGTGCAAGCGGAGGTTCAGCAGGAGCCGCTGTACCGAGCCATGTCCTTCCTGCGCCGCGGTGAGGTGGTGGCGCCAGACGGGACGGTTACAAAGGCCGAGGGCGTCCACAGGATCGACCGGGTGTTGGCGGCAGAGTTCGCTCCCAAGGTGGACATGGCGGCTCTTGGCGGGCGCTACGGCGTCCTACAGGACGATGGGCTGCATCCTGACATCGTGGGTGAGATGTTTGACTATCCGACTGGCGGAACGCTCCTAGAGGCATTGGCGGCGGCCAAGCCCATGCGGGAGGCGGTGGAGGACAGAACGGACGCTGAGATGCTGCGGCTGTACGGCGAGATGAACACGCCGGAGGCCCGTGAGCAGGAGATCCAGAAGGCGCTCCACAACGAGGCTCGGGCACGGCTCGTGGGCGTCGAACTGCGGTTCATGGGCAAGGTTCAGCAGCCCGTTCGGGTGCTGCTCGAGGCTGCCCGTCAGGCCGCGCAGCAGGTCATCGACCGTAAGCTGGTGGGCGAACTGCGGCCTAGCGAGTTTGTGGCTGCCGAGTCCAAGGCTGCCCGCGAGGCGACGGCTGCGATGCAGGACAACAAGCCCGACGCGGCGGTTCGCGCCAAGCGGGCGCAGCTCCTCAACAACCAACTGGCCCGTGCGGCGCTCGAGGCCAAGGACGAGATCGACACCGATGTCCGCTACCTGCGTCGTGTACTGCGTGACAGCAACCGACAGCGCATGGGCGCCGATGTCGCGGACCAGATTGCGAATCTGTTGGATCGGTTCAACATCGCTCCGATGACGCTTACGGAGGCTCGCCGCGTCAGGACGTTGCCGGAGTTCTTGGCATCGCTTGAGGAGCGTGGACTTGTGCCTGATATTGCCGAGTCCATCGGCATGCGCGATACCCGCATCCCGTACAAGAACATAACCATCGGCGAGTTCCGCGATCTTGTCAATGCGGTCAAGCAGTTGGAATACGTCGGCAAGAACGAGCGCAAGATCCTGCTCGCGAAGGAAAAGGCCGAGTTTGAAGTGGTGCGCGACGAGATCGTCCAAAGCGTTGTGGAGAACGCTGGCGACCGCAAGGCCAATGCACGAACGGCTACGACCAACATCGGCAGGGCCGTGACTGCGATGAAGGGATTTGCTGCCGCGCACCTGAAGGCGGCATCCATCGTCAGAATCCTGGACGGTGGCAAGGATGGCGGACCGCTTTGGAACTACCTCATTCGGTCGGCAAACGAGGCAGGAGACACCGAGACCAGCATGCGGGCCGAGGCAACCGCCGACCTGACCAAGATCCTCGAACCTGTGTTCCGCGCCGGCAAACTCGGCGGCAAGGGCGTGTTCTTCCCGTCAATCAATCGCAACCTGAACCGCGAGGGCCGCCTCGTCGTGGCCCTGAACATGGGCAACGCTGGCAACATGCAGCGCCTACTAGACGGCGAAGGGTGGAGCATGGAGGCGGTGATGCCCGTGCTGCAATCGCTGACCGAGGACGAGCTCAATACCGTGCAGCAGATTTGGGACTACTTTGAGAAGTACCGTCCCATGATCGGGCAGAAGGAGCGGCGGCTGTATGGCAGGGAGCCGTCATGGGTTGAGCCGCAGCCGCTCGTTGTGCGCTCCGCCGATGGCAAGACCGTCACGCTGCGCGGCGGCTATTACCCAATCAAGTACGACCCTCGAGCCAGCCTGCGAGCCGAAACAATGTCTGAGGCCGAAGAGGCCAAGCGCGACTTGACCGGAGCTTACACCACGGCCACAACGCGGCGCAGTTTCGTCAAGGCTCGTGTTGACAAGGTTGAGGGTAGGCCGCTGCTCTACACGCTGGCAGGGATGTACGGTGGCATCAATGATGTCATCCACGACCTGACATGGCATGAGTGGCTAATCCAAGCTAATCGGCTGATGCGGTCGAGTTCGTTTGATGACGCGGTTCGCAACCGCTACGGGCCAGAGTACGTTGCGCAACTCAAGGGCTGGATCAAAGATGTTGCTGCCGGCGAGCGCGGCGTGCAGAATGAAGCCGAGATGGCGCTGAACTTCCTGCGCCAGGGCATCAGTTCTGCCGGCCTCGGATTTAACATCGTCAGTGCGCTCATGCAGATTACGGGGTTCAACCAGTCCATTGTCCGCGTTGGAACAAAGTGGATCGGTCGCGGAATCGCTTATGTCGCGCAGAATCCGATGGCCTCAATGCAGGAGGTAAATGAGAAGTCTGCATTCATGCGAAACCGCAGCCGAACGCAGTTCCGCGAGCTGAACGAGATCCGCAACATGGTGCAGGGTCAGAGTGTCGCCATGCGACGGGTGCAGATGGGCACATATTTCCTGATGATGCGCATGCAGCGAATGGTCGATGTTCCGACGTGGTACGGCGCATACGAGAAGGCCATGTACGAAGGACGCGACGAGGACAGTGCAATCGCGCTTGCCGACCAGGCGGTGATCGACTCGCAGGGTGGCGGAATGGTCAAGGATCTTTCTCGCGTGGAGCGCGGCGGTCCTGGTCTGAAATTGTTCACGGTGTTCTATGGGTACATGAACACGGTTTACAACATGGCCGCCGTGCAGACGATGACAAACAAGAACAAGGGCAAACTGGCGGCGGATTACGTCATGCTGTTCGTGGTGCCAGTGGTGTTGACGTACATGCTGAAGAAGGCGCTCATTCCTCGCACGGGCGATGAAGAGGAGTGGGACATGGAGAAGATCGCTCGCGAACTAGCAGCCGAGCAGTTGTCGTACCTCATGGGAACGATGGTGGTTGCCCGAGAGTTTGGCGAGGTGGGCAAGATGATCTTTGGAGTCGAAGGCCCGCGCATGGGCTACGGCGGTCCCGCTGGCCTGCGAGCGATTGGCGAGACATATCAGTTCGCAACGCAGCTGTCGCAGGGCGAGTTCGACCGTGGATTCCGCAAGTCTGCCGTCAACATGATTGGCGCATTTACTGGCCTGCCGAGTGCACAGATCAACCGCACGATTGACGGCCTTGAGGCGCTGTACGAAGGCGAGACAGAGAACGTGTTGGCTCCGTTGACAGGAGCCAAGAAGCGATAATGGTGCCCGTATCCGCAACAGGTATTTATAGGTTGTCACAGACCTTACAGGAGTCACGACTTTGACGATTAGCAGCACAACGCGCATTGCCGGCCCGTTTGTCGGAAGTGGATCTGCTAGTGTTTTCCCATTCACATTCAAGGTATTTGCCGCGTCCGATCTGGACGTGGTCCGGCTGAACAATTCAGCTGGCGTTGAAACAACGCTAGTGCTGACCACGGATTACACGGTCACGTTGAACGGCAACCAAAACACGAATCCTGGCGGTAGCGTCACGCTAGTCGCGGGTGCGCTCGCGTCTGGTTTCACGCTGACAATTACCTCAGACATCGCGAACCTTCAGCCTACGGATCTGACCAACCAGGGCGGTTTCTACCCCGAGGTCATCACGGACAGCCTCGACCGTGCGACCATCCAGATTCAGCAGATGTCCGAGGACGTGGGCCGCAGCCTGAAGGCGCCGCTGTCGGACGGGACTCCGAACATGGAGCTGCCGACCGCCGCGCAGCGAGCGAACTCGTTCTTGGCGTTCGATGCCAACGGACTGCCCACGGCAGTAGTGAGCGGCTCGAGCGGCGCACCCACGACGATCACGCGGCAGGTGTTCAGCGGCACGGGGGCGCAGGTGGCGTTCACGCTTGCCTCGGATCCCGGTGCGCTCGGCAACAGCGCACAGGTCTACATCGGCGGCGTGTACCAGCAGCGCAGCACGTACACGATTGCCGGCACAACGCTGACGTTCTCGGCGGCCCCGGTGGCTGGGACAGACAACATCGAGTTCGTCAACTTCCTGACGAGCAACATCGGCACGACGAGCGCGGACCTCGTGACCTACACGCCCGCCGGCAACGGCGCGGTCGCCCGCAGCGCGGCGAGCAAGTTCGGGGACGTGGTCAGCGTGAAGGACTTTGGTGCGGTGGGTGATGGCGTGGCAAATGACACAGCGGCGATTCAGGCCGCGATCAATTACGCGGCAACTGCCGTGGCCGGATCAACTGGGGCTACGGTATTCCTGCCCACGGGGACATACCTGATCTCATCGACCATTGCGATGCCGAACCGTGTCGGCCTTCGTGGCGACAACGGGCGCGGAACGACAATCAAGCCGCATTCGTCGTTCGCATCGCAGTACATGTTCCTTGCGTCCAATGGGACGATCTCCATGTTCGGATCGTACTTGGCCGACATGTACATCGATGCCCGGGGAAAGAACATGACGGCCGTGGTCTGGGCGCGTGCATGGCAGGAAACGAGCGGCATGTTCCGCGTGACGATGCAGTTCGACGGAACGACGCAATACGGCGTGCTGCTCACAGATGGATACGGCGGTGCTTCCTTCACGACCATCGATGAGTGCGAGATATTCGCCGACAGCACGAATGCCGCGTGCACCGGAATCCAGGTCAACCAAATCTCGATGGCGGGTGGATTCATGTTCGTGCTGCGGAATTGTACGATCGCCGGAAGCGTCGCGAACCAGTTGGTGCATGGAGTCAGGCTTGCGAACGATTCATGCGACATCTCCGTGTACCACTGTGAATACGTGACGAACATGCTTTCATGCGACGGCGTCGGAGTCATCTGCGGCCGCGAGTTCACCGGGGCGTTCAATGCCGTCACGAATCTAGTGACCCTGGAATCCGGGTTTGCCGGGAAGGTGCAACTGAACGGGATGATCCCGAACGGAGCGACGGGGCAAACGGTCAAGGATGACGCGACTTCGAGAAACATCGCGGCGTCTGACGGCAACATCCCGTCATTTACCTATGGAAATCCGTTTGTGTCTGCGGTCGTGAGTTCCCAGATCCCGGACGTGACGGGCAATGCCACCGAATACCAGATCGTGTTCGATTCCGAGATCGCCGATTACTTCGGAAACTACAACAACGCAACCGGAAATTTCACGGCACCTCTCACGGGCAAGTACATGATCTCGTCCGCCGTGAAGATCGCCGTCGCACCCGGCGTCACAACGTACACCGCGAAGATTTCAACGAGCAATCGCGAATACATTATCTACCGGGGAGATACCGATTCCGTCCGCGATGGAAGTGGGACGTTCACGATCTCCGGCACCGTGCTCGCAGACATGGACCAGAACGACGTTGCCAGGGTGCGAATCGTCGTGTCCGGCCTCGGCGGCAACACCGTCGATGTCGAGCCGGACGAAACCACGTTGCAGATCGCATATCTCGGACGATGACGATGCAGCACCACGACGAACTGTTCCTCGCAATCGGGCGCCTTGAGGGCAAGGTCGATTCGCTGCTCGCCATGCAAGGCCATCAGCAAGATCAGATCAAGGCACACGACGGACGCATCCGCGTGCTTGAGAATGCGCGACATCATTTCATGGGATACGCTGCTGCTATTGGCGCTGGCGTATCCATCCTCGTCAACTACCTCGGCAAAATTTTCCACTAGGAGCCCCCATGCCAACTGACATTGTGATTGCTACCGACAAGCCGGAATACCGCACCACGGGTCTTGTGACCGCCAGCAGCGGCACGTATGACGTCGCCGTTCCGACCGCAATACTTCCGTCCACAACCTCGCAGACGTTCCTTGTCCCGTCAAACCTTGGCGACAAGCCGAGCCTGCTGCGGCTCGTCCCGTTCCACAGCGCCAACAACGCGACCACGCCGAGCGTGCGCGTGATCGGCTGGACCACCTACGTGCAGACGAGCAACACGCCGATCTACGTTCCGACGCTGCTCGCCGACTTGGCGTGCGCGTACAACGGGACAGCGTTGAGCATCCCGAGCCTGTTGGTGAACGGCACGACGCAGTACTTCTTCCATTCCATCACGGTCGGTACGGGTGTTCCCACGGTGAACATCTATTCGCCAGGCACGGCAGCCGCCGCCGGCACGCCGCCCGCCGGGGTGGTCATTGACACCATCGGCCACCAGTACATCACAGTGCAGTTTGAGTCGAGCACTGGCACGATGGGCTGCTTCTACGCATTCCTTTGATTGGAGGCCGCGATGCGGTACGACGTAGGCAGGTTCAGGCGCCCGATGCGCCGTTCGACCGAGGGCCAGCTGATGAGCCTCATCAGCCTGGGCGACGGCTCCACGCTCACGCTCGACTTCACCACGGGCGTCCTTGATTCGCGCCTGACGTTCACGCGGGCAAGCACCGCAACATTCATCAACAGCAGCGGGCTAGTCGCAAGCGCATCGACCAACGTTGCCCGCTTCGATCACGACCCGACCACTCTGCAACCGCGAGGACTGCTCATCGAGGGGAGCGCGACGAATGTGCTGCTTGGTTTCGCAGCGGGTGCGTGGGGAAGGCAGAACATAGACGGTAGTGGAACTGGTGGAGCATTGACGAACGGACAAACGGGGCCAGGCGGTGTTGCAAATACCGCTGCGAGAATTACCACCGCCGCCTCAACGACGTTTCCTACCGGCATGTTTGTGGCCTTTGCAACAAATGCCGCTGGTAATTCCCGTACTTTCAGTGTTTGGCTGCGTGGCGTCGGAGCAAACACGACCGCAAGCATTGCGATTAACGGATCAAAAATTCCGGCTGGGGTTGCATCATCGCAGTCTGGGCATTCAGTAACGCTGGCAACCTCAACTAGCGGTAACAACTTACTGGCGTTGGTGACTGGTCTATCTACGACCGCGTGGACTCGGGTAAGCATCAGTCGCACAGACACACAGGCGAGTTCTGACTCATATCGAATCTGCCCTGGAAACCACACCAGCACGATCAGCTCTGGTCTTGCCGTCGATGTGTATGTACCGCAGGCAGAAAGCGGGATCGGTATGTCAAGCACGATCCCCACGGTCGCAAGTCAGGTGACGAGGGTGGCGGATTCAGCGGTAATGAACGACATCGCATCGCTCAACTACAGCGCAACCAACGGAACCATTTACTGGTCGGGCATCATCAACAAGCAGCCGACTTCGTCCAGCACGCTGATCGGGTTCATGACTGCCATCGACCAGCCTACATACGAAACATTCGGAAATGCCTTGAACTACTTTACGACAGCGCGTGGCCCAAGCCTGAACGCCGGAGGTTTAAACGAGGTGGCACACCCGTATGTCCTTGGGTCGCTCATCAAGTACGCCTCGTCCGTAAACACGCTTGTGAACCCAATCGTGGCGGTCAATCTGAACGGCTCCGCAGGCAGCGTCAACAAGTCAGGTACGGGAGATATGCACGTTGCAACTCGGTTTGTTCTTGGCCGACAGCCGAGCAGCACTTACGGGGCAAACTATCCCAGCGTGACTATTCGCGACATCAAGTATTGGCCCACCACCAAGACCGCCGCAGAACTCGCGGTGCTTACGGCATAAACATGGACTACCTCCTCCGCACCATCACCGAAGCCCGAATGAATGACGCGCTCGAAGCGGCAGGCATCCTCGTCGAGCAGGACATGGGCGAGGGCGAGATGGCCCTGATACCCGTTGCCGGCGCGTACCTCGACCGCATCGGGGCGATCCCGCCGCAGTACGACGCGGACGGCAACATCGTCAAGCCAGGTCACAGCGAATACCACGCCAACCTGCGGGTGACCATCGAACTCACCGAGGAGCAGGTCGAAGCGCTGCCGACGTTCAAGCCGCTGCCAAGCATCCCCTATCGGGTGTTTGCGTGAGATGGCTGCTGTAGGTGCAGCCTGGTTGCATGCATCGCCAAACGCACGAACGAGATCCGCAGCGAGGCCCAGGCTTTCAGCGAGTACGGACAGGCGACGGATTCGTCATTGAACCTCGCCGTGCCTTCATGGTGTGTCTGATGTTCAGTATGTTGCGCAGCTCGTCTGCGTAAAGCACATCGCCTGTCGCGGTTAAATCAAGCATGCATCGAATCGCGTCCTGCACGAGTGCTATGTCGTTGCTGATTTTTTGATGCCCGAGCACATCGATGCGCTGACGCACGCGCACCAGCACATCCACGATGCTCTGTGGTTGCAGTGGCTTGGCGGGCAGTTGGTTCATGCGCCAATCGTACCACTCGCATTTCACAGTCCCCGTGGATGCCATTAGAAGCCCTGCACCTTGGGACAGCCAAGGATGCCACCCGACCCCCACGGACGCCTTGTAGGGCATCTGCGGCGGTGCGCCTTGGTTCGTAACTGCCATCTTTGCGCACAACGATAGCAGTTGGGGACCGTGATATTTTGTCGGTTTTTGCGTCTACGGCACAACATTCCGTCACTTGGGGATTCTTGTAAAAATGTGTACGAAGTGCTACACACCTGCCGATACTGGTGTATGATGATTGTGTTGTCGCCGCGTGGCGAGGACGATTGAGACACCAAACACGGAGAGACACCATGAGAGACGAAGTCACCATCACACTTCGCAAGGACGAATTGCGGGGCATCATCGTCGCCCTGACCGAACATTTTGATCGCACGAGCAACACATTTGAGGAGATCGCTGCCCGTTACCCGATCCTCGCAAACGGCTACGACCGATTGTGCGAGCAGGCGTGGAGCGCCAACGTGTCGACGCTGTGCGACAAGAGCGTAAACGGAGGTGCAGCGTGAAGCGACAGGAGATGGTCACCATCAGGCTAACGAAGGAAGAACTCTGGGAGATCGGCTTCGTCATCGAGAATGGTTGGGACATGGGCATGTATGCGGAGGGTCGCCTGAGCAAGGATGAGATCAGGGCATGCATGTCTGCAGGCGCGAAACTCGGCGCACGCATGCACGAGCCTCCGGTGGAGGAAGAGGAAGGAGGCGAATCGTGAGCGACCTTCAGCATCAGTCTCGGATGTTCATCGAGGATGTCTACGGCACTGGGCCGCGCACGGTGGGACACCCGTCGCACGATGACCGACCGCGCACACCGAAGGAGATGATCGGGGATATCGCGTGGCGGTACTTGTCGATCGTGGACAGCGATGACCTGAACCCGCGCACCCCCGTCTCGTTCATCGTCGGAGACCTCGAAGCCGCACTGCACGCAGCCTTCCACGCAGGTCGGCTTTTCGCAAAGGAGAACCCATGACCATCATCGTCGGAGCCGCTACCCTGCTGCTCCTCATCGTTGCCGTGACCGTTTGCACCGCAGACATCGACGGCGTGACCGACCGCACCTATTCAAGGAGAGACAAATGAGACAAAGTGAAAGTATCGCACAACTCGCAGCCGCGCTCGCAAGGGCGCAAGCGAAGATTCAGCCAGCCATCAAGGACGCGGTGAACCCGGCGTTCCGCTCGCACTACGCAACGCTTGAGGCTATCGTTGATGCCTGCCGCGAGCCACTCGCCGCGAACGACTTGGCCGTGCTGCAACTCCCGTGCGACGACCAGAACTGCGAGCGCGTCGCGCTCCGCACGATGATCGTGCACAAGAGCGGCGAGTTCATTGAGGAGGCGGTCAGCGCACGGCTCGTCAAGCAAGACCCGCAGGGTCTGGGCTCGGCACTGACCTACCTCCGCAGGTACGCGCTGGCGGCGATGGTCGGGGTGACGGCGACCGCCGATGACGACGGCAACGCAGCGAGCGCACCGCAGCAAATGCAGCGCGTGCAGCCGAGCGCACCGCCTCCGACTGCCGCACCGCGGATTACACCGACCCTGGTCGGCGAGACGCAGGTGTTTACTGGCACGCTCGCGTATGTGAAGTCCGACCAAGGCACGAGCAAGGCGGGCAAGGCGTACACCAAGACCCGCGTCGGGTGGACCGACGACACTGGCGAGAAGGTGTATGCAACGACTTTCTCGGAGACGGACGGTGCTTTCGCCAACCGTGCCAAGACGCAGAGCATCCCAGTGCGCGTCACCTACCGCAACGGTGAGCGTGGTGTGGATGTCATCTCGATTGACACTGCCGAGCAGGTTAGCGCGGTCGAAGCAGTAGGAGGTGAAGATGTCATCCCATTCTGATTTGGCAAAAATTGCTCGCGATGCAGCGCGGATCTACGACGCGACCGATGTCGTGGTTGCCTGCGCGACCGTTGAGGCTGCGATGGCTGGGAGCGAACCTCCCAGCCGTCGCGGCAAAACCGCGCAGAGCAGAATGCAGTCGCGCATGATCGCGGCGGTCGTTTCACTGACCGACCGCACCGTCGCACAGGCGGGCCAGATATTTGGGCTCGACGAAGTCCAAGCACTTAACCGCCGGCGGTGGTTCCTGGACGAATGTTCTGAGGAATATCGACGGGCGTATCTTGCGCAGGTGTTGATGAAGCTCGAACAGGAGCGCACGACATGAACCTGCCGAAGATCGACCACGGCACCCTGATGTACATGCTGTTCTCACGAAAGCCGCATCAGAGGCAAATGCTGCTTGATATTGAAGAGCGCATCCGAGAACTTCAGCGCGAACGCGATGAACTGATTGCAGAGCGCGTTGAGAGCGACCACTATGCGGACGGCGAGATCGGCGAGTTGGCAACCGACGAAACCAAGTGGACATACCTCGATAGGTGGATTCGCGACTATGCTCGCCCACTATCGTGCGCTACCTGGTTCGACTGGTACCAGCGGCGGAACGACGAAGAGCAAGCACCCGTTGAGTAAAAAGACAGCCGCGGCAAGCCTGTGGACTTGCCGCGGCATGACCAAACATCCACGGAGAGGTGTGGACGCGACGCATGGCAAGCATACCAGATAGCAGGGCCCCCTGGTTAAAACTGTGGGTACGGGACTTTGTTGCGAGCACGCACGCGATGACTGCCGCGCAGGTCGGCGCACACCTGCGAATGATGCTCGAAGCGTGGGAGCGTGGAAGCGTGCCCGCCGATCAGGCGGCGCTGAAGCGGATCACGGGTGAGATCGACGAGCTGGAGCTGCGAGAGGTACTCGACCGTTGGCAGCGCAACGGCGACCGCCTGACCAACCGCCGGCTCGAGCAGGAGCGTGCTGACATCACCGAACTGCACGAACGCAGAAGCGAGGCTGGCAGGCGCAACAGCCTGCGTCGGTGGCACCCTGATGCCATTGGCAATGCGAATGGGATGCCATTGGCATTGCCAGTCGCAATGCTAAGAGCAGAAGAGCAGAAGAGCAGAAGTGCAGAAGAGCAAAGTGCACAAGAACAGAGTGCAGATCACAATCAGCACGAAGCGCCTGCCGAGCCAGTCGCTCGTGCTAGTGGTGCGATCACCTTTGACTATGCGACTGCAAAGTTAGAAGGCATCACGGACACGCACCGAGAGCGGTGGGCGGCCGCGTACCCAGCCGTCGAGATTGAGCAGCAGGTTGCGGCAGCGGCAGCGTGGCTTGCCGCGAACCCGAAGCAGCGCAAGAAGAACGTACACAGGTTCCTGACGAACTGGCTGGCACGACAACAGGAGCGCGGCGGTGGGCGGCAGCCTCGCGTATCCTCAATTTCGCCGCGTACTTTCGACGAGGTGCCTGAGCACCTGCGATTCTAGGAGAGACCGCATGAGAGACGATATTAAATGGGACGACAATGAGAAGGCGATCCGCGACCTGTGGCCGACCGCGATGTACCCGGCAGACCTGAAGGACCTGATCAAGCGGCAACTGAGCAGACTGAACCAAGCATGGCTGCGCGAAGCGATTGAGGAGGTGAAGTGCAAGTTCGCATCGCATCAGCCTGAGTTGAAGTGGTGGCTGGCGGCATACGAGCGCATCGAGGCTCGATGGTTCAAGACGCAGCCAGCGGTCACGGCGGTACGCCCGATCATCGTTGACCACACTCGCGTTCGCAACGAGAAAACCTACGAGGTGTCGAGCGTGTTCTTCTCGCTCGAAGAGGCGGTGGCGTTTGCCCGGAACTGCGGTGGCAGCATCCGAGGTCGGCGACACACCCAAAGCGATGACGATCTTCGTGCTGAGATCCGCGCTCTGCCACGCGAGCAGATCAGCGCAGCGGTCGCATGGCTGCGCCAGCGCATGTGGATCGGAAGCGAGCCAGTGAGTGGAGACTTGGCGAAGTGGTCGCCGGCTTTGCTCGGCGCGATTGCCGGCGCACTTGATGTCACATCTCGTACCCTCCGCATACCCGCAGCACTGCCACCCGCAAAGGAGAACTCATGACACAGACAGCCATCACGCACGGACATCTGATCGACATCAACCGACAACTGCTCGATGTGCCGAAACTGCCCGACGAGGCACGCGGCGAAAGGCTGCGCGAGCTGCACGAGCAAGCGACCTCGTGGATGCTGCAATGCAAGAATCTGTTGACCACGATTGAGGCTGCCGCGTTCGAGCACATCTCGACCACACACGAGGACATCCCGCTCGGGCCCGACCGCAGGTGGACGATAGGGAAGGACAAGAAGACCAAGAGCCTCGACGACACGGCGATCCTGCATGCGATCCTCGAAGCGACGCAGGGCGATGTCGGTCGGCTGACCACTGGACCCGAGGGCGTGCTCGGCTCTCAGCCGTGGAAGCCTGCGACGGTCAAGTCAATCATCGGCACCGAGGCGTTCGAGCGGCTGTTCAAGACGACCTACGACGAGACGCTCAAACTCAAGGTCATCGATGACGCGCACCTTCGGGCGTTCCGTGGATGACCACCAGTGAGATACCTTAGCGTCTGTTCAGGCATTGAGGCTGCAAGTGTGGCGTGGGAGCCGCTCGGCTGGACTCCCGTAGCGTTCAGCGAGATCGAACCGTTCCCGAGCGCGGTGCTCGCGCATCGGTTCCCGAATGTTCCAAACTTAGGAGACATGACGAAACATGCAGGATGGACTCTTCACGCAGGATCAATTGACCTCCTCATTGGCGGAACCCCCTGCCAGTCCTTCTCCGTCGCAGGACTCCGCAAAGGGCTGCACGACCCACGCGGCGGACTCATGCTTACTTATCTTGAGATCGCTAAACGTCTGCGGCCTCGATGGATTGTTTGGGAAAATGTCCCCGGTGTTCTGTCAAGCAACGGAGGACGGGACTTTGGTTCCTTCCTCGGGGCGTTGGGGGAACTGGGGTATGGGTGGGCATACCGAGTGTTGGACGCTCAATGGATCAGAACACAACGGCATCCACGCGCCGTCCCGCAGCGCAGGCGACGTGTGTTCGTTGTCGGATGTCTTGGAGACTGGACCGCTGCCGCAGCGGTTCTCTTTGAGCGCGAAAGCGTGTGCCGGGATTCTGCGCCGCGCCGAGCGCAGAGGCAAGCAACTGCCGCCGATGCTTCAGGCTGCGCTGGAGCAGGTCGTTGGTGGGACGGAGGCGATTGCGCGGAGACTCTGACGAAGTCGAACGCAAACGGCGCACAGCGGATGCCTGACAAAGACAACTTCGGCGC
>Ga0194115_10000956_pt1 | contig 39176 bp, 52 predicted proteins | sample TA2MahsurfametaG_3_FD_148656 | JGI IMG/M metagenome (GOLD analysis project Ga0194115, IMG submission 148656) | Freshwater microbial communities from Lake Tanganyika, Tanzania - TA2015002 Mahale S4 surface | ecosystem: Environmental > Aquatic > Freshwater > Lake | place: Tanzania: Lake... | reverse complement strand
CCGCGTTGGACGAGGCTTTCAAAGCCCAGCAGGAAGGTCACCTGCTTCTGCTGCTGGCTCATGCCGAGGCTGCGCTGCCGCCACTCGCTGAGCTGCGTCATGTTAGCGTCAGGTGCCTGCCCCATCGCAGCCCACACGAAGAACCACTCCTCGTAGCTCAACTCGGTGGCGTCAATCTCGAGGGGTCCGGCTTTAGGCTGCTTGTCAGTCATGACTTCCTACCTACAGCAGACATGACTGGGCGTCAAGCTGAGTCTATGCAGATTCCCGGTCAGTCTTGGGGGTGCTGCGAAGCTCAAAGCTGTACTCGCCTGTAGGTTCTCGCGTAAACCCCGCAGACTTCAGGAGTTCTTCGTCGAGGTCATCTGCAGGCTTCATCCGAAGCACCTGCTTGGTTGCCTTGAGCTGGGCTCTTGCGCGGTCGATGAACGCCTTGAACAAGGAGGCGGCGCCCCGTCGAGGCAGCTCCATGTCCTCGATGCGGGCGACCGGGGTATTCGTCGGCAGATGAACTGCCAGCGACGCATTGGGGTGGCCGGGTGAGTAGTAGACCCACTCAGCCCCGTCGTGGCGGTCAACAATCACTCTGTCTACGACAATCTGCGGTACCATGCGCCGTCCTGTTGATGTACAAGGGCGTCTGGTCTCCCACATACGCGCCAAGCGTGTTGAACGAGAAGAACTCTTCGGCTTCCTCGTAGCTCATTCCATCCCGCTGCATCAAGACCTCTACGCAGAGGTCGATGTCATAGATGGCCACGGGCTTGCGCCCTGCCGACACACCCACTCCGATAAAGGCATCCTCGTAGCCGTCAGCCAGCAAGATGCCCTCGTCCTCGTACCCCGCCTCTTCAATCCAAGTCACGACTTGGTCTCGGTTCTTCACGCTTCCTCCATGGCCCCGGCCACTTTTTGGCCGTACACAACTGCGTCAAGGTCCAGCTCCAGCAACACGGTCAGCTTTGCAACGAGGGTGAGGTCCGGGTCGCGCTGCGCGGTTTCGACCAGCGACAGATATTGCTGGGAGCAGCCCACAGTTTGAGCGACGACGGACAGAGACAGCTTCTTGGCCTCACGCGCGGCACGCAGGCGCTTGGCGAATCGAGCGAGCGCCGGGTGAACGTCGGGCTGCGTGGGGTCAGTCATGACGCGCACTATCCACGGTGAGGTACTGCGCGTCAAGCGGGTTGTTGCGCGCTAGGTGCTATACAAAAAAGGGGGTGGTCCTATACGCGCGGGGATGAGCCGCTACTTTCCTTTTTGTATAGAACGTTATACGCTGTATAGCAGCAGCTATACACACCACACATTGTCACCAACGTAAATACAAGTACTTAACGTAACGTGTATAACATTCTATACAAAAAGGAGAAGAAACTCTCATCAACTCTCCCGTAACGTGAGTACTTTTTTGTATAGCACGTACTTGACCACTAGCACCCGACTCGATACACCCCACCGCGAAGTTCGCAAGCAAAGGAGCCTACCATGCCAAGAAAAAGCGATTTGTCGAATCTACCGCCCGACGCTGTAGGCAAGGGCATTCAGTTCAATATTCGCCTAACCAAGCGACAACATGACCTAGTTACCGCAGGTGCTGCGCATCTGGGCCTGACCGCGAGCACCTACGTCCGTTGGCTCATCGAGACTGGATCGCCGCAGGTACTGGCTGGCCCCTCGAAGGCAGAGAAACTGAAGGCGATGAGTGAGGAGATGGCGCGTATGATGGCGCCGCTTGAGCCCATCCCTGAGCACGCCATCGTGAAACCGCGCGACCCGTCAGTGCCAATCCCTGTTGTGGTGCATGCGCCCACTAACTTCAAGCCGCAGGTCGATTTGGATGCGATGCTGGCGCCGAACAAGGTGCTGGAGAAGCTGCAAGGGCTCAGCGACGAGCGGACGTTTGGGCAGCCTGCGACACCCCCTCCGGGCGTCCCAGCGAGCCTACCGCCGCTTCCGGCGCATCGGGCACCCGAACCCAGCCCCCTGACGTTCAAACCGCCCCAAGGGGCTGCTGCGAAGCCGCAGAAGCTCTCCATGGAGCTGTCGATGGAGGAGTTCGAGGCGTTCTACGTGCGTTCACACGAACCGGGGCCAAAGCCGCTGGAGTTGCCGGATGACATGAGCGACTGGACGTGAGAGAGTCCGCTCCGGTCACAGTTCAGTGAGGCGCTTTGTGAAGTTGCCGAAGAACAAGTGCAAGAAGGTGCTGAACAAGAAGGCGTACGCCAAGGAGTCGCTGCGCTGGATTAAGCGTGGTAAGGCGTACCTACTTATCGCGTGTCCGCGCGGCAAGTGGAACGCCAAGACCGAGCGATGCAAGGTCGGCACGTTCGCTGTTGAAAAGGTCAAGGCGTCCCGCAAGGGCGCTGCCTGTCCCGTCGGTTTCAAGAAGAGGTAGATCATGCGACTCAGTGCCGTTGGACAGGTGAACCCAGTTATGACTGGGGCCATTCTCGATGCCACCACGCCCAAGACCGAACTCACTAAGAACACGGTGACGTTGGATGGTGGTCCTGACGCGGGTGGGCTGCTCTTGGGCCTTGGGCTGATCGTGCTCACGTACATCTTCGTCACCAGCTCACCCCCGAATCCGCGCGGGACCATTCGCGGTTACTGATTCACCAAGCGGTCACAAGGAGCATCAAGTCATGCGCATCAAGTACAGCCCCCTCATCGACAAGCACGTTGACCTCCAGAACGTCACAGAGGACTTGAACGGCTATGTGACGATTGCAGGCACCATCGCCGGTCGTCCCGCGTCGCTCATCATGACAGTGAAGGAAGCGGCGCTGGTGTATCGGTCGCTCAAGAAGATGGACATTGAGGCTCTCGAGCGTGTCTACAACACCTAAGCGCCGCGCACAGGCGTACTTCCAGCTCGGGACCAAACGGTCCCCAGTCATGACACTGGAACTGGCGCGTACGCCCGAGGAGCAGGCACAAGGGTTGATGGGCCGCTACGAGATGCTCCCGCACTACGGGATGCTGTTCGTCTACACGGAGCCCGGACAGTACGGCTTCTGGATGAAGGGCACGCATATTCCGCTCGACATCGCATGGCTGAATAGAAGCGGCCACGTCGTTGATCGCGCACACATGGAGCCGCACGACGAGACCCTGCACCGTCCGATTACCCCAGTGTACTTCGCGCTGGAGTTGAACGCAGGTGCTTTGGACAAGTACGGTGTGAAGATTGGCGACCGGCTCGTCCGGCTGCAAGGGTGAGTCATGGCACTGAAATTCGACAGCAGCGGCTGGCTCATTCCCGGCACACACGACGGTATTCAAGTCAACACTGACTACCGCACCGAGAAGGGCTACAAGAGTGGGTATTCAGCCATCGTCGGTGGCAAACCCGTCGGTATGGTGTGGCACTGGGCAAACGCGCCCAAGGGTGACGGCAGAAGCGAAAACCTCCGCAAGTATATGCTTCAGGAGGTAGTGAACCCGGCACGTGAGGCGTCGTGGCACTTCTTCATTGACCGTTACGGGAAGCTCTACCAGCACGCGCCGCTGACGTTGCCGACGTGGCACGTAGGCAACTACGGCGAGATGTTCGTGCCGTTCAAGATTGGAAAGTACGCGGCAGGTACTTACGTCCCAGTTGGCGACATCAACAAGGCTTCCATCGGCGTTGAGATGGAGAACGCAGGTATCTTCGTCAGTCGCAAAGTGAAGAACGCCAAGGGTGAGCTGGAGGATGTGTTCTACGGCTGGCCGTACGCCGCGCACGGGAACCTGTGCTCCAACACGGCGATGTGCAACGAAGTGGACGCGCTAAACATGGTGCGCGCAGGAACGCTGACACCTGCTGCGCCGTACGCAGTGGTTCCCAGTCGCGTTGAGTTCTCTTCAAAGGGTGTTCCGTACGACAAGTACCTGCCCGAGCAAATCAAGACCGCTCGTGAGCTGGCGCGAGCGTTGAAGGACCACTTCGGCTGGACGGACCCACGGCAGATCCACTACAGCCACGAGCAGTACGTCCCGAAGCAGAAGCTGGACCCCGGCCCGCTTTGGATGGAGAAGATTCTCCCTGAGATCGAGATTGACCTGTTCGGGCGACGCGCTGACGGCAAGCCGTTCATTCGCCCGTTGACGGTCGTTCTGGGGCTTCTCGGCGTCGCTGCCGTTGCAGGCGGGGTCATCTGGTGGCGTAAGGGTAAGCCACTGCCTGCGTTCATCCGACGGCGCCTCCCCATCAAGTCGTGACTTGCAGCACCACCCTCTCCTGATACAGTCGGCGGCAACATGGGACTTCTCAACGGCATTCTCAACGGCGGCTTCTTCACGGGAACTGGCGTTCCTGCGGGTTTCGGCAACCTGTCCGAACTGCCGCCCATTGATGGGTCGCACAGCCCGTTCAAGCGCAACCCGAACCTCATCGGCACTGGGGTAGACCCGCAGGGCGAGGTCCACGACGACATCACCGTCACCGACTCGCCGCGTGAGCGCAAGCAGTCCGAGAAGTGGGAGTGCGAGTGGCAGCCGGTCGGCACGGGTCGTCCTGACGGCTCTGGTGCGCTCGCCAAGAGCAAAATCCCCGAGTACATGAGCGAACAGCTTTGCACGCCCATTGGTGAAGAGGCCACACGCCACAAGCCGGGCTACACCAAGGTCGTTCGCATCAGGAGGAAGACGAAGCAAAAGTACAACAAGGGCTACAAGAAGCTGCTCAAGATTGAGAAGGCCGAAAACGAGTTCGAGAACCGGAACCACCCCCAGAAGGCGCAGGAGAACTACAAGAAGCGCAAGACGGCGTGGCCCAAGTTTGAGAACAACCCGACCTTCGCTGCCCGCATGAAGCGCGACGAGCGCAAGGCCGCCAAGGCGAAGGCTGAAGCCGCGATGGTGGCAGAGGCGAAGGCCAAGCGAGAGGCTGCCTTGAGTCCGGCTGCGAAGGCTGAGCTGGCCAAGGAGAAGGCCGCCAAGGCGAAGGCACCTGCCAAGGCGGCTGCAGCCCCGAAGAAGGCCGCAAAGGGTGGCGGCAAGAAGAAGGCGGCTGGCGAGTAAGCCATGACTGACAACTTCAGGCGCTTCTTTGAAGCCATCCAGCAGGTCGCAGAGGCTTGCGGTGTCGAAGCCTTCGCTGTCGCTGGCGTTGTGCGCGGTCAGACGCCGGGACAGGTGACTGTCGCCAGCCACGCCTGTACCAAGCTGGAGCCGCAGGACCCCACCTTCACGGAGCGGTACTGTGAGGCGATGGCCGACTCACTGGAAGTCGCCATCAACCGTCTTGAAGGCGACGACGACGGCAAGACCGAATACCTGAACTGAGGACGACATGCCGACGTGGGACCAGCGATTACCTTTCCTCGGCAGTCACGGGCGCGATACGTTCCACCGCTTCACCCGGAGCTATTAAGTCATGGCACTGGGGCGCACGTTCGCAGGACTCATGCAGGCCAGCCAGCCGTACTGGAACTTCATTATTGTGTCGTTGAACCAATACTCGTACCGATTGTCTGAGGAGCAGCAGAACACGCTGCGCATCATCGGGTACGTGGGCGGGCGCGACCACATGGACGTGTCCGGCTCTTACGGCACCGCGTTTGAGCGGGATGACGGCCGCGTAGTCAAAGTCACGACTGACCCTGCTGATCTTGCGGCGCACGTCCTGCTGCGGAAGATGCCGCACGTCCTCGACATCTACGACGTGTTCAAGCTGCAGCCCGCCTACCCGGTAGTGGACACGATGAAGGGTGAGAAAACGCCCACGACGCTCTACGCCATGGTGGTCGAGCACGTGGACGACTTGCCACCGCGCGTCAAGCGCGTGCCGCCGAACGACCTGCAGTTCGACAAGATGGATGTCCGGCGCATCATCGAAGTGGCCGGTGACACCTTTGGCGTCGAAGCTAACCCGCACAAGCGTGCCGGGTTTGGTACGTCACAGTTCGAGTTTCCGCAGAAGGTCCGCGACGAAGTGCTGGCTGCGTGCAGTCGTGACTGGAGCCAGACGCTGAATCAGCCGCTGCCCATGAAGCTGCTGGGCGCGGCTGCGAAGCTCGACAGGGTGTCAACCGAGTACTGCCGCTCTGTGGTCAACCAGCTGTTCGCGCTGTCCACAGCTGCCGCGCGCCTCAACATCAGGCTGGACGACTTCCACAGCGGCAACTTCGGCATCGCGCGCAGCACAGGACAGTGGGCGCTGCGCGACTTGGGCTCGTCTGAGACGTATCCCGACGTAGCTGTCCGCGCTGTGGCCGGTCTTGCAGGACTGCGGACTATCCGATGAGTACCTTCTCTGGGTTGCTAGAAGACATCAAAACAGTGCCCGATGAAGCCGCCGATGAGGGCTGCCCTAGATCGAGGAAGCCAAGCAGCACAGGTGCGGCTGGAACAGGCACTTGGAGCCGTACTCTATGCTCGAGGACTGCAAGTGTCCCGACTGCGGGGGTGAGCTGAAGTTCATCAAGGTGGGCGTCTAAAATTTTCGTGGTTGACTGTATCACCTTGGGTTTGGTGAGTTACAAGAGCGGGCACTCAAGCCCACCAAAGGAGAAGTGCCGTGAAGAACTTGTTGGTAATTGTCAGCTTGCTCCTCGCGTGCAACAAGCCAGTAGCTCCCCCGCCGCCCGCGCCGAAGCCCCCATTGCGGGTTCTCAAGATTACGTCCGAGTGCGCCAACGACATCTGGGTCCAGCAAGAAAACCATGCGGGCGCTCCTGCGCTCACGAAGTTGTCCAAAGGCCAATCAGCCACATTCAGTATCCCCGACGAGGGCCTGCCTTCGACGCGCTATTGGGCGAAAACTGGTTGCGACGACACCGGCAACAACTGCCGTGTCGGCCAGTCCTCGCCGCCGTGTCCAGCTACCGGCTGCACGCCTCCGGTGGACAGCAAGTTGGAGGCAACGTGGGGCTGCACGCTGCCGAAGGAGCAGAAGGAGCAATGCGCCAAGACGGCTCAAGGGCACCATCTAAAAAACACATGGTGGAACGCGAGCGCGGTCGATGGCTTCACGCTTCCCTTCAGCGTGGTGGTCAGCGGCGCGTCTCCAGCCGATTGTGCGCCGGTAAACTGCTCCATGCTCGACCAGAACAACTGCCCCGCATCGGAAGCCTTGCCGCCCGCCTATCCCGGCGGGGTCGATCTTCGTGTGCAGGGTGATGCGGGATGTTTCTCGCCGTGCATGGCGCTCACCTATCCAGCTTTCGGCGGGAAGGGCATCCAGCCTCCGAGCGACCCTCGCGCTGCCGAGTTTTGCTGCCCGACGCCGCCTGTGTCGCCCGCCCAATGCTCTAGTGGCCCTGTAGCGAAGACGAAATACGTCGAGGCCATCCACAAGATGTGCGCGGACACGACCTACGGCTATGCCTACGATGACGCGCTGGGGCTGCGCCAATGCGATCCGAAAGTTGAACTCCAGCTTATTTTCTGCCCCGGCGTCCCGGCGGCTCAGCGGTGAAGGTAGCAGGCACTTGGGGGTTCATGATTCGTCGCAGCGGACCATGACGGGCATAGCGTAGTTGTAGAACTCTGCGCTCTCGCCAGAGTCTACGAAGCCCTGCTTGGCCCAAAAGCCGTCGCTCTTGTACGCCTGAAGCACCACTACTTGCGCCAGCTGTCAGCGCCGGGAAACAGCTTGGCAGGCGCGGTCAGCTGCCGCACTACGACTGATCCGCAGGGGTTCTTGGGCTCGGTAGGGTCAGTCACGACTTGGCAGCGGGCGGGCTCGTCAGACAGGTCCATCTTGACCAGCGCCTCGAAACGGTGTCCCGACTTGCACTCGTACTGGTAGAGCGGCATCACTTAGACTCCTTGGGGCTGCTTCAGTTCTGGTACTGCATCCCACCGAACCACTGCACCAGCGTCCGGGCGGCTTCCGGCTGCTTGCCTCCAACCAGCGCAGCGAGTTGCTGGGCCATCTCGCGGGTCGCGTAGACGGTACGGGGAAGGCCGGGAACAGTGACCGGGAAGATGTCGCGCTTGTCGGCCTGCTCAGGAGAGAAGAAGTACTGGACGGTCATGACTACTCCCAGTACCACAAGTCGTGACTGTGGTGGTAGCTTCCTCGAACCATGCTCAGCGCCGTGTACGACTTCCACACCGAGTACGTCATTGATGACGAGCTGTACAACTACATTGTGGACCATCGTGTACGTAAAGGTCCCACAGGTGTCGGAAGCTACGCAATCTGCTTCCCCTACGCGCGTGACTTCATCAAATACATCGACGACGCGCTGGATACTCAGCGTTTTCCGGTGCCGGGGCGGGTGTCACTTCCAGCGCGACTCGAGCCTAGCGCATTAGCCGTGTTGGAGGAGGTCTTCGGAGACATACTCGCAGATCGCAGTCTGCGTGATAAGCCTGCCTGTGTGTACAGGAGTGAGCGGCTGCTGGAATCTGGGCAGCGTATTCGCACACAGGCCCATGAGAGATTCCACGCCTTCGTGCGTATGCTGGACATCGACAAGCGTTTTTCTGGTCCCGTCGGTAACACGCTGGTGAACCGTGAGACGCGACTGCTACTTGGACTTGACCAGTTCAGTGGCGGCTCTGGGCGCAACAAACTGGAAGGCCGTGTGGGTATCGGCTTCTTCTGGCTTGCGAAGCTCAACAGGTGGTCCCAAGACGACTCGGTGATGGTCGAGGAGTCACTGGCACGCATCGCAGAGCTTGAAGCCGTCTACGCTGCCAAAAACAGAGCACTCATCGACCGGACGAACAAGGACATGGCCCGCTTCGTGGCCAACGCACGCGTTGCGGCAATGCGCTACCCAAACCTGCCCGAATACGTACAGAAGATTTCATTTGGCGAACAGGACTTCAAGAAGCTCTACCACCGCATCAAGGCCAAGTATGGCTCAGTGCGTGAGTTCGTTAGGAGCGTTGCCGACCCGATCTAGCTTTGCTTGCGGACCAAGAACATGCGCTCGGTCTTCTCGTAGCCGCTGACCATGACGGTCATCTTGCCGTTCAGCCATGACTGGACGCGCTTCTGGAGCTTCTGGGCGTTCCAGTGGTGCTGGTACTCAGGCGTCAGGTCCCACCAACAGTTGAAGGCCAGCGCGATCCGCGAGTGCTGCCAGAGCCGCTCCAGCAGCCACATTGCGTCGCTGCATTTGTGGAAGGCAAGCGCACCCATGCAGATGGTCACGTCCACTTCGGGAACCGGATCCGTCAGGAGGTTCACGCACGCGAAGTGGTACGCGCCATGCCGCTTCTTGGCCTCGGTGATGGACTCGCCCATGAGGTCCGTGCCGACGTAGCTGGCAATGGGTGGGTGATCGACGACCTTCTCCAAGTACGGGATGAGATCGCCGTACCCGCAGCCTGCGTCGTGGACGCTCCTGCCCTTGAGCGGGACGTGGTGGTTGACGAGGTTCACCATCATCTTCATGTACTGGTCTTGGGTCTCCAAGTTGTTCCACCCGAGCTGCTGGGCACTGTCGAGACCGTTCTTCGCGTAGTCGGCGTACACCTGCTTGATGTCCATGGTACGGTGAATCCTTATGGCGACTTTTGGGGAGCTTCTTAGACCAGCAGAACCTTACCACGTCAAGCCGCTCTACAACTACATCGGGAGTGGTCCCGGTGAGCGAAAAGTCCTCAACCCGCACTTCAAGGATCTCATCTCACGCCACCCAGAGCTGCGGCGTGACATGGAGGGCTACGGGCTCAAGGGGCGACTGCGCGTACACGAAGCCAGCCTGCTTGAGTGGATGGAGAGGAACCGCACGCCTACCAACACACCAGAGTTCCGGCAGTGGTTCGGGCAGTCGGTTGTGAAGTCGCAGGGTGAACCTGAAGTGGTGTTCCACGGCACCATCATCAAGGCACCCAAGGCATTCAAGTACGGCTTCTTTCGGGACACGCGCGTGTATCCGTTCAGGAGCTTCCGTTCTGTCGGTCTGGACGCAGACATCGGCTACCACTTTGGTAACCCTGAGCAGGCGCTCACCCGCATCGGCCTGCACAGCAGTGACAACTACGTCGGCAAGTATGTGTTTGCCGTGTACCTGTCCTTGCAGAACCCGCTCAACGTGTCCGACTTGGGTGACTTCAAGTTCATGCAGATGGCCGAGGAGCTACACAAGCGCAAGCTGCTAACCCAAGCACAGTTGGACGACTTCAAGATGTACCGAGCCGTGTACAAAGAAGCCAAGAAGATGTCCGAAGACTACGGGCTGAGTGAGGCTGAACGCCAAAAGGCACTCAGCGTCGTTGGTGAAATCAAGTCAACCAAGAGCCGAGAGATTGTCCGCATCCTTCGCTCGAAGGGTCACGACGGACTCGCCTACTACAACAAGGTGGAAGGCGGCGGAATCAGCTACGCCGTATTCTCACCGTGGCAGATTAAGGCCGTGAACAACTCGGGCACATGGGGACGGCGCAACCCGGACGTGTTCAACGGCCTGTAAGTCACGACTCGAGGCCGAGGATGCCGCCGTTGATGACCTTGAGCTTTGTCTGCCGCACCACGTCGGTGAAGAAAATCTCCCGTTTGATGAAGTAGACTGGGTGCTCAGGGCTGCGGCCGCCGCGCAGGTTGATGGTGGTGAGCGGCGAGTCTGTCTCGGTGACCAGCCATTCCTTGTTGTGGAAGTCGCGCCACACACGCTCAGGCGAGTAGCCCGCCTTGATGAGAATGTCGTTGGCCTCGTGCGGGATGAGCGCCATGCCCCACTGGGTCTCGACGCCAATCATCTTGATGATGCGGGCAGACCGCTCGCGGCCTTCCGCAGAGGTGTCGTCGGCGTACAAGAAGGGGTTGGCAACCCAGTGGTCGCGCAGCTTGGAGAGCGCCTTCTCCGAGTAGGAGAGCTGCTTCTTCGGCGCGGTCTCTTGCAGCGCCAGCGTGGCGTCGTCCAGCGCCCGCTCCTTCGCTTCAGCGGCGTCGATGTTGAGGAGGAAAATCTCGGCCAGCGTCTGCGCGGTGGCAATGACCGCGCCGTATGCCGAGTGGTTCGTGTCCATGCCGACGCGGTTGACCAGCGCCTCACGAAGCTCCGCGAAGAGAGCCAGCAGCCGCTGATAGCCAGTAGGTTGGTTGACCAAGGCAGTCAGGCACTCGAGGAACATCGGGCCCGCGTGACCGTGGTTGTCGGTCACGAACGGGTAGATGGACTCAGCTTCACGCCGGTTCTCGAACGCCTTGGAGTGGATTTGCAGCACGCGGTTGTACTGGCCGCCCACATCTGCGTCCGTGATGAGCGGCACCTCGCCAGTGGTGCGCGCCACGGTCAGCCACGTGGGCTTGTCTTGCCGCAACCCACCCTCCTTGCTGCCACGCTCACGACCGGAGCCCGTGCAGATGGAGTAGATGAGTTCCTCGGAGGTGACCGTCGAGACCTGCTTCTCGTCGTAGAGCACCGGCAGGTCAGTCAGGTGCTTGAACACCTCCGTGATGGAGATGGCCGTGCGGTTGAGAGAAGAGTAGAGCAGCTCGGGGTTGCCCCACGCAGAGAGCGCGAACATGGCCGTTGCCGTCTTGCCGTGTGAGGAGTCGCCCCAGTGATGCAGCACGAAGGTACGGCACTTCACGTAGCGCAGCAGCGGCGGCGCGAAGGTGGCCCCAATGAGGAAGCGCGGCACCCAGTTCGAGCGAAGCTCGCGCCACTTGTCCAGCCATGACTGTGGGTCGCCCATGGGCGAGAAGGCGTTGACGTAGCGCAGGTTGTTGCGCGGATCATTCGTCATCTGCCCTTCGCCAATCCAGCGACGGCCGACAAGCCAGCCCATCTTGCCGTCCACCAGATACGGGCCTGAGCGGTGGCCCACGCGCAGGTTCGTCAGGGTGGGGCCGTTGATGGCTTCCTGCGTGCGCAGGTAGACGAGCAGTTCCTTCGCGCCCACGCTGTCCACGGGCAGCCCATCAGCGCCAAGTGCCGCCAGCTTGTTGTGGTCCGTCGTCTGGCCCCGGTTGAGCCACACTTCGAGAAAGCGGCCGTCCACCGTGAAGAAGCTCAGTTGGATGAGCGGCTCGTTGGTGTCCACCGTGAAGCCGAGGCTGGTGACCCAGACTGGACGGAAGCTGATGCGCCTGCGACCGCCGTAACAGTCCAGCGGCAGTGGTGTGTGGATGTTGGGTGGATGCGGCGTTGCTGTCGCGTCCGGGTCCACCTTGAACACACCATCCGACCACAACTCGTAGTTGAAGGGAACAAACACACCCCCAACCTGTTGTGTATTGGTTGTGGAACCTTGGTGGACGAACACCGGGTTGCTGCCGGTCATGTATGGGTCCTCTCCCCTTGCACTTCCCTCGGGAACGAGCCTATACCAGAGAGTCCGGGGAAAGTGCTACAGGTATCTTTTGTTCAGTGCCGCTACACCGTTGTTGTCGATTCCGCCTTGACGCACTCCCGCCCATCATGTAGGAGGGTCCTACCATGCTGTCTGCGCTCGACAACTTTCCGCTGGGGCGACGAGGGGATAGACCCCTCCGCCTGCCTATGGACCGCGCCACCGCGCTGCGCGTGGCTGACTCCGTGCCGGGCGTGCAGGTCGTCTCTGGTGGTCTCGCGTTCGCGTGGGATGCCGTCCCTGCGCTGGGAGCCATCCTCCCCATCAATGAAGGCCAACTACCCGCCACCCCCACTGGGTTGAACCTCACGGGTCTGGTCGAGTACGAGGAGCACTTCAAGTCACGACTGCGCCCGTACCAGCGGGACATGGTGGGCTTCCTTGCCGCCCGCTCCTACGCCATCAACGCAGACCCTATGCGCTGCCTGTCCGGCGACACGCCCATCAAGGTGCGGCGGGGAACCAAGAGCATCGAGCTGACCATGTCCGAGCTTGCGGCGGGCCTGCTGGGCAGGCGCAACTGGGACTTGTCGCTGCCCACGTACGCGCAGTCGATGGACGAAGAGGGCTCGGTCAAGCTCAACCGCATCACGCTGCTTCACCGCACAGGCCGCAAGTTCTGCCTCAAGCTGGTGCTGTCCAACGGCATGGAGCTTGTGGCGACGCCTGAGCACCGTATTGCTACCCCGGACGGCATGAAGCGGCTTGAGGAGCTGGCGCCGGGCGACTGGGTGCTGGTGAGCGAGCCGCCCGAGAGCAAGGGCTATCGGACGCGCCAGCACTCCACCTACCGCTACGGGCTGTGGAGCCACCCGTACGCGGAGAAGCTCACCGTCAACCGCAAGGACCGCCCCAACGAGGAAGTGGCGCGGGTGAAGCGGCACCGTCTCTCTGCGGAAGCCAAGGTGAACGGCCTTGGGCTCGAGGAGTTCTGCGAGCGCGTGCGTGATGGAGACGTGAAGGGGCTGAAGTTCCTCGACCCGCAACAGTGGCATATCCACCATCTGGATGGTGACCACGCCAACGACTCGCAGGACAACCTCGTGCCCATGTCGCACAGCGAGCACGCGCGTCACCACGGTGAGGAAGAGAACTGGCGCTTTGTGGCGCACCGGGCCATGCCAGTGTTCGTCAAGCGGATTGTCCCGGCCGGGGAGCGCGAGACGTTCGACCTGACTGTCGAGAACCCGCACAACAACTACGTAGCGAGCGGCATCATCGTCTCGAACAGCGGCAAGACGCCCACCACGCTGGCTGCTGCCGCGCTGGTCGGCAGCAAGAAGACCCTCATCGTCTGTCCGTCAATCGCCAAGCTGGTGTGGGCGACGGAGATTGCCAAGTGGATGCACCTTCCTTCCACCATCTTGTACGGCAGGGGTGGCGACGAGGCCCGCACGTTCTGTGTCCAGTGCAATGGTACTGGTCGTACTGGTGGTGAGCACTGTCATGACTGCAAAGCGGCGAACGGCCAGTCCTACGGAGCAGTCATTCATCGAGATGATGGGGTTGGTGCTGCTCTTGAACGCGCACGCTTCACAATCTGCAACTACGATGTGCTCATTCCCCAAGTCGAAAAAGACGCGGCCGGTGTCCGCTCCGAGCGTGGGGACCTGCCCGGCTGGACAGAGAAGCTCAAAGACTTCGATCTCGTCATCGCGGACGAAGCGCACATCCTGAGAGGTCGCAGCAAGCGTGACCGCGCAGGCGAGTCACGGCGCGACAAGCTGATTCAGCTCAGCAAAGGCGTCCCGCGCTTCTGGGCGCTGTCGGGCACGCCCGTCTACGGGCGCGTGGCTGACCTCTGGGCGCTGCTCGATGTCGTGACTGACGGCCTCTACGGACGGCCGTTCTTCCGCTACGACGTGCGGTACTGCCTGCCTGCAGGCGCACAGGTGTGGATGGGAGACCTGACGCATAAGCCCATTGAGTCGCTTACGGTGGGTGACACCGTTTGGGGCTGGACGCAGACAGGACGTGGACAACACCGCAAGCTAACTAAGGCCACCGTGCTGGACACGTTTGTACGCGAAGCCGAAGTGATTGAAGCGACGCTGGCTTCTGGGCGTACCGTGCGCTCTACACGCAATCATCTTTGGGCCAGCCCAGTCAGCAAGTCCGTGCCCTACCGCACCTTGTCGCTGGGTGCTGAAACCAAACGCAAGGGACGTGAAGGTGCAAAGTCTCGGCGCTCGACTCTCGGCTTTGTGCTGGACCCGACGCTGCCTGTTGGCGCGACGACCAGTCATGACTACCTGCGGGGCTACGCCCACGGCTTGGCTGACGGTGATGGTACGGTTGGAATGCGTTGGCACCTCCGCCCGAAGCGCAACGGTACTTGCGCTGAACTCGTGCGGCGGGTGCAGGTGCGTTTGGACATCAGCAATGTGGAGGCACTGGACCGCTTCGAGTTTGCACTGCGGCAGTCGAATGTCGCGTACAGCCGGACAGCGCATAAGAAGTTTCCCGGCATCACTGCAACCGGCACGCAGGCTTTGGACTTCTTCTACCAGCCCCGTAATGGCGGGGATGATTACTGGCGCGGTTGGCTTGCTGGGATGTACGACGCCGAAGGCTGGGGCTGCGTATTCGCGCAGCACATCAAGGTGAACTCAGAGACACACGCCAACCTGCGGGATGCCTTGGCTCGCTTTGGGTTTGAAGTAGCGCACGACGATGAGAGCGTTCGCATCGTCGGTAACGGCAAGGGAGACAAAGGCGCTCGTACTCGGGAGTTCATTCGCTTTTGGCTGCTCATTCAGCCCGCCATTCAGCGAAAGGCAGAGCCGATGATGGACGCCGCTTTGTACTGGGAGCACGACCCGGTGACAGCGATCAAGTCGTTGGGCGTACAAAAGGTGTACGACATCAAGACCACCACGCAAAACTTCATCGTTGATGGGTACGGCTCGCACAACTGCAATGGCCAGAAGGGGCAGTACGGCTGGGAGAACGACGGCGCTACGAACGTCGAGGAACTCAAGTCACGACTCGACACCTTCATGCTCAAGCGGGACCGCAAGGAGATTCTCCCTCACCTGCCGCCCAAGACCCGTCAGGTGGTCCGCATTGACGCAGGCAAGGCCGAGTTCAAGAAGCCGCGCGGCAAGAAGGGCGCAGGCGGGCTGCACGGTGCGCTGCGCGTAACGGCCAAGCTGAAGGAGCCGAAGGTCGCAGAGGCCGTGCTGGATGAATGCGCAGAGGGTGCAAAGGTGGTTGTCTTTGCTTACCTGCGCGAAAACGCCGAGAACTTAGCAAAGGCGATAGCAAAGGGCTGTGAGGATGACGTGCGCGTGCGTGCCCGCAACCCACGTGTCTGGTGCGTGAGCGGGGACACGCCGGTTGACGCTCGCTTCAAGCAGGCGCAGACGTTCAGGGAGTGGACAGGCTGCGGCATCTTCGTGGCCACCATCGACAGCGTGCCGGTCGCCATTTCCTTGAAGGGAGCGCAGTCGGTCCACTTCGCGGACCTGACGTTCGACCCCGCCTCGCTGCTACAGGCCGAGGACCGTCCTTACGAGGTCGGCACCAGCGGGCTCACCATTGTCTACTACATGGTCGAGAAGACCGTGGACGAACACGTTGTCGGGCTGGTGCTGCCGAAAATGGAGACGCTGGAGAGCATGGTGAAGGAGCGGGCAGCTGGGGATTTCCGAGCGGCGTTCGGAGGCGTGTCAGACCCCGATGCTATGGCTGAGGAGATTTGGGCGCGCATGGAAGCTGCTGCACTATGAGGAAGCCAAACGACGCCTACTACACGAGCGACGCGCTGGCAGATGCCATCGTGTCGCAGCTATGGAAGCACCTGCCGTTGTATTTCGGACCAGCCATCCCAGATGAGTGCCGTGAAGGTCGAGCGCCGCGCATCCTTGAGCCCTCTGCAGGGGGCGGCGCATTCGTGCGGGCTGCTCGGCGCTGGTGGTCGTCTATCCACATCACCGCTGTCGAGCCGCACAACGAAGACGAGGCGCTGAAGACGGCTGATGTCGTCTACAAGCGCACCATCGAAGAGCAGTGTGCGCTGCACGATGGGCTGCGCTACACGCTTGCACTGGGCAACCCGCCGTACAACTTGGCAGAGAGTCACGTCAATCTGGTGCGGCGCGTCAGCTTCTACACGGCTTTCCTGCTGCGGCTGTCCTTCCTCGGCTCGCAGCGTCGCGCTTCCACCATTTACAAGGAGCCGGGGTTGCGGTACTTGCTGCCGCTTGCGCAGCGGCCTTCATTCACGAGCGGCGGCACGGACAACAGCGAGTACGCGGTCTTCGTCTGGGAACACGGCTGGACAGAGAACGCGACCATCCTCCCTCACATTTGGGTGCAGCCATGACTGGTCCCGGTGGTGTATCGAAGCGCGGCTCTCATCGTCTGGCCGAGGTCAGCCTGTGCGCTCGCAAGTGGTACTACCGCTGGGCAAAGGGACTGGTGCCGCGCAAGACGGCCAAGCACTTCATCGAGGGTACGCTGGTGCATCTGGCGCTGGCCTACTACCGCGCTGAGCAGCTCGCAGCCGCTGGGAAGGCTCCCAACTGGTATCTGGCCACTCCGCTGGATGAGGCCCTCGACATTGAAGGCGCGGGCTACCCGGAAGCCATTGAACTGGCCAAGGACATTCTCAAGGCATACCGGAAGAACTATGACGGTCAGGACTTCTGGCAGCCGGTGAGCATCGAGCAGGAATACACAGCCACCATCGGTCAGATTCGGAAGCTGGTGAACCCGTATGCGACTGCCAAGCCTGACGATGGAGAAGTGGTCTCCAGCCGTATCGACTTCCTCTATCGAGCCAACGGAGGTCTCTGGGCTTGTGACTACAAGACTACTGCTCATGGGTATCGTGGGCGGCTGTCCGACTGGAACCCCGACGGAGAGTACGGTGTGCCGTGGCAGTTCATGGTCCAGACCGCCATCTTGCGGGTCAACTTCGGTGATGAGTTCCGTGGCGTTGTCGTGGAGCGCATCCTGAAGAAGCCGCCGTATGACTTTGACCGTCAGGTGGTGAAGATTCCCCGCGCCATTTTCATGGAGATGCCGGAAATCATCGCGCGACAGTGTGCCGCTGAGCGTGAGATTGCCCGTTCCGCCTTTGCCGCTCAGCGGGCCGGGGCGGACATGAACGAGTGGCTGCCTTTGGGGAACCCGTGGAACTGCTACTCGTGGGGTCACCCTTGCGAGTACCGCAACCTCTGTACTGCTGAAACAGAGGGGGCGAAAAAAGATGTTGCAAGCCGTGAGTTCGTACTGGTAGAGTAGTAACACACTGGGTCGTTTGGGAGAGCGACCTTCACCAAGCAGCAACGAGGAGTAGGGAATGAACATCGGGTTGCCGATTGACGGCTTTTCTGTGTTGGACCTGCCACCGTCGGTGGTGCTGTACGGGCCTCCGGGCGCAGGCAAGAGCTTCGAGATGGCGCGGGCGTTTGGGAACGCGCTCTACGTCCAGTCGTCGCCTTCCATTCTGCACGCCTACGCGCACTACGTTCAGCTGAGCGGCAAGGGCAAGGTGCCCGACCGGCTGACGCTGGACGAGAAGACGGTGGCGCAGCACTACGGCGGTTCCACCGTCACCGCAGTCTTGACTGTGGTGGAGAAGTTCGTCGCCGCCTCTGACGCTGGCACCAACCCGTACGAAGGGCTCATCTGGGACGAGTGGAACGTCCTCTGCGAGCGCATGTATGCGGAGCTGAAGACTGACCCTTGGGGCAAGTTCAAGGGCCGCAGCGGGAACGTCAACATCTTCGCGGTGATGGACGCATTCAAGGCCATCCACCGCTCGGTGCTGTCGGTGTCACGTCGCACGCGCAAGATGGGCGGCTTCGTCGCGCATCATCAGGCTCCGCGCGTGGACGAGGACGAGAACTCACCTACCCGTGGCCAAATCAAGTGGCCGGGTGGTCCCAAGATGCCGCTGGGGCTGTCAGATCAGGTCGTGGAGATTTGCGCCGACGCGGACGTGGTGCTCCAGCTCGTCGTGCAGGACCCGAAGGCCGGGAACCTGCTGGACGCCACTGCGGCGAAGCAGGAAGGTGCGCAGCGCCTCTTCCTTACTGCGCTTGACACAAAATGGTTCCGTAAGGTACGTGGGTTCGGCGTCCAAGCTGAGGAGCCTCTGGACGTGGGGCAAAACAAGGGGTTGCGCGAGCTTCTCCACAGGGCGGGATTTCCAGTCTAACCACTTTCAACTTTCCCAGTCATAACTGACTGGGAGCAGCACCCTGTCACATTCCGTGGCGGGTCAACGGACGCCTCTCGGGAGAGGGGCAAACACAACGAGGAGTAGTACAATCATGGCAAACGACAAGGTCTCTTTCGTCATCGACTTCAGCGGTCTGGCCAACTACGCGCCCGTGGAGGGCATCGGCAGCAGCAGCCTGCTGAAGATGGACGGCTTCTACTCGGCCACCATTGAGCGCGTGACGCAGGGCAAGTCCTCGACCGGCAACAACAAGCTCATCCTGAGCCTGTCTGTGCAGGACGCGGACGAGCGCGGTCAGTCCCTCATCGCGGACGTGCTGGTGTCCGGGTCGGACAAGAACGGCAACCCGAACATCCGTCAGCTCGGGGATCTCCTTTACTCGCTCGGAATGTCCCCTGAGCAGGTGAAGGTGATGGCGGGCAACCCGGCTGCTCCGGGCGACGCGTTCGGCAACCAGCTCAAGGGCAAGGTCACGCACGTCAACGTGGAAGCCGAGACGTACAACGGCAACACCACGTCCCGCGTGCGCGGCTACATCAGCAAGCAGCGGTACGAGGACGCGGTCTCTGCGAACGCGCACCGCAAGCCCCGCAAGTCGGACACTGCCTTCGCGGGCGCTCCCGCTGGCGTGACGACCGGCGCGCAGGCGACAGGTGGTACGGTGGTGCTGAACGCGGCGCCGTCCACGAACGGTACGGCCAAGGTGGACCCGATCAGCCGCATTGCCGGGCTGAACCTGCCCATCTAGTCCAAAAGTAGCTCGACGGTGGGGTTCTCTCCCCGATACCCCCACCGTCTGATGCTCGGGGGCAGTCGCGTTTTTCCTCTCCGTTGGCGCGACTGCCCTTTTTTTGTGGCTCAACACTGGTAAGGTGGCTCGTGGCTACTTACAAACTGCCAAATGGTGAAGTGACTGACAGCCAGCAGCTCTACCTCAAGTTGTGGACGGAACTGGGTAGCGTCATTGAGGCGCTGGTTCCCGGCGCAAAGCTGGCTGAGTTTGACTCAAACCTTTCATTCAACGTCCCCGGTCGTGAAAGTCGGCTGGTGCTGGACGTTTGGTTCGTCGAGACGCTGGCACGGACTGCTCGCCCCGCAGATGGGCGCAAGTTCCGTATGTCGGCCGTCCGCACGGAGAAGTGCAAGCTGTGCGAGAAGCCGGTCCACACGGTCGGCGCTGGTCGCACGCGACTGTTCTGCCCTGAGTGCCTCGTCATTCACACCAAGCTGCGGCTTGCCATGAAGAAGGAGCAGTCGTGACTGAGAGCTACTACCCAAGGCACAGCGGGGAAGGGATGCAGGAGATGGTTCGGACAATCAAGATGGTGCAGGCAACGCTGGACCGCTACGAGGTGCGCAAGCCATGACTCTCATACTGGTATTCCTTGCAGGCTTCTGCATCGGAGCGGCCATCAGCTTCGTCACCGTGTTCGACCACTTCAAGAAGAAGCTGGAGGAGGGGTAGGACATCTCCTACGGCGTAGAGTTCTGCTACGCGATGGCGGTAGCGCCCCAGCTATCGGGCCTAACACGGCTTCGGCCTAACATGGCCCCTCTGCATGGGAAAGCCTCTCTGGAGGCCCGCCACTTCTTCTTGGTAGGGTGAGACCATGAGTTCGCAGGACAGTCATGACTACGTGGTTTCGCTTACTTCCACCGACAATACAGCTGTGCTTGTACCGTTTTTCTCACCTGCAGCCGCTACTGTACAGGATGCTGCTGTGAGCGAGTGGGAGCAGCACGGTTCTCAGTTCCGGGGCATGACGGCCAGCTACGACTTGGGCGTCGAGCCTCACGACCACTTCACTTGGCGCTGGTGGGTCAAGGACTCAGAGTTTGGTGACGTGGTTGCACGCGGACACGCTTCCGACCTCGAAACTGCAAAGCAAGCTGCCGAGCACGTCGCTCAGTTGATGGAACAAGACTCTTAAGATTAGGCTGCCTGCACCATGAAGATTTCCAGCCTTGGGCGTACATCTATCTACTGCAAGCGCAATACAGTCCCCGGTCAAATCTACGCAGGTGGTGGTCAGATCGTCTCGCCTGACGCCTCGGGTCGCTGTCCGAACAACTACACGCTGGTCGGCGGAACCCCTGCGGTGGGGGCACCACCGCCGCCACCGCCGCTCGCGCCCGCTATGCCGCCCACGACTGTTCGCCCGGACGCACCGCTTCCGGTTCAGACGGCGGACAAGTTCCCGCCGAACCCGAACATTCCGTGGTCGAAGTGGAACGCGCGGCCGTCAGATGCGTTCCTGATTGAGCACCACGCCGTGGACAACGTGCGGGCTTGGTTCAAAAACGCGCTCAACGAGCTTCGTGACCGGCCTGCTCAGCTCCAGTCGATTGTTGACTACTACAAGACTGGCACGGTCCCTCCGGGCACGCGCTCAGTTGAAGTGCTGGTCAAGTACAAGCCGGTCATTCTCGAGTACGCGGCAGGTCGAGGGATTGCCGTTCCTGAGCTTTCCACGGTGCCTGCAGCTACCACCGTGACCCCACCCGCCGCGCAGACGAAGGTGGAAGAGGTCGGCAAGTCGCTGGTTCCAGTCAACACTGTTGAAGAGTTCAAGCAGGCGAATCCCATGCAGCAGGTCGAGACTGGCAAGTCTGCGTCCATGGCTGCTCCCAGCGAGGGTATGTCCACCAACATGAAGCTCGGCATCGCCGTCGTCGTGCTGGGCGCGGGCTACTTCATTTGGACGCGCCGTCAGGCTTGATCTCCGTGGTGAGGTAGTGCTACACACCGCTACCTCACCCAAGGAGAACCAAGTGGCCGACAAGACCCCCGTTCCTGTTGTCGAAGTGCCGCCTCACACCTTCCGCGAGCAGTTCTTCAGAAAGTCCAGCCATGACTTGTCAGGGCTGCCGACTCCGCTGAAGGCGGAGATGTCGCGCCTTGTCAACCGTGGTCCGACGCCTGAAATCGTGGCGTTCGTCAAGCACAAGTGGGCCAACAAGAAGGCGTCTCGGTAGTGGCCGCCAAGAAGGCCAAGAAGGCCAAGAAGACGGTCCCGGTCGAGGAGAAGCCGGTGCCGCTCGTCGAGGAGAAGCCGGTGCCGTTCAACGAACTGTACCCAGACGCGACCAAAATCCGCTGGGTACAGAACTTCTTGAATAAGCGCAGCAAGTAGTACCTCTGGGGAGAGGGAACCAAATGGAAGAGGTGTTGCCGCACCACCGGACCGCCGTGGCTCGGGGGGCGAAGTGTCAGGCGTGTCCGCTCTACAACTGTGGGCAGGGTCCGGTGATGGGCAACGTGCGCCCCGGCTCTGTCATGACTGTGGTGGGCGAGTCCCCCGGCATGAGTGAAGTAGAGGAAGGACGCTCTTTTGTCGGTGCCGTCGGTGAGGTGCTCACCGAAGCTCTGCACGAAGGCGGTCTTGACCGCTCCAGCTGTTCGACCACCAGTGCCATTCTGTGCCGTCCACCGGGCGGTCACATGCTGGACTACCTCGCGGAGTTGAAGCGCAAATGGCAAAAGGAAGCCGCAAAGGCAAAGTCAGAGGGGCGGGAGCCCCCAGAGTTCGTCACACCTCAAGATTGCTGCGCAGGAAGGTTGGCGACCGACGTACAGGAAGCTGGCGCGAAGGTTGTCCTCGCGCTGGGCAGCGAGTCGCTGAAGTCCATGGCAAGGCTGTGGAACCTGCCGTTCGCTGGCGCGAGGGCTGCCCCCGGGCAGGCGCGGGTCGCCACTCTCAAAAAGCAACACGGAAGCCCCGTTCTCGCAAGTAACGGACAGGTTCTGATGAGCGCCATGCACCCGGCGTTCGTCATGCACGGCAACAGCACCTACATGCCTATCGTGCGAGCGGACATTCAGCGTGCAGCGCGCATCGCCGTGCGGGGCGGGCAGATTGAGTGGTCCGAGCCCAGCTTCATCCTCAAGCCGACGGCGGACACCTGCATCAACGTGCTGGAGCACATCCGAGCGAGCAAGGCGCGGGTGACAGTTGATATTGAGACCAACTCAGCCAATGTCATGACTGCCGACATTCGCTGTGTGGGCCTCGGTGCGGTCGTGGGCGGGCAGGAACTCGTGATTGTCGTCCCGCTCAAGCACATGACAGGCAGCCCGTGGTGGAGTCCCGGCAATGAGCAGCGGGTGAAGGCGGCGCTGACGAAGGTGTTGGAGCAGAACCCGCTCGCAGGACACAACCTGCTGTTCGACACCGCCGTGCTGCTGCAACACCGGCTGCTGCTCAACCGGGGCAAGCTGTGGTTCGACTGTTACTTGGACGATGAGACTGAGTTCCTCACCGACCGAGGCTGGCTCAAGTACGACGACGTGAAGCCAGTGGACAAGCTGGCAACTATTGCGCCAGACAACACGCTGGAGTGGCAGCACTACACCGAGCGCGTGAGTAAGCAGCGCACAGGGTTCCTGTACGAAGCTGAGACAGCATACACACGCGCAGTCACCACTCCCGGCCACACCATCTGGCACCAACCTCGCGCACGTACCGCGCAAGGTTTCGGTGATGCTACGGGTCCGTGGCAGTTGATGCCTGCCGAGAAGTTGGTCGAGCAGTCCCCCGACAGCGCCGACATCCTGCGGGCGTGCCTGCCTAAGCAAGACGCACGGAGCAGCATCACCGTCCTTGGCCGCGAGTTGAACGAGCGCGACGTGAAGATGCTGGGCCTTGCCGTTTCAGACGGCACGGTGCGTATGTACAAGGGACCGTACCGGCTCCGCATCTCGCAGAAGTTGGGCGGGCGTGCTTACGGCTTCTTGCAGGAGTCCAAGCGGCACTACCCCAATCTGGTAGAGCGCCAGTACGAGCGCAACGATGCATGGCGAAAGACACCCTGCGTTGAAACCGTCTGGGATTTCAACGGCGACAGGGCGTGGGCCGAGTTCTTCGCACACTGGTTTGGGCGGAAGTCGGTCGAGCGCCTATTGCCTCCATGGGCGCTGACCATGCCGGTCAAGTTGCGGCGGGCACTGCTGGATGGGCTGCTGCTTGGGGACGCTTCCGAAGTAGGGAAGGCGACCCTGTACCGCACCTACTCCAAGGGTCTGGCCGACGACGTACAGGCACTCGCGGTGACGTTGGGCATCCCCGCCACCATCCACCGTGCCAGTGCGTGCTTCGTCGTGAACTTGCGACTCGACCTGCCCGCCACGCAGACAGTCGTGACTCGGGAGCGGGAGCAGTCCGTCAACGGCATCTTCAAGCGGCGTGATGAGCAAGGCGAGTACCGAGTGGTTTGCTTCGTAGTGCCAAACCACACGCTCGTTACCCGCTCAGAAGGCCGTCCTGCCTTCTACGGCAACACGATGGTTGCGCACCACGACACGAGCCACTCGGAGCTGCCGCACGACCTTGGCTTCGTCGCAGCCCGTTTTTTCGAGTCCCCGCGCTGGAAGGACGACGCCGACTCCAAGACGGTGGACGGCGTGGATGACTACTGGCTCCACCTCTACTGCGCGAAGGACGTGCTGGGCGAGATGCGCCTGATTGCGCCCCTGTCCGAGCAGGTAAATCAAGAAGGAACCGCGCTCGCGCTGGGAACGGACCTGCAGCTTGCGCCCGTCGCCCGCGACATGGGCATCCTCGGGCTGAACATCCACGAAGAGACGCGACACAAGTTCTTCCACACGCTGGATGCAGCGGGCACCGAGCGCGCACACGACATTCGCCGCATCACCGGCATCTCGGACTTCAACCCAAACGCGTTCAAGCAGGTGTCGAAGTACCTGTACGTGACGAAGGGGTTGTCGCCGCCGTACGCAACGGATGGGCGCGAGTGGGAGGAGCTGGCCGAGGACGACGAAGTGCCAGTGGACACCTCCGACCCAGAGGTGATTTTGGCCAAAGCAGCCACGAACGAACTGTCGCTCCTGCGGCTGCTGGAACTGGGCGTGGACGATCACACCCGGCAGTTCATCGAGCTGCTCCTGTCCTACCGGGGCATCCAGAAGTGCAAGTCCACCTACGTGGGGCTCAAGCGGGACGACGAGACGGGCAGCATCATCGACACCCACCGTGTTCGAGGGTTCATCCAGACCGAGACGTGGGGCTCACATGAAAACCTGAGCATCCTCCACCCGTCGTGGAAGATTCACGTGACCCCCACAGGCCGCTGGGCCACCTCTCCGAACGTCCAGAACTGGCCTGAGCGCGTCGTCTACAACGTGGACCTCTACAAGAAGACCGACGGCAAAGACGGCATCCTGAACACCCGTGCCATGGTGAAGGCACCCGAGGGCTATGTGCTGGTGGGCGCGGACTACGCGGCCATCGAACTGCGTCTCTACGCAGTCATGGCTCAGGACAAGCTGCTGCTCGACGCCATCTTCACCGGGAAGGACCCCCACTGCCTCAACTACGCAACGATGATGGCAAAGACACCGGGGGACCTGCAGAAGTGGTACGACCGAGTGGACAAGGCCGACCCGAAGGTCCGCAAGTATCTGCGTCTAATAGCCAAACGCTTCGGGTTCTTGGTTATTTACGGTGGGCAGAAGGACAAGCTCTATCGAACCATGGCTGGTGACCGTAACCCGGACGGTTCTCGCTCCTTCCCTGACCTGAAACCGGCCGACGTGGAGATGTGGTTCGACAACTGGCACAAGGGGCACCCGGAGACGCGCCGCTGGCAGGAAGCGGTGGTTCGTGCGTGGTCCAGTCATGGCTTCGTGGCCAGCATCCTTGATGGGCGTCGGCGCTTCTTCATTGGCGGTCTTGACGCCACCGCGATGCCGAACATGACCATTCAAGGGTCAGCAGCGAGCATTGCCAACCGCGCCATGATCAAGATTGCCGCTGCCTGTCCGCACCGGGGCTGGGGGGAGCTTGCGGGGCCAGTGCTGCAGGTTCACGACTTCATCGGCCTGCAGGTGCCGCTCAGCAGACAGAAGGAAGCTGAGGAACTTCTCTGCACTGAGATGCCTTACGAGCACGGGGGCATGAGGTTTGACGTGGAGCAGAAGTCTGGGCCAAGCTGGGACAAAACATGAGTCGTGACTTGGCAGACATCCGAAGCACCGCCCGCGCCCTGCGTGATCGGGCGCGAAATGTGCGCCCCATCTACTGGTACGCGCTGGGCGGTGCAGTGGTTATCGCCATTGTCTCTGTGAACCTTGCACGTCTGCGCCGAGGGGCGCGTCTGCTTCTGACGGGCGACACGCTCCGCAAAGCGATGCCGGGGCTGCCCACCGCGCGACTGGTGCAGGTGCTTCCTTACCTTCAAGACGCACTGGAAGAGGCACAAATCAACACGCCGCTGCGCATCGCCGCCTTCCTCGCGCAGACAGGCATGGAGAGCGGTGACTTCCGGTACATGGAGGAAATCGCTTCTGGAGCGGACTACGAAGGTCGCAGAGATCTCGGCAACACGCAGCCCGGCGACGGCGTACGGTTCAAGGGTCGCGGTCCCATTCAGCTGACGGGACGGGCCAACTACGCCGCTTTCAGCAAGGCCATGGGTAAGGGCGACCTCTTTTTGCGCCAACCAGAACTGGTTGCGACGTACGAGTGGGGCTTCAAGGCGGCTGCGTGGTTCTGGAACAGCCGTAACCTGAACAAGTATGCAGATGCCGGGCAGTTCAACTGGGTGACCTACCGCATCAACGGCGGCTGTCGTGGCTCGCAGGACCGTGATCGCCGCTACCGAGTGGCCAAGGCTGCCCTTAAAATCTCAAATGTGCCTGAAGTTAGAGAGTTCATCAACGTCAACGGCCAGACTCGGACGTGCTGCCCGGTCGGGACGACCGACGGGCAGGTAGGTCCACCGGATTGTGCAGATTCCGTTGCCTGACCCCTTGTAATCCGTCCCCGGATGTGAGATTATTCTCTCGCCTCACTGGGGAGGCCACAAGGGAGCAGGGAAAATGTATTATAAGCTGGTAAGCCACAAGGAAGTCGCGGCGCGGTTGAAGGTTGCTCGTCTGGAGAAGGGGTGGACGGGCGTTCAGGCTGCCGAGGCTGCAACGACTCCGGGGTTGGCCATGGCACAGTCCGAGGTCAGCCGGGTCGAGAACGGCAAGGAGCGGTTCTTCACCCCCTCCCTCCAAGCCAAGACCGAGCAGTTGGCGAAGGTGCTGGGTGTGAAGGACCTACGCTGGGAGCCCACCGACGACGCAGAGATGATCCGTGAAGAGGCCCGCGATGTGGCCGAGGAGGTCATGACTGACGAGTCGCGGGATCGTCGTCAGAGCATCGAGGCGTTCTACAAGAAGGGCGGCTCCAAGGACATGAAGGAGCAGGTCCTCAACCTCATCAACTTGCATCAGGAAGGCGTCCTGAGCCACGAGGCGCTGGTCGCCAGCATCGAGTCCACGGTGCTGAACACGCCATAAAGTTCCTCTGGGGAGAGGAAACCGCAGCGCGGGGCGTCCGGGGTAGCTCGGACGCCCTTGTTGTTTGGTGGCTTGACCGAACTGACAAAGTGCTATAGGGTCTTACTACCACTCAATGAAGAGTGCAGGGAGACAACCAATGGCGAATACGAAGGGGATGTTTGTTGCAGTCACGACTGACAAGGTGATGCGCGCCGCCTTCCGGGGTGCGCGGCTTCGGGACAACATGACGCAGAAGGCGCTGGCCGAGGCCGCCAATGTCCGCGAGGGGCTGCTCACGCGCTACGAGCACGGGCAGTACCTTGTCCGCGTCGAGGAGCTGGAGGGGCTCAACAACGCCCACAAGCTGCTGAAGCTGGACCCACCCAACCACGGCGAGCCGTTCGAGTACGGTGGTGCCGGTGCGCTGCCCGGCAGCAAGATGCCGCCGAGACGGAAGATCAAGAAGTTGAAGAAGGAAGTCGTGACTGAGCAGCCCGAAGCGACTGAGCAAGCTGAGCCTCCTGCTCCTGCAAAGCCCGTTCAGGGGCGCCTCTACATCCCAAAGACCATCATGTTCGGCTGCGGGCCTGAAGGTAAGAAGTTCGAGCAGATGCTCCTGATTGTGGAGTTGGACAAGCAGGGCATCATCGAACACGGTGCGGCAAAGGACGCCGTCTACAAGCTGCTTCAGCAGCTCAACATGGAGTGCGTATGACCCCGGAGCAGTTCATGGCCCGCGCAGGTGTTGAGCGGGCTCTCGCAGAGCAGGTGAAGGCCACTGGCCAGCAGGTGACGCAGGAGACGCTGCAGGGCTGCCTCATGGCGGCCGTGCAGATGGCTCACGCGCTCAAGCTGCCGATGGAGGACTTCGACACGCTGGCCGCTGAGGAGTGGTCACTCATGGAGCAGTACATCAAGGCCCGCAAGGTGCTGGCCGAGAAAAAGAAGAAGAAGGGAGCCAAGTGATGGAGCTGCCGAACGGAGTCACGACTGCATCGGTGGAGGACCTGCGGTCGAGGGCTGACCAGATGATATGCGCCGGTCAGTGGCAGGAAGGCAAGCTGCTGCGGACGCTGCTTGACACAGCCGAGCAGGTCGGCCGCGTTGAGTCGCTCGAGAGTGAGCTGGAGGGTGTACAGAAGGAAGCACACGACGCGCAGCGTGACCTTGACTACGCGGAGGAGACCGTGCGCCGGGTCCAAGAACGGCTGGATACCTTCAAGGAGAAGTTCACGCGGCTGCTGGACCACCTGCAAGACGAAGGGAAGCTGGAAGGATTTGCGTTCGACAAGCTGCAAGAGGAGTTCAAGGACGGACTGGACGATGCGACCGGACCACTATATGACATCGCGTAGTACAACCCTCAAGTCTCACTAAGGAGTATCAAGATGGCTGGAAGACGGAAGAAGACCCCTGAAGCGGAAGTCGTGACTTTGGTGACCAAGCCGATGCAGGAACGCCAAGCGGCAGCAGAAGAGGCGTTCGTCAACATCGTCGCGCAGGTTGACCCCAAGCAGGCCACCATCCTGAGTGCGGCCGGGATGCTCAACCCCATCCTGTCGAGCAAGTTCGCCACGCTCTCCAGCAACATCAAGGGCGGGGTGAACGTCAAGCTGTCCCCTTGCACGGCCATCGTGTCCAAGCACAACCGCGCAGGTAAGACGGCCGTGCTGGACTCGTTCCGGTTCGCACTCACAGGTACGCATCCCATCGGGCCGCACGCAGCAGACCTCGCTGGGCTGACCGCTGATGGCAGCTATCCGCGAGCAGAAATGTCCGCGCTCGACGGTGCTTGCTCTGCGTCGTTCCAGAAGGGGAAGAAGTCGGTCAACCATGTCGTGACTGGTCCGCTCGCACACCTGCGCGACGAGGAGCGGGCGGTGCTGCTTCCGCTGTCCGCCACCCGTGATCTGCTCACGCTGGGCTCTGCCAAGGCGCGTGAGGAGTTGTTCCGACGCTTCGGTGACGGGCTGGACGCGATGCCGCAGCCGAAAGGTCTGGACGAGCAGCAGCGGGCGCTGTTCCAGCGTGCCTACGAGGCGGGCTCAGGCGACGTGGTGGAGCGGCTGGCCGCTGCCGGGACATGGGTGCGGTCGCACAAGCGGGCGCTCTCCGAGCGGCTCAAGGCCATGGAAGAAGAGAAGTCACGACTGTTCGGTGAAGCGTCCGAGAGTGGCGCAGTGACCGACGACGTGCTGGACGCACTCGAGGCCAAGCTGGCGCAGTGGGAGGCGTACAAGATGGGTGGCACGCTGCGCGCCCATGTGGACGGACTCTCTGCCACGCTGAACGCCATGATTGACCAGTTCAGCGCGCTCCAAGCGCCCATCAGCGCAGAGCAGTTGAAGGCACAGTTTGAGGCGCACCCCAAGCTGGCTGCGCACATGACGGAGACGAAGAAGCTGCTTCAGCTGCAGGACAAGCTGGAAGCCGACTCGGGCCGCTTGAAGCTGCTGAGCGCGGTCTTGACTCTGCGCAAGGCACTCAATGGAAGTGCCTGCTACGTGTGCGCCACGGACTTCCACGGAGACGTGGCTGGGCTTGTCCACGGAGCAGAGGAAGCCGTCAGCAAAGAGGCTGAGCGGCTGGTGGGACTGAAGGCAGAGATTGCCGCACAGCAGAAGGTGGTGACTGCAGCGGAGGAAGAGTGGTTCACGATCCGCGACGGCATGACGCATAACTGGCAGATCTCCACCCGCGAGTACGAGCAGGCGAAGCAGCGGGTGAAGGACACGGCCGAGCACTTCAAGCGGGAGCAGGAGAAGGCTACTGCTGTCGGTGCCATCGTGAGCGCACCCGACGAGTCCGAGGAGTCCATCAAGTCACGACTCGACGCAGCCAAGCTGGCGCTTGCACGCTCTGACCGAGGCGAAGAGGTGTCCGCTGCCATTCGGCAACTCAAGGACGAGCAGGGTGACTGCAAGGCCGTTGAAGTCGTGCTGGAGCACACGCTCACCAAGCTGCTCGAAGGGGTGCGAGAGAAGGCCGAAGAGGCGGTCAATCGCTGGATGCCCGTAGGGTTCAAGGCGTCGCTGTGCCTTGAGTCCAGCGACGGCAAGCCAGAGTGCCGCTGGGAGGTGATTGGGCGCGATGGACAGCCGCACCGCAAAGGCGCGCTCTCAGGAGCCGAGTGGGCGGCGCTCTCCGTGGCGATTGCCTGTGCGTGGACTTCTGGGGAGTCCCACGCGCGTTACCTGCTGCTGGACGACGCGGACATTGCGGGGTTCAACCCGGAGAACTTGAAGGCGACCCTCGACATGATTTCCAAGGCCGTCCGAGAGGGGGATTTGACGCAAGCACTCGTCGCATGGAGCCGTCCTGCCGAGATTCCCTCTGAGGGCTGGTCCGTGGTAGAGTTGTAGGGTAGTAGGGAGACCAAGGAGATCAAGTCATGACATTGATGCAAGCTGCTGTGAAATGGAACCTCTCCCTGAACTGGGTGCGTGAGCTGGTTCGCTCCGGTCGCATCTCGGGCGCGAAGCTGGTGAACGCGCCAGTCCCGTACTACGAGATTCCCGACGACGCGCCGAAGCCGGGTTCAATGGCGCGACTGCCCAACCGCAAGACCAGCGGCAAGCCGGTCAAGGAGGCGTCGCTGAAGCGCCGGGAGTACAGGCAGAAGAAGTACGCAGCCGAAGAGAAGTAAGTCACGACTCTCGCTGCACCTTTCTGGGGGCGGTCTTCGGGTGACTGGAGACCGCCTTCAGTCTTTTGACAGAGTTGTAATACCTTGCTACAATATGTCCTGCAGTACCCAAACAAGGAGAGGGACAACTGATGATGAGGCAAGTTGAGGCGTTGCTTGCGCGTTGCGGGGACTTTGACGGCCCGCTGAGCGAGGAAGTGAAGGAGAAGTTCCGAGCCTACTTTCTCAATCCGACACCTGAGTCATGGCACGCCATACAAGCGCAGACCTTCATGTTCTGGGGAGCTGGCATGGCCCCCAAGCTGGTCTGGAACGAAGTAGTGCGGCGCTATCCGCACTATGAATCCATGCTCGGCAGAGGGAAAGGTGCGACTGGCTGGAAGGGCGTACCGGACGTGTTCTCGGTGTACCGAGTCATGAATGAGCTGACGCTGAGTGGTGGTTTGGCTTCGCCAGACCAAGTTGACAAAAACTGGTAAGGTAGGTATACTGTTGAATGACGGTGGGGGAATGGTTCTCCCGCCGTCGTTCAACGCCAATGCAGCAAATGGAGAGAAGCGACCATGAGTCTCGACTGGAACATCACCGACGTGAAGGACTGGGAGTCCATCAGCATGAAGAAAGAGAACGGGCTGGAAGCGACGAAGACCCACGCGCTCATCTGGGCCACGCTGAGCGTGGACCTGCCGGGTATCACCGAGAAGAACGTGGAGGAGTTCTTCTGGCGCATCAAGACGGCTGAGAAGCTGTCCGGGGCGTTCGTCCAAAAGTCCGAGAACGACGGAATCGTGGACGTGCTGTTCACCCGTGAGGACATCGAGCGGCGCATCGGGCTGTCCACCAACGTAGCCACCAAGCCGCGTATCGCATGGGTGGCGCGCGTGGTGAAGGCAGCTGCCCGCGAGAACGATCAGCTGGACATTCCCGCGTTCAAGCGCGAGCTGCTGGCGTCTGCGCCCAAGAAGGCCAAGAAGGAGGTGTCCAAGTGAGCACCGCAGTCACGACTTTCGAGCTGCACGAGTCCGAGCACGAAGGGCCGAGCGAGTACCACATCATCCCGTTCAACGAAGACGGAGCGCCTGTGGAGCACACGCTGGCTGATCAGAAGTTCAACGACGTGGACAAGGCGTTCAAGGCCGCCAAGAAGGCGTGGCCGCAGGCTCGGTGGACGAACTGGTGAGTCATGGCTGCCACCCTCGGACTGAATGACGTGAATCCCAAGGTCGAGACCTACGAGGTCTGGAAGACCGAGGGTGGCCGCTGGCGGCTCCATGCGTGGGACCGAGAGGACGAGCCCGTTCACGACAGCGTGACGGGCCGTTCTTTCGCCGCCATGGGTGCCGCTCGTAATGCGGCGAAGTATGCGTGGCCCAAGGCACTCGAAGTTTTTGCGTAGGACAAGGGAGACAAAGTGAACGATACGGACAGGGAACTGGTTGAGGCGTACTGTGGGCGATTCCGCAGATTCAAGCGAGTCGAGACTGAGGTAGACGGGTGGACCGTCGTTCTCGACGTGTGGCGGGAGAACAAGCCCAAGAACGCAGAGAAGATTCCGTACCGTGCGCTGCTCGCTACGGGGCTGAAAGAGACGGGCGAATACACCGCAATCATGGACTGTGATTTCACTTTTCCGAAGGGCTACCGGAAGGTGATGAAGGACATACAGCAGTCCATTGAGAACGAAGGCGCGATGAAGCGGCTGCTCACTGACGCTGTACGCATGATGCAAACGCAGCAGAAGAAGCAGCAAGGCGGGAAGCTGTTGCAGAACTGAAGTCACAACTCGGAGCCTGTCAGGGTGGTGTCACCTTGACAGGCTTTGTCACATCCTGTAGCATGTTGTTCGTAGGTCAGCAGTTCAACCCGCAGCACAACGGAGAGCAGCCATGACTGGTTTCAAGATTGAAGTGCCGAACGATTACTTTGCCCGCAGCGCAGCCCGTGAATACGCCGACGATGCGGGTCTCGCTTTGGTGCGTGAGTTCGCTCAGAACTCCTGCGACGCCAAGGCCAAGAACGTGGAGTTCGTCTTCCACGCAGGCAACGAGCTTGTCGTGACTGACGACGGCAAGGGGGCGGACGCCAAGACCATCCGTGAGCGCATCCTCACCCCGCTCGAGTCCTTCAAGGACGAGGGTTCCATCGGCGGCTTTGGAAAGGCGAAGGAACTCCTGTTCTTCGCCAACAGCAGGTGGAAGATTCGCACCCGCGACGTAGAGGTCGTAGGCAGCTACCTCGACGTGCAGTCGTTCACCACGGGACTTGAGCACGCCCCCGGCTTCCTCGTGCGGGTGACGCTGCCCGAGGGGCTGTACAAGGCCGCCCGCAGCAACGCACGCTACTTCCTACAGTCCAGCGAGCGGTCGGGCGTCAAGTGGCTGCTCGACGGCGATGAAGTCGTGACTGAGGTTAAGAAGGCCAAGCGGTGCGCCAAGGACTTCGGCTTTGCAAAGGCGTACGTGCAGCGTGATTGCGTAGACACGGGCGTGTACCTCCGCACTGGCGGGCTGCTCACCAATCGGCGCTACGGGTATCAGCCGCAGCAGGTGGGCCGCGTCGTCATTGAAGTCACGGCTGCAAGCGTGGACGTACTCACCCCTGCCCGCGACTGGTTCCGCATGAGCGAGCACCGGCAGCAGGTGGACGGGTGGCTCAACGAGCTGGTCGTCAACTACGAGAAGGCGCTCGCAGACGACGTAGGCGACGAGGTGCTGTTCGTGGACGACGAGCACGTTGAGCCAGTCACGACTGGCAATGTGGTCAGCAGCAGCATTTTGCCCGCCACCAACGGCATCGTCGCTGACGTGTCGTTCCACAAGACTTCTGGTGCGGCTCCGACGCCTGACCAGCAGCGGAAGGAAGAGGAGCTGAACGTCGAGGCGATTCGGAATAACGACCCGGCTGCGCTCGCCGCGCTCGCCGCCGCGCTGAGCAGTTCGGTGGAAGTCTCGGCCAAGTCCGCGCTGCCCGCACCTGTGAAGAGCGCACAGGGGTTCGACATGGGCCTGATGCCCAAGGTGGACGGCATCAAGCGCATCACCGTCCACACGGGCAGCAAGGCGCAGGGCAAGAAGGGCGCGGCATGGCTTAAGAAGAACAAGCTGGCGGCGGCCGAGCTGCTCGCAGCGTGGACGACGGCGGTTCGAGTCGTGGCTGCAGCCAACCAGATGCCCATCGACGCTGTGGGCTTTACCTTCTGCGATTCGGCCGAGGCCGAGTTCCTGAAGGCCAAGAACGGCCGCTGGGCGGTTCTCATCAACCCGCTCAAGGCCAACCCGTCCGACTACTACTTTGCGGACGAGCTGCTGGACTGCGCCATTCACGAGCTGGCGCACCAGCTGCGGGGTGCGAGTCATGACGCGCTGTGGGCCTCGATGGAGTCCAGCGTCCGGCGCAAGGCGCGTAACCCCGGCATCCGGGGTGCGATTGCCCGGTCGCTTATCACTCGCGCTGTGGAAGAAGCGTTGTAGCCTTCGGTCCAGTCATGGCTCCAGCACCAGTACGAGGGATACGCGCAGCACCCTTCACCAGTCGCTACTCCGGGGGCTGGTACGTCGATGTGCTGGTAGATCAACTGCCGGAAAGCGACTCCATCATCACCCGTCGAACCGCCATGGGGCCAGCCTTGGTCCTTCGGCGGTTCGACGGGGTGTCGGCTCAGCGCCTCGCGGAGCTTGCCAAAGGGCACAGTCAAGTCCTGACTGCTGAGGAAGTCATCTTCGTACGGGGACACCCGTATGCCGTTTCCATCGAAGACGGCGAGGAAGTGGAAGTGCGCTGGTTCCGCGACGAGCTGGCGGTCAATGCCTTCTGGTTTGCGGCTGTGCGGCTAGAAGACGAGGCACGGGTGCCCTCGGACCTCTATCCGCGCACGTCTGAAGGTTTCGCCCTGCACTAACGAGTCTCGACTGGCCTTTTTCGCCGTCGGGACGGGCCTGTTGACAGAATGTAGTAAGGTAGGTATAGTGTCTATACACCGTGAGCAATACCGCTCACGGCTCAACGGAGAACCGCAAGCCATGACTGAGAACACCGAGCAGACCACGCAGCAGACCGACACCGTGCGCCTCATTGGACAGGAGGCCATCGACTACGCCGCAGCCGGGCACGACACCCGGCTCAAGTTCGCAGGGCGCGAGGGGCTGGGCATCTTCATCCCGGCGATGGACGACGTGAGCGCAGAGAAAGCGGCCGAGATGGTGGACGAGCAGGGCGCGGACGTGTCCCTGTTCTACTGCGACGGCGACCCCCGCATCGTCGCGCTGGGCCGGATGCTGGACGGCGACTTCAACGACATCGAGGAGGAGGACTACCGCGAGAACTACTACTCCGTCGGCAGGCAGAACTACTACGTCATGACTGACGACGAGGCCGACGAGGCGGCGGCTGAGCGGATTCGGGAGAGCCTCTGGGCCTTCAAGACCGAGTTCATCAGCGGCCACACCCGCAAGGGGCTGAGCGACCGTGCCGAGAAGGCACTCGCCAAGGCGCAGGCCGAGCTGTGCGAGGGCGCCAACGACCTCGTGGAGTCCATGATTGAGGACATGGACCACTTCATCAAGGATGCCATCCGAGGGGACGGACGCGGCCACTTCCTCAGCACGTACGACGGTGAGGAGTGCGAGGAGTCCGTGGGCGGGACCATGTACTTCATCTACCGGGAGAACTGAGCCATGACTGAACCAAAGCTGGGTCGGTGCAGTACCTGCGATTTCATCCACCCGCTCACCATGGTCACCCTGAGCAAGCACACCGATGTGGGCCTGTGCGCGCCCTGCGCCACGACTGTCCTCAACTGGCAGCGCATGGAAGCCATTGAGCAAGAGGAGCGGCGCAAGCAGTACCGCAAGGCCGCCAAGAAGCGCGGGTAGTAGTCGAGTCAGTCACAACTGCAAGGTGTGTCAGGGTGGTAGCACCTTGACACACTTTGTCTTTTGTGCGACAATGCTGTTCGTAGTCAGGCAGTTCAACTCGCAGCACAACGGAGAGACCCCATGAGCGCAGCAAAGAATCTGGACGGCAGCAGCGGCCGAGTCACGACTTCCGACGTTCTCAAGGCCATGTTGACGGAGAACACCGGGACGCACTTCCTCGACAGCGGCGGCGCAAACGGCCGCGCATGGCAGCGGAACCAAGGCCGGGACTTCGACAAGGAGCCGTCCGGCATCCTGAGCGTCCGCATCTGGAAGCCCGCAGAGCACAAGGCGGATTGGGACGTGACCCTCTCCACGTACCACTTCCTGAACGAGCGGGTGCGCTTCCTGCCCGACTGGCAGGCCCGCTTCGACGCCTACGTTGAGAGTCATGACTACGAACGCCGCAGCACCCCGTGGTTGGCGCTCATGGAGGGATTCTTCGATGACCTGAAGGAGCGGGGCCACGAAGTGACTGGCCCGTCGGGTGGTGACGAGCGTTTCACGGTGAACACGTACAACCACCCGAGCTTCCTGTCCCAAGTGCTCCAGTACGTCGCCGCAGCCGTGGACGACGTGCCGCTGTACCTGCTGCAAATCCACGGTGGGGCGGACGTGCGTGGCGGCTACACCGCACCCAAGTTCTTTGGGGAAGGCGGGCACAGCGAGCTGGCGCTGCTGGGCGATTACCAGTGCGTGGTCGCTTGCGACAAGTGCGAGGCGAACTGGTGCAACGACGGCCACAGCTTCGGCTACGACGGCGGCAGCGGCGACCCGCTGAATGAGTATCCAGTCGTGACTGCCGGTGTGCTGTTCAACGGCAAGAAGGTGCGTGGGCCTGCGGAGGGGCGCGTGTTCCTTTACGCCGACAAGTCGGTGTCCTGTCCCAAGTGCGCCAAGGGCAAGCTGCACGCCTATTCCTGCTAACCCTCACCCCAAGAACGGGGGCTGTCATGACTGCCACGAAGATGAAGCCTGAGATGAAGCTGGATCCCGCCGTGCTGGGCTCGATGCTCATGTCCATGCTGGACAAGAAGGAAGTCGCCTACCTCATCTGCAACGGGCTGGAGAGCGGTGGTTACGCCACGTTCGGCGTCGAGAAGTTCGACGAGCCCGAGCGCGTGGACTTCCAGCACGACAAGGAGCGCATCTACAAGCACCTCGACTACCCGCTGTGCAGCAGCGGCGGCGTGTGGCTGTTCTGCCGGTACGCAGAAGAAGCGCACACCAAGAAGCAGAGGGACGAGGAGTACGGCCCTTTCCTGCTCAACAAGGCCGCTGTCGAGCGCGGGCTGGGCGTCATGTTCCAGAAGTACCCGCGCCACTACGCGGACTTCCAGCGGGACACGGGCGACGCCATCACGGGCGACGTGTTCCTCCAGTGTTGTGTGCTGGGCGAAGTCGTCTACGGGTAGTTCCACCCCTAACCAACGGAGAGAGTCATGACTGAGAACGAGAAGCTGTTTGTGGAAGTGGCGAAGGAACTCAAGAAGCTGCTGGACCACAGGATGTCAGTCGAGGGGGTGGGCGAGGTTTCCCTGCGCGGCTACTTCCCCGAGCCGCTCTGGAACAAGCTACAGCACAAGGCGGAATACCTCGCAGGGGTTGAGGAAGTCATCCCGCCCATCCCGGTGACCATGGGTGAGGTCCACGCGCTCAAGGTGAAGCTGGAGAAGTTGGAGTCACGACTGACCACGCTGGAGCATCTCGAGCAGCGGTCAGCAGACGTGACGCGGGAGATCGCCAAGGAGGCCGTGGACGAGATCGACCTCGACAGCTACGTGAACACCTACCTCAAGGACAAGGGATACGTGACCGACAGGCAGTTCCTCGACCTCATGTCCCGTGTGACTGATTTGGAGAACAGCGACGGCTTCGAGCGGAACGTCGAGACTGCCATGGTCGCTGTGATGGAGGAAGCCTACAAGGTGCCCGAAGACTACACGGCACTGCACCGCAAGTTCCACGCGCTGCTCAAGTACCACTTCGGCAAGCTGGCGCGAGGCCAGTCATGACGGAGGTTTCGTTCACCATGCGTCTGGACACCGGCATCAGCGTCCAGACGCACGAGTTCACCGACAGGTCTGCGGGCGAGGCGTTCTACGCCAAGCTCAAGGCGTCGGTGCAAGCGGGTAACACGTTGGGCGCGACGTTCCGTAGCGGACGGACGCGCAGGAGTGTGGGCACCATGAGCAACCAGCAACCTCGCCGGTTCCAGACCGCCAAGTGCAAGCAGTGTCACGACTGGCAGCCCAAGAGCATGGTGTTCAACGGGCTGTGCGAGCTGTGCGAGGCGGGAGAGGAAGTTTTCGCCTCCTACGAGCAGCACATCGCCTTCTTCTACAACAAGCGGCGGGCCGAGTATTTCTGCAAGGCGTTGCAGAAGAAGCGGACCACCGTGTTCGCCAATCGGCCGGTGAAGGGACTGAACGAGCGCGGCGAGAAGTCATGGCTGGTGGTCTACGCGCTGTACCGCAGTGAAGTTGCAGTCGAAGCAGCCTGAGTCATGACGCAGTGGGCGAGTCCTGTCAGGGTCGTGTGACCTTGACAAGATTCGTCCATTGTGCGACAATGTGTGGGTAGGTCAGAGAAGCAGCACCTAACGCAGCAAGAACATGAGGGGACCGGGTCTAAGCCATGACTGACAAAACCATTCGGACGGCAGAGGACGTGTTCAACCACTTCGGGGCGGACTACGACCCGGAGAAGCCGCTGGAGGAAAACAACAGGCGGCTCTCGCGGTGCATCTACAAGGGCACGGGTTGCGGAGCGTGGGGGCACGTAGAGGAGCGTCCCGGCATGGAGGCGTGCCGGGGGCTGTTTTCCGGGCACTACGCCAAGGTGGACGGGGTGTGGGAGCTGGTGAGCATCTTCCGGCACCGCGTGTTCTCGCCTGACGCCGAGAACGTAGGGCTGAACGTCCATGCGGACGTGCGGCGCTACTTCTGGGTCGAGGGTGGCGAGGGGATGCAGGAGTACCTGAACGAGCAGGCGGGCGGTCACTTTTTCTGGACCTCCAAGACGGAAGACGTGGAGTGGATGCAGCCGACTGGCGAGTCACGACTGGAGTTCATCTGCGGCTCCATTGTGGAAGGGGTAGACGCAGAGGTGACTGCAATCCCGGTCACGCTGCCGTGCAGCGCGAAGGACTTGGACGCCACCATCGAGTGGGTCGAGTCTGAGGTCCAGATCATCTGGAACGACACGCACGGCTGCGAGGGCTGCGAGAAGCTGGCCGAGCAGGAGTACGGCAAGGGTCACTGGGATGGGCAAGTCATGGCTGATTGCCCTGAGTGTGACGGTGACGGGGTGTGCATCTAGGTGGTAGTACCTTGACACACTCTGTCACACATGAGACAATGCTGTTTGCAGTGAGCAGTGACCCAAGCAGTCCAACCAACGGAGAGCCGCAAGCCATGACTGAACTCGAGACCCTCAAGTCCATCCTCACCACCTTCGTCACCACCCTTCACCAGAGCGGCATCATCACCCCGGCCACGGGCGAGAAGCCGCTGGCGGATCACTACGCCCTGTCCATCGAGGCGCTCTCCAAGCGAGTCACGACTCTGGAGGCCGCGCTTTCACAGGCCCATGACACGCTGGAGTCGTACCGGGAGGACTCGTTCGCTCGCAACGAGGTGGCGGACCTCGTCCGTGAGCAGGTCAAGGAGTGGCTGACCAAGAACCCACCTGCGAGCGGGGTCAGCAAGCAGGACTTGGACGAGGAGATCGCCAGCTACCTCAACATGAACGACTACCTCGACAGCGACAGCATCGAGTCCAAGGTGGAGGACATGATTGACAGTCACGACTTTTCCACCAGCCCCAAGATGAAGCGCATGGTGCAAGACGTGGTGGACGAGGCGGACTTGGAGGATGCGGTCA
>Ga0194115_10000954_pt1 | contig 39196 bp, 59 predicted proteins | sample TA2MahsurfametaG_3_FD_148656 | JGI IMG/M metagenome (GOLD analysis project Ga0194115, IMG submission 148656) | Freshwater microbial communities from Lake Tanganyika, Tanzania - TA2015002 Mahale S4 surface | ecosystem: Environmental > Aquatic > Freshwater > Lake | place: Tanzania: Lake... | reverse complement strand
TAGTATTTAATATATTACCCAATATCCTTTCCAAGAAATAAATATAACCACGATGCCATGGTAAAAAATACCAACTCCAGTGGACCTGAACCATTGGAACACCAGAATCTGTGCAATGATATGCATGCAATTTAGCATAGTTTTCCCATTGAATTTGACTGTTTAATGGTATATTTCTACGCATATAACCGACCGCACGACACAAATTTTTCACCTCATCATCAGTCAAATCATAAAAACTCTTACGAATTCTTTGCGGTTCATTTTTAAATTTAAATCTTTTACCACCTTCAGCAGGTCCACAAGTGGGATCATTGACAGGCGTTTTAGTAGCTGCGTTTAAATTTAATCCAAGTGTACCTGTAAGTAACCCAGACTTTAAAAAAGTTCTTCGTGTTGTATCCATATCATTTTATTTTGTTTATTATCCAACCAATTCTATGTTTATTAACCCAATCTACTAATGCTTTCTCAAAACCAATATCTTTACCAGCCTTTTCACTTTCAATCCACTTGTGTCTCAGTATTTCATCCTTCATATCAATAAAGTTAGAATAAATACATTTTTTTTTATCCATATGCATATATAGTAAAAATTAATTATAAAACTTAAATTAAAAATTGATTTTTATTTTTACCACTTAACTATACAAACACAAAAAATATCTATAACTTTTTTTTTAAAAAATCGTCAAATGGATCATTAAACATATTTTAATTCTTTATTTCGGCGCAGGCTGATTTTAATTTTTTTATCAGTTCTTTTGTTTCTTCTAAATTGAGCGCGAATCTTAATTCTACCATGTTATCAAGATCTTGGGCTTGAATGATTATTAATTTATTTTGTTTGTTATGGCCGACACCATAATGATATTTGCCATAAGAACTTTCTATTGAATGAGTAATCATATTACATCGAATTCGATGGGATTAAAAATCTAACTCTATTATTAAACAAATAAAGCCCAGATCAAATTTTATTTTGATTCCGGGCTTATTCATGTCAAAATTTTTTTAATTTTAATTTAAATCTTTCCAGCTATCGAATTCTTTCTCATCGTCTCTTTCTTTGGCAAATGCGGCGTCTTGCATACAAGCTTGTTGAATTTGCTCTATTTCTTTTTCTATTACTTTTTCTATTTCTTTCATCTCGGCTTCTGTGAAGTTGTTTTTGTTATATTTAACTTCTTCAATTTCAGCGTAATCGAACCCCTTGTCAATGCATCGTTGGCCCCAGTACTCGTAAGGTCCAATTCCATCGTTGCTGATTGTGTAACTAATTTCTAACTCCAACTCTTGTTCCTCGCCATTTTTATCTAAAAAATAAATAGTATAATCCATATAAGTTTGGGGCTTTTTGCCCTAACCCCAAGGGTTGCTAACCACCCACTACTCCATCACCAAAGTCTCACCATCTAGCCTTGCAGTAGCCAATCCGTCAAGTGCAAATTCTCGAAATCGGCCAATCGGTAAGTCCTTTTTAATCTTATTCTTCTCTTTAACAAGAGGAGAATTCTCTACTTCTTTAGCTGGAAAAATAGCTGGAGAAATAGGAAATTTATTAGTAATTAAACCAAATATCTTTATGGAACTATCGTTTTGATTAATCTTAATTCCATGGACAGTTTTACCAGAAGCATCTTTGTAAGTTTCATAGATGTCTTTCTTGGTATATTTAGTTTGAGTTTTATTTAGACTCGCTTTTAGAGACTCCATAATCTCGTCTGCTGCTTGGCGACTCAAACCGCACATGATTTGCCTATCTATTTCCAACTGGTCAATGCTTTTTTGTAAAACATTTCTATAATTAAACCCAAGTTGAACAATGTATTTTGCAACCTCTCCCGTGGATCGGGAAACGTATGTAAAACTGGCGAATCTAGCTAGGCCAGCCTGACTAGCAATTTTTTCAAGTATTTTCATGCTTTGTTTTTATTTTGTTTTGCTTTAAGACCGCTAAGAGCGCGACCCCTAAATGGGGCTGGTTTTCGGACTATGCCTCGACGCTCTTCCCATTTTTTAAATGCTTTATTAAAAAGAGCTAATGTGCCGTTAGGAATGTGAGGGCTAAAGTCAGTGTCGTAAGATACTTTATAACCGGGTCTATGAGTTGGTCTATGCTGGTCGCTCATTTTTTATTTTTACTTATTATTTTCTGGTGTAAATAATCTATATATGATCTTCTCCACTGTCAATACAGGAACTACAATCCTTGCTAAAGATGGCTATAATATAGCTGTTACTGCCGCTATAAATAGCTTTACCGCAAATGGAATAAATATACCTACCTCTACAACTAATCAAGCATATTTAAGTCACGCTCCTCTTTTAGTAACTGGAAACATAACTAATGCTACGATAGGAACAATTTTTTATTACTACGATGGAGATTTAAGCTCCTAAAAAGTTTTTAAAGTAAAGGGGCGGAGGGAGATTTTCCCCCCGCCCCCTTTTTTATACCTTTACTCCTTCAAGGTATTCGCGACCATGAATTGTCAGTTTTCGACCAGTAGGCGTAACCTCAATAAGGTTAAGCCGTTGGAGGTAATTTTCAAGGTCTCTTTGTAAACTCTGACGAGTCATAAACGTTTTTGCGCTTAAGCTCGTTAGGGTTGTCTCTGGCTTCTCGGCTAGAGTCTTAAGAATCTTCAACTCAAGCGGAGATAGCCCAAGTGGAAGAATTCCCATTTTAGAAGAAAAATCTTTCCAATCTTTCATTCCAAATAACTTAACTTTTGAAGTGGCTAAGTAAGAGTTAATATGATTAGCCATTTGCATTGCTTTACGAGCATTTCCTCTAAGCACTTTGGAAATCTCAATCAATGCTGCTTCACTAATTTCTTGCGATACTGATTTTTTTACAATAGCGGCAAGATTATTTATAGAGTACTCCTCTAAATCAATCCTCTCCAACCTATCTGCAAGGGGAGCAGGAATTTTATGAGGCTCCGTAGTGGCAAAAAGAAAAGTAAATCTCTTAAAGTCGATATCAAAATTTCTATCGCCATAAGTGAATCTATTTTTGTTTTCTTTGTTCGGATTTAAAATAGTAAGAAGAGCCATCCTAACGTCTTCTGGAATCTCACTTGCTTCGTCAAAAAACAGAGTTGCTTCTGACGTGCGAAGTATAGGTTCCAGAACCTCGTCCACGAAAGTTCTTAAACTTTTTAAAACAGAACAATTAACAACAAATTGACTGCGCTTTTTACCTTCTTTTGTAACAAGTTTTGAGGCGTAAGTTTGCGCCATCAGAGTCTTGCCGCATCCCCTCGGGGCTACAAAAAGGATGTTTGGAGAGATAAAGCTAACCTTTTGGGCTGCTAAGAAAAACTCTAGCTTTTTCTTTATCTTCTCTTGCCCAATGATATCATCAAAGGACATTGTAATTTATTCATCAATTTCAACTTTCGTGAGGACAGCGGCGGAATCGACCTCGCTCGCTTCAGGGGTAATGTTTTCGGCGCTATCCTTAGGAACATCAGCTAGGCTGACGTTGTGGGCGCTCAACAGGAACTCGATGCTCTTCACAAATCCTTTCGGAACAGGAATAACATCATTCCCCTTAAACATCTTGTTCAGGTCTTCGAGCTTGATAACAACGTGATGCTTAGTGCCAGTCTTCTTTGCCATACGATTTATTTTGTTTGTGTTGAACCAAAGCTTTTTTGCCTTGGTGAGTCGAGTATGGAGATCTTAAAGCTTCAGTCAAGCGGGTTTGTCAGATTTCTCAAAAATTTTTTTGATAAAAGGTTTATCTTTTTTAGGGGATTGGCATGGGATTTGCTGGAAGCAGTCTCCGTGCCATTCACCTCTTTTTACGTTTGTCAAGAGGTTTTTTTTCTATCTTTTCGTCCAAAAAAGCAATCAAAGGAGTCAAGCAAAAAAATATAAAAGCTGGGATTAAAGATAATAAAATAAATACTTGGCTTTCAGTCTCTTTCCAAGAAGCAACATAAATAGTTCCAAAAAACATAATTTTTAGAATAGATTAAATTCATTAGTTATCTTTTCGATTTCTTTTCTAATTGCTTTTAAAACAGAAGATTCTATTTGCCTAATTCTTTCTTTTGTAAGATCTAATTCTTGACCTATTGTCGCTAAATCGGTTGGGCTTTCTCCATTTAAGCCAAATCTTTTATTAATTATTAATTGTTGTCTTAAAGGTAAGCGTTCTATTATTTTTTTGATAATTGTACTAATTTCATTGCAAGAGGCTTTTGCATCGGGCTTTAGTCCTACATCGTCAGGTATTTCATTTATTCGGTCTTTAATTTCGTCTAGGTCCGAAGATAAAGAATGTATTGAAAAAATCTGACTTGTTGCAAGTTCTGTTATTAATAGAGCTTTGCTTTCGTTGATTTGACAATGATTAGCTATTTGTCGAACCGAAGGGTTTACTTTATTTTCATTTTTAAACGATTCGATAAATTCTTTAGCTTGTTTGGCTAAATCAATATTTTTAGCTGAAATTTTTAAGGCGGAGTAGTAACTGTTCTTGGAGATGTGTTTAATCATTCTTCCTCGAACATCAAAACTTGCGTAAGTTAAAAATTTAAATCCTTTATTTGGATCAAACTTATCTAAACTCTCAAGTAAAGATAAATTGCCTTCTGAAATTAACTCATCTACTTTTTGAATGTCTGATGAAAACTCAAAAGCAGTTTTTACAACAAACATTAAATTGCTCTTAATTATTTTTTCCTGAGCATCTTCCCAGCCGTCAGCTCGGCTCTGGTAAATAAATATTAACCGAGTCTCTTCTTCTGGCGGTAATATTTGATTTTTAATTTGATTAACATATCTGTTGAATGTCTTGTCCATTTGTTTCTGGGTAAAATAAAAGGGTCCGAAGACCCTTATAAAGTAAAGTTGGATTCCTAATGCTGCTGAGCAGGTTTTATGGATTTGCTTCCGGCAGACACGGTTACGCTTCTAGTGAAGTGCGTCCATGGTGGGAAAAAGCGGAGCGGAAGTCAAGGGTCATCAACAAAAAAGTTTTCGCGTTAAAAGGGCCAAAATTGTTCGATCTTTAACGCTAACATTTTCTAACCACGCACTTTTCGCCGGTCTCTTCAGTCATTTTTTGAGCCCAGCTCTTTGCCATTTCTAGTCCATACTTATCGGGCGGAAAGGCTCCAAAATTAAATTTATTATTTTTGGATATTACCTGATAATATTTAAATATTCGGTTTTTTACGATTGACTTTTTTCTTAGGCTTTTCTTTTTCATTTGAAAGGAATTGGACAATTTCAGCCTCTAAGCTGTCTATCGTCTTGGTTTCTAAATCGACTTTCTTTAAATTAGCTGCTAATTGTTTTACTAAATTTTCTTTTTGCTTTAACAACTCATCATTCCAATCAGCGCCCTGATCGTCTAGTTCGTCTATTTTATTAACTAAATAATTTACCTGCTTTTCGAGCCACGAAACACTCTCTACAGCCAAATTTGCTCGGCGTAAAAAGTCTTCCATTTTTTCTTTTTTTATTTTTTTAGATTTGTTCGTTGACATATTCTTTTAAAGTAAGAGCTAATTCAACAGTTCTGCTATGAGAGGCGGGATTTATAGATTCATCATTCTTTTTAATTATTTCGTCGTCGCAAATTGCGGATTTTATGATTTCGTCTATAAGTTCAATCATTACTTCTAATTTTTGATTATTCATCATTTTCATCCTCTTCAATGTCGTAAATTTGATTTTCTTTATTTATCCGATCTATAATTAAATCTTCAATTAAGTCTTCAAGGGTCTCTTGGAAATAATCTAATACTTCTGTATCTGTTAGATCTTTGCACTCTTCTAGGTTTTGAAATTTTTTATATAGTTTTGAGTTTATGGTTATATTCATGTTAGTTATTCTCGTAGTACTGGGCTATTTGCTTGATCCATTTTAGATCATAATTAATGAACTGAATTTTGACCGAAGATTCTTCAACAATAGTATTAAATATTTCTAAAGTTTTTTCATCTTCCAGTTTAGTTCCTTGGCGATTAGCCATGTATATTTCGTTTACACCTGACTGAATTAGAGCTTGCAAACAATGATTACAGCACCGGCCAGTAACATAAGCCTTTCCTCCTCCATAAACTTCTCTTGGTAAAACTTTACAGTTTAAGATAGCATTCAACTCCGAATGAATCATAAAAGGATATTTATTTGGTCTCATCGAGGGCAAATTAGCATCATTTACTCCTTTTATAAATGAATTATACCCCGTGCCCAAAATTAAATTATTTCTATCTACTATTACTGTGCCGTGCTTAGTTTCTTTGTCTCTGCTTCTGGCGGAAACAACGAAAGCTAAGCTTAAGAAATAATTGTCCCAATCGGGCCTATCTATTGTCATTGATAACATGTTGATTTTAAATAGAAGAAAGTCAAGTTTTGTTTATAAAAAGTGTAATGTTTTTTAGTTATACTTCTTATGATTACTTTAAATTTTACGGACCAAATTAAGGCCGCAAAGCAAAATAAAGCATTAAATAAACCTTTTAGAACTCCCGGTGGTCCTAAAAAGTTTTCCGTTTATGTCAGAAACGAAAAGGGAAATGTTGTGAAGGTAAATTTTGGCGATCCAAATATGGAAATTAAAAGAGATGACCCAGCTAGAAGAAAAAGCTTCAGAGCTAGGCACAACTGTGCTAATCCCGGGCCTAAATGGAAAGCAAGGTACTGGTCGTGTTACCAATGGAGAGCTGGGGCACCCGTTAAGGGAAGCGAACTAGTAGATGCTGAGTCAGAGGCGAAAAAGGGGCTATGGTATAATATACAAAAGAAAAAAGAAAGAATGGGCCAGAATTACAAGCCCGCTAAGCCCGGAGATAAAGATTACCCATCTCAAGATGCTTTGAAGAAAGCTCAAGCAGGAGAAGAAGAGTGGGATGGGTTTACAATTTATGATCAATCTGAACTTTTAAAACTTTGGCCTGAGTTGGCTAAAGCAGAGGAAATGGAAACGGAATCAGAGGAAGACGAATTTGAAGAGTACAAGGGCGACTTTTTAGGTATGTCTATCGGCTCTTTGAGATCGACACAGAGTCATGTTAATGCTATTTTAGCAAATCTTGAAAATCCTAACGTCAAAGAAAACCTAACAGAATCATGGTTGCAAGGAAAAATAGCTGTTACAGAAGATTACATGACAATGATCCATAATTATGTAATGTTTAACCAAGAGAACGATTACGCAAATGCAAGCGAAGAATATGACAAAGACATTTTTGAAACTGGATCTATGATAAAAAACATTAATCCTTCCTGCGATCATTATGGCAGCGAAGGCGTTGTAGAGTCTGTAGATGATTTGCCTAATGGGATCGGCAAAGTAGTAAAATACAAAGTGACAAATGACGGCCCAACTTATAAAAAAGGCGACGTTCTAACTAAAACAAAAGATCAATTAATAAGATCAAGAGCTTCTTATGAATCTGAAGAAGAGTATCAGTCGATGTACGAAACAGAAGGCAAGAATTTTAGGCAATTTTTGCAAAAATGTATTCCTTCTAAAGATGGATCTGATAAAGAAAAATTTCAATCTTGCATATTAGAATACAAAAAAGGACAATCTACAAAAGCAAAATAATTTATTAACACAAGGTAGTGCTTATTTGTTCACTGGAAGAAATCCCTAGAAGCCTTAACTTCCCCAGTATATTTTTTCGCCTCTTTTGTAGTTTTTCAAATCTTCTTTTGCTAATTCATTTACAAAATGAATGTCTTTGTAAACTATATAATTATTAGGTAGTAAAGCAAATTGTCCATTACTCAAATTAATTAAATTCAATGGTTTATGCTCTTGAGCGTATCTGGAAAATCCATCTTTCCAATCTATAATAATTCCAGTATGCCTTCCTTTTTCTTGAATTGGATTAAGAGTTTTACACTCTAATCCTTCTAAATATTTAGAATAAAAAATATCTAAATCATCACCCATAGCTGCCCAAGGGACTAATTCATTAGATCCATACTTAAAACAATTTGTTGTTGAAAAAGCATGAATTGGTAAACCTGTCCAGTTAGCTCCCGATTCTAATAAAACATGCCCCATTGGTATTTGATTAACTCGACAAAAAACCCCGTGCCAAATGGCCGGGGTTATTCCACAAGACATTTTTTCACCTAAAAATTCATTGTTTACATTTATGTATAAATGAAACGGAAGATTTGCGTGCCTAGACATACTTATTGACTAGCTTTTAAAAGAGCCTCTAGTTTACCTTGAGGAGTTGCTATAGATCCAATTGCGGTAAATATAGAAAGACCAGTCTTTGTTCCTTTGTAAATGCCTTGATGAACAGTGCTTCCTGATTGGAGAGTTCTATTTAATTGATTAAAAGCATTATCAATATACTCTTGAGGTATATTATCTAACGTTTGATCGTCTCCGATAGCTACAGTTGCAGCAATTTTACCGGAAGAAAGATCAAGCTCTCCACAAAGAACGTTTCTCTTTAAATTTTCTCTAACTGCTTTAGAAATTTCAGCTTCGCTGGTTAAGTTTGGGATACTCGTCATTCCAAAAACCATAATTCCACTATCTAAAACAGTTCTAAAATCATTACTATCAAAAGTTGAATATTGACTACTCTTTGTGACTATATTATTAAATAAATGAAAGAGAGAGGAAATATTTGCATTTGCTACTTGCCAAAACTTGCTGATCGGTAACTTGGGATAAAGAGAATTTATCTTTTCATTGTCAAGAATAATTAAAGGAGAAACAATTTTTTGATCAACTAATTGACAAACTTCCTTTAGAGTCTCGTAAGCATTTAGACTAACCTTTTTCCCTTCCGATATTCTAGGTAGAGCTAAAATAACACCAACATACGGAGAGGTTGCTTTTACTGTTTCTTGATATTCTTTGACAACTTTAACTAATTCAGTGCAAACCCCCGCTCCGGTTCCTCCTCCTGCTCCAACTGTAACAAAGATTCTATCTATGTCTGTACCAACAGATTGCTTGATGAAATCTACTACATCTTCTTTTTGCTCTGAGAAAGCTGTTTTGGCTACGCCACGATCTTTGCCAGCCCCCTGTTGTTTCCCAAATTTAAATTTCTTGGGAACATTGACCGTTTCTAAGTCTTGATCGGCTGTATTAATAGCTCCAACCCTAGCGTAACCAATCTGAGAAAAAGCCTCAGCAAGTTTACCCCCTCCTTGTCCTGCTCCAATGAATCCAAATTTAAACCCAACGGTATCTTTATCTTTAAATTCCTGAGCTGTTTCCTGTACTGGCTCAGGGACTTCCGGCATTTGGAAGTCAAACACATCATTTTTTTCTGGATTCATATAATTATGTAAACCTATTGCTATTTGAGAGCTTTGGCTCATTATTTCATATTACACAAAAAGGATAACTTTTTCAAAAATTATCAGTTTCTAATTCTAGAGTTGCTGAGATACCTTTATTAGATTTTTCTTTTACTGATATGTTTGATGAAACATATTCCATGATCTCTTGTATTTTTGAAATAGGTATTTCTTCGTTTTTATTTTCTTCGTCATCGAAATAAAGTGTCGTAGCGACCCTCATTGCGGCGAAATATAAAAAATCCTGATAGCTTAAGCCAACCATCTCTTCAGGATTAACTTCAAATATAAAATTTCTTTTCATTCGTTATGAGAGTTACCTGTGACCTTATAATTATATTTATAAAATGGCATCATACCACCTCTTATTTCATAAAGCCAAAATCCAAAATGTTCATAAACTATTTTTGCTTGAACCATTTTCAAACCTAACTTAAATTCAACATAATCATTTACATACAAGTATTTACCATCTACATCTTTATAGCCAGTACAATATTCAATTAAATAATCATCAATATTTGCATTAATGTATTGTCTACTACTAGGATCTTCGCTCAATAACAATTCACCCATATTGGTGATTGCTTGACCTAATAAATTCAAATATCTATTATTCTTATTGTCCCAAACCCTAAATGATAAAGTGATGTTCATTTTAATAACTCCACTGCCTGAAAATCCCAAATCCAAATCCAAAAATGCGAAATCTATAATGATAGCTTATTTCGTCTTTTTCTATTTTTAGATTGTTTCCAAATTTTAAATGCAGAGCCCAATTTTGATGAGGACAACAGTTTCTTTTTCCAAAAAATATAGTCGGTAATAAAATTTCCAAAACTAAATAATTGGTAAAACACCCAAACTCTTTTCTGTATATTTCAACGCTCACTGTCAATATGGTAGTCTATATGAGAATCGAACTCATGTTTCCGCCGTGAAAGGGCAGCGTCCTAGGCCACTAGACGAATAGACCTTAAATTAAATTGATATTACTTCTTCAACTTTTTCTTTTTTATTATTGATTTCTTTAAATAAATTATAGATGGATCCTTCGAGATCACTAATAAATTTCGGCCCGTTCTTAACTAAAAATTTATTATATAAATCTTTTTGATCTTGATTAGATAGACATTCATCTAATGTTTCTGTAAGTTTTTCACTGATTCTCCAGAGCTTTTGATGTCCATGGTTGTTAAGAAACTCATGGAGCAAGAACGCTTGATCTTTATTTAGCATTTTTAGTATATTTGTAACAGGTATATAACTTTTAGTATTTAATTAACAACTGATGCAACCAGCAAATAATGCTGTCTTTGCTAATTTAAGCATATTTATTCGTCGTTTAAGTTAATGTTATAATAATCAAGATCTTCTCTCAAACTCGCTCTAATAGCTTCTAAAGCTTCAGTCGCTGTTTTAAAAGAATGACCATGCTTCAAGAACCCACGTAGCATGTTGTCTAGATTGGACACTGTCAAGCGCAAATCTGCTCCTTGTAGAGCGGCTTTGTGTTCGTATTTTTCTTCAGGCAAGGTAAACTCTAAAATAGCTTTCATAATCAATCAAATAAATTATGATAATAATCAGCGAAAAGTTTCATTCCTTTTTTCATTCTTTCATCTAATTCGTTTGCTTTTGCTATATAATCTTTATTAGCTTGTTTCTCTTCTGGCGTTTTTTCTCTGGCAAGATAATTAGCCAAAGTTTCGGGTTCATAATGCCAATGTTCAGGAATTGGATTATAAATATCTGGCTCTTTCATGTATTCAAAAGTCCAAATGATTTCATCCAATATAGCTTCCCACTCTTCTTTTGTCAACTCGCAAGGGAACCCCGCCCTATCCATCTTCTTATAATGCTTTAATCGCGGCAAAATAAAATTAGTAAAAGTGTCGGATAAATTCCAGCATTCACGATTAGAAACCCCATATCGAAGTATTTGATAAGTGGCAATAATACTATATTTTATATTACAGCAAAAATCATACAACCGCCAACCATAGGGTATCTTATCAATAATAATATCAGGATATTTACCAATTATATAAAAATCCTCTTCTTCGATTGTTATAAATTTTTCAGTTTTATTTTCAGAAGTATTCATGCTTTAATAAGCCCAAATTTATCAACTCGGTTGTTCCAATCGTGATATAATTCGTCTTTTGTAATGTCAATGTTTAATTGAATACTTTCTGGACTTAATTTGCGATATGAAACTTTTTTGTAATCAAATCCCCCGTCAATCGCAACATCACCACAGGTGCAGCCACGCATGTCGTGTCTAGTTCTACTGTAAACTACATCTCCACAAGAAAGACACTTAATACCATTAATTATCATAAACTCATTACCCAAGCAATAACTTGTATTACAAAATTAATTAAAGGAAATAAAATAAAAAAACTAATCGCTATATCATCAATCATATAAATACTGCTCTCTTCTTCAGTATATTATATTCTACCATAAAGAAAATAAAAAAAATAAAACTAATAGGAGCAGTAGGACTTGCACCTACGTAGGCGTGAGCCGGGAGATTTACAGTCTCCTGCAATTGCTGCTATGCGATACTCCTATTCATGTTTGATTTAATTAACAAAAATAAAGCATAACTTGAACTATTGTGTTTAAATTATGCAGTATAAAATGGCGACCCCGGCAGGAATTGAACCTGCGACCGAAAGATTAGAAATCTTTTGCTCTATCCAACTGAGCTACGAGGTCAAAATTAAATCCCACTAGAAGTAAGTCTATTTCTAGAACTATTTTTTTGTCCTTCTAGCGAGATAAAATTTGTTTTCTTTTATAATTTTCTAAAGCCGCCTGTAATGCTTCTTCAGCCAAAACACTACAGTGAATTTTTACAGGTGGTAAACCCCCAAGAGCTTCTACTATTTGATCGTTATTAAAATTCTGTTTTAAATCATCTATTGTTCTACCTTTTATTAATTCAGTAGCCATAGAAGAAGCTGCTATCGCAGATCCACACCCAAATGTTTTAAATCTAGCATCAATAACTGTATTAGTTTTATCATCTATTTTTAGACTAATTTTCATTATGTCGCCGCAAGCTGCCGCACCAACCTCACCAATTGCATTCGCATCTGCTAAATCTCCCATGTTGCGAGGATTTATAAAATGATCCATCACTGTGTTATTGTATAAGGTGTATGAATCACTCATATATAATTATGTTACACTTTTTTATTATTACAATAAAAATTATAAAAGAATTGAATTGAAGGCTCTGTCGGACAGAGGGAACTCGAATCCCTACGGTATTTCTACCTTCAGATTTTAAGTCTGCGTACCACTATAACTTTCGTTACCAACTTAAACTGTATATCTGTCTTACCTATTTACGGTTTCCGTACAGTATTGTTTGTGGTCTGGACTATGCCTTTATCATGATAGAATCGCCTCAACACCTTTCGGCGCAGCTTGTTACACTCTATTTTAGATAGGTGATTATAGTCTCTACACGTCTCTCTTTCGAGATTTCGCTCGGCGTTGAGTCATCATTTCTGATAGGCTGTTCGCCGAATTTACACCATTTAGATACAGTTTTCACTGTAAATGCACCTTAATAATGCGTCTGCCATTTCGCCACTGTCCGACAGAACCTTCAATTTTAAAGAACGTACATATCCTACTACAGGATACACCCTTTGTCAAGGGGAAATTGGTAGTCCCGGTGAGATTTGAACTCACAACCCCTCCGTTATAAACAGAACGCTCTGACCAAATATTGAGCTACGGGACTGTTGGTGGGCCTTGAAGGATTTGAACCTTCAACCGACAAATTATGAGTTTGCTGCACTAACCAGATTGTGCTAAAGGCCCAATAAAAAGAACAAATAAGAAAATGGTGCATCCAGATGGGTTCGAACCATCAACTCCGAAATTAAAAGTTTCGTACTCTGCCAGTTGAGTTATGGATGCATTTTAAAGAACTTCCTAACTCTATCCTAAAACCATCACGCTGTCAAGAAGTTTTTAGTTTTTTTGCTGCTTTCACCAAAAGGTGAAAACCTCTATTTTACTGAAATTGGGAGCAGGTGATGGATTTGCACCACCGATCTTCACGTTATGAGCGTGACGAGATAGACTACTTCTCCAACCTACTGTTGTGCCCTAGTATGTAGGGGCTTGGAAGGAAGTCAAATTTTTTTTGGAGCCTTCACCCAGACTTGAACTGGGCTCTGAGGTTTACAAAACCCCTGCATCCCCATGTATGCTTTGAAGGCTTTAAAAATTATACTTTATTTTTCTTTAATATTCTACCACCAACTATACAACTTTTCTTAAAAGATTTAAACTTATTATTATCTTCAATATCATTACCTCTGATATATGTTGTATTTTCTTCTATCACATCTACAGTTCTCCAATGGGTCTCTCCATCGTCTTTTTTATATACAAACTCTACAACATTTGGAGTTCTTATTGTAATATTTTTAATATCAATATTATCTTTACTTTCAAATCCTGTTTCTCCATTTATCTCTCTAGGCTCAATACCTTTACCATAGGTAGCTGCAAAAATAATAAAATTAATCATAGCTTCTTTGGGATTGGTAGAAACAAAATTTTTTTTCTTAAAGTCAGAAATTAATTTCTCTAAGGTTTTAGGATTTGAATAACTTAAAGATAAAACTGGAGACCAACCCCTTTCGTTTGTTAATCTTATTTTTACTTTCATATTAAATTGGCAGGGGCAGAGGGAATCGAACCCCCACAAGAGGCTCCAAAGACCTCCGCACTACCATTATGCAATGCCCCAATATTGGAGCAAGCAGCGGGAATCGAACCCGCATAACCAGTTTGGAAGACTGGCACTCTACCATTGAGCTATGCTTGCTTTTTCTTTTCTTCTTTTTTCTTTTTTTCTTCTTCCCTATTCTTTACATCTTCTATGAATTTGTCTAATCTTTTATAAGCAGATTCTTTCGATTCACATGTAAAACCTTCTAATCCCCAAGAATTACTACTAGGATAAAATTCGCTAGGGGGATATTTTTGACCAGCTATTACATAGCCATTATGAGACTGCACTCTTATTACCTCGTAATGTTTTTTTTGAGGTGAAGTTTCAGCCCATCTTTCATAGATTGCAAAATCTCCTTCTCTAAGAATTTGTTTATGACCAAATCCCTTAGAGATGAATTCCTTATCAATTTTTTTCATTATTCTATTTATTTCGAGCTATTGATTCTTGGCACCACTTCCACGGATTTCCAACATATCGAGTTAAACCTATATGAGCTAATTGTATAGTTGTATCAAGTAAAACTTTTCCTCCAATTTTACGCCAAAGGGTACAAAAACCCCAATCCTCACTTTCTAATATTCCTTCGTTAATATCTACTTTAAAAAAGTTATAAAATGTATCTAGATTTCCATATCCGTCTATATCGTTAGTATATTTTAACTCAGGAAATTGTTTAATTAATTTTTCGAAAGCAGTTCTTGAAATTAATAAAAATCCAGTTGGTAAGTATGTAGATTCTACAAGGCCATCTGCGTTCATAACTACATGGCCCCCTATTGGAAAGTCAACCACTTCTTGACGCGCTTGAAACCTTTCGAAAATAAAATACTTCTTAGGGTAAACTCCTGCAATAACTTCTTTATTATAATTTAATAGTTTTACCACGCTTTCAGGCTCGAATTCAATGTCGGCATCAATAAACATAAGATGCGTACAATCTGAATTTAAAAAATGGGCCGTCGCCGCATTTCGTGCTCTGGAAATTAAACTATCAAACACTATTGGGAATAGCTCGTATTCAATATCTAAATCTCTTAAGCGATGGCTTAATTTTATTAAGCTCATCATGTATTCTGTATTTGCTTGGTGATTATAGCAAATAATTGGAATAAAAAGTTTCTTGTTCATGTTTATTTGTTAAGAAGCTTAAGGATTGCTAAGTCTTTTGCTTTTAGCTCTACTTCCCAGTAAACATTTGGATTATAATCTGGTGGAAAACCAACAGCATAATCAGCATGTTTTCTGGTACCATTAATCCCTTCGCTAAAGTGGAAAACTGGATTAGTGTTCCAAGTTTTAAAAGCCATGTCGAAAGCCTCTCTTTCAGAGAGTCCACCATGACAAAAGGAGTGATGAAGGTTGTCAAAAGTAATTGGAATGCCGACTTTTTTATTAAAGTATCGACATAAATTATAAATTGTCCAAGTTCCTTCCTTATTGTCATTTACTTCTAAAACTAACCTATTCTTGACATTATTAGGTAGTTTGTCAAAGTTTTTTAAGAAAACTGAAGAAACAATTTCTGGATCGCCATCTTGGCGACAATGAATATTTAATGGGGCCTCGTAATTTTGAGGTAATCCAATAAGATCGAAGATTTCTGCGTGAGCTTCTAAATCTCTAATACTATTACTTATAACCTGAGGGTTCTCACTTGTTAAGCTAATGTATTCGGATGGGTGTGCGGCTATTTTAAGTTTTGTCTTATTAATTGTCTCTTTAATCTTTTCTAAAGAAGCTTTTATAAGATCAAAATTTGGCAAATCAGAAAGCTTTAGATTAACCTCTGGATGGTTTAATACTGGAGCTAAGTCAGAAGAAAGTCTGTATCCAGAAAAACCATTATTGTAACAATACTGGATAATTTTATTTGTTACGATGAAATTATTTAATATTCTTTCTGATAAGACTTTTATCCCAGCGTCTTTACCTAAGGCTTGAAAGCGGGTATAGGTTAATTTTTGAAATTTATACCCTTGCTCTTGAAGGGCTAACGAAATGCAACACAGTCCTAGCTTCACCGCGCCAATCTAGGACTCATCCCAGAAGGGAGTCAAGAAAAATTTTACATGTTGTAGTGAATTTTTTTTACTGTAAATAATTTTCCTTTTACCGAAGAGTTTAATTCCTTGCACTTCTCTTTTGCTTCGTTTTCGTCCTCAAATAAGCCTAAATTTATGCAAACAATTGGGATTTTTGAAATTCTTTTTTCAGCCTCTATAGATACTAATTTTGCTATACAAAAAGCTTTTCTTAAGGATGCCTTTTGAAGTTTAATTATTAACTTAGAGAGAGGGGCGTCTTCAGCAAGATCGATGCCAAAATCTTGCTTAACCAAAGTTCTTTGTTCTTCTGCTAAATTATAATATCCTGCATTATTTAATGCTTTATAAGATAATACAGAAAAACTCTTATCTTTAATTTCTGGATCGTCTATTTGAATTAATAAGCCAACTTCTTTTCCATTGCTTAAGGCCCACTCAATTGCTCTAGTGGCAATTTCAAACAAAGTTTCTTCGTAAGTAGATAAATTTTCTACTTCGAATTTTTTTTTCCAGTTCGCTGATGCTACAACATATTTTGCCACAATTGTAATTACACTTTTTAATATCCAGTTTCCCTTTTCCTTGTTGGCTTATTAGCTTTCTTTTTTCGATTAATTTCTATATTCTCGAAATCTTTATACTTTATATTTTTTAATTTATTAAACTTAGAACCTTTCATTTAATTGCCCCCGTTTTTATACTCTTGCACATCATAAAGAAAACGTTTAAATAGTTTATAATCTTCTTTATCTGCATCTGATAAGTCGTGTATATCGGTATTTGTAATGTAATCGCAAAGATTATCTACCCAATATCTGGGTATAATAATATTTTTGCCATCAAACTTCAAATCATCTGACTCAATAACATACTTATCTTTCACGTACAAGTCTTTGATCATAATAATATTAAGATTTTTAGTTTACGTTTTCTAAAAAAGTTCACTCGCCCTTTTTAAAACTAGCTTTCATATCTACTAAAAGAGACTTTATTTGTGCTAAGCTATCAATTCTATCTTTGTATAAATTTTGAGTCTTTTCAAATTCTGAATCAATCATTTTGATTAAACTATTAATCTTATACATTGTAATAATTGGTTTAGTTCTTTCGAATTCGTTTGGGTTCATGTCAGGATTCAATTTTTCGTTGTAAGATATATAAAAAATGTTTTGTTTTATCTAATAGATTATGTGAAAGTGCAAATATTTTTCTGCTTAGATACAAATAAGGCCGAACTAAGAATTTGTACCTATATTTTTTTTTATACTCAATCCATTTGCGCCATTTTTGTTCGTTTTCTTCGTGTAGTTTCTTTCTACTGGTATTGTCAATAGCTTCAAAATCAACTAATTTAACATCGACAATTTTACCATTTTCAAAACGTATTCTATATTCAATATCATAATCATAATTACCATCGTTATTTTGTTGGTAATCATAAATATTAATGAAATCATTTATACAACACGGCTCGTACCAAGTTTTAATTGTCTTTAAATGGCCTATTTTATCCCAGAAGTTTTTAGCTTTATCGTTACCGGGAACATATTCAGTTTCGCGCTCTTCTTCCCAAATTGATCCATCTTCACGAATCTCATAATAAGACAAAGCACAATCTAAATCTTTAGATTGAAAATCTTTGCTGCCAGCATATCCTTTTGGATTTTCTGGCATTGGAAGTGGATATTTACAAACGAGTGTGTCGTACATTCCGATAGATTTACCCTTGCCCTTTCTTATAATAAATTATTGTTGAAATAGTTTTTTAGATTTTACCTCTTTAAAGTCCATGAGCAAAGCAGTTTCTTTGCAAAGAGTTTTATAATAATAACCTTTTCTATGTAATATACCATATCCGCCAGTTACTTCGCAAATATCAGCAGATTTTGCTTCTGCTTCATCAATAATTTTATGTATGTATTCATCGCCTCCAGAAATATAAAAACGAAGAGTCGCAAACTTTTCTTTAACTTGAAGAGCTACAACTTGCTGGCATTTTTCTTTATCGCAATGTTCTTGAATTTTAGAGCAAAGATCAAATAAAAGATCATACCAACCCTCATCGCATTCAAAATAAAAATCTGAAGGAAAAATTTTATTGAATTTTTTAAGTAATTTATTTGATAGGTTTGGAGTCATTTGTTTTAGGATTTATTTCTCCACATCTGGGGCATGTATTAAAGTTATTCACCATTGCGCTGGAACAGTGAATGCATTTCTTTATAATTCTTATGTAATTGTTTCTTTTTGTTTTTCCAATTAATTTTTTCATAATTGGTTTTGTATTGTTTACTAAAACAATTCCTTGGTTTATCTCCTTTTCCTGCGCTCATTTTAAATTAAAAATCCCGGAGTATGTTCTCCAACGTAAGCACAAGCTTGGTTAAATTCGTGAAACTCAACGGCTTCATCGTAAGTCATTCCACCTTTAATTAATTTTTCAATTATTTTTTTATAACTATAAACAACAAAAGGTTCTTGCCCATATTTTTGACAAACTCCAATTATACAATCGTCAAAACCGTCCATTACTAAAAGATCAGGGTATTCCTGAGATATTTGATCTATAGTAGTCATTATTTTTAATTACAAGTTAAAAGCTGCTATTGTGTGTTTAAATGGTTCGCCTTCAATATTCTTTACAAGACGCAGCATTTCGGCAGCGATTTCTCTGATCTCTTTCTGAGCGTCAGGCTTGTTTCTCAACTCTAAAAAATGATAGAAACTGCGCCAATTAAACATAACATCAGCACAAATTTGAGAATTATATGTTTTGAAATAACGAGCAGACTCTTTGGCTCGCTTGCGACCAAGAGCAGGCTCAAGGTCTTTGAAAGCGGCATGATAAAGCAAATTACCAATTTTAGTATACTCACTTAAAATTACATCCCAATCAATACCCTCTAAGTCTTCACGAAAAAGACCTCCGATTCCAGTAGAAGCACCAATATCAGTACATTTAATACCTTTCCAATCATCAGGAATAAGATATTTATCTTCTTTTATTTCTTTATAACGAGCACTTTCTCCATTAACAGATACACCGATACGATGCTTAATGATATGAATGTGGCTAGCAATATCAGAGTCCACCAAGAAATGTAAAGAAGACTTTTCAAAAGGAGTATGATGCCCCGCATCAGCCAACATTTTAAGAAGTTTAGGAATTCTATTAATTTTTTCATCATTCAATTCTCTACTTGTCGATGTCCAAGCAGAACAAGCATGAACTTGATCATTGCCATAAAAGCCAATTAATTCGATTTTATTATTGTTCTTTTCGTTAATCATGTTTATGATTTAGCAAATTTCTGTTTTGAATGATAAACAAATTCTGGACTGTTATATCCTGTGCCGCAATCCCCAAAATCATTATAATCATCAGGATATTCTCCATCGTAAATAAAAGTTTCAAAATATTTTTCTCCATTTTGATCCATTCCATATTGGACTTTCAACTTATCAGGATCAAATTCATCAACATTAGTCCAAAAATAAACATTATTAAACTTCATGTCGTGACTCCACCACACGTTTACTTTTCCTGCTTTCTCTGGCTCTTGCGGTATAAAATTACATCCGCCGCCTTTTTCAAATTCAAAATCAGACCAGTTTGAAGTGACAAAGACTGGCTTTTCATTATTTTCTATATTGTCGTCACCACCTAAGTAAACGTCAATAGAATTACTCTTACCTTCTAAATCAAAATAAGGAAGAGTTTCAAAAGTGTCGCCTATGCAGTAACAGTCTTCGCTATTCTCAAAAGCTTCTTCGAACTGTTCTTTTGTTTGATTTTTAGTTGGGCCGGGAATTGTAGCATGAGTGAATTCATGCGTGTTGCGAATCCAAGTTTGAATTTTTAACATAAATTAAGAATATGATACTTGTACTTCTTTCCTGTCTATGATGATTTTTCGATTGGCGAGATGAAGGTCTTGAATCTTACTTTTGTTTTCTCCGTTATACTTGACAGCATAATTATTTTCTACCAACCAGTCATTTAAGACTGTTCTGTCTTGAGGGTTTAAGATTTTACCCAAGATCCTGCCGTATTTTTCATCACTTTTATTTAAGGTTACTTGAATTATAACCTGATTTTTGCATTCTTGAATAAATTCTTTTACTTTTTCTTTGGTTAGATTGCCAAAAATTTTTTCAATCTTGCTGGAAGTTTTTGATTCTGGCGCATCTATTCCTAGCAATCTTACATCTTGATCGCATAAAAACGTATTAAATCCTAAATCAATATCAATATTGATTGTATCTCCATCTATAACTTTATTTACTCTAGCAAAATATTCAAATGGCATATTAATTTCTCCTTTTTTCTACATCTTCTATAGATCCGATATCGCTAAAAACATAATCAAACAACCATTCTTCTGGTTCTTTTTTTATTTTTAAATCTTTAACTAAAATTGCATAAATTCTTTCTTGTTCTTTTGCGAGATCTGCTATTTGTTTTTTAGTTTTCTCAATAAAACCTCTTTCTTCTTTAGAAAACTCTCTCATGCTGTTATAGCTTGAATAGTTTTTTTAAAAAATCAACAAATTTTTGCCACCAAGATTTAGAAAAATTAGGTATCGTAGAAATAAAATTGTTATCTATCATTTTAATTTTATTCTCGGAGGCTATATTCCCCCAGTAACAAATTAATTTAGAGCTTTCTTCGAAGTAAGAATCTCGTATTTTTCTATAGCCTAAAGTTATTTTATTTTTTGTAATTAATACATTTTCAAAGCCGGGATTTTTTAATTGATCTACACTGGGTGCGTGAACGTATCCACAAAAATTAGACACTAGCGGCGGTTGATTCCAATGGTAAAAACAGTCTCCATTGCTCAATTCTATTTCGTTATTTGATATTAATACATTTTTATTAAAACTTATTTGTTCTGGATTATCCCATTTTTGACAAGTTAACTGAACAAACTGCCAAACATTCTTAGCGATGTTATTTTCTATCTTAAAATTTTCATTTGTCCAGCTATCCATGTAAATGCATGCTCCTTGAAAATTAAGAAATTTATTTTCGGCTATCGTTGCGTTAGTGGAGAAGGCTAACGAGATACCGTGCAAAGGGCTTTGTTGATTATTTATATCAAAATCCATATTTTCAAAAACATTACCTTTTGCCGTTGCTCCTATTCCGCCGATTGCTACAACTGTGTTTTCAGGCACATGAGAGCTGGGACTATTTGTCTTCCTTCCGGGCAAACTAAAATAATTATTTATAACCTGAGTTCCTAATCCATTTTTATTTTGAGGTCCCACTATTATTTGAAAGCATTCGTGTTTATTATTTTTACCGACTCCAAAATTAATAAACCGGCAATTTCTAATTGTATTATTTTCTCCATTAATTCTAATTGCCATTAAGGTCGCGTTGCCATTGTTATTATCATAATTTCCATCAAAAGTTATTCCTTCGATTAAGTTGTCATTGCAACTTTCATTCCAGTTTGTTGAAACCATAACCATCACATCGCTTGGTCTATCGAATAAGTAATTATAGTTGCAATTATCTATCCACTTTAGAATTGTTTTATCTGCGCCAGCGCCTATTATTTTAATATTATGAAACTTACTCCATCCCCATACAATAGAACTATCGCTCCAAACGTGTCCTAAATGCCAATTTTTATCATTCCTCCCAACAATGTGCTCGCCTTCCGAAATGTAACATTCTCCATTTTCTGCAATACACTTATTAATGTATGGGGCTATATTTTCGCCTATTTTATAGCCATAATCTTCTGGGGTTTTTTTCATATTTTTGTAAAGGAATTGTAAAATTTGTGACTTTACTCGCCACCAAGAGTCTTATTATTTGATTATGAAAAATTTATTTTATTTATTATCATTATTTGTAAAATAAGAACTCCAATATTCTTCTGGAACAAGAGTTCTGTAATTCATCGTTAGTTCTTCTCCTATCTTTATGTCCCTTGCAGCAATTGTTGTGTAATCATCTTTATCTATAACGTTTGGATTTTCTGAATGATTTATAAATCTGCTATCATCTGCGGGAATCATATAGCTTCCATCATTGTCAATCCAATAATAATCTTTTTCTTCAATAAAAGATTTTTCTTCTTCTGATAACTTTCTATAATCTTCTGGAGAAATTTTAACCACTGAAAGTTTATTCATAGACCAAACGATTTCTCCTGACCGTATTTCTTGATCAGCGAAAACTCCTATTCCTGCTATCTGACTTTTGTCTAATTTTGTTTTAATTTTAATCATTTTAATTTCCCCAGTATATCTTATCTCCTCTTTTGTAGAACTTTAAATTTTCTTTGCTTTGATTTTCAACGAAATGCTTATCTTGATATGTTACAAAGTTATTTGGATATAAACCAAACTGACCATTTTTTAATTCAATTAAAATTAATGGTTTATGTTCTTGTGGATATCTACTAAAACCATCTTTCCAATCAATCATTATACCAACATGTCTTCCTTTTTCTTCTTATTGTCACATTTGCAGTCTTCGCTCAGGATGAGCCTCGAAAACATCCTAGTCAAGAAAAAAAAGAACAGTTTGTTGAAAATCATAAAAAAGATCATCCTCGTCACAATAAACACAAACCCAAAAGAAAACATCCTAGACCAGCCCCGCCCCCTCAAAAGTAACTTCACCCCGCTTCGGCGGGGGTTTTTATTTATAGTGTAATAAAATTCATGAAGCACTTATTTCTTGTTTTATTTTGTGGGTTTTTAGTTGCTGGATGTTTTTCGAAATTAATTCCGGGGAAACAAGTTACCACTGCTCAATCGTCTGTTGCGAAACAAGAAAAAAAAATAGAAACTACAGTAGCTGAGTTGGAAAAAAATGAAGATGCTAAAAAAGCTCAAGTATCTATGCTTGCAGCCGGAACTCAATATAGTTTAAATCAAATTACCAATCCTACTGTTCAAGTAAAAACAGCTCAAAAATTAAACGAAAGAATAGTTACTATTGTTGGTGCCCCCAATTTAGATGATCTACAAAAAATACAACAAATTGTTGATTATCTTAATTCTGAAGTTGAAAAAGAAAAAAATAAAGGAACATCTCTTTTAGCTGGCAAAGATAAAGAAATAACTGAATTACAAAAAGAAGCTAATGAATTAATGGGTAAATACGAACAGCAAGTTGCTGTCTTGAATGCAAAAATAAAAGATATAGCTAAAACATCAGATGAAAAGGAAGCGGTAATCAATCAAATGAGTGGTTTTTTTGGGTTAAATGCTGTTTTCTGGGGTCTTAAAAAGTTTGTTTTTAGTTCTTTAACTGCGATATTAATATTCGGTGCTATCTTTTTAGCTTTAAGAATATTATCTACTCTTAATCCAATAGCCGGGGCAGCTTTTGCTATTTTTAACTTGTTTGGTTCTTTAGTTATTTCTGTAATAAAAATCTTAACTCCTCAAGCTTTTTCTATGGCTAATTTTGTATCGGCGGATAAAGCCGATGCGTTTAAAGGGGCTTTGACAAAAATGGTTGATTCTATTCAAGATTTAAAAGTGAAACAAAAAGGAATAGAGAGGCAACCTATTAATCTAGAAGATGTTCTGAATAAATTCAAAGAAGAGTTAGATCAAAAAGACAAAGACTTGGTTGAGCAAATTCTTAGGGAAGAGAAGTGGAAAAAATAAAAATATTGTGTAATTATCCATGTATTTATATGGACTTAGACTCTATTTCTAATTTTCTAAAAAATCTTAACGCGACTTATATAACTCTTGGGGCTTTAAGCGGTTTTATGGCTATTTTTTATCATAAATTAAAACCATACACCACTATAACAGATGACATATCACAAATACGAAAAGAATTAACAAGCAACTCTGGGAAGTCTCTTAAAGATTTAGTTAAAAAAATAGAAGTAGATGTGGAATCAAATACAAATTTAACTAAAACTATTCTTTGCCGCCAAAGATGGATTTTAGACAATAGAAATGAACCAATATTTGAGGCTGATGAAAATGGAAATTTTACTTGGGTGAATGAAGCTTTTGTTAAATTAGCAAAAAGATCTTGCATTGATTTAACAGGTAATAAATGGAAAAATATAATAGCGGAATCAGACAGAGATTCTGTTTTTGCTCACTGGGACAATGCAATCAAAGAAAAAAGAAATTTTGAAGAAACTATTGTAATCACCGATAAGAAAGGGAAAAAGCACTCCGCTATGTGTATAGCTTCTATTCAACAAGACGGCAAATATATGGGATCTTTAACAGAGATTAAAGATCTTTCGGAAGAAAAGGTTTTTAGTTAAAAAGTGTTCTGGTTGATCTAATTCAAAGTCTGACATAATAATACTTACACCATTTTTGGGTCACTTGTTTTTTTTCAAAACGGTATTTGTATTATTAATTTTTTGCTTTAAAAGTTTATTTGACTCCGACAAGATAACATATTCATCATCAATAAGATGAATTAAATCTCCTTCTTCGAAAATATCTCCTTCTTTCTTCTTTTTGTATTTAGTAATTTCTTTTTCTGTTATTTTAATTATATTAACTGCACGATTTTGGTTTTTCATTAATTATATTTTTTACAAAAAGACCACCCATTATTTCTTGCCTTGTTTTTTCTGAATAATTTACCCATTGGGAAATTTGCAACCAGCTTCTTCCGCATCCAACGCAAAAACCGTCTTCTAACTTACAAAGTCTAATACAAGGAGTGGAAATTTTTTTTGATTCATTGTTCACTTTTACTCTCCGTATTTATCAATAAAGTCTTTTTTGAATTGGTTAAAGTTTTTCCATAATTCTTTAGGTGCGGAATAATTTAACTCTTTGATTCCCCTCTTTTTATCAAAAATCATTTTCTTGACCCACTTGTCTTTATTTTCTGGAGAAGTGTCTAGATAAATGATAGCTTTGGTTTTTTGACTAATACAAAAAGTATATGTCGGTTTGACTTTCTTTTTTTCATATCCCGATACCGTGTCGATAAATATATCTGGATAAGGAAAAGAGGATGCGTCTTTAAATTCTAAATCTCTACTCTTGCATTCGCATAAGATTTTATTTTTGCCGATTAGAATATCTTCATCCTTTTCGCCAAATTTTTTACGAGCGCCTTCTAAATCTTTTCTTGATTCTGTCCATTGCTTGTATTGCTTGGCATTATCTTTTGGATTTAAATCGTTGCTAATTTCTGAAGAGTGAATTAAAATCCCTAAATCAAAGATCCGCTTTTCTAGAATTTTTTGGTATTCTATTCCCTTTAATAATTCTGAATAAAATAATTCATGATTGTCGAGCCAGTTTTTATTTTGCATTTTTAAAATTTTCTAATAAGCTTATAATGTTTTCTGCTCCTATTGGGTTTAAGCTATGTACTGTATAGTCTGGCAGCTTAAGGTTTTTTTCTAAACAATAATTTACTAGCCATTTAGCACAATCATAGCCTGTTTTTTCTTGGTATTTTTCGTAATCTTTATCTATTTTTACCAAATCAGCATAGTGCTCTAAAGATAAATCATGATCGAAAGAAATTATTTCTGGAAGATATCCTTTTAGTTCTATTAGAGCTTTAAATTTTCCATAGTTCCTTATTATAGTCCAAGGAACATCTGCTATCTTAACCCATTTAACTTGAGCCGGAAATCGTTCGTCATCTAAAAATATATAATAACTTTTCAATTAATCTCCTTTTTCGATTCGATAGCTATCTTCTGGATAATCAGTAGTAGAAACTTCTGTTATAATTGAATTTTTTAAAGCCTGTATTTGGTGTTCTACTTTTGGGTTTAATAAGATTGTTTCTCCTTGTTTTAAAATCAAATAATCAGATATTTCATTTTTTTGAATAAAACATTCTATCCCTTTCGCCGTAGGGAACTAAGAAATTTTTACCGCAGCATTGGCAATCTATAGTAAGCGAAGGGTATTTCAATTTTCTTGCTTCAAGCATTTTCTTTTTATGAGCTTCTGAAATGGTTCTTTTTTGAGCTATTCTTTTTTTTGTCCCCTCTTTTCTTGCACAAGATTGACAAATACACAGTTTAAAATTTTTAAAAGATTCCTTTTGAATATCTTTCCTTTGCTCAAACTCAGATCCGCAGGAATCGCAGGTAAATTTTATTTTTCTTTTGGCAGCCATTTTATATATAAATACACTTTTTAATATAAAGCGGAAATATTATTTGACTTTTTTAGAAAATATTAAAATTTTATTTCCTTTGTTGTTTGTTTTCATTGCACTTTATTATTTCGCCGTCTTTATCGCTATACCAAACCTCGCCAACATTAAATTGTTTAATTAAGCTTTGGCAACCTGAACAGGGTTTGCTCATAGCAATTTTATTTTTTCGATCTATTCTTAAAACTAACATCTTATATTCAGCAAGGTCTTCTTTGTCTAGTTTTAAAATACAATCTAGTTCAGCATGGATTCCTACATACCCGTCGTGGTATGGGTGCTTGAATATTTCGGGATGTGTTCTTCTTTTATTAACTCCTATTTTTTCTATTATATTTGATTTAATTAAAAATGCAATATGGCTATTTTTATTTTCTTTATTTATGGGACATAAAGAATAGGCGATTTGTACAGCTTTTGAAATCACTTTTTCTTTCACTCTTTGAGTATGGGCGGATTAAAACAAGAGTCAAACTTTAGATATTTTTTCAGTTTAAAACTATTATTCATATCGTTAAATAGATGAAAATACTTGGTCATACGGCTTTCATAGGAAGTGGTGGTTTCAATTTCTTTTCTCAAAATTTTTTTCGAACACTTAGTTCCCGACATGATTTAAAGTTAAGGAATTTTTCAGTAGGTAAAAATTGGAAAAATTTAATCGGCTACTCCGATCCTCATCAAAATGATTTAAGCCCTAGCGATAAAAAATTAATTGGAATTCAAACTCTTTGGAATTTTGAAAGTAAGTTGCAAGATTTTGATATTCATAATTTTGATCGTTCCGCTTTTATTCCTGATGCTAATATTGTTTTTTGCGATGTTAATCATAATTATTTTTATGATAATTATAGGGGGCCAAAGATTGCTTATACGATTTGGGAGAATACTCGGTATCCAGTTAAATTTTTTAATCAGCTAAAAGAATTTGACCAAATTTGGGTTCCTAGTCATTGGCAAGCAAATATAACAATAAATCAAGGAATTTCTGCTGAGAAAGTAAAAGTTATTCCCGGAGGTGTTGACGATAATTATTTTTTCCCCGATTCTAATATAAAATTGAATGATAAATTTACATTTGTTGTTTTTGGACGTTGGGACGCAAGAAAAAGTACAGCAGAAATAATAAAAGCCTTCAAAAATGTTTTTGGAAATTCCGAAAAAATTCAATTACTAATTTCTGTAGATAATCCATTCGCTGTTGATGGTTTCAATTCTACTGAAGAAAGACTTAAATTTCATAATTTAGAAGCTAATAATATAAAAATTTTACATTTCCCAAGTAGATTTGAATACCTTCGTATTTTAAAGTCTTGTAATGTTTTTGTTTCGTGCAGTCGTTCAGAAGGGTGGAATTTACCACTCATTGAAGCTATGGCTTGCGGAATACCTAGCATTTATTCTAAATGTAGTGGTCAGCTAGAGTTTGCTATGGATAAGGGAATACCTGTTAATATTAGTGGGATAATATCTCCGAAAGAAAGTGGCAAAAATTTTTCTGTTGTTGCAAATGATTCAGTTGGCGATTGGTACGAGCCCGACTTTAAGGAATTAGAGGATAAATTACTTTACTCTTATGAAAATTATAATTTATTAAAAGAAAAAGCTTTGCTTGATTCTTCTTATATAAGAAATAACTTCTCTTGGTCTAATGCGGTTGAAAAAGCCTGCGAGAGTCTTAAGGAATTTGTAAATGACCAAAATAATACAAATACAATAACCTCAACTGCAGTTAAATTCGATTTCGAAACTTTCTTTTCTAAGTATAGATCTAGTATTAAAAAAAGTGGCATCTCTAGATTAAAATTTTATGAATATATAATACCTAAATTAGTTGCTAAAAATAAACCTTTATTTATTATAGAAACAGGTACTATGTGGGCTCCTCTAAAGGACAACATGGGGGCTTTTACTTTAATAATGTCTGATTTAATTAAAAATTATACCGGGGGAAGATTATATACGGTCGATATATCCAATAAAAATTTAACATCTTGCAAAGAATATACTAAAGAATTTGCTTCTCATATTGAATATATTGAGTCTGATTCTGTTTCTTATTTAACAGGTTTAAGTGATAGTTTTGTTTCTTCTCTAGATCTTGTTTACTTAGACTCTTGGGATCTAACTATACCGAACCCCCATCCATCTGCAAGCCATCACCTAAAGGAATTAAAAGCTGTCTATTATAAATTAAATAATAGTTGTTCTATAGCTATTGATGATAATTTTTTACCCGGTACTTTTGTAATGTGGAATACTTTTGATGAAAACGGAAATATTATCAAAACAGAAAGATTTGAAACGTATGATAAAATCATAGGGAAAGGAATGTATTGCGATGAATTTTTGCTGAAAGAAAATTGGACACGATTTGATGATTTCATTATTTCCGGTGCTAATAATTTATTCTTTTATGAAAAACAAAAATTGACTGTTTCTTATGTTAGTTCTATTTTAAATAATTTTTATCAAAAAAATCAAACTCTTGGTTTAACTGCTCCGTCTTTTGTTCACTTGAATAACATTGATAATTCTCCAACTGGTTTAGGTGATGCTGTTATTTTAACTTCTTTATTACCAGATAAAAATATCAAAGCAGGATTCAAAGATTTTGAAACTCTTGCTTCGTATGCTGATTATAATTTTACAAATCAATCTAGTTATTTTAATATTGATGCATTTGATTGGAATTTATTTAATTGGGGCGGGGGACATTGTACACAACGTTTACAAAAAGCTTTTTTAGGTAAATGTGATTTAGTTCCAAAACCTAAATTAAAAATTAAATCAGCACCTATAAAAAATAAAATTGGCTTTCATTTTGAAAGTTACAAAAGAAAAGAAACTGCTTTATCTAAAGAAATGCAAGTTGAAATATTAGACTTCTTTTTGCAAAATAATTTTTCTATTTACGATTGTTCTTGTGCTTTAAATTTAAATGAATTACTAAACAATTTGGCGACGTGCGAATTTTTCGTGGGGATTGATAGCGGCCCCATGCATTTAGCTGCTGCCTTAGACATTAAATCTATTATAATTTTAAGTTACCCAAGCTCAAAAGACATTTACTTACCTCGCTTGGCTGATGTTTCTATCCCTAATTCGGAATGGTTATATCCGCAAAATGTTCATTTGTCTGTAGATTATCAAAATGAATTAGTAAAAAACTTTTCTATTTCTAATTTAAAAAAAGCTTTAGAGGGTAATCTCTATCCTTATTTTAGTTATAAATTTCTAGATATAAAACTTTTAAAAGATTAATTGCTTTATGTTATTAGATTTTTCAATTTTTGCGTTTGAATATTTTCCTGAGTCCGTTTTTAAAATCTATATTAAATCGAACTCGTCAAAATTTGTTGGTGAAAAATTATTGTTGCGCATTTTTGATCCTTATTCTAACTTTTTTTATTGGCGCGATTATATCGATCTCCAACCCTTTTCAGCTATTTGGATTGCTCCAAATTTAAAAACTTTAATTTCTAATCATGTAGGCGTTGAAATTTCTATTGCTGATAAAATTGTTTTTTCTGACTCTATTCGTTTGTCTGAAAAAATAGATTTTTCACTTCTTAATACCTATGATTTTTTAAAGCTCTATAGCGCTAATTCTTTAAATATTAACTACTTCCATGAAATTTTCATTCGTAAAGTTTATGAGAAAAATAATATTAAAGTAAAAGAAGGAGATGTAGTCGTAGATATTGGCTCAAATATAGGAATGTTTGCTCATTATGCTTTAAGAAATAAAGCTAAATCTATTATTTGTTGCGAACCAAATCCAAAAGCCTTTGCTGTCCTTGAGAGTGTTTTTTGCAACAATTCAAAAGTTTGTTTAAATAATTTTGCTATTTCAAGAAATGAAACCTCTTTACAGTTGCTTTATCCCGAAGAGTATGAATTTTCTGGAGCTGAGTTTATTTCATCAAATAATGCAGTTACTTGGTATGGTCGAGATTTTCGTTCGGTTGATGTAAAAGGAATTTGTTTCTCTGACTTTCTTCATTCAAATAATATAACAAAAATTGATTTCTTAAAAATTGATTGCGAGGGCGGGGAATTTGAAATTTTAACTCCTGAAAATAGTGTGTTTTTCAAAAATAATGTTAAGAATTTAGTTTTAGAATGTCATGGAGAAACTGATAAGATTATTGATTTTTTTAATACTAATTCATTTGCTTTTGAAATGGAAAAAAGTGGATCGGTTTTGTCTTTGTTTTGGGCTAGAAATTCTAGTATGGATGCTTAACTATGAAAAATATTTTTCTTTGTGTGAACAGTGGTAATCTTGGAGATGCTATTTGCTCTACTCCGGTTGTAAGAAAACTTTCTAATTTATATAAAAAGCAGCTCACGGTGATATGCGATAATAAGGAAGTTTTTGCTAATAGTCCATATGTCAAAAATATTTTCTCGAAATCTTCTTTTGATAATTGCTTAATACAACAAGAGGATGAATTCTTTCAAACTTTTATTTTACCCGGACAAAAAAATCAATTTGGAATAGAAAGAAAATTTAATACTTTTGATATTCGCCAGCTTCATGCTATTGATTTAGGGTTTATGTTAACGCCGGAAGAATTACATTGTGATTTTTTTCCATCAGTTTTTAGAGAAAATTTTAATCTTCCAGATAAGTACGTAGTTTTACATACAGCCAAAAATTGGCCCAATAGAACTTGGTCTCAGGAAAATTGGCAAAGTTTAATTGATTATTTCAGAAAGAAAAATATTTTTACAGTTCTTATAGGTAAAAATACTGTTGAGATAGAATCTCATGTTATTGAAAAAACCTTTTATAATTTTTCTAATTTGTTTGGTTCTAATTTAATTAACAAAACTAGCGTTAATGATTGTTGGCACATTATAAATAATTCTAGTTTATTTATATCTTTTGACACTGGTCCATTGCATTTAGCGGGGACAACTGATGCGCAAATAATTCATCTTGGAAGTGCTAAAGATCCAAGGCTTGTAGCACCATATCGTAAAGGATCACAAAATTATAAATATAATTATATTCATGGATCGTGCTCGTTATTTTGTACTAATAATCTTAAATATTCTATTAGGGAATGGAATTCTATTAACTCTGTCCCTCCTTTAATAGGTTGTCTAGAAAATAAAATGTCTTTTGAATGTCAGCCTTCTGCGAAACAAACGATTTCATTTTTAGAAAATTGTAATCTTGTTAAGTAATATAACTGGCTTTCATGAAAAACCATAGATTCGGTATTTATACATCGTTTTACAACGCTGAACCTTTTATTGATGCAATTTTTGAATCTGTTTCTAAAATCAAATATCTAAATTTTCAATGGATTATTACCGACGACTTTAGCTCAGATAACACAAAAAATATTTTAATAGAAAAATGTAAAGCTTTTAACTTTGTTAAATTTGTTGAGCAAAAACATAAAAAGGAAATGTATTGGCAGCCCAATAAGTTTTTTGATTCTTCTTTTGACTATATTGTTTTAATAGATTGCGATGATGATTTTGATATCCATTTTTTAGAAATTTATAATCGTTTTGCTAATTTATATCCAGAAAGTGTTTTGATTACTTCTGATTGTGTAAAAACTGAAAATAATTTTTTGCACTCATTATCTTTAGTAAAAAATGATAAACCTTTGATAGAAAAGCTCGCTTTTTTCCATCCAGAAACTGATTATTTAAATAATTTTAGCTATAATGCGTTAGGCCATCTAAGATGTTTTAAAAATTTAAAAAATTTATCTTTTGAAATTAGCGACTTTGATGCTTGCGCAGAAGATTCTTACCGGATGATGGTTATGAATTCTTATGGAAAATGGATTCATATACCTAGAACATTATACGATTGGAAATTAAGAACAAACTCAGAATCTCATTCGGCAGTTAAACTTAATTTCAATGGTAACTTTGACATCGGGTATCAAAAAATAAAACAAAATTGTTATTTTCCTTACTACGATTTTGATGATCTTTTCGAATATACTAACGGGTTGTCAATTGTTGGAATAAATGAGTTACATAATAAAACAATAACTATCTTTTCACATTATCTTAATTGCGAAAAACAAAATAAATTAAGGTCTCTGTATTTTGATTGCAAAATCCAATTCAATAAACAAGAAAAGAGTGACTACTATTTATTTATTTGTAAAGATTTTATAAACTCAGATTTTATAAGAAATAATATTTTCCATATCCGATCATTCGATCCTGCTGGTAAAATAATTTTATACTGTTTCGAAGATTCTTTTGCGTATGACAAAGATAGCTTATCGAAAATCACGAATTCAAATTTTGAAAAATTAAAAGCTCAAGTCGATGGCTTGGGTTATTCCTATTTTTATTATTTCAGACACCTGTATTTAAGCTTGTGATTTTATGACTCCGGACTTGTTCAGTAGAAGCGATTTTAAAAATTATCGTTTTGGAATTTATACTTCTTTTTATAATGCAGAGCCGTTCATAGATCGAATCTTTGATTCTGTTTCTAAGTTAAAATATGACAACTTTAAATGGCTGGTTACAGATGATTTTAGCTCAGACGACACTAAACATAAATTATTAAAAAAATGTAATTCATGTGAATTTGTTAAATACGTAGAGCAAGATCACAAAAAAGAAATGTATTGGCAGCCAAATAAATTTTTTGACGAAAGTTTTGATTATGTTGTTTTAATCGATTGTGATGATGACTTCGACTATAACTTTCTTAAAATTTATAATTATTTCGCCAACCTTTACCCTGATGCTACTTTGTTAACTTCAGATTATATAAAAAAGGATAATGATAATATTCATTCTTTTTCTTTAGTGAAAAATGATGATTTGTTCATTAGAAAACTTGCTCGTTATTATCCAAATATCGATTACGTCAATAATTTAAGTTACAACGCTTTGGGTGTCTTAAGGTGTTTTAAAAATTTAAAAAATTTATCATTCCCCGTAGACGATTTTGATGCTTGTGGGGAAGATGTTTATAGAACCATGATTTTAAATTCCATTGGGAAATGGCTTCATATTCCAAGAACTTTATACGAATGGAAAATGAGAAAAAATTCTGAATCTCATTCTTTGGCAAAGTCAAATTTTAATGGAAACTTTGATTTAGCATTAGGTAAATTAAAAACAAATTGCTATGACCCTTATTATGATTACGATGAGGTTTATGAAATAACAAATAGCTTTTCAGTTGTCGGTATTAATAATCTTTCTGGAAAAAAAATTTCTATTTTTTCTCACCATTTAAATCCTGAGGCTAAAAATAAATTACGTTCTTTATATTTTGACTGCACTCTTTTCTTTAACGAGGTAAAAGAAAGTGATTACTATTTTATTTGCGGGAGGTCGTTTTTGAATTCAGATTTTTATTTTGATTTTAATAATCGTTCTGCGGTCAATTTAAGTTCGATTAGTCCAATCAAATCCAAAATTTCTGAAATAAAATCTTGTAGCGATAATAAGATTATTGTTTATTGCTACAATGATTTATTTTTTTCTTCTTCGGAAAGTATGATTAATTCTACTAATCTAAATTTAGAAAAATTTAAAGACGAATTCACTGGGTTTAATTATTGGTATTTTACATTTTTTAGACACGCTTATTTTATTTTATGAATGTTTTAGGTCATTGTTGTTATATTGGAAAAACTGGATACGCGATTCACTCTAGATATTTCTTTAGGGCTCTTTCTAAAAAATTAAATTTGAAAATAAGAAATTACTCTATTGATGAGGGTTGGCGAGGCATGGATTGCGAAAATCCGCATAGTAGTTCTGTGAATGAATTAGATAAACAAATTTTGGCGCTTCAAACTTGCGATTCTTCTCAAGGATCGATAGATGTTCCGATTTATAATGGTATCTCAAATTTTCAATCTGATTTTGATATTGTTTTAGTTGATTGTTTTCACCCTTACTACAATCATAATTATTCAGGAAAAAAAATATTTTTTAATGTCTGGGAAAAAACAAGATATTCCGATGATTTTTTTAATAAACTTCAAAGCGCTTATCAAGTTTGGGTGCCGACTCAGTGGCAAAAGGATTGTTTAATTCAGCAAGGTTTAGATTGTAACAAAATTAAAATTGTTCCAGAAGGAATTGACACTGAAGAACTTTATCCTAATTTAGAACGTAAATATGATAAGTTTACGTTTTTAATTTTAGGGAAATGGGAAAAAAGAAAAAGCACGGAAGAATTAATTAAAGCTTATGTTGAGTTGTTCGGGTCTAATCCAAATGTTCAACTTTTGCTTTCTTGTTCAAATAATTTTCCAGATGATCATTTTAACTCTACTAAAGCAAGATTAGAAAATATAGGCATTCAACATGAAAATATAAAAATTATAGATTTTCAAAGTCGCGCTGATTTAATTAAAATGATCCAGAGCAGTCATGTTTTTTTATCTTGCGCTCGATCTGAAGGGTGGAATTTACCTTTAATAGAGTCTATGGCATGCGGAATACCAGCAATTTATTCAAATTGCGCTGGTCAATTAGAATTTGCAAAAGGATATGGTATTCCAATAAATGTATTCGGAGAAATTAATAATGAAAATGATCCTTTAAATGGTTATTATGCCCCAGATTATAATGACCTAAAAAATAAAATGTTAGAAGTTTATCACAGTTATTCTTTTTATAAACAAAAAGCTTTATCAGATAGTGAAGAAATAAGAAAAATTTATACTTGGGATAGGGCTGCTTCTATAGCTGTTGATCATTTACTTGAAAGAGAAGAGAAAAAACAAATTAACATTGTAAATTCTTCTAATAGTTTAGGCGATTTTTTAGCTTGGACTCCTATTGTTTCAAGATATAGTAAAGAAAAAAATATTATTGTTAATTTTTTTACTCCTTATAAAACTATTTTGGAGTCTTCTTATCCTAATATTAAGTTTTTCCCTTATGAACAAGCTTTTCAAAATGGAAACCCTATTGACTTCAACTTAGGTTGTTTTAATGAAAAGGTTTGGAGAAAGCAAAATATTCAAGAAATTGCATGTTCAATTCTAAATTTAAATTATCAAGAAGAAAAATGCGAGATTAAATTTACCTCTTCTAATCGCAAATATCCTAATAAATATGTTTGTATTGCCACTCAATCAACTTCTCAATTTAAATATTGGAACAATGATATTGGATGGAAACAAACAGTTATTTACCTTAAGAATTTAGGTTTTGATGTTGTATGTATTGATAAATATAGTTCTTTCGGCGCTGAAGCTAAAATGAATTACATTCCGGAAGGATGTATTGACGATACTGGAGATAAACCAATTGAAGATAGAATAGATACTATTCTTAATTGTGAATTTTTTATAGGTTTAGGTTCTGGGTTGTCTTGGTTGGCTTGGGCATGTAATAAGCCAGTTGTAATGATAGCTGGATTTTCTAGTCCTAAAACTGAATTTTTTACTAAATATAGAGTTCACAATAACCAAGTTTGCAATAGTTGCTGGAATGATGATTCTTTTGCTTTTGATAAAAATAATTGGATGTGGTGTCCAAGAAATAAAAATTTTGAGTGCTCTTCTGAAATTTCATTCGATATGGTAAAAGATAAAATTGATGAATGTATAAAAGACAATAATTTACAAATTAATAAAAATTCAATTGAAATTTCTCAAGAGCCAAAGATTTTGATTAATTTTGTTTCGGACGCTCTCGGTGATAACATTGCTCATTCGCCTTATCCAGATTTATATCAAAAGAAAAATGGGGGTCTAATCTATGTTTCTTCAAAATGGGCTAATATTTTTAAAAGTGATAATCCAAAAGTAAAATTTATTGACAAACAAACATCACTATATTTTGATAAGCAAATAGATGTATTTTATAAACAAGGTGATTGTCCAATTCAAGAATCTATTTGTAAAGACCTTGAACTTTCTTATGAGCCTGTTTTGCCATTAATCAATGATGATGTTAAATATAATTTAAATAAAAAACGTAAGTATGTTTGCATAAGCGTTCATTCGACAGCTCAGATGAAATATTGGAATAATCAAATCGGTTGGAGAAAAACCGTTTCGTACCTCAAAGATTTAGGATATGATGTTTATTGTATCGATAGATATTTTAAGTATGGTACGCAAAAGTTTTTTAACGAGCCGCCGTCCAACGCTATCGACGAAACAGGAGATAAACCAATTGAATATCGAATTGCTCAACTTAAAAACTGTGATTTTTTTATTGGTTTAAGCAGCGGCTTAGCGTGGCTTGCTTGGGCTTTAAAAAAGAAAACTATTGTTATATCTGGAGTAACTATGCCTAATAAAGAATTTTTTACTCCATATAGAATAATAAATAATGCAGTGTGTCACGGTTGTTTGTCTAAGCAGGATTTTTTATTATCAGATAAACCTTGGGAATATTGTCCCGAAAATAAAAATTTCGAATGCACAAAATCAATAACTTTTGATATGGTAAAGCAACAAATTGATTCTTTAATCAAAGATATGTCTTGCAATCTTTAATTATTGGTTTTTCAGAGTTCTTTATTGAGCTATTTTATAGTTGTAGGTGTAATACTAAACATGGGTGTTTATAACATTTCTGTTAATCAAGGTGAAAATTTTGATTTGACCGCGACTCTAAAAGATTCCTCTGGCGCAAATATCAATCTTAGTGGATTTAGTGTTAGAGGTAAAGTTAGAACTTCGTATGGGGCTACTGGTGTTCTTTTAAATTTAGAACCTGTAATACAAAGTGCAGTTAGCGGAATCATCAGAATTTCTTTACTGCCAACAGGAACTGAATCTTTGCCGGTAACTATTGGGGTTTATGATTTAGAAAGATATAATGGAGAAAATAATGTTTATCGAGTCTTAAACGGAACTTTTACAATTAATCCAGAGGTTACTAAATAATATGGACTCTATTGTCGTAATAGATCCCAATCAAAATACGGTCACCGTAGAACAAGTTGATCCACCTTCTATTGTTGAAATTGGTGCTGGTTCTAATATAGCTGGATTAAATGGTACGTCTGGATCATCGGGAACTTCAGGAAGTTCAGGTTCTAGTGGATCTTCCGGTTCGTCTGGAACCTCAGGATCAAGTGGGTCTTCCGGTTCTTCAGGCACATCTGGATCTTCCGGAACATCTGGTTCCTCGGGAACTTCAGGAAGCTCTGGGTCTAGTGGATCTTCCGGAACGTCTGGCTCCTCAGGCTCGTCAGGAACTTCAGGAAGTTCAGGTTCTAGTGGATCTTCCGGAACGTCTGGCTCCTCAGGCTCGTCAGGAACTTCAGGAAGTTCAGGTTCTAGTGGATCTTCCGGTTCGTCTGGAACCTCAGGATCAAGTGGGTCTTCCGGTTCTTCAGGTACATCTGGTTCCTCGGGAACTTCAGGAAGCTCTGGGTCTAGTGGATCTTCCGGAACGTCTGGCTCCTCGGGCTCGTCAGGAACTTCAGGAAGTTCAGGTTCTAGTGGATCTTCCGGTTCGTCTGGAACCTCAGGATCAAGTGGGTCTTCCGGTTCTTCAGGTACATCTGGTTCCTCGGGAACTTCAGGAAGCTCTGGGTCTAGTGGATCTTCCGGAACGTCTGGCTCCTCGGGCTCGTCAGGAACTTCAGGAAGTTCAGGTTCTAGTGGATCTTCCGGTTCGTCTGGAACCTCAGGATCAAGTGGGTCTTCCGGTTCTTCAGGCACATCTGGATCTTCCGGAACATCTGGTTCCTCGGGAACTTCAGGAAGCTCTGGGTCTAGTGGATCTTCCGGAACGTCTGGCTCCTCAGGCTCGTCAGGAACTTCAGGAAGTTCAGGTTCTAGTGGATCTTCTGGTTCGTCTGGAACCTCAGGATCAAGTGGATCTTCAGGACAAGATGGAAATTTTGGCGGAGCTTCTTTTAAATATAATTTTAGTACGGTAACGACAGACACCGATCCGGGATCTGGCAACTTTATTTTTAATCAAACAACTCAAGATACATCAACAAGAATAAATATTGATGATATTGATTTGGACGGTAGTGATATTCAAAGATATTTAAGAACTATAGATGACTCAACTTCTTCAATAAAAGGAGTAGTTAAGATAAGTAAATTATTCAATACTGGAGTTTTTATTCTATTTACTATTAGTTCCATAAGTGAAGAAGCGGGATTTTTTAAAATTATTGTTTCTCCCGTTGATAGCTCCTCTCAAGATCCATTTATTGATGGAGAAGATTGTATATTAACATTTGCTAGAACCGGTGACAAAGGCGACGATGGTTCTTCTGGAACTTCAGGCTCTTCCGGTTCGTCTGGAACCTCGGGCTCTTCCGGTTCTTCTGGAACCTCGGGCTCTTCCGGTTCGTCTGGAACCTCGGGCTCAAGTGGATCCTCAGGTTCGTCTGGGACCTCGGGCTCTTCCGGTTCTTCTGGAACTTCAGGTTCTTCCGGTTCTTCTGGAACCTCGGGCTCAAGTGGATCCTCAGGTTCTTCTGGAACTTCAGGTTCTTCCGGTTCGTCTGGAACCTCGGGCTCAAGTGGATCCTCAGGTTCTTCTGGAACTTCAGGTTCTTCCGGTTCTTCTGGAACCTCGGGCTCAAGTGGATCCTCAGGTTCTTCTGGAACTTCAGGTTCTTCCGGTTCGTCTGGAACCTCGGGCTCAAGTGGATCCTCAGGTTCTTCTGGAACTTCAGGTTCTTCCGGTTCTTCTGGAACTTCAGGCTCTTCCGGTTCGTCTGGAACCTCGGGCTCTTCCGGTTCTTCTGGAACTTCAGGTTCTTCCGGTTCTTCTGGAACCTCGGGCTCAAGTGGATCCTCAGGTTCTTCTGGAACTTCAGGTTCTTCCGGTTCTTCTGGAACCTCGGGCTCAAGTGGATCCTCAGGTTCTTCTGGAACTTCAGGTTCTTCCGGTTCTTCTGGAACTTCAGGCTCTTCCGGTTCGTCTGGAACCTCGGGCTCTTCCGGTTCTTCTGGAACTT